>OIXS01000063.1_pt1 | contig 63855 bp, 70 predicted proteins | sample 1587841 | NCBI WGS metagenome assembly OIXS01 (sample SAMN03283254) | human gut metagenome | biome: human-associated habitat; material: feces | host: Homo sapiens | place: USA | collected 2013
TTGGCATATTCATGCCAAAACACCTCGCGGGATAGTGGTGTGTGAACAGTAACTTAAAATTCACTAAAAATACAAAGAATATCATTTGTATTTTTAACTGAAAGATGATATAATAATAAAGCTTGTGGAAGGAATATTTTCCATATGTTTCCGCACAGGCATAATACCTATGAAATATTGGAAAAGAGGATTAAAGGAAATGAGCGATAAAACAATCTTAGAGCAGTGGCGTGCCATCGCCTATGACCAGCAGGCAGACCGTAATAAACTTCAGAGATTTTGGGCAAATTATTTTAATATTGAAAAAGGAATTTATGAGCAGCTTCTTAGCAACCCGGATGAGGTAGTAACCGGTACAGTTAAGGAACTGGCTGAAAAATACGGACAGGAAGTTCTGACAATGGTTGGTTTTCTTGATGGAATCAATGACAGTCTGAAGATTCCGAACCCGATTGAGACAATGGATGAGAACACAAAGGTTTCTCTGTGCTTCGATAAAGAACTTCTTTATAAGAACATGGTAGATGCAAGAGCTGACTGGCTGTATGAACTGCCACAGTGGGATGCGATCTTCACACCGGAGAAGAGAAAAGAACTTTATCTTGAGCAGAAGAAATCAGGAACAGTTGTCAAAGCAAAGAAAATCGGACGTAATGATCCTTGTCCTTGCGGAAGCGGCAAGAAATATAAATATTGCTGCGGTAAGAATGCGTAAGCATCCAAATCTGGAATATATTATCGTGCTTGGTGCCCATGTAGAAGGTACCCGGCTTACAAAAGCCCTTCTGGAACGTACCAGGAGGGCTTTACAGTATATGGAAGAAAATCCTGAGACTAAGGCTGTTCTGTCCGGAGGAAAAGGGGACGGAGAATCTATCACAGAAGCTCAGGCAATGTGCAATTATCTTGTGGAACATGGAATTGACAGAGAACGACTGATTCTGGAAGAGAAATCTACCAACACAACAGAGAATCTAAAGTTCAGTCTGGGAATGATCGGACTGAATCATTCGGTGGGCATTGTCACCAATAATTTTCATGTTTTCCGGGGAACGGCCATAGGAAAGAAATGTGGATGCAGAGAAATTTATCCCATTCCTTCCAGATACCGTTCATGGAGACTTCTGATATATATTCCAAGAGAAATCCTGGCAATCATCAAAGATAAGCTGATGGGAAATATGTGACTGTTATGCGAATCACTATTTGACAGAGAAATATTTTTCCTTAATAACAGAAACCGGCATTTCCTGTCCGGTCCAGATCTGGAAAGCTTTAGCCCCCTGATGAAGAAGCATATACATGCCATTAAAGGTCTGGCATCCGGCTGCTTTAGCCTCTCTGAGCAGTCGGGTTTCCTGTGGCTCATAGACAACATCTGCCACTACAAGCTCAGGATGGAACAGAGATGTATCTTTGATGATGGTATCGTCGATATCCGGAACCATGCCTACAGAGGTTGCATTGATCAGCAGATAACTCTGTGCAATGGAATCTCGCAATGCAGTATGATCATCATTGTCGAAGAGGCAGACCTGACAACCTGTTTTAGCAGAGAGATTCTCAGCGAATTTCTGTGTGCGATTCCAGTATCTGCTGGTGCGGCGGGCAAAAATATGTACGGAAGCCGCACCGTCCAGGGCGGACTGTGCACAGATGGCCATCGAAGCTCCTCCTACTCCCATGACAGTTATATTTTTACCGGTAATATCATGTCCCGCATCACGTACAGATTGCATAAAACCGTACCCGTCTGTATTGTATCCAATTAACTTTCCGTTATCGTTCAGTACAGTATTGACAGCACCGATCAGTTGGGCTTCAGGGGAAAGCTCATCCAATAATTTTACAATTTTATTCTTATTCGGCATGGTAAGGTTGAAACCGCGAATGCCGCAAGTCTTTAATCCTGCAACTGCTGCAGGAAGAGTTTCTTCATTTACATCAAAACATAAATATACATAGTCAAGCCCGAGAAGGCGAAATGATTCATTATGCATCAAAGGGGAAATGCTGTGTGCCACCGGGCTTCCTAAAAGCGCGGTAAGACCTGTGTGTCCGGTAATATTATTCATGTTAAAATCCTCCAGTCTGTTTTGTAGCAGAGACATAAAATACTGTCTGAATTGTGACAGTATAGAAGATGCCCTTCTAAAACATAGAAATTATCTATCATTTTATTCTAACTTCAATTATATGTCAATACATGTTCATTTTGGTTTGTATGATAGTTACTGTCGATTTAGTGCGACAAATAATAAGACATAATTCCTCCGTTTTGACAAAATCCGCATACTTTATCACGTATAATGAATCTCACTTACCGAAGTGAAGGAGAAGTCAGAGGCAGTATCAGACGGAGGGAAGGAAATGCATTACGAAATATACATAGATGTAGTTTTTTTCACAAATCTCCTGATAGATTACATATTGATCAGATTTACAGGAATATTATTCCGATGTGGAAGAAGCAGAAAAAGAGCTCTTCTGGGAGCTGCTGCAGGTGCGGTGTTTTCCTGCTGGATCATTTATCTGCAATCTTTTCTGGAGTCTGGGATTTTTCTTCCAGCACTTGTCCTGCTGCATGGTGGCTGTGCTGCAGGAATGCTTGTGATCGGATGTAATCTGAAAAGGGGAAGTCTGCTGCTTAAAGCAATACTTACACTGTATTTTGCCGCATTTCTGTGTGGAGGGTTCTGGGAAGTGATCGTCAGTGATAAGTTGACAGTCAAAATGTTTCTGATCCTTGCAGCAGCAACGTGGTCCGGCATTACAGCGTTGTCATATCTGATGGATTCCATGAGAATACGGACAAAGAATATCTATCCGATAACCATATACTATAAAGGATGTGGATATCCTTTTCAAGGATTTTATGATTCCGGAAATCTGCTTATGGATTCTGTAAACGGAAAACCTGTATCTGTAGGGACAGAAAAAGTTTTATCTGAAATATGTTCAGAAGAAACCGTAAGCTGTTTAAAACACCTGAAAGAAAATCCCGGAGAGTCTGGGAAACCGGGAACTGCCGGGCTTCATCCACATTTTACTTTTTTTCACAGTATAGGAAAAGAACAGGGGATGATGCTGGCTGTTACTTTTGAGAGACTCTGCATTCAGACTCCAGCAGAGGTTGTCTGCATAGACAATCCGGTATTTGCATTTTCATTTGAAACATCCGCTTTTGGTAAGGAATACGAGGTACTTTTGAATTCCAGATTACTTTAACGGGAGGGGTTGTGACTATGAGCTGTTATCCATTACAGGTAGTGTCAAGAATGGTGATGAACCGTTCAGGAGAAGTTTTTTATATTGGTGGAAATGATGTGCTGCCGGCACCACTGGAGCCGAAGCGTGAGGCGTTTATACTGCAGAAGCTTGGAACAGGGCAGGAAGAAGAAGCGAAGTCTGTTCTGATCGAACATAATTTAAGGCTTGTGGTGTATATTGCAAAGAAGTTTGATAACACAGGAGTCGGGGTGGAGGATCTGATCTCAATCGGAACGATTGGGCTGATCAAGGCGATCAATACCTTTAATCCTGTAAAAAACATCAAGCTTGCCACTTATGCATCCAGATGTATAGAGAATGAGATCCTGATGTATCTTCGCCGAAACAGTAAGACAAAGATGGAAGTGTCCATAGACGAACCGCTGAACGTAGACTGGGATGGAAATGAACTCCTGCTTTCTGATATTCTGGGAACTGATGAGGATGTGATTTCAAGACGTCTGGAAGATGAAGTGGAGATTTCGTTGTTATCAAAGGCAATTAGAAAGCTTTCACCGCGTGAGCAGACGATCATCCGCCTTAGATTTGGTCTGGGAAAGGAGAATGCTGCAGAGAAAACACAGAAAGAGGTTGCAGACCTTCTGGGAATTTCTCAATCATATATTTCCAGGTTGGAAAAAAGGATCATGAAGAGATTGAAAAAGGAAATTGTGAAATATGAATAGACGTAATTGGGGAATGTAGTATAATGATATAAAGGATAGTAACTATTCAGCAATCCGCCTGTAACTGTGAAAGCACTGAACGGTTATGATATAAGCAAACTGTGGGAAATGTTTGCAGTGGGTGATTCACAGATATCAAGTCGGGGAAAGAAAAAAGGACAGAAGAGAAAAGTGAAGGTAAATAAAATACAGACAGAAAAAAACAAAGATAAAACTCTGAGGCAGGATACAGAAAGCTGCATACTGACAGATTGCAGTTTATGTCCGAGAAATTGCCATGTAGACAGAACAGCCGGAAAAACCGGATACTGTGGAATGGATCAGAAGGTTAAGATTGCAAGGGCAGCTTTGCATATGTGGGAAGAACCATGTATTTCGGGAACCAGAGGTTCCGGGGCAGTCTTTTTTACAGGATGCAATCTGAGATGCTGTTTCTGCCAGAACCGGGAAATTGCCATTGGTGACAGTGGCCTTGAGATCACTGAGGAAAGACTGGCAGAAATATTCCTGGAACTGCAGGAAAAGGATGCTGCAAATATCAATCTGGTAACCGGAACACATTATATTCCACAGATCATCGCAGCTTTGGACTGTGCAAAGAAGCATGGGCTTAATATTCCGGTTGTCTATAACTGTGGTGGATATGAGAACACAGAGACATTGAAACTTCTGGACGGATATGTGGACATTTATCTTCCGGATTACAAATATGCGGAGAGCGAATTGGCGGTGAAATTTTCACATGCAAATGATTATCCTGAAAGGGCTATGGAAGCAGTTAATGAGATGGTACGCCAGACAGGAATGCCACAGTTTGATGCAGAGGGATATATGAAACGTGGGACTATTGTGAGACATCTCATATTGCCGGGGCATACAAGAAATTCAAAGAAGGTTCTGAAACTTTTACATAAGACTTTTGGAAAGCAGATTTATATCAGTATCATGAATCAGTACACACCGGTTTTTGAGCAGAAAGAATATACAGAACTGAATCGTTGTGTAACCAGAAGAGAATATGAAAAAGTTCTGGACTATGCATTTGAGCTTGGGATTGAAAATGGATTTTTTCAAGATGGTGAAACTGCCAGAGAGAGTTTTATTCCTGCGTTTGATTATGAAGGTGTGAGAAAAATGCCATAAAATAAAAAACTCCCATAAATGGAAGGAGGCCGGTACTTTCGTACCGGCGCGTATGAAAAAGAAAAATATTTATAAGAAAGATTCATCATCTTTCTAAAGTTCATTATATCCAATAAATATGAATAAAATATGAATACAGTGTAAAAAAATAAAGTTTGTTTTACCAAAATATTTTTAGAATTTCTTCCATGTATCCCTTACAAACAATATCAGTAACGGGAAAATCTCAAGACGTCCTGCCAGCATATCAAAAGTAAGGATAAGCTTTGAAAACCAGGAGAACATGCCGAAGTTTCCGGTAGGTCCTACCAGTTCCAGACCAGGTCCGATATTATTAAAGGTTGCCGCAACCGCCGTAAAATTCGTGATCAGATTGAAATCGTCAAAGGCAATCAGGAATATGGAGGATGCAAAAATCAGCATATATACAATGAAGAAAATATTTGTGGAACGAACAACTTCATGTGGGATGGCTTTGCCGTCCATTTTTATTTTCTTTACCGCATTTGGATGCAGAAAAATATGAAGCTCCTTGCGGACTGTTTTGCAGAGAATCAGGATCCTGGATACTTTAATGCCGCCGCCTGTACTTCCGGCACATGCACCGATAAACATCAGCAGTACCAGGATTGTCCGCGAAATTTCCGGCCAGGTATTAAAATCTGTTGTTGCATATCCGGTTGTTGTGATAATGGAACCAACCTGGAAAGCTGCCTGCTGAAAAGCTTTGGCTGCACTTCCGAAAATATGGTAAATATTGCAGGCGATGATAAGAATTGCAATACCGATGATTCCGAAATAATACCGCACTTCTTCCATTTTAAAAGCCTGAGCAAATTTTTTTGTGATAATGAAAAAGTAAGCATTAAAGTTAACGCCAAATAAAATCATAAATACAGTAATGACCACCTGCAGATATGTACTGTAACTGGCCATGCTGTCATTTTTAATACCAAATCCTCCGGTACCTGCAGTACCGAAAGCTGTACATATGGAGTCAAACAGCGGCATACCACCGACCAGAAGAAGCAGGATCTGGATCACTGTCATTACGAAATAAATAGAATACAGAATTTTGGCAGTTGACTGTACTTTTGGCGCAAGCTTGCTTACAGATGGTCCGGGACTCTCCGCTTTCATAAGATTCATGTGATAACCGCCGGTAAGTGGCAGAAGGGAGAGGATGAAAACCAGAACTCCCATTCCGCCGATCCAGTGCGTGAAGCTTCTCCACATCAGCATACAATGAGGAAGCGCCTCCACATCGCTGAGAATACTGGCTCCTGTTGTAGTAAAACCTGAAACTGTTTCAAATAATGCATCTACAGGATTTGGAATGCTTCGGCTGATCACAAAGGGGATTGCTCCTATGATACTCAGAACGATCCAGCTTAATGCTACAGTCACGAAACCTTCTTTTGTGTAGAAAGCCTTTCTTGTCGGCTTTTTCCTGGTGAGAGGAAGCCCGATGACCAGGCATAAAGCAATCGTGATCAGAAAAGCTACACCGGAAGTTTCCTGATAGATCAGTGCCGTAATTGCGGGCAGAGTCATAAATACAGCTTCAATTTCCAGAATCATTCCGATGATATAGATAATAATGGAATAGTTCATAATTCGGCTCCTTTATTTTTCCAGAATATCTGTGATATCGCGAAGGCCCTTCTGAGAAGTTACTATGATAACGGTATCTCCAACCTGAATGGTATCCTGGCCTCTGGGAATCCTGACCTGACCATTTCGGTTCAGGTAACCTACAAGAAGGTTTTTCTTCAGGTTCAGTTCAGATAATGGAATGCCTGTTACCGGTGAATTTTCGCGGATGGCAAATTCCAGAGCTTCTGCCTGATTATCCAGGATATGATAAAGGGTTTCAATATTGCTGCCGATGCTGTTCTGCATGGCACGTACATACTGCAGGATATAGTCGGCTGTGATATATTTCGGATAAATGACGCTTCCGATATCAAGGTTATCAATGACATCATCAAAGGCAAGGCGGTTTACCTTGGCAACCAGTTTGGCATTGGAAACTGTTTTGGCAAAGAGTGAAAGGAAAACATTTTCCTCATCCATGTTTGTGAGTGATACAAAAGCCTCTGTGCGTGAGAGTCCCTCTTCCATAAGGAGAGAACGATTGGTTCCGTCTCCGTTAATGATAGTTGCCTCCGGAAGCAGATCACTTAAGGTTTCACAGCGGGACTCATTCTGTTCGATGATCTTAACGGAGATGTTCATATCAAGCAGGGCTTTTGTAAGGTAATAGGAAATGGTTCCTCCGCCGACAATAATGGCGTTTTTTACCTGATTGGTTTTCAGGCCGATCTTTTTGAAAAAGGCTGCTGCATTCACCGGGGAAGCAAGAATGGAAACCATATCTCCGTCGTGGATCACCTGATTACCGCCGGGAATAGATACAAGATCCCGACTTTCTACTGCGCAGAACAAGACGTCGCATTTCAGGGCTTCCGTAATGCGTGAGATTGTCATGCCATCCAGATTAAATTCAGGAAGCACTTTAAATTTCAGCATTTCCACACGACCACGTGCGAAAGTATCGATCTTGATAGCTGAAGGAAAGCGTAAGAGACGGGAAATTTCCTGTGCAGCTGCAAGCTCCGGGTTAATGATCATAGTAACACCCAGACGCTTCTTGATGAAGCTGATCTCTTTGGCATAGATAGGATTGCGGACACGGGCAATCGTCTGGCAATGGCCGGTTTTCTGTGCAATCAGGCAGCAGAGGAGATTCATTTCATCAGAGCCGGTTACGGCAATCAGGATATCTGCATTCTCAATACCTGCTTCCACCAGCGTGTTGATACTTGCACCGTTTCCCACGATACCCATGGCATCAATGTCATCCTGAAGGGAAGTGATCACATTAGAAGAAACGTCTATAAGAGTAATGTCGGATTCTTCTTCCTGAAGCTGTTCTGCCAGGGTACGTCCAACTTTACCGCACCCAACAATAATTATCTGCATAATTCCTCCAATAAGGGGGCTGTCACATAATATCTATGTGAGACAGCCCCTTTTATATCATATTTTTGTTTGTAATTGCTCAATATTTTTGGCAATTACTTTTGTGGCTATTAAGCTAAGAATACTATAGCACCACCAGATATATTTGTAAAGCAAATATGAAATTTCTGTGATTTTTAAGATGGAGCGTATTACTGTTCACTCCGTTCTCAGTAACACGCTTCGCGATGCTAATTGCATAAATTCGCGCAGTATGTCGCAGGTTTTGGCTGCGTACGTTATTTACTGCTGTTGCATGATGCAGTGCAGGGATTATCAAATCCCGGGGTAAAAGCATAGAAGTTTTTGGCATCAAGTTCTTCCTGAATGGACTGAAGAGCTTCCCCAAATCTCTGGAAATGAACAACTTCTCTGGCACGCAGGAATTTGATGGGATCCGCAATCTCAGGTATATTGCGGACTACTCTGAGAATATTGTCATAGGTAGAACGGGCTTTTTGCTCTGCAGCAAGATCCTCGAACAGATCAGTGATCGGATCACCTTTACTCTGAAATTCACATGCATTAAATGGTACGCCACCTGCTGCCTGTGGCCAGACTCCCACTGTGTGATCGATATAATACGGTCCGAATCCGGATTTCTCAATTTCCTCCATGGAAAGGTCCCGGGTAAGCTGATGTACAATAGTGGATACCATTTCCAGATGACTGAGTTCTTCTGTTCCTATGTCGTTGAGCAAAGCTGAAGTCGTTCGGTTCGGCATGGTAAAACGCTGGGAAAGATAACGCAGGGAAGCGCCGATCTCCCCGTCCGGGCCACCAGAGTGCAGTACCCTATAATAGCCTCGCAAACCCAGTGTTTATGCGGGTTTGCGGGATTTTCAATTCTGAAAAAATATTACAAAAATGTTAAAAGGCTGAAATGGCACTTTTTTATGGATGGATGAAATTCAGGAAATAATGATGTCAAAAGACATTTTTCCGGATTCCTTATCATATATGATCTGCTCCACAACACTTCTGATCAGATTTCCCTTTGCTTCATAACCTACGTCTGGATTCTTCAGGACATCCGTAACAGAACGGATCTCTTTCAAGATTTCTTCTGCGTCAGGCTGCTCTGCCTGTTCTTCCTGTAATAGCTGTGAAAGGGCAGCAGTCAATTCTAACCGATCTGATACCAGACGATCCTTATTATTCTTATATTCTTCCAGAGTATCTACGCCTGCCTCATAAGCCTCTTTGATTCTGCTTTCTCTCATGGTGAGCTTACTGATCTCTCTTTGTAACTGTTCGATCTGCAGTGAATGATCAGTCTTTTTCTTTTTGCATACATATGTAAATTCTGCTCCATCTAAGATCTGATCAAAATAACTTATCACAGCTTCTTCAGCCTTTTTGACTGATAAGGCAACAGAAGTCTTATGAAATCCCTTTGCGTACTTCCAGCACTGGAAATAAGGACACTTATTATTACCGGTGTAAGAAAGTGTGGCTCCGCAGACAGAACACTTTAAAAGACCGGATAGCCAGTGCTTGCAGGCAGAGACATTCCGCACCTTGACCGGACGTTTCCGGGAAGTGATCAGCTTCTGACGTTTTTCATATCGTTCCCTGGAAAGACGTACCTCATGGCTTCCTTCAAATTCCACTCCGTTCCAGACAACAGTCCCGCAATAGAAGGGATTTCCAAGAATCCGGTCAACGCTGCGCCGCTCGAAGAGTTTTCCGCGTTTTGTCCGGTACCCGAGATCATTGCAACGCCTGGCAATAGCTGTCTCATCTAAGTTCTGATTATCATACAGGTCCATAATATAAGAGACAATGGCATATTCAGCCTCATTGATAACATAAGGCTTTCCATGTCCAACTGCAGTATAGCCAAGACAGGGAGACGTCTGATAGCCTTTTTGCAGGGCTTTTTCTTTCATGCCACGCAAGACCTCACCCGACAATCGAATGGAATAGTATTCATCCATCCATTCGATGATGCGCTCGATCAGGCTGCCAAAAGGTCCCTCGATCAATGGTTCAGATACACTGATCACGTCTACATTATCCTTCTTGAGCATGCTTTTGTATACGATAGACTCTTCCTGGTTACGGGCGAAACGACTGAATTTCCATACCAGGATTACATCAATGGGGTGAGAGGGCTGCTTTGCCAGGGCAATCATCTTCTGAAACTCCGGGCGCTTCTGTGCATGCCGGCCGGAAACACTCTCAGTAAAGATAAAGTCCCCGGAAACAATCATGTCATTCTTCTGAGCATAATCCAGCAAAAGACGTTTCTGCGCATCAGGAGAAAGTTCTGTTTGGTCCTCTGTCGAGACGCGGATGTAAAGACATGCCACTTTACTGCTCATAAATATCACCTCGGTTTTATAAAATATGTAATTTTAAGTATAAAAATAACAGCCACACAAATGTTCTGATTGTGTAACTGCTCCGAAGATGATACAATATCTTTGCCAAAGTACGGAATCTCTTCGGAGATTCTTGAGCCGTCCCTGCTACCAACAGGGGCGGTTTTTATTATAATAATTCAGAGATCACAATTGATAAATCGGGATATATACATACTGGAATTTCATCGTCGAAAGAATACAATCCGGTACCCGATTCATTTTCAAAATCGTAGACATTTACGATACCTTTCAGGGGATTTATAATCCAATATTCTCTGACTCCGGCCATCCGGTATTTAAATAATTTTATTCCGTAATCTTTACTCTGGGTAGCAGGAGAAACAACCTCAATTACCCAGTCAGGTGCACCATGACAACCTTTTTCATCTACTTTGTCCGGTGAGCAGACAACTGTTAAGTCTGGTTCGACATAGTTCTTGTTATCTTCATTCAGGAACACTGCAAATGGAGAAACATATGGTTTACAGGATCCGCTTTTACTTTTAATGTAATTGCGGATAGTAGCATACAGTTCACCGACGATTACCTGATGCCTGGTATTAGGTGGTGCCATCATATAGATCTGTCCATCAATCAGCTCTGCACGTTCACCATCCGGAAGAGCGTAGATGTCATCTATTGTATAAATCCGTTCTTTGGGTAATGGCATAATGAAAACTCCTTTCGTTAATCCATTGATGTGATCACATATATACAAATGTTCGACTTGTGTAACTGCTCTGAAGATGATACAATATCTTTGCAAATCGAGCATCTCTTCGGAGATTCTGATCACCGTCTCAGTACGCCAATACTGGGGCGGTTTTTTATTAATGTTAATAGTTATTCGTTATTGTCTTCTTCATCTATCCAAATAGTTTTATTGGATGGTTGCGACAAATCAATTTCAGCTGATTGGTGGAATTCCTCTGCAAACATAGTTTTATTAAATTCTGCAGTTGGATCAATAGAAGTAACTATACTTTCCAATTCGGAAATGTCTACTCTGAAAAATTCTTTGCGAAGATTTACTTTATTGAGCCTTTTCTCATTTAAAATATCATGGAGTTGCTTTTCGAGTCCAACAGCATCTTGAGAAAAGATAAAACTATGTACATCAAATTTAAATGGAACACTTGCGCTGCCAAGCTCGTTAACACGATCCTGAGGGTCTAAACGACGAGTCATTCCGATTTTGAATACATCCTTTCCAAAAGCTCCTAAATTACTGATTATATATACATTTCCTGCTTTACCGTTCTGCAAAGTAGTAATTTCATCTTTTTTGACAATTACATTAGAAAGTTGTTGCTGTAATTCAAGAATTCGGGCACGTAATTTTTGCGTTTCGGTATCGGAAGAGGCTTGGTTAAGAGAACCTTGAAGTTTTTCAATCTCAATTTTATATTTAGTTTCTTCTTTTTCAATTTTCTTTCGCTCTGTTTCAAGAGCTTTTCTTTCCTCGGCTTCTTGCCTCATTTGTTCTTTTAAAGCAAGTTGTTCTTGACGAGCCTGTTCTTTCTTTGTGTAGTAAGAGTATTCTATTTTAACAGCGTTGATAAAAAGATATTCCATTTCACCAATAAATTTCGTGAGAGTGCTGGCAATACTCTGATTTCCTTCTGCAGCAATCTTAAGATATTTTGCACAGATGGTTTTAATGTCTTCAATAGATTTTTCTAATTTATCGTATTTCAGATTATATAAAACATTTTGCAGTTCAGCTCTAAGAGCGATAACGACAAGAGAATATATAGATTTATTTGCTTTAGTAGTATAACGAGACTTGTAAAGATCCATCAACTGATCTATTTGTTTCTCATTTTCTTTATATGCCTTACGAAGCTCTTTAACATCTAAAGAATGAAAACATAATGATATCGAGGGAGTGAGCGCTTCCAAATCCTTTTTATCATGGGGATTTAGGCGACAGTTGCTGTACTGAATATCAGATATGAGAAAATTATCAAGTACATATTCAATGCTCTTATACAGTTCTTTGTAGCGATTAATTTTAGATGTCTGTGTATTTAACTGCTTACTGACTTTTTGAGAACGTTCAGTAAGGGAAGAAAGTTCTTCGTGCTGCTTAGATATAAGCGCATTATTATCAACAATTTCTTGGGTCATAGAATCCAAGCGAGCTTTTACTTGAAAATATTCATCAGCATGCAATTCTTGTAACTGCTGTTTTAAAGAATTATTTTCGGCCTTAATTTTGCCAACTCTGAATATATCGAATAATCCCACAATATTCATCCTCCGTTCCTAAATGGTTTACAAATTATTTCGAAATGCGTAATTCAATCAGTTCCTGATGATACCCCGTCATCCGAGATATCTGTTCAATAGTAAAATCTCTATATTCTTCCAATAACGAATCTGGTAATAACAGCTCCGTTCTTTAATCTGCTGATGAAATCATATGTATCACCGCAAATGGTTCAAAATAAATAACATAATTATCAACAACAGCGTATACACCGTATTTAGCATGGTAACACTGTATAGCCTCTTTTAAATATTCCTCCGTAGCATCCAGATATTCAGCCATCTCATAAAGATTCCCACATCCTGCCTCATAAGCCCTGATCAGGCCGGCAAGCCCAATCTTTAGATTATACCCATAAAGCCGAGCTCGATATTCCTGCTTTCGGCTTCCTGCCTTATTCTGGTCTAAAATGTTTCCGGAGCTGGTGCGATAATGCCCGATTTCTTCGGCGAGCACACAAGATTTTTCTGCTTGTGTTTCTATATTCTTTCGGATTGCTATCCGTCTGCCGCGGATTAGACCGTCATGCCCGGTAAGTGGCTGCTCTTTGACAAGCAATCCTTCCTGATCGGCAGCAGTCAGTAATTGTTCGTAATTCAATTGGGATCACCCCTTAGCAATTAAAATAAAACGGTTCTCTTTAAGCTGTTTGTTTGTAGTCAACAACTGCAATTTCAGTCAGCATACCTTTAACTTTTTGAATAATTTCTTCGATTCGTTCAAGTGTTTCACCATTTAAGTATTCTTCCCCACATTGAGAACACTTTTCACAAGGAACGTTCTTGATAATGATATAGCATCCCTGATAATCAGTCATGTAAGTTGTTGTAGAAGATTCAATATTACCTTTGCAGTAAAAACAAGTCATTATGCGTTCTCCTTTCTGGTCTTGAAATCAGATTCCCATTTATCAAAACTGGGGAAATAAGCTGTTATAAGGAACAAATCCGATTCGTGATTTCCGATGACTACATGAAGATATTTATCTTCGATGTTCATTCCCAGAATCAAACAACTGGGGTAAGGATAATCATCTGGATATTGTTCGATGATTTCTCCATTCATAATACAGGATATTACATCTTTTAAGAATATTCCACGCTGTTCCAGCCTTTTAGCTGCGTGGAGTGTAATACGAATGTTTTTGGGTATACATAGTTTACGCAATTCCAATATATCTAATGCCATGTCATTCCTCCCATTTTGAATCATCATTCATAATGTCCAGATCATGCTGAACACCTTCGGGTGTTTGCTTAACGTCTGTACGGGCATGAGCGGCAAGAAGATCGATAGTAGTAATGTTATTAGATTCTTCGGATAATTCCTCTGTCTGCGATACGGAATCACGAAGTTCAATAATATGATCGTATTCTTTCTGGAGAACTGTAGCAACCATGTCTTTACCGTGAGCGTCAAGTTCGCGGTATTTTTTTATAAGATTGTGTTCCAGGACGGAAAAACTATCTTTCATTGTCGGGATATTGATTGAATCTTGAAAAAGATAGTTGGCATCACATTCTAAAACTTCCATAATTTTGAAAAGTATAGGCTCTTTCGGAGAACTGACTTCATTTTCATAGTTAGAAACAGCACCTATCGTAACTCCTATTTTATCTGCTAGTTCAGCTCGTGACAGTTCCTTATCTTCGCGTAATTCACGTATTCTACTTCCGACGCTCATTTTATTCACCTCACTTATTTGATATAAAATCATTTTATTTCAAAAATCTTGGTATGTCAATATAAAACAACAAGAAAATTATTAAAACCGTATTGACAAAACAAGAAACTTGTTGTAACATACAAAGCAACAAGAAACTTGTTAAAAAAGAGAGGAGGATACAAGATGCTTGGTATTGCGGCGTCAAATAGCATTGTGGCAATTCAGTTAAAAAAAGCAATAAACCAGAAGGGATTGAAACAAGCATCAGTTGCAACTAAAGCTGGTTATTCGGCGCAAGAACTCAACGATATGTTAAATGGTAGAAGGATTATGCGCGCAGCGGATATAGCTTCAATTATTAATGTAATGGGAGAGTTTGGAATTGATGCGAATTACCTTTTTGGAATAGAAAAAGGAGCGTAGAGGAGATGTCTGAAAAACTTTCTACAAAAGAATTAGTAGAGGAGTTGAAGAAAAGAGAAGGTGTAAAAACAGAATATGTCGAACCATATCAGGACAGGAAGTTATCCGTCAATGGTCCGGCAATGATTTTGGTTATTGTTGATTAGCCAATACGTCTATATGGATAAATGCCTTTTACATGAGAAGCTAAATAGCTTCCATGTGAAGAAGCTGACATAAGTCCATGGTAAATAGATACCGGTACTCCTGAATATGCATATAATCCACCACGATTGAATGCAACGTAAAGAGTACCGTTCTCATAGCCAATGCTTGCGATATTGGAAGAAGAAACAGGAATCATATTCATTGGTAAACACCACCTTTCTATTAGAAATAAGAACGTTCTAATAGCATGATACTATAAATATATTTATGTGTCAATATATTGTGCAGAAAATGTGTTCGCATACAATATATTGTACTTTACGTGATTATTTGGATATCCAGAAAGAGGTGAGATAAATATCAATGATCGTAGCATCCATAATTGTATCAGTAATTACAGCAAAAATAGTAGCTACCTATTATTTTAAGAAAGTAGATGGCTATGTTAAAAAAATGTGTGAAATGACAAATGAAAATAATGAAAAAACGCTGTCTATTATACACAAACTTCAAAGAAATCCTCCCCCAGAGGAGTAAGACACTAATACAAGAATAGGAGAAACATAAAGAAAAGTCAATGGTTGTATATCCAGAAAGAGGTGAGTATTATGAGAAACCCAGTAAAAGAAAGGGAGGCATGTAGATATACGGCATTAATAAGAAATAATCGCAACACTTCCATCCGAATAAAACCGGACGGAAGTATCACAATTGTGGCCGATCAGATTATTCTGGAATCTGATAAGTGTGATCATCAATCTTGATGAGAGGTTTTGATGGTTCTACATGAGTTGTCCCATTGACATTGGTAAAAACTACTTCGATACCATTGGGATAAGTTGCAATGTCAACAAAACCGTTTTTGAGTTGTTTAAACTCATGCTTGATATCGTGAGGATCACAATTCTTTGGCGGAATAATAGTTATTTCCATAAAAATTCTCCTTTCTCTTGTACTCGGGTATGCCAGTACCCTGTAATACAAGAATAGGAGAGAAACAAAGAGAAGTCAACAAAGGCCGTTCGACAAACTGCTTAAATTTTTATAAACAGTAACCCATACATATCATTTCCCATACCATAAAGAAGAGGTGAGGAAGATGTCAGAATTAAAACTGGTAACAAGAAATATCCGTATTAATGGAATTCAGCATAAAGCCAGTGATATGTCAGAAGAAGAAATCAAGTGCCTGCTCATCCAGAGACAGGATGAAATTCTTCTGAGCATGAATTACGAAAGAAAAGCCGCCGGTTAAGGCGGCAGAAAGGACAAGCTATGAAACAGTACATAATCATAGCCCTCTGCATCCTTGCAGGGAAATATGTGGACATCCCAGTCTGGTTCAACATCCTCTTTGGGATATCCGCATACTGGGCGGTAGATCAGCTTAGAAGAGTTCAGGAGGAAGAAACATGTTCAGAGACAAAATAAGAGAGATTCTGGAGCTTGTACTCAAAGCTGAAGAAAAGAATATTTATGTGGCATACAACTATGACACAAACACAAAAACATTAACGATCATAACAAACACAAAGGTATTTGCTTTTAAAGACAATGAGTATATAGAAGAATGGTCAGAAGAATGCATTCAGTATCTCAAAAACCTGATCGGGGAGAGAACAGAATGACTGAAGAAGAAAGAATAAGGGAAGTAGAACAGATTTCCAGAAGAACCAAAGAATCCGTCAAGATCCCGCCAGATCAGCAACGAATCATCCGTATTGTTCAATTTAAGAGCGGAAAACTGGCAACTTGTATAGGAACGCTGGAAGATGCCATTCGAAATGCAAAACGAATGGAAGACCTCTACGGACCGATCGAACACATAGAATAAAAAAGACTCATGTAACGCAAATACATGAGCCGGGGTGACTTTCTGCCACTTGGATAATTAACCTATCCAAACTATAACATCCAGGTGTCAGAAAGTCAAGATTTAAGCAGGAGAAACCCTGCTATATTTTTAACCTTTTTCCAGGGGCGCAAGCCTCTTGGAAGCTCGATTAGGGGTATTAGACTTACGACAGGAGATGCTATATGAGGTGGGCATACATCAGAGAGATATGGGATTTTGACAGCACCATAGAGATAGAGGAAAAGCATACAGGAAGGTATGGTGCCAAGGGACAGGAAAGAGAAGAAAAGAGGAAAGCCACTCCGGAAGAGATAGCCAAACAGAATCAGTGGAGAAGACAGAGAGATGTCAGGAGACTGATCAAGTGGAACTTTTCACCCGGTGATTACTGGATGACTCTTACATACAAAAAAGGTGACCGTCCCACATGGGAGCAGATGAAGAAGGACCTGGGAAAGCTGATCCGAAAAGTCCGAACAAAATACCGAAAGAAGGGATGGGAATTGAAATACATCTATCGTCTGGCTATCGGAAAGAAAGGCGGTCCTCATGTACATCTTCTGGTAAATCGCGAAGCAGATCAGGAGACCGGTACCGACCGGATCGTCTCAGAGTTATGGGAGAATGGGCATGTATATTTTGCATCCCTTTATGATGCAGGCGGATATGTGAAACTTTCAGAGTATATCACAAAACCTCTGGAAGAACACGAACCGGATGAGATTAAACGATACAGCTGTTCCCGTAATCTGGTTCGAAAAGAGCCAAAGCAAAAAGAAATCAAAAGAAGAAGCCTGGTAGACCGGCACAAGCAGCCAATCTATCCCAAAGCACCAAAAGGTTATTATGTGGAACCTGAGTCAGTAAAGATGGGAATCAATCCACATACCGGCTATGCATACCGCCACTATGCCCTTGTAAAGATAGACAGGAGGATTTGAAGATGGATCAGAAAATGGCGAGAGTAGACATCTCCCTGATTCTTACCAGGAAAATTGGAAAAATAAAGAAAGGCAAGTATACATACATCATTTACAGCAAAGATTTCCCGAAAAGCGCAGGAAATCCAAGCTGTGTATCAGCAGAAGTGGAAGAAACCACAGGAAACCGTCTTGCCCTTTTATGTCTGGCAGCAGCATTACAGAGATTACGCCGTCCATCCCTGCTTACGATCCATACAGATAACAGGTATCTGCAGAACGGATACCAGAGTCTTCCTGCATGGAAAGAAAATGGATGGACCCGGACAGGAAATCAGGAACTGCGCAATGCAGATCTCTGGCGGCAGGTGGACAAGCTGTTCGGTGGTCATGCAGTGCGATTCAAAATAGAGAAAATGGACGAATAACAGAAAGGAGAACACGATGTTTGAAAAATTTGGAAAGATGGATTATGAGGAATTGATCCGCACAGCAGCAGCGGAAAGAGAGGAGGGGGATCTGGAAGCACTGGTCACCTTGGCAGTGGAAAATGGTCTGGAAAAAGAAGATGCAGAAGACTACATGGATTATATCGTGGACTCTCTTGCAACTCCTTACATGGCAGCAGTTGCCAAAATCGAAGGTGAAGCGAAAGAACTGGGAATAAAGGGACATCAGGTTGATCAGAAAGATACCATCCTGGCGTTATTGGATGGAAACGATGAACTGTGCCTTGCTGTGAGAAAAAAAGAGAAATCATTGACGGAATGCCTTGCGAAGATCCTCACTTTTTCGAGCGAGTGTGCAATACAGGTACCGGACGCAATTGTGAAACTGGCAGAATTTCGTATGAATGGCAAAAAAGAAGCCATGCGCAGCCCGGTCTATGAAGGCGGGGAAACTAAGGCAGACGTGCGCAGGATTGCAAAAGAATATTACCTGGAGGCGTAAGATGCAGGGAATTAAAGGATTTTCAAAAGAACTGGCTACTTCATACGGATCCGGAGTAAAACTTGAACCGGGAAAAACCTATAAAGAAGAGGAATGCAAAGTATACCGGAATGGCTGGCATTTCGTTGAATATGCTCCAGACTGCCTGAACTATTTTCCTTTAGGTGCAGGAAACAGATATTTTTTGATCGAGGCAGCAGGAGACATCAACGAAGAACAGCATTTTCGCTGCTGCAGCACAGAGATCACCCTGGTGAAAGAATTGGATTTAAAAGCATTTGCCGGGATGTCCATGAAATACATGATTCAGAATCCCAAAATGGATTGGGAAAGGGCGGCTGCCCACCTGCAGATAAAACAGGAAATTGCGCGGGCACAAAAAGACGAGATTGCGATTGCGCGGGGAAGAAATCCGAAAGTTTATTTACAGACCGGAGCAGTTGGTGGACTGATGGAAGAAGATGTAAACGGAGTGATCGTAGCTGCCAGAGTTTTTCTGGCCGATAAAGACGGAACATATTTTTTGAATTCCGGAGAGGTACGGAGGGAAGACGATGAAATATAAGCTGATTGAAAAGGTACCGATACCAATACCCAGACATAAGAACAAAAAGGATATCGGAGAAAAGATCATTGTAAAAGCCCAAACTGAGAAAGAGTACCTGATTCTGGATCTGTTCCGGTACAAGAGATATATCAGTCGCTATGTATTAAACACGGAAACTGGGGAGCATGCCGGCAGATATGAACAGGGAGACTGGAACACCCAGAAGCTGATCCGGATCATGGGATACGATCCTTTGTATGAAAGTTTTTATAATTCCAGAATACTTGAAAAAGTCAGGTGGGATACCAAAGAAGATATAGAAACTGTGAAAAATGCCGTACAGACCGTATATTCGGATAAATATCTTCTGTCTAAGATCGAAAGCATGGAAGAGGATTACGGTAAAGAAAAGCGTCTCCGCAGTCTCGATAACAAATACCGGAAGATTGACCGGCTTATGGAAGGGATCACAGATAACGATGAAGAATTTAAAGAGTGGCTTTATAAAATCTGCAGCACAGAAAGATATCTCTTCTGGAACAAAGGAAACAACACTTATGGATGCAGTAACTGCGGCTCTCAGATATTGGAAAAGAATTTGGATAAACCCAGACAGGGAGAAACCAGAAAATGCCCGGAATGTGGACAGCCAGCAGTGGTAAAAAAGAGAACACAGCGGATATGGAGCAAAACAAGAGCCTGCAAGCTGGAACGGATAACTCCGGAATATGGGGTCGCCAGACACTATAGGGCAGAAATTGAACACTGTATAAATGGTCACCGTGTTTTTCTGGAGGAAGGTGTACGTATTCTTTTATATAACAAAGGACATGTGAGACCAAACTATATGATCTTCTACAACCAGGACGGGGAAACCTATGAGTGGAGTAACGGTCTGACAAGAAGTGACTGGTATACAAGCAACCCACAAAACAAACGGATGGAGGATTGCTTTCTGTATCCTAAAGGAATTCCGGAGGCATTAAAAGGAACAGAGTATGAAAGTGTGACAAATGCTTTTGTGGAGATGGCAAGACTGGGACTCATGCTCAATTACAATTCCCTCATGGCAGCAGGTTGTCGCCTTCACAAGCTGGGAACTATGATGGAATATCTGGCAAAAGGACGTTTTTACCGTCTGTGTAAGGAAACTGCAAGATCATGCTGGGCATATAACGGCTCTTATCCAGGACCCTTATCCGTAAATGGAAACAGCATAGAAGAAGTCATGGGGCTGACGGATAAACAGAAGATCAATCGCCTCAGGGATGAGAATGGTGGATGCATCCGGTTGGAATGGCTCAAATATGCAGAAGCCTATGGCTGTAAGATTCCGAAAAATACCATGGACTATCTGGAAGAAAACAGAATCGCGACAAAAGAAATCGAAGAACTTCCGGATGAGATCACAGACAGAATGAGTATAGAACAGATTGTAAATTATATCCGGAAGCAGGCAGGAAAGCATTATGAGACGCCGAAAAGGGCATTAAGTCAATGGGTGGATTATTTATTCATGCGCAAGGCACAGAATAAAAATCTGAATGACGAATTGTTCTATAAGCCCAAAGACTTGAAACAGAGACATGACGAACTGATAACCGATAAAAAGAAACTGGACACAGTAAGAAGAATGAGTGAAAATCCAGAATTACGGCAGCAGGAAGCCCGGATAATGGAAGAAAAGTTTCCTGGAACAACGGAAGTAATGAAAGAAGTAAAGGAAAAATATGAATTTGCAGCAGAGGGTTACAGAATGATCATGCCGGAGAACCCGGTAGAGATCGTTCGGGAAGGGTATGCCCTGCATCACTGCGCCGGAAGCTCTGAAAGATATTTTAACCGGATAGAGAACAGAGAGACTTTCATAGGTTTCCTGAGACGGGAGCAGGAACCGGGCATCCCGTTCTACACAATAGAATTTGAACCGGGTGGCACGATCCGCCAGAACCGTTCCTACTATGATGAGGAACCGGGGATTGAGGAAATACGCGGATTTCTGAAACTGTGGCAGAAAGAAATCAAAAAGAGACTCACAAAAGAGGATAAGAAACACGCTGCCAAAAGTGCCATTTTAAGGGAACAGAACATAAAGGAACTTCAGAAAAACCAGAATACGTTTGTCCTGAAGAAACTGGAAGAAGATTTTATGGAGGCGATATAAGTGGAAAACATGACAACAGACTATCAGGGATTTAAAAGAGACACAGATCTTGCAGTGGAAAAGATAAGGACAGGGGCAATGACCATGGCCCAGGGTGCTGTAGAACTGGGATATCAGCTTAAAGTCGCAAGAGACACAGGAGTCCTTCAGGAATCCGGCTACAGCTCAATGGGAGAATTTGCCCGTGCAGAATATGGACTTCGCCCAGATCAGACGACGCGATACATACAGCTCAATGATAAATATTCAGAGGATGGATATTCCAGAAGACTGAAAGAAAAATATACTGGCATAGGCAAAACAATCCTGATGGAGATGCTGACGCTTCCGGACATTATAAGTGACGAGATTACAGAGAACTTTTCCAAAGAAGATGTAAGAGCCTTAAGTGCGGAACTGAAAGAGGAAAATGAGATCACAGATCTGGAAGTGATGATGGAAGAAACAGATCAGACACAGGAAGAGCTTCCTTCTATCCTGGAACAGACGGCATATCAGCTGGGGAAAGATCAACCGCAGATATATATAGACCTGTTCGAAACCCTTTACATAAATGAAAGCCAGGCAGCAGCAGAGATTCTGGCTCCGGATGAAGAGAAAATCTATTCCCTCCGCATCCCGGGAACAGGACGCATACTCTTATCACTGAAACTAAGCGAACAACAGGTAAGACTGATCAATGTCCGTTCACAGGAAAAAGAGGATTTCACCTGGCAGCAGCTTGAGGCGGCATTTAGAAAACTTATGGATTTCACAAACGGACCAGAGGAATCCTGGAAAGAACAGTACGGAGAAGAATTTCCAAGAGAAGAGCCGAAGGAAATCAAACCAGATAAGAAACAGTCCAAAGTCCAAAAGGCAAAGAAACCGGAAAAGAAGAAGCCAGAAAAAATAAAACCAACTGGAAAAGTGGAAAACTCTGTGGATAACCATACAGAAGGTCAAAAAACAGCAGTTCCAGAAAAAGAGGACTCCGTACCAGGAAAGCCTAAAGCAGATTTCCATTCTGAAACGCCGGAATCTCAACCGGAAAACATAGAAAAAAGTCAAGAAACAGCACTTTCAGAGCCAGAACCACAGATTCCAGGTCAGGACAGCATTGAAAACCATCCGGAATATATGCCCAAACCCGTAGAACCGAAAGAACAGGAAATTGCGCCGGCGCAATCCGGATCAGAGCCACCGGCAGCAGAACCTAAGACCAGAAAAGAGTATATAGATACGTTAACAGCTTATGGCACAGCTGAGTATATAGCGAGAGCCATGCGACAGTTTACAAACAAGACATACAACACACTTCTGGATCCGGACTTTTGGAATGAATGGCTAAACGGAAAAGTAGATCATAACGGAAGACCCTGGGAAGATTAAGGGTGCCCTAAAATTCACATAGATACATCCTTCCTGTGTGAGCCTGTCAAATCACAGGAAGGGGAAAGGAGAAAAATGAATCTCAGACAGAAAAAGAAATTATTTAGAAAAGTAACCGGTCAGAATCCTCCGAGATGGATGCATTACAGTAGCCGCCGGTTCCATAATTTTCTTTGCAACCCCTGGGGCGGTCTGGCAGAGCTGAAGAAACAGGCAGCCACCAGAGCAGTAGAAGACTTTAACTGGAATATTTCAAGGAGAAATGAATGGATAAGATCGTCACATCGATACAGGAGATAAATTTAGAGGACATCAGATTCCCAATCATTGCAGTATTTGAACACCCGGAAGATTATCCGACGAAATCCATAGGCAGAATATTTGAATTAACCAAACCAACAGATACCGTGATTGTAAAAGATACACTGGAAGAACTGCAGAAAGATATTCAGACATACTGGATAGGGATATTCTTCCAGAGAACAGAATTTGATGTACCGTCAATGAAAGGATGCTGGGTATGAATCAGGAAGGATTATTATTCCCAAAAGGAACCATTAGAAAAAAACGAAAGAAGCACCACAAAAGCATCATAGACAGAGATGCAAAAGGTCAGTGTTTCATCTGCGGAAAAACAGGCTATACAGAACGCCATCACATCTATGGTAGTGCAAACCGCAAATACTCCGAGCAATATGGCTTAACCGTATATCTTTGCCCGGAATGCCACAGAACATCAGAGATATCTGCACACAGGAACAAAGAAGTCAGGATTACCCTGCAACGGATCGGTCAGAGAGCATTTGAAGAGAAATGTGGTAGCAGGGAACAATTCGTAAAGACGTTTGGAAAAAACTATCTGGAGGAAGAATATATTTAAGGAGGACATATGAACATAGCACAAAGAGCAGAAATATGTAAACATAGTACAGGACACATCGGAGCTGTAGCAGTATACACCCGTCCCACCTGTCCAAACATGCACATCATCAAAGGCAAATATGTTACGGCCAGAACGAACTGCAAGGAATGCAGATTCTATGAGGAGAGGAAATGAATTTATATGAAATCACAGACATAAAGACAGGAAAGACTATAGAACCGGCGGTTACGCTGAAACAGGCAGCAGAAAGACTGAAGTGTTCCGGAAGTGCAGTATCAGGAGCTTATTATGGAAATTATGCAATTGGTCATAGATATGCAATAGAAGTGATAGATACAGCCATTGCAAAACAGGATCCAATATGGACCGAATGGGAAATGCGAAGAAACTGGTTTTTAAAATTATGTGGGAGGACATAAGAATGACAGGAAAGAACAAAGAAGGCTATCCGGATCCGACAGCCAGCAAAGCAATTCAGGCAGCAGATCATATGCCAGAGCATACATATAGAGATTATTGCATACTCAGAGCAATGGCATACCGCATGGGATTAAAGATAACCAGGATAAAAGATTTAGGATCTGGAAAGGAATGGAGCCGATAAAAAGAAGGAGGCCGGGAACTATCAACAGCTCCCGGCTAAAAGTATGAAAAAGAAAAAGTTTTATTTGCAATTACTCTTTGCTCTGTACAGGTAATAATATATCCAGAAAATGTGAGCAATATGTGATACAGATTTGAAGAATTTGTGAAAGGGGAGCGATACCGATGGACAAGAATATCTTAAGTCAGTACATAGATGCCTGTGAGCTGATCAAAGAAACAGAAGAGGAAATCAAGAAGCTAAACAGAAAGAAAAAGACAGTGATACAGACAAATGTGTCCGGGAGCAACCCTGAGTTTCCTTATAACCCACAACATTTTAAAATCCAGGGAACAACATTTAACTATGCAGATGACAGCCAGCTTCGATATCAGAAGAAGATTTTGGAAGAAAGAAAATCCCAGGCAGAGCAGTTAAAAATAAACGTGGAAGAGTGGCTAAATACAATTCCTCCAAGAATGCAGAGAATCATAAAATACAAGGTCTTTGAAGAACTGACCTGGCAGCAGGTAGCTGGAAAGATGGGAAGAAGAGCAACTGAAGAAGGCGTTCGCAAAGAATTTAATAGATTTTTTGAAAAAAAGTAAAATTGTCCGTTTTGTCCGATATGTCCGATTTTAATATGCTATAGTATAAACTGAACTCAGTGGAAGATTATACAGAGTTCTCCTTCCCTTAGATGACTGCCAGTACCCACCTGGCAGATCACCAGAACATCTCACCGAGAGGGAGTGAGCGTGAGCTATGGAGCCGCAGGTTCGAATCCTGATGTTCTGCTTTTCTCCTATGGAGAAATTCAAACCACATACATTAAAAAAAACGTCCTGTAGAAATATAGGGCGTTTTGTAGTATTATAAAAGAAAATGTATGTGGGAGGAACAAATGAATATTTTTAAATTATTTAATGAAGTTATTCAGTGGTGTGATGGAAATGTTGGATTTTTAAATGTAATATTATCGATATGCACGTTGACGTTAACTATTACAATTGCGAAAATTCCATATAAAAAGAAAATTGTTGGGTTATTGGATGTTACATTGGAAAAAATAGAGAATGAAACATCCTATAAAAGTATTATAAAAGTATATTTGATTAATGTAGGAAGGGTACCAGTCTATATTAAGAGCGTAGATATAATAGATTGGAAGGGGAAAAATCTTGGATCTTGTGACATGAATTTAAGATATAGTCAGTGCAAAGAACTCGGTGCTAGTAAAAGCTATTCATGTCAGGGAATATTTAGTGATCCCGTATTTGTTAAACATGCTATAAATTTAAATGGATATGTGAAAATAAGAGTGACGGATATAAGCGGAAAAAAGTATTATATTTCGCGAACTTTTCCGGTAGGATAGTATGATACTTTGCTAGAAAGTGTCAATATTAATCATTGAAATATAGAGATTAAAGGCATACGATAAAATTTTTATAGGAGGAAATCATGGAAACTATGGAAAACTTTGTAAGAAAATTAGCAGATAAAATTTACGAATGCTATTCAAGAAAAAGGACTATTCCAGTTGTAGCTGCTGAAGTAGGAGTATCAGATAAGGATGTAAGAGAAACATTGAAACAATTTAATTTTTATCATGGAATAGAGAGAAACGATGACAATTTGCTTGCAGGAAAAATGTTGTATCCCATGAATTCACCAAGAAATTTTGAATGTTTGAAAAAGTATTATGGATGCATTGAAATATAAAAGTGAAAAGTAGCTTCTTTAGAGGCTGCTTTTTCTATACTCAAAAACGAAACGAATGAGAGGTGGTGAGGCTGAGTGACAAAAAAACAGAAAATATTTGCAGATGAATACCTGATAGACTTAAATGCCACAAGGGCTTACCGAAAAGCATATCCGTCTGTAAAACGGGATGAAACAGCAGCCCAAGCCGGCAGCAGGATGTTGAGAAATGTCAAGGTTGCGGAATATATTCAGGAACGGATGCAGGAACGCCAGAAGCGGACAGAAATCACTCAGGACAGGGTACTGAAAGAACTGGCCGCCATAGCTTTTGCTAAAGCTACAGACTATGCAGAAGTTAAAGACGGGCAGGTAAACATAAAAGACACAGCAAACCTGGATGAGCAGCAGATCAGAGCTATTGCTGGGATAAAAGAGGGCAAATTCGGTATTGAGGTGAAATTAAATAATAAAGAGCAGGCCTTGGAACTTCTTGGAAGACACCTGGGAATGTTTAAGGATAAACTGGAAGTATCCGGATTGGATGAAGAGAAAAAGAAACTGGGAGACATCCTGGAGCAGCTCCGAGGGGGTGATTAACCTTCATGAGTTCTCAGAGATTAGTATTATCAGATAAATACAAAGCATTTCTACATTGCAGTGCTCCGGTAGAATTTCTTGAAGGAACCTGACTACGGCAGCAGGGAAAACAACAGTAGGACTTTTTAAATTCATGTGTAAGGTTGCAGAATCTCCAAAGAAACTGCATATTCTTGCAGCGGACGATACAGGAACAGCAGAAAAGAATATCATCAATAAAGATTTAGGGATTTTGGATGATTTTGGAATTTTGGTAGAGTACAACGGATCTGGAACAAAAGATGATAAGATTCCCCATATATTGTTTCATGCCCCACAGGGTGATAAGACAATATATGTTCTTGGATATGGCAATAAAAAGAAATGGAAGAAAGCTTTAGGCGGACAGTATGGCTGCCTGTATATTGACGAGGTTAATACAGCAGACATTGACTTTGTCCGGGAAGCGTCTATGCGGTGTGACTATCTTATGGCAACTCTCAACCCGGATGATCCAACCCTGGATGTATACAAAGAATATATCAATTGTAGCAGACCTTTGCCGGAATGGGCAGACAGCACACCACAGGAAATAAAAGATGAATTAAGAGAAGAACCAAAACCCGGTTGGGTTCATTGGTTCTTTTCTTTTGATGATAATGCCGGACTTCCGGAAGAAAAGAAACAGCAGATCATCCAGAATACACCGAAAGGCACAAAAATTTGGAAAAACAAGATACAGGGCTTGAGAGGAAAAGCAACAGGCTTGATATTCCCTAACTTCAGCAGGAAGCAGCATGTCGTTTCAGAGAAATGGATAAAAGCCCAGATGGTAGCAGGAAAGCTGAAATTTAAAAAATTCACCTGTGGTCTGGATACTTCGTATTCTTCAAAGTCTCCGGACACAATCGCAATGATATTCCAGGGAATCACAGAGGACAGGAGATTGATCACACTGGCTGAAAAAGTATACAGCAATAAGGATCTGGATCAGCCGCTTGCCCCTTCCGATACAGCCGTAAAATTCATAGAGTTTTTGGAGAAATGCCGAAAGGATTGGGGATTTGCAAAAGATACCTTTGTTGATTGCGCAGATGCTGCTACGATCACAGAATTGAGAAAGTACAAACGTCTTCATGGCTGCATGTACAACTTTGTAGAATCTTACAAAAAAGTAGAAATTTTGGATAGAATCAAGCTTCAGCTTGGATGGATACAACAGGATTGCTATCTGGTTGTAGATACATGTATCAATCACATAGCTGAATTGGAGAAATATTCCTGGGATGAGGAAAAAGATATCCCGGAAGACCGAAACGACCATACGATAAACTCCCAGCAGTATGGCTGGATCCCATACCGGAATATGATCGGATTCGAAACGGAGGAAACGAAAAGGTGAAATGGATGGATAAATTGAATGAGAATATTAAAAAGACAGTCCGGAGCTGGCTGAACGTGGTCCCGGCAAATCCATATAATTTCCAGATCAATGAAATGCTGGACTTCGAGGGCCATTCGATCCGCAACAGGATCTGGTACAGAGGAGACAGTAATGAACTGGAACAGTTCTACCAGCAGAACAGCGAATATGCAGACAAATATAAGTTCTGGACAAGCAAATGCTCCCCGGGTATGGATATGAGAAAAATCCATACGGGGCTGCCTGGATTAACCGTGCGGACACTTTCTGCAGTAGTCCTGCCGGATATGGATGAGTTCGAATTTGAGTCTCCGGCTCAGGAATCACTCTGGAAAGAGATAGAGAAAGAGAACAAGTTCCGGAAAAAGATGGAGAGCGCATTGAAAGAGGCTCTGTTTATTGGTGATGGAGCTTTTAAAGCAGTTATTGATACTTCTATCAGTGATTATCCGATCCTGGAATGGTACCCGGGAGACAGAGTAGAATTTGTTTACCAGAGAGACCGGATCCGTGAGATCGTATTTAAAACTCCTTATTACGAGAAAGGCAGGACTTATGTTCTGAACGAACGATACGGATATGGATATATCATTAACGAACTGTACCAGGGAAATAAACTTGTAGATATGAAAACGATCAAGGCAACAGAGAATCTTAAAGACGTTACATTTGATGATTCACTGATCCTGGCAGAACCCTTCATGATCTTTGAATCTGCCAAATATGAGGGACGGGGTGGAAGCATCTTTGATGGAAAGCTGGACAACTTTGATTCTCTGGATGAGACATGGTCACAGTGGATGGATGCCCTGAGAGCAGGACGGGCAAAGACATACGTCCCTGACTGCCTGATCCCTCATGATCCCGAAACAGGACAGCTTATGAAACCAAATCCTTTCGATAACCGTTATCTGGCAGCAGAAGGGGATATGAGAGAAGGACAGAAAAACCAGATCATGATGGAACAGCCGGCAATTCCACATGAGAGCTATCTGGCATCATACATAACAGCCTTGGATCTGTGCCTGCAGGGAGTGATCAGCCCCTCTACTCTCGGTATTGATACAAAGAAACTGGACAATGCGGAAGCACAGAGAGAGAAAGAAAAAACTACTCTCTATACCAGAAATTCTATTGTGGAGGCAATGCAGGAAACACTGCCAAATGTAGTGGGAATGTGCATCAATGCCAACAATATCCTTCATAAGCAGTCTATAGAAGAAGTGAAAGTAAATATTCCTTTTGGGGAATACGCCAACCCTTCTTTTGAATCCCAGGTGGAAACAGTAGCCAAAGCAAAACAGGGCGGAATTATGAGCATTGAGCGCTGCGTGGAGGAACTTTACGGAGATAGTCTGGATGAACATTGCAAGGAAGAAGAAATAGCCCGTCTGAAAGCAGAACAGGGAATCCAGGATCTGGAAGAACCGGCAGTCAATATGGAACTTGGTGATTTTGAAGTAGATACAGGAGGCGGATCAGATGAAAGTGAAGGTAAACAATCGAATATACCGGATGAACAGAAGGGAGTATCAGGGACTTCTTAAAATTGCAAAAGAACAGGTTCCTATGGGCGTATATGCCTTGGAAAAAGCAGATTATGCGGAACTTCGATGTGATCATTGCGACAGCATTACAAAATTGAAGGAACTGACACGACAGTTTAAGTCTCAAGGATTCAAGGTATTGTCTAATGGCAAGGATAAATGATGAATACGATATTGGAGCTGCCTTTGAAGCTATAGAGAATGAACTCATAGCATCCATGATCCGCAATATGGAATCTCATAAGCAGGAAGAAATTGACGAAGACAAACAATGGTCCATGTGGCAGACAGAAATGCTGAAATCCCTGGAAGAATATAAACATAATAATCAAAAGAAATATGGCAAACAGTTTAAGGATATCAATGCAAAGATAGCGGAGCTGATTCGGACTGCAAGAACAGAAGGAAATATGCAGCAGGAGATCACTATTTTGAATGCCATAAAAAAAGGCTTTCCGGCAAATAAAATAAGCAAGGGAGGTACTGCAGAATTTTTTAAGCTGAATGATCGGAAGCTGGAAGCTCTGATCAAAGCCACAACAGATGATATGAAGAAAGCAGAAACTGCAGTGCTTCGCATGGCTAATGATCAATATCGGAGAATTATTTATAATGCTCAGGTATATGCCAATACCGGTGCAGGAACCTATGAAAAAGCTGTGGATATGGCAACTAAGGATTTCCTCAAAGCAGGTCTAAACTGCGTGGAATATGCCAATGGTGCCAGACATACCCTTGCAGACTATGCAGATATGGCAATCCGAACAGCAACGAAAAGAGCGTACCTGCAGGGGGAAGGAGAGAAACGCCGGGAATGGGGCGTGTACACAGTGATTATCAATAAACGTGGCAGTGGCTGTCCTTGCTCTTTGTGTGTTCCATTCGTGGGAAAAGTCATGATTGATGATGTATGGAGCGGAGGTCCGAAAGACGGAGTATCTCCCGTTACAGGAATTAAGTATCCGCTGATAAGTGCTGCCATAGCAGCTGGACTTTACCATCCCCGATGCCGTGACAGCCATACAACCTACATTGAAGGAGTCAATACTCCACCCGATGGGAAATATACCAGAGAAGAGCTCAACAACCTTGTAGAGAAAAACGCCAGGCGGGAACGTCAGCAATATGCCGAACGCCAGGAAAAGAAATATAATAGGCTGTCACAATTCTCTCTGGATCCGGAGAACCAACAGGTGTATGGACAAAAACAAAAAGAGTGGCAACATGTTAGAATGAAGACTGGTAATATGGACAGCCAGGAATATGCAGAATCAAAAAGACCACTTGCAGATTTCCACGCAGTTCCGCAGAATCAGATTGTCAGCCTTCTTCGTACAGAATCACAGGATTGGATTGATTGTTTATCAGAAAAAGAAAAACATGCGATTGAAAAATACACGTTCAATTCTGGCGATCAAAAGCCGGATCGATTCTTTGAACGGCTTAATGCTATGCTTCGTGGAGATATAGCAGAAGATAAAAAACTTAGAGAGTATGCAGAAACAATATCAGGTGCATTGAAAAAGAGTAAGATTCAGCATGATGTTATTACATATAGAAATCTGGACATACCACTTTATGATGAATTTGAAGTAAATGATCTGGTCACGGAAGGACAGTTTATCAGTACTTCGGTGACTCAAGGAGCTGCGTTGAACAAATCATATAAAATTTTGATATATGTACCAAAAGGCAGCAAAGGAGCATATATTGAAAGGATAAGCAGATATCCTAAGCAAAGAGAGTTATTGCTTGACAAGGATACTATATTCAGAGTAGTATCAAAGAAAGAAAAAGAAATAGAATTGCAGGTGATCGTATGAAGATGAAATCAAAGGAAAAGAAAGCCTATAAAGACTTTCAGGACAGAGTGGCAATGCTGGGTAAACCGAGAAAGCTTACAGAAGAAGAAATTAAGAAATTGAAAAAAGAAGGACGTATTTAGTACCACCAGTCAGAAATGGCCGGTGGTATTTTTATACTCTTTTTTAAAATTGCGCCGGCACAACAGAGGGAGGTGAGAACATGAAAATCGAAGTTATCCATAATTTCTACGATAAAGAAAACAACTTGAAGCTTCGAAAGGTTGGAGACAAATATTCGGTATCAAAAGAAAGAGGGAAATATCTCATAGCATTAAAAGTGGCTAAAGAGATCCCGGAACAGAAAGGCGGTGATCCAGAATCTCCCGCTGAGGCGTAGGGTGAAACGCCTTATTTTTATGCCCGAAGGCTTAAAACTACGCGGAGACACCGGGTTAACAACTGTTTATGTGAGACACACGTAAAACTGTATTCGTGCAGACAGCACATAAAAAACTGTAAAGGAGCATGTAAAAATGTATAAGAGATTCAGATGCAAATTATCAATGAACCTGCAGACATTTGCAGAAGGCGGAACTGGTGACGGTGGAGGAGGTTCAGGAGCAGAAGGCGGAACACCACCAACAGGAACACAGCAGACACCACAGTTTGATTATGATAAACTGGCCAGTCTGATCGCGGGAAAGCAGAGCGTAACAGAGGAATCTGTTTTAAAAGGCTATTTTAAACAGCAGGGGCTTTCAAAGGAACAGATGGACCAGGCAATTGCATCATTCAAACAGCAGCAGGCGGCAAATACTCCTGATGTAGCAGGACTGCAGAGTCAGATTACAGAGACTCAGAACCAGTTGACAGCAGCACAGGCAGCAGTGCAGGCCGCAAAGGTTGAAAACGCAGCTACAATGATGGCAGTATCCCTGGGGCTTGATGCAAAGACAATTCCATACGTCTTGAAAATGGCTGATCTTAGTCAGGCATCAGGACAGGATGGGAAGATTAACGAAGAAGCACTGAAAACAGCACTTAATACGGTATTGGAAGCTGTTCCGGCTTTGAAACCACAGGCTGACGGAAAGACCGGTTTTACTCAGGTAGGAACTGGCGGTAATCCGGCACAGCATTCTCAGACAACTACAAACCAAACAGCAGTGCCAACAAAACGTTGGAATCGCTGGAACTAAAAAGAAAGAAGGTATAAACTATGGCATTAAATTATGCAGAACAGTGGAGCCCGGAGCTCCTTGAAATCCTGATGCAGGGAACCCTGACATCTCCATTTGTAACTAGCAATGTTAGATGGCTTGATGCCAAAACATTTCATTTTACTCAGATGAGTACATCCGGATACAAGAACCACAGCAGAAAAGGCGGCTGGAATGTTGGCTCTTACGAACAGAAAGACGTACCATACACACTGACACACGACCGTGATGTTGAATTTATGGTAGATAAAGCAGATGTTGATGAGACAAATGCTACAGCTTCCATTCAGAACATTTCCCGCGTGTTTGAACAGACATGGGTAGTTCCGGAAACAGATGCGCTGTTCTTCTCCAAGGTAGCTCAGGCAGCTCAGAAGACAGAAGACTATCATGGATCCACAGCAACATCTGCATACACAAAGGCAAAAGTATTCGGTATGCTCAAAGATATCCTTGCAAAAGGGAAACTCAGAAGATACAAAGCAAATGGTTCTCTGCTTATGTATGTTCGCAGTGAGATTATGGACGCTCTGGAGCAGTCTACAGAATTCACCAGAAAGATTGAAATGACCCAGATTGCAGAAGGCGGTCTTGGCATTGAGACCAGAGTAACTGAAATTGATGGCGTGCCGATCATGGAAGTTATTGACGATGAGCGTTTCTATGATGCATTCAACTGGGAGCCGGAAGGCGGCGGATTTGAGCCACTCAAAAAAGCATCCGGAGTGACAGGAGCACACAAGATCAATGTGCTGGTTGCCTGTGGTCAGACCTGCAAAACCGTACCAAAGATTAACAGTATTTATTACTTTGAGCCAGGCGGACACACCAAGGGAGACGGATACCTGTATCAGAACAGATCATTTTCTGATGTATTTGTGTTCCCGAATGGACGTGATGGCAATATCGACAGTATTTATGTTGACGTAGACACAACAGAGGTTGGTGCCTGATCGGAGGGCGTCATATGAGATATAAATCATATGCAACAGAAAGCTATTACCTGGATACCTATGAAGGAATTCTGATACCTGAAGATGAAATAGAAAAAGCATTAAAGCAGGCAAGCAGACATGTAGATTCCCTGACCTACAACAGGATTGTAGGCCGGGGATTTTTAAATCTTACAGAATTTCAACAGGAAATTATCCGGGAAGTTATATGCAGACAGGCAGAATTTGAGTACGAGAATGCAGACGAAATAAGTAGCGTCCTGTCCTCTTACAGCATTAACGGCGTATCTGCCCAGTTTGGCAGTTCATGGAATGTATTTACAGGAAAAGGCATTGCAATGAAGAGAGATGACTATACACTTCTCTGTCAAACCGGCCTTTGTTGCCAATTAGCGAGGTAATCATATGAAATATCCATGTCTGGTACCCAGACGGTTATGTAAAACAGATATCAGCCTGTCGTTTGACAGAGAAGGTTTAAATGAGTACGGAGAACCGCTGGAACCTATACAGTATTCAGGAAAATGTAATTATCAGGATAAAGCCCGGACAGTGTTGACTGCTGAAAAGAAACTGATCAAGATCACAGGAACAGCCTTGTTTTGCGGGGACATATGCCCGGAACTTCCAGTCATATCCGGCGGTGAGGCTGTCATATTTGGTGTAAAAAGACGGATCGAACAGGGAACAAAGGCACGAAATTCTGACGGTTCAGTAAATTATACAGAGGTTCAGCTAATATGATCCGGGTAAATTCAACAGTGAGATTGAATCTTCCCAAAATCCGAGAACTCTCAGAGATGCAGGTGAAAGCTCTGGAACAGACGGCAGAAGCGCTTCACGCAGAAGTGGTACAGGCTCAGGTTTTCCCGAGAGATACCGGAAACCTGCAGAATGAAAGCACGTTCGTGGATACTTCCAAAAGCAAACAGGGGAAAGTATCTATAGTATCATCAACTCCATATGCCAGAAGGCTGTATTTTCATCCGGAATATCATTTCCATACAGACGAAAACCCGAACGCAAAAGGAAAATGGTATGAAGACTGGCTTCCGGGAGGAAGAGAGGCAGATTACTGTACAAATGCATTTAAACGAATCTACAGGAGGCTGACAGGAATATGACATTAGCAGACGTGAGAGACTATATAGCTTCCCTTGAATTGGCTGCACACGTATACATGGGGAAACTTCCGGATAAGGAAGATAAATCTATTGGAGTATACAACAGCAAGCATCAGTATCCACAGCACATAGCACTTGGAGGCCCCGCTCAGGAGGGATACGGGCAGAAATATATAACTCTGCTGATACATTGGAATAAATCTCCAAGGGATACCGAAAAAACAGCTACAGAGCTGTTTGAAGTGCTCAGACGGGCAAGGGATATAACGATTAATGATGAAACCATTAAATTTATACAGCCACTTTATGAAATCCAGGATGTTGGAACGAACGATTCCGGAATTTGTGAAATGGTAATAGAGGCGGCTGTTATCTATGCGAAGAAAGGAAAACAGAATGAAACGTAAAGCTTTACAGATGAATTTACAGAAATTCGCAGGAAAAACAAACGTATTTCCGGTTCTTGATAACAAGTTCAAAGTTGGAAAGACAAAGGAATCAGCGACAACCATTGCAGATATGGAGACATTTTCCGTAGAGTTTTCTAATGGTGTGGAAACCTGGACACCTATGGACCAGGAAGGCTGGCAGAGAGCCCTGATGACTGCAAAGGCGGTTACCATCACTCTCAGTGGAAAGAGAAACATTGGAGACACAGGAAACGACTACATTGCAGGAAAACAGTTCAGTAACGGACATGATGCAGAAGGATATTTTGAATGGGAGTTCCCGGATGGAACAACCGTATCCTGGGATGCCGCTGTATTTGATGTTAAGAACTGTGGTGGTGGAGATTCCACAAATGTAGCTGCATTAGAGTTTGATGCAATCAGCAATGGCAAGCCTACTGTAACACCCGCTGTATAAGGAGAAGAATAATGGCGAAAAAAGTAAATATTACAGAAAAACTGGAACTGGATGGCAATCCATCCCTGATTATTGGCAAAGAGGAGTTAGAAGTAAACGCAGATGCAGCAACCATGTTAAAGATCATGGGAAAATATTCAGAATTTACCTCGGAAAATGCTACAGCAAAAGACATTCTGGATTTATACAATTTAATGCTCCCGGAGGAAAGTCGGGAAAAGATTGAAAAAATGAAGATCAGCTTTAATGATCTGACAACAATTGTCATGGAAGCCCAGAAACTTATTGTAGGAGAGGAAGAAACTGCGGGGGAAGCTCTGACCCATACTATGACCTGATTGAAGATTATGACCTGATCGTATCTTCCTTCCAGTCACAGTATGGGCTGAGACTGTCGAGAGAAATACACAAAATGTCATGGACAGAGTTTAAACAGATGCTCGTGGGAATTGACAATAAAACAGCGCTTGGAAGGATTATCGCAATACGTGCAGAGGATGATAAAGAAGTTCTGAAGACTTTTACAAAGGAACAGCATCGGATCAGAAATGAATGGAAAGAAAAACATGCAAAGGTAGTGGCTGAATCCATATCAAAACAGGAAATGGATACCGCTATGGATGGATTTAAAAATGCCTTTTTACGAATGGCTGGATTAGGAGGTGACTGAAACTACATATGGCAACAAGTATAGGACAGATTGCACTTGATCTTGTAGTAAACCAGAACCAGTTCCAGCAGCAGATGAACGGTATTACCAAACTGGCAAAAAAAGCAGGTGTTGCACTGGCAGCAGCTTTCGGAACCAAGAAATTAATTGATTTTGGCAAACAGTGCTTGGAATTAGGCTCTGATCTGGTAGAGGTCCAGAACGTAGTAGATGTGACGTTTCCTCATATGACTGCAAAGGTCGATGAATTTGCAAAATCTGCAGCACAGAGCTTCGGTCTCTCAGAGACTATGGCGAAACAGTACACTGGTACATTTGGAGCCATGGCGAAAGCTTTTGGATTCACAGAACAGCAGGCTTACGATATGGGTTCCAGTCTGACCGGATTAGCCGGAGATGTAGCTTCGTTCTATAATCTGAGTCAGGATGAAGCTTACACAAAGCTTAAATCTGTATTTACAGGTGAGACAGAGTCTTTAAAGGATCTGGGCGTTGTAATGACTCAGACAGCCCTTGACAGTTATGCGTTGGCAAACGGATTCGGCAAGACCACATCACAGATGACGGAAGCTGAGAAAGTAGCTTTACGGTATTCATTTGTGCAAAAGCAATTGTCAGCAGCTTCCGGGGATTTCGCAAGGACATCTGGAAGCTGGGCAAATCAGGTCCGCATCCTGAAGCTGCAGTTTGATTCTCTAAAAGCAACGATTGGACAGGGACTGATCAATTTATTTACGCCCATCATCAAAGCAGTAAATACTCTGATCGGGAAATTAGCAACTCTGGCAAATGCATTCAAAAGCTTTACGGAGCTGATAACAGGCAATAAATCATCCGGAACAAGCCAGATCGCATCAACAGGCGCAGCGGCAGCTGATGCGGGAGCTGGTATGGAAGATGCCTCCCAGTCTGCCGACAACATGGCAGATTCTACGAAGAAAGCCGGAAATGCTGCGAAAAAAGCAGCAAAAGAGATGCGCTCTCTGATGGGATTTGACCAGATCCAAAAGCTAGATAGCCCATCTGATGCAGAATCTGATTCGGATTCTGGCACAGCAGGTGGCACAGGAAATCCCGGAGTCAATCTGGGAGATGCTGTTGATTTTGGAAAACTGGCAGAAGGAGATACAACTGTTGATAAAACCAACAAGAGTTTGGATAAACTTCTGAAACGCTGTAAAGAACTGGCTAATATCTTCAAAAAGGGATTCCAGATTGGTTTTGGGGATTCCCAGAAGAAAATAAAGTCTATCAATGACAGTATTAAAAATATAGGAAAAACACTTAAGGAAATATTTACAGATCCGGCTGTTGTAGAGTCAGCAAATCATCTCTTAGACTCCCTGGCATTATGCTTTGGGAAAATGGTTGGTTCCTTTGCAAGAATAGGATTAACCATAGCTGACAATCTGATTGGCGGATTTGATAAATATCTCACAGGAAGCAAGGATTACATTAAGGAAAAACTGGCATCTATTTTCGATATCAGAGCAGAAATTGCAGATTTAGAAGGTGATTTTTATGTTGCCATGGCTGACATTTTCGATGTATTCTCCGGGGAAACAGCCAAAAGCATTACCGGACACATTATAGGAATTTTTGCCGATGGAGTTCTTGGAGCTTGTGAGGTACTCTTGAAATTTACAAGGGATATAGAACAGATTTTTATCTTGCCTGTTACCCAGAATGTAGACAAGATAAAAACAGCAATCGAAAATACACTGGTTCCGATTGAAATAGTTCTGAATACCCTGCACCAGGCGGTTGTAGATACATTTGAAAAGATATCTGAAACGTACGATCAATATGTAAAACCTTTCATGGATTCTCTTGCACAGGGAATTTCAGATATCGTAGGTACCTTCCTTGATGCATATAATACATACATTGTTCCTGTCTTGGATTATCTGGCGGATAAGTTCAGCACAGTGTGGGCAGAACATATACAACCCGCACTCAACGGAGTCATCGAACTGATTGGCAAGATCTTTGAGAATTTACAGGCATTATGGGAAACACTCCTGGTACCTGTGATCAACTGGATCATTGCAACTATTTTACCTATTTTAGGACCGATTATTGCTAACATCGGAGATCAGATTCTCGATCTGCTGGCTGTTGCAGGTGATGTGATCAAGGGAATCACGGATATTCTGGGAGGATTCATTGATTTTTGCACGGGTGCTTTTACTGGAGATTTTGATAAATGCTGGCAGGGAATTGAAGAAATCATAGAGGGATTCAAGACTATTGTTGAATCAATCTTTAAATATGTGAAAGAACATATTTTTCAGCCATTTATTGACTTTATAAAAGGAGTCTTTGAAGGATCCTGGGCGGGAAGTTTTAAAACGCTAAAAACAATACTGAACACATTTGGGAAATCTGTAAGCCGGATCTGGTCGGATATAAAACAGATATTTAACGGAATCATTGATTTTGTTACGGGTGTTTTTACAGGAAACTGGACACAGGCATGGGAAGGCATCAAAAACATATTTGGTGGAATATTTGACGGATTAATAACTCTGGCTAAGACACCACTGAATGTAGTTATTGACATTATCAACAGCCTGATGGAAAAACTTAACTCCGGTTTATCGGCAATAGAGAACGCATTTTCATTCAGTTATGATTTTAAGAATCCTATTACAGGTACCCGGCATTATGGACATTATGGTCTGTCTCTTCCCAGAGTGCCGACTATACCTCATCTTGCAGAAGGCGGATTTGTACAGAAGAACACTCCACAGCTGGCAATGATTGGTGACAACCTTCATCAGGGAGAGGTTGTAGCTCCAGAAGGAAAGATGTTGGAAATGGCAAGGGCAGCAGCTGAACTATCTGGAGGAGATGCCGCAAGATTACTGCAGGAATTGATAGATCTGATCAAAAATATGCCGAAAGATTTTCCAATAGTAAGTCTGGATCCGGAAACACTGCGGAAATATTTCATTGAAAAAACGAACCAGAATACAAAAGCAAAGGGAAAATCAGAACTGATTTACTAAGGAGGCGTGTATGGCTAAGAGAATATTATGGTCAGGAAATACTACGCTTCCTGCACCTACAGAGATAACAGTAAACGACGAAATTATATGGTCATCAAACACCGGAAGGTCTGCTTCCGGTGAGATGATCGGTGATGTAATAGCGCAGAAAAAGAACATATCAATCAAATGGGGAGTACTTACAGAATCGGAACTTGTAATAATCAAGAACGTCCTGACCGCAGGGTACTTTCCATTTTCGTTCCACGATGATGGTATTGACCTGACAATCAGTTCCTATCGCGGAACTTTGTCAAAAGAACAGCTAGGCTGGCTTGGCGATGGGATATTTTATTATAAAAGCGCATCGGTAAGTGTAATTCAGAAATAGGAGGAAAAGAAGCATGGCAGCAGAATTAACAATTAATAAGAGCTTAACAGCAAACGGAACCATTAAAGTAGATGATAAAATTGTAATGAGCCTCTTTACAGAACTTTCAACAAGTGCCAATGGCACTGACAGAGTAACTCAATCCATCCAGGACAAAGAAACATACAATAAAAACAAAAAAGAAATCCGTGCCCAGGTTGCTGCCTTCCAGGAAGCAGTATGGGATATGCAGGATTCCATGGAAGAGGCAGACAGCACAACAGGGGAGGATACCACAGATGAAACTCAGGAATAGTCAGATTATTTCTTTTCTGAACACATACGCTGCAATAAAAACAAAGAAACTCCCTGTAAAATTGGGATATGCAATCAAAAAGAACGTATCGGCAGTAACTGCAGCTTCTGAAACTTATTCTGCAGAAAGAAATGAGCTTTTAGAGCATTACGCACAGAAAGGCGAAAACGGACAGTTTCTGGTAAACGACGGTTGTTATGTGATCCCGGATCAGGAAGGATATGCAAAAGATATTGAGGAACTTCTGAATATCGAAACCGAAGCAGAGATCCAGACAGTCTCTCTTGATGTGCTGGAGAAATGCGATGATCCCAGATTTGATCCGTTGACCATCGAGGAGCTGACTGCCCTGGAATTTATGACAGAGTAAAGGAGGTACCTGAATGTATCAGTCAACGGAAGCCTTCGGAAATCTGATACAGCAGGATTCCCGAACGTTTAAAAGCCTGATCACTTATGATGACACCAGCATCACGAATGCCAAAAACATTAAGTTTACCGGCGGATCTGAAGGAGAGGATGATTTCTCCCTGGGCTCCGTGGTGTCCCAGTATGTAGAAGCAACAATCCCGGATTGCGCCGGCGCAATTGAAAACCATGAATTTTTACTGCAGATCGGCATGGACATAGATGGCCTGACGGAATACATTCCCATTGGATATTTTACAGCCGGAAAGCCCAAAAAGACGGAGAACCAGATAGAATTTACGGCATATGACCGTATGATGAACCTGGAAACACCTTTTTCTTCCAGCCTTCCAGATAATACGGATACGATTGCAATATTGAAACGCATTGCAGAGATTACACGGGTACCGGTGATAACAGAAGGACTTGATGCAATCACAATGGCGAACCCGAAAGGCTATTCCTGTCGTGAGGTCCTTTCCTATGTAGCTCAGATGTATGGCGGATTTGCTCTCTGTAATCGTCAGGGGCAGATAGAGATCCACACATATACAGACAGCGACTACACGGTAGGGACCGGACGGTACTGGGATAATTTTGAGCATAACGAGTATCCATTTAACGTAGAAAAACTGACCTGCTATACAGGAAAAGATGAAGAAGGGAACAGCAGCTCCATATCTGCAGGCAACGGAGCAAGAGCGGTTACCTTTTCCAATCCATTTATGACAGAAGATGTGCTGAACAATATCCTTTCAGCAATCGGCCAGTTTTCTTATATGCCTGGAAATCTGAAACTCTTAGGAGATCCCCGCCTGGATCCCTGGGATATTTTAACAGTAGAGGACCTGAATGGAGATTCTTACAAGGTTCCTGCTATGAAGCTGGAATGGGAGTATGACGGCGGTCTGACGCATACGATCGAAGCGGTTGGCTTGTCTGAAGAAGAAACAAATGCAGACTATAAAGGTCCCCAGACAAAAGAAATGGATCGTTATTACGCCCAGCTGGTCATGATCGATCATGCGATGATCAACAAGCTGGATGTAGACACGGCTAAGATCACCTATGCGACGATTACAAACCTGAATGCTACGAATGCCAATATTGAAATGCTGAATGCAGACGTAGGAAATTTCCGGGATCTGACCGCGACCCAGTTCAAAGCTGCCAATGCAAAGATTGATATCCTGGATGGCAACTATGCCAATATCAAGACACTTCTTTCCGGAAATGCTGGAGTGGGGGATCTACAGAATATTCACCTGACTTCTCAGAATGCGGTGATCGATTCGGCACTGATCCGGAATGCAGTAATGCAGACGGTCACGATATCCGATCTTTTGGCGGGAACTATTTCTACGGATAAATTTACGATCGTCTCAGATGATGGCGGGATCCAGATACAGGGAGCCACCCAGCAGTGGAAGGATGCCAACGGCGTGGTGAGACTGCAGGCAGGAAAAGATGCATCCGGGAACTTTGCTTTTGCACTGTTCGATGAGACTGGAAAAGGGATTTTGATTGATGCAGCCGGCGTTCAAAAAGGCGCAATCGCAGATGGCGTTGTAGTAGACAGCATGGTTTCAGACAATGCGAATATCGCAGCTTCCAAGCTGGACATTGACAGCTTGTTTAAGGAGATCAATAACAGTGCCCAGGTGATCAAGAGTAGCCGGATCTGGTTTGATGATTCCGGACAGAATCTGAACCAGGCATACTCTCAGATCAGCAAAAATATTACTACCGTGCAGGAAACTGCCAATAGTGCCACCGGCACTGCAAAGGCTGCCAGCGATACTGCAGACGCTGCGGCAGATACAGCCAGAAAAGCACTGGATACATTATCCGGGATCAGTACACTGGATGCGATCGGAGCATTACTTGATAATGATGCGCATGTAGTTCATACGAATCCGGATGGAACCGGCGGGGATTATAGCACCTGCCATACAACCATGAAAGTATATCTGGGAGATACAGACGTTTCAGACCATATTGACGCAATGAGGGTAACAGTTTCAGAAGGAATCACGGGTACCTGGAATGCCAGAACCCGGACCTATCAGGTAACAGACATGACCACTGACAGCGGTTATGTAGATATCGAAGCACAATACGGCCTGGAATCAAAAGCCCTGCAGCTCGGTGATGAAATATTAGTGATTGGCGGAAAGATCCTGACGATAAAAAATAATGGTGTCTGGATCAAAAAACGTTTTTCTATCAGCAAGTCAAAAGATGGAAAGATCGGTATTTCTTATAATATTCAGACCAGCACATTGGTTCTGAGAAAACAAAAGGATGGAAAAACACTTTTGCCATCCAGTGTGACTTTCTCAGCATATAAAAATGACAATGGTCTGATAAGCAGCTATGCAGGGATTTTCCAGATAGAAGAATCCAAAGATTCCGGAAAAACCTATAACATTACCTATGGTTCTTCTGGAACAGAAACACTGAAAATATACACACCGACAGGACCTGATGTAAATCTGATTCGCTGTACTCTTTATGATACGACAGGAGTGCAGATGCTTGACACCCAGACAGTAGCAATCATTGCAGATGCAGAGGGATTGGCAGAAGATATCAAAAAAGCCCAGGATACTGCAGATGAAGCAAAAGAGGCAATAACAACCACCAATAATAAGGTGGCAGATATCCAAACAGGAATAGATGGCATCAAAGCAAACCTGTCAGAAGTAACGACAGACCTTCATGGCCTGACAAACAATTCCCTGATCTATAATGCCAGATACCATGATAACGGAGATGGGACCACAACATTAACAGCAGTGGTATACAAAGACGGCAGAGAAGTAACAAAAGAATACCCTTCCACCTGGTATAGCTGGACCAGAAAGACAGAAAGCGGCGAAACCTTCCTGGGATATGGCTATACGATCACCGTAAATAATGAAAATTACATATTTGGCGGTGTTGTAGTCGGACGATTCGAAACCTATAAACAGCAACTATTAACAGTAAGCATCGGAGCTCTAACTCTGAGTGGAAAAGCTCTCTGCTTCAGCACAGATGCATAAGGCACATGCCAGAAAGGAAACACTATGTCATTACCAGAAGAAAGCGTAGCAGCCAACACCCTCCCGGAAGTAACAACCATCCCAACTGGAAAGAAACTCATCTTCACCGATCCAGACACCAACGAAGGTGGGATCATCACATTAGAAAACCTCTCAAAACAGATATTACAAAATCTGACCTCCCAGACATTCGCTCTGGATCAGGGAAATCTGACACTTTTGCAGGCTTTAAACCAATTAAATAGTAAGGCTGGGACGATTTACAGCAAGGGTATTACAAATTATGGAGCTGCATACGATGCAGTAGTAATACATTCACCTGATATTTCAGTGAGAGAATTAGGCTTATTTGTAATGCTTGCTGGAAGCGAAAGCAATCAATTTGGGGCGTTTATTTACGGTGTGTCGGATAACAAAGTAAAACGCACAGAGATAATAAATAATGGAAATGTATCAGTTACAGGTGACCCGACAGGTAATAGCATAACCATAAAAATCGGGAATTGGGGCAGAGGTGTTGTTTTTTCATATGCTCGATTCGATATAGAAATAAAAAAATTATAGTCTTCCCATTTAATTTAGGGATGAACAAATTGTAAAGGTACCTCTTATATGGCAGAATTGTCCTGTAGGAGGTGCATTATTTTGACAAATATAGAACAGATCCAGAATAGAATACTGGAACAAATGCAGGAAATTCTGTCAAATGAGCAATTACAGAAATTAGAGAATGTAATGGCGATAGAATTTCATGGAATTGAAGTGCAGCAGGAATGTACTCAGCTGGTCACATCAGAGAGTCATTGGGAAAAAATTCTCCGAACGTTTATTGCCAGTAAACGAATAGAAAACTGCAGCATAGGAACATTAGAACGTTATAAGGATTGTGTAACCAAGTTGGTTACATCTCTGAATAAGAGACTACAGGACATCACAACAAATGACATCCGCTATTATCTGGCCATGTATCAGGAACAGCGCAAGATCTCCATGAGCTACATGGATACAATCAGAAGGTATCTAAGCAGTTTCTTTGCATGGATCAGTGATGAAGGATACATATCCCGAAATCCCATGCGAAGACTCAAGAAAATCAAGGTACCAAGAATGATCAAGAAACCATTCTCACAAGCTGAAATGGAGCATCTACGCTGTAATGCCGGATGCCAGAGAGATATAGCGATTATGGCGTTTTTATACAGTACCGCAGCCAGAATAGGAGAGGTGGTGCGACTGGACCGAAAGGATATAGATTGGGGAAACAAAGAGGTAATCATATATGGAGAAAAAGGCAAAAAGGAGAGAAGAGTATACCTGACAGATGATTGCGCATATCACTTGCAGAAATATCTGTCTACCAGAGAAGATAATAATCCAGCTCTATTTGTGAGCAACAAGCAACCACATACAAGATTGGGCAAACAGGCGATACAGTCCATGCTCAGGACTTTAGGAAACAAGACAGAGATTCATGCTCATCCACATAAGTTCAGGAGAACATTATTGACAGATGCAGGCAACAGAGGAATCCCTTTACAGGAAATTCAAATGTATGCAGGACATCAAAAACCGGATACAACGATGATGTACGTAACAGTCAGTGAAGAGAATGTAAAAGCATCCTTTAGACGATACATTTCATAACCAGGAACGATTTCATACGGAATTTTTGAGACTGCCAGAAATGGTGGTCTATTTTGCGTGATAAGAAATGTTGAAAATAATAGCAGAAAATGGAAGCATTTTGAAATGGGTGTTATTAGAGGAAATGGGAAGTCATATCAAAACGGGTGTTACTATCTAACTTATAGTCACAGACTCCAAGCAGATTAAAAGTGCTGTGCTCCAGGAGCCAAGTGTCACTTTTAATGTTGCCGAAGAAGCATCAAGTACGGGTGGTACTGCGTATTCAGATTTTTTTGATATTTCTGTCACTCCCGACAGCTTTCCTGTTATGTATAAAGAGGTAATGCGGTTGTTATCAATTAGTAGAAACGAAGTCATATGACTGTTTGTATCACCCCATTTTACGCTTACTGTTTTGGTAGAGCCATCACTATATATAATATAACTATTGGCCTTGAACCGCTTACTATTTGATTAAAGAAAAACCTATGCTAAAAGGCATCCATCTAGGATGTCTTTTATTATGGATTTTTCCAGAAAAGGAGGAAGGCGGTGTGATATTTGAAAAGGAAATCAACATATATGCCAAGGATGCCATCCTGAAACGTTTTCAGGCAAACGAAACAAGTATTTCTATTACTCAGGGAAAGATTTCAGCTCTGATCAGCGAGAGTGAACTGGTTGAATTACAGAACAGTAAAGAAACCATGTACAGCAAGTTAGCAAGTGTTCAGATGGATGTATCTGGTCTGACAGAAAGCTTCTCGGATCTGACAACAAAGTATGATACGGTAACTGGTCAGTACAGCGCTCTTGATGCAAAAGTAGCGGAATACAAGAGAGGAGTAGATGGTTTATCTGCGAACATTACTGCAGTAAATACAAGACTGTCAGAAAATTATAGTACGACAGAGGCGATGAATGCAGCAATAAAAGCCAGCGTAGACGGCTTATCAACTACAGTATCAAAGACATATGCAACAACTGAAAATTTGACAGTTGCGCAGGAAACTCTAAGGCAGCAGGCACAAGGATATGCTTCAGATGCGCAGACCACAGCCACGAAAGCGGGACAGGATGCCGCAAAGGCAGCTCAGGAAGAAGCTTTAAAACTTGCCCAGGAATCTACAGATGAGAAATTAAAGAAATACAGCACAACTGTAGAGATGAATTCAGCAATAAAGCAGTCAGCTGACAGCATTTCCTTGGCAGTTTCTGAAAGCTATGTAAAGAATGATACATTAAAAAGCTATGCAACCACGGCAGCGATGAATGCTGCTATTGAGGTATCTGCCAATAAAATAACATCTCGAGTGGAATCTTTAGGAGAAACTATAGACCAGAAAAACGGTAATTTCTATGGCCTGGATATTCCAACAACCAGTAATGCCCCGGCATCTTCCTGGACAACAGAGGACCTGAAAAAACAGCATAATGGAGACATCTATATCCAAACTACTACAGGAAATACCTACAGGTATTTTTACGGTGATACAGGCCTTATCATAAAGTTTTCAGAAAATTGTAGGACAGAGAGTACAACTTATGACTATGTGAAAATTTTTTATAATGATAATGGAACGATGAAGTGTGCTGCAAAGCTGGGTGGAACCAGTATTGCAGGAGCGACTGTTTATGTACCAACTCAGGAATTCTATGTATACTGGCATACAGATGGCAGTCAGGATTCTTTCTATGGATTCAAGATTGATTCTGTTACTCAGGGAGCTGGAACAAAGACCGGATCAGCAGATGGACTTCCTGGATATACAGCAACAATTTTGAGCGCTGAAACATATCCGGAGAGCAGTCATGGCAATTATGGAAATAACGTCAATCAGCTCTGGAAATGTACAGGCCCTGCTGTAGGTACGAATACATCTTTCTGGCAGAGAATAGAAACGGTCACCAAATCAGAAGTAAGTTCCCTGATAGAGCAATCAGCAGACAGCATTCGCCTGCAGGCCAAGAAAATAATGTGGCAGAGTGATTATTCCTCTATGACTGAAGCTGGAAAATTGACCTGTACAGGAGCTGCGATACAAGGTAGTTTTGAAACAAAACAAGCCTGGTATAGTTCCTATAAGATTACAAAAGTAGAAGAAGGCGTTATTAAAGGATATATGGGTGATACACAAACTGGACTTTTGGATATGTCGGCGTATTATTCTGATAATGCACGTCATGCTTCACTAAAAGGTATGGATTATTTGCACCTGCAGGCAGGAAAAGAAATCAAAATTGAAGATCCGGCTAAATTTATAGATCCGGTTACATTTACAGATACTGTTGACTTTAATGCGGATGTTAATCTTAATTCGAGTGTATACTTTGGTTCAATGATTGCGTTTAAATATCAAACAACATTTAATGGGACTACAACCTTTAATAATATTGCATCATTTACAGAGCCGCCAAAACTTTTTAATTGTGTACATTACTCGCAGGGTGGACATGTAGTATTTGCATCTGATGGAGCAACTTTAGCTTATGCACCATCTTCATCGAAAAGGTATAAAAAACATGTTCGATATATGGATAAAACTGATATTGACATGTTTTGGAAGATACCGGTGGTTTGGTTTGAATATAAAGAAGGCTACCTTTCGAAAGAAGATAGGATGTACAATAAACCAATTCCAGGTTTCTATGCAGAAGATATGAATGATCTGTTGCCTGCAGCTGCCCGATATCAGAATGATCAGGTGGAAGACTGGAATGAACGTATGTTAATTCCATATATGGTTGCGGCTATCCAGCAACTTTATCCAGAACATGGTCATGGAATCTTAAATGAAGATGGCAAATGCATCATCCTGCTTAATGCAATAGAAAGCCAATATTACATAACCCTCACGAAATATGGAAAAGGAGATCTTTACATATCTAAAAAAGACAGAAACAGTTTCATTGTAACAGGAACCCCGGATCTGGAATTTGACTGGCAGGTAACTGCAGCATAGGAGAACACATGAAGAAGATCAGAGCACAACCGAAAGGTTCTTTTTATTTTACCCAAATTGCGCCGGCGCAATTGCCAGAAAGGAAAAAGAGATGGAAACAATCATTTCAGCCTGCATCAGTGCGGCGGTTACATTAATTGTATGTGTGATCAGCAATAATGCACAGCAGGAAAAGACGCGAACTCTTATGGAGTACAAGCTGGAAGAGTTGACCAAAAGAGTGAATGAACATAATAACCTTATCAAAAGAACTTATGCTCTGGAAGAAAAAATGAGTGTACATGAGGAACAGATTAAGGTTGCGAATCATAGAATAGAAGACCTGGAAAGAAAAGGAGAATGACTATGGAACAGATCACAAATTATGTAAAACCGGAACTCATCGTAGTAGCAATTGCCCTGTATTTCGTGGGAATGGCATTAAAACAGGCACAGGCAGTAAAAGATAAGTACATCCCGCTCATCCTTGGCGGAATCAGTATTGCAATCTGCGCAATCTATGTGTTTGCCACTTGTACTTGCGGGACCGGCCAGGACGTTGCAATGGCGATTTTCACAGCAATCACGCAGGGAATTCTCATTGCGGGACTTTCTACATACGTAAATCAGATCATTAAACAGACAAATAAGGACGAATGATTCAGGGGATGAGTGATCATCCCTAATCCCTATTTTCTCTGTGAAAGGAGACGGACATGGAAATAAGAGGAATAGATGTTTCAGCATGGCAAGGAGCAATCGACTGGGATACCGTAGCAAACTACGGAATGGACTTTGCAATACTCCGGATCACAGAAGCCGGAAACGTGATTGATAGCTGCTTTGAGAAAAATTACTCCGGATGTCAGAAACATAACATTCCAACCGGAGCATATAAATACAGTTATGCCATGACAGTTGCGGAGATACAGAGCGAAGCCAGAAAAGTAGTGAAAGTTTTGAACGGGCGAAAACTGCAGTATCCGGTCTGGCTGGATCTGGAATGGAATAATCAGAGAAGCCTCGGAGCTGAACAGATCCATAAATTGGCAGAAGCATTCGAAAAGATTATCACGGCAGCGGGATATAAATTTGGTATTTATTGCAATGTGGATTGGTACCTGAATGTAATTTGTAGCCATCTGAAAAAATACGATTTCTGGATTGCACGTTATCCGGCATCAGATAACGGTACTTTACAGGAACGACTCCGGCCGGACTTTGGTGTGGGCTGGCAGTATTCCAGTAAAGCAAAGATACCTGGCATCAGCGGAACTGTAGATAGAAATATATTTTACAAAGATTATAACGAAGCAAAAGATATAAAAAAGGAAAACACAGTCATGACAAAGAGTGAAGCTATCAACGTAGTTCTGGGAATTGCAGAAGAAGAGATCGGGTACCTGGAAAAGAAAAATAACAGTAAGCTTGACAGCAAGACTGGAAATGCCGGATCAGCAAACTATACAAAATATTGGAGAGATATAAAACCATCCTATCAGGGGCAGCCCTGGTGCGCAGCGTTTATCTCCTGGTGTTTCATGAAAGCTTTTGGTCTGGATAATGCAAAGAAACTCTTAAAACACTGGCCGTATGTATACTGCCCAACCTTAGGCGTCTTATTTGTAAAAAATGCCAATCCAAAAGTTGGAGATATTGTTATATTTAAACACGGCGATACATTTACCCACACCGGCTTTGTAACAAAAGTAGCCGGAGACAGGTTCTGGACGATTGAGGGAAATACTTCCGGAGCATCCGGTATCGTGGCAAATGGTGGCGGGGTGTGCCAGAAGAGCTATTACAACAGTAATCTTCCGGGGACAAAATTTTGTACACCGGACTATTCAATTGTTTTATCTGCAGATAAAGATGAAACAGACAAGACAACAAACCCAGAAGGAGGCAGCTACATGTTTAACCCAGAGACAGTAAAAGCAGGAGACAAAAATACATCTGTGCTTCTCTTACAGGAAATATTAAGAGCCAGAGGCTTTAAAGGCAAAAACGGCAAAGCCCTGAAACTTACATGGACAGCAGATGCAAACACGATTTACGCTCTGAAAGCTTATCAGGAATCCAGAAAAGAAGTTCTGGAAGTGGATGGTATTTGCGGATCTACTACTTGGAAAGATTTAATTGCGATTTAAAGTAAATATAAATAAAAAAAGAGTATGGGTACAATGAGTACCCTTACCCATAAGATATTGTATCATTTTTCGGTATTTTTATATTATAGGGTATTGCTATCCGGGCCACCGTACTGGCTCATGATATACTGTGCAATTTTTGCATTGGGTTGTGTGATATTGATCGGATATTGAAGCCTTTTTTCATAATTCCACATAAATTATCTGCACGCTCCTTCCTTTTCCCATGGGAATGGCTGTTCCATCCATTTCCAGATGGATTCTCCGGTCTGATCTGTAATGTCAATAATCAGGGGACCATATGCTTCGGCGTATTCTTTTAATAGCTTTTTTCGTTCCTGCACAAGTTCGTGACAGTAAGTCAGAGCCTTTTCATCACAGGGATGTGTGTCAAGGTACAGAGTCATATCATTGACTGCGAAACTGACCTGATCGATACGGTTTAATAACTGTTTTTGGGAGCAATCTGTTTTCATCTTCGAATACCTCTCTTTCCACAAAATGGTTTGCATAACTGTGGGAAAATGGTTCCTACATTTAATGCATACTGCAGTGGGAAATTCTCTGTAAACTTCTGGCAGGGAACATATGCCATTGCAGGTTCCAGATACTGAAGATGCGAAAACATTTTATGTTTTTTTTCTTTGACACCCGGTATAGTACAGCTACAGTCTGTCGTGTTTCTGACAGAGCATTCGGAACTGTTCATATTTCTATTTGAAGGCTGAGGCATATTCATACCGCAGGTACGGTTATAAGGGCGGTTGCCGGAACATCCCATCCGATAATTTTCCATATATAATTCCCTTCTCTGAAAACTGTTTACATTATATTTTATGTCATGCTCATAAAACCGTGCTCATACAAGGCGAAATTTCATTGCCATAGTGAAGATTCGTTACTGTTCACATACCACTATCCCGCGAGGTGTTTTGGCATGAATATGCCAAAATCCCGAGACATACAAGCCAAAATTCCATTGCCGCAGGCAATCTGGAATGAATTTTGGCTAAGTTACTGTGAACGGAGTGAACAGTAACGAAGATTCATATCGTCTGACAGACAGATTCCTTTTTACTTTAGAATATGCTATTATATATAGGAAATATTTGCTGCCTGCCAAGTGTCAGCATCCAAAGAAAGTCGGGAGGTACATAAAGATGAAACTTACAATATTGGGAACCGGAAATGCAAAGGTGACGAAATGCTATAACACCTGTTTTGCGCTAAATGAAGATAAAGAATATTTTATGATAGACGGAGGTGGCGGAAACACAATTCTGAAGCAGCTGGAGGACGCAGGAATCAGCTGGAAAGAAATCAGAACTATATTTGTGACACATAAACACATCGATCATCTGCTTGGAATCATCTGGATGCTTCGTATGTATTGTCAGGGAATGGCAAGAGGACAGTTTGGCGGTGAAGTGACTATCTATGGACATGATGAAGTGATCAGCCTGCTGAAACAGATGGCAGAGATGCTTCTCACACCAAAGGAAACGAAATTTATCGGAGACAAAGTCCATCTGGAAGAAGTAAAGGACGGAGAAGATAGAACGATTCTGGGACACAGGGTGACATTTTTTGATATTCTGTCTACAAAGGCAAAACAGTTTGGGTTCTGCATGGAGTATGCAGAGGGAAAGAAGCTGACCTGTTGTGGAGATGAGCCATATAATGAATGTGAACAGAAATATGCCAAAAACAGCACATGGCTTCTTCATGAAGCATTCTGTCTGTTCTCCCAGGCAGATAAATTCAAACCATATGAGAAACATCATTCTACCGTAAAGGATGCCTGTGAGCTGGCACAGAAACTGGAAGCAGAGAATCTGATTCTGTATCATACAGAGGATAAAAATATTTCCAGACGAAAGGAGCTCTACACAGAAGAAGGCAGACAGTATTATAAAGGAAATCTCTGGATTCCTGATGATCTGGAAATCTACAAATTATAAAAAGACAAACCTCCGGAGGCTTGCCTTTTTTACAGCAATCTTTTTAAATGTATCATTTATGAGGGTTGCATAGTGATTATGCTGTATGGTCCACATGTGTTTTGGTGTCGGAAGACAAAATTTCACATGTAGTATGATCCTGTGAAAAAGTTTCCATAATTCCTGAAATAGTCCTGTGCAGATAAGGACGGTACTCAGCCAGAGACACAGGCTGCTGATACAGAATGCAGCTGTAGCAGGTGGAACCTACCAGCTCAATGATCGTAAAGAGCATCAGTTCCGGATTTTTATAATGTAGTCCGCTTTGAGCAAGCATATCCAGATAGGACTGATAAAAATTATATTCGTCGTCAGGCATTTTTTCCTCAAAAGCACCCTTGAAGACACCCCAGGCAAGATTCTTTGAAATAAACAGCAGGAGAGTACGGTCTTTATTCAACTCAGTAAGAATGTAATCTATAATAAAATGTACCTGCCTGTCAAATTCGCTGATATGTGCATTCTGCACAGCCTCATGGGCCCGGAAAAACAATTCTCCGGTCTTGTGGGAAACCAGTTTATTCCGGATATCATATTTATCCTTAAAATAGAGGTAAAAAGTCCCCTTGGCAACCCCGGCCTGATCTACAATATCTGAAATTGTAGTTTTGGTAAGTCCCTTCGTCGTAAAAAGTTCAAAGGCAGTGTTGAAAAGAGCATCTTTTTTCTTCTTTTTATTCAGCTCCAGTTTTCCCATTTCAGATTCATTCCTTCCTCTACTGTATACATAACATTTTAACCGAATCAGGTAAGTCCCGCTGCGGAGTTTGCGAAAAGCAATAAGCGTCTTACTGTTCACAGCAACATAAGCTTACTTTGTAATTATATTGTGATCATATATAATTACTATTTTAAACAAAAATGACTGAAAGTCAATATTACATTTTTGTTCTGGAAAAATTTAGACAAATTGTGAAGAATGATTATTGACTGAAAGTCATTTTTGTTATATAACATTCCATGAAATAAAAAATGACTGTTAGTCATAGAATGATCAAACAGTATCAATAATAAAGAAAGAAGAGGAGAAAAAGATGATTAAGGTAGGAAAGTGGATTGCAAAACACAAGATACTGATCATTATCATCGGAATTGCATTGCTGATCCCTTCATATCTCGGTATGGCGGCGACCAGAATCAACTACGATGTACTGAGTTATCTGCCGGATACCCTTGAGACAGTTGATGGACAGGACATTATGGTAGATCAGTTTGGGATGGGAGCCTTTTCCATGATAGTGGTGGAGGATATGGAACTGAAGGATGTAGCTGCTCTGAAAGAGAAAATCGAAGCAGTTGATCACGTGAAAAAAGTACTGTGGTATGACAGTGTCCTGGATGTTTCCGTTCCTGTAGAAATGCTTCCGAAGGATTTGAGAGAGGCATTTTTTAACGGAGATGCAACTATGATGATCGCGTTGTTTGATAATACAACATCATCAGAAACTTCCATGGAAGCTGTGACGCAGATTCGTAAGATTACTTCAAAGAACTGTTTTGTCAGTGGAATGACAGGCATTGTTACTGATATCAAACAGATCGCACTTAAGGAAATGCCGATTTACGTTGTGATTGCTTCCTGCCTTTCTCTGATAGTGTTGCTCCTTGCAATGGATTCTCTGGTAGTTCCGGTTTTGTTTTTGCTCTGCATTGGTGTTGCAGTCTTGTATAATCTTGGAAGTAATATTTTTCTTGGTCAGATTTCATACATCACTAAGGCACTGACAGCAGTCCTGCAGCTTGGTGTTACCATGGATTATTCCATTTTCCTGTTGAACAGTTATGAGGAGAATAAGAAGCGGTTTGAGGGTGATAAAGAGAGGGCTATGGCACATGCCATCAATGCAACCTTCAAATCTGTAATCGGAAGTTCTATTACAACAGTAGCCGGATTTATCGCACTTTGCTTTATGACCTTCTCACTTGGACGTGATATGGGTATCGTAATGGCCAAGGGAGTTGTTATCGGTGTTCTGTGTTGTGTTACTTTGCTCCCTGCTCTGGTGCTTACTTTTGACGGAGCCATTGAAAAAACAACACATAAGCCGCTGCTTCCAAGCTTTGATAAGGCATCTGCTTTTATTACAAAGCATTATAAAGTATGGCTGATCATTTTCCTGGTAATGCTTTTCCCGGCAATTCATGGAAATAACAATCTGAAGAATTACTACAATATTGACAAGTCACTTCCTTCCACGCTGGACAGTAATGTGGCAAATGCCAAACTTCAGGAAACCTTTAATATGAATAATGTTCATATGGTGTTATTAAAGAAAGGTCTGACATCAAAAGAAAAAACAGAAATGCTTGACCAGATCAAGGATGTTGATGGTGTAAAATGGGCACTTGGAATGGACTCTTTCGTAGGTGCGGCATTCCCGGATACTATGATCCCAAGTAATCTGAAGAAGATGCTGGAAAGCGATGAGTACGAGATGGAATTTATCTGTTCCAAATATAAAACAGCTACAGACGAGGTAAACAATCAGATTGATGAGATCCAGAAGATTGTAAAAGGATACAGTCCGGAATCTATGGTAATCGGAGAAGCACCTCTGACCAAGGATCTTCAGGATGTTACGGATGTGGATTTAAAGACTGTAAATACTATCTCTATCCTGGCAATTTTCATTATTATCATGGTTGTGTTTAAATCCATTTCGCTTCCGTTTATTCTGGTTGCAGTTATTGAGTTTGCGATTTTTGTCAATATGTCCGTTCCTTATTATCAGGGAAAGGAAGTGGTGTTCGTAGCAAGCATTGTTATCGGTTGTATCCAGCTGGGAGCTACTGTTGACTATGCAATCCTTATGACCAGCAGATACCAGAAAGAACGTGGTCTTGGAAAGAGTAAGAAAGAATCCATTGCCATCGCACATAAAACTTCCATGAAGTCAATTGTGATCAGTGGCTGCAGCTTCTTTGCGGCAACTTTCGGAGTTGGTCTTTATACACAGGTAGATATGATCGGAAGTATCACAAACCTGCTTTCACGTGGAGCTGTGATCAGTACACTGGTGGTATTGTTTATACTTCCGGCTATGTTTATGATATTTGATTCTCTCATCTGCCACACATCTATTGGATTTGCCAAGAAGAAATCGGCAAAAGAGAAGAAACAGTGATTCAGGATTTTTAAAAAGAAGCTTATTGTAAAGAGATAGAATAAAGGAGTAAGTTATTATGAACAGAAACAGAAAGAAAGCAGCTGCAGCAACGCTTGCAGCAGGAATGGCTGTAGTTCTCGGAGCAGGTACTGTAATGGCAGCTGCTTCAACAGGTGATAATGGATTGCAGAAAGAAGAAACCGTTTATGTAAATACAACTGCCGGAGGAGAAGTAACGGATGTCACAGTATCTGACTGGCTGAAAAATTCCGGAGACAGTTCCAATTCTGAGGTGAAAGATGCCTCTGATCTTCAGGATATAAAAAACGTAAAAGGTGATGAAACATTTACTCAGAACGGAAATGATCTGACCTGGAGTACTGATGGAAAGGATATTTATTATCAGGGAAAGACAGAGAAAAATCTCCCGGTTTCCGTAGGAATTAAATATTATATGGATGGAACTGAGGTTTCTCCGGAAGCTCTGGCAGGAAAGACAGGACATCTGAAAATGGAAGTGACATATACAAATACTTCTAAAACAACCAAAACAGTGAATGGCAAAAAGACTGATATTTATTCACCCTTTGTTATGGTGACAGGAATGATCCTTTCTACAGATAATTTCTCCAATATTACAGTAGATAACGGTAAGGTTATTTCTGACGGAAGCAGAAATGTTGTTGTCGGTTTTGGTATGCCGGGAATGAAAGAAAGTCTGGATATGTCTTCTGATATTGCAGATGAAGTGAATATCCCTGAAGGATTTACAGTGGAAGCAGATGTTACAGACTGTGAGATGAATTCTACATTTACCGTAGCACTTACAGATATTTTCAAAGATATTGATCTGAATGATGTGGATGGACTGGATGAGCTGAAGGATTCAATGAAAGATCTGACGGATGCAGCAGTAAAACTGGTAGACGGAACCAAAGATCTTTATGATGGAACTAATAAACTCAATGACAAATATAAAGAATTTTATGATGGAATCGGAACTCTGAAAAGTGGTGTCAGTGATCTGAATGACGGAGCAAAAGAACTGGATGACGGAGCAAAGGAATTAAGCAGCGGAGCACAGACACTGAATACAGGGGCACAGACTTTAAACAGTGGTGTTTCCTCTTATACAGCAGGGGCAGACACACTTTCAGATGGAATCAAACAATATACAGCAGGAGTAGATACACTGGACAGCAAGATGGCTGAATATGAGGCTGGAATGAAATCTCTTTCCGATGGTGTAAATGCATATGTTGCAGGCGGCAATCAGCTTGCAGGCGGTGTGCAGAGTTATGTAACAGGAACAACTACTCTGACAGACGGAATGCAGCAGTATATTGCAGGAGTTAATCAGCTTGCAGGCGGTGTGAGTCAGTATGCTGGTGGTATTAAGAGCTTAGTAGATGGAATTGGTCAGGTTGTTCCGGGAATTGATACTGCTGTAAATGGAATCCAGACTGCTGTAGAAAAAATGACAGCTCTTTCATCTAAAATCGATGCAGATCAGATTGCTAATTTCAGTGACAGCATGACGGCTTATACAACAGGCGTTTCTGATTACACTTCTGCAGTTAGCCAGTATATTGAAAGTGTAGAACAGCTTGCATCAGGACTGAGCCAGCTTGAGAGCTCACTTGAAAACATGGGAGCTTCCACAGCTTCAGAAATAGAAGAAAGTGCAAATGCAATGTCCGGACAGTTAAATGACAGTGCTGAAACCATGAACAGTCAGGCAGATGCAATTGAATCTTGGATCAGTGATTCCGCAGAGGCTTCTGTAGATGCATCTTCTGTAGATGCAGGAGTTGCAGCAGTCAGCAGTCAGCTAGAAGCAGCAGAATCTGCTTTGTATAATATTGATACCAGCAATATGGATGATGAAACAGCAGCTGCTGTAGAAGCTGCGATTGATGGTGCGTTAGGTTCTATTCAGGCAGCTGAGGACAGTGCATCTAATATTGATACATCCACAATTACAGCCTCCGCACCTGATACGTCAGCATTGCAGTCAGCAGCAGACGCTTTAAGGGCATCTGCGTCCAGTGCAGAATCAACAGCAGATGCACAGGAAGAGGCAGTCAACAGCAGTGTTGAACAGATGAAACAGCAATTACAGGCATTAACTCAGGGAATGCAGACAGTGCAGGAGACTGTATCACAGTTAAATGAAGGTGCAAAAGAGCTTACTTCTAATGATGGCACATTAAAAGCAAGTGGAACCCAGCTTGCTCAGTCAGGAACCCAGATTGCTACAGCAGTAAATCAGATGAGTACATTATTTACCGGACTTGGACAGCAGCTTCCGGAAATGCTGCAGGGAATCGATCAGCTGAAAGCAGGCTCTGATCAGCTGACTACTGCAAATAAATCTCTCCAGAGTGGATATGAAAGCATTGCAAAAGCAAGCACAGAACAGATGATTTCCGGCGCAGATACACTGCTTAGTTCCGGAAAGACACTGACAGATGGAATTGCACAGCTTCAGGGCGAAAATAATGTTAATGCACAGACACTGTTAAAAGGAGCCGAGACTCTTAAGAGCGCAAGAAAGAGCCTGACCAGTGGTATGTCTCAGATCAATTCTGCAACAGGTCAGATTACAAGTGGTGTGGAAACTCTGGCATCTAACAGTGGAACACTGTACAGCGGAGCAGATCAGCTTTCTTCGAACAGTTCTACATTAAACAGCGGAGCATCTAAGCTTGCATCAGGAACCCAGACACTTGTATCCGGAGCACAGACCCTTGCATCAGGAACAGGCAGCCTTGTATCCGGCACTCAGACGTTAATGGATGGTGCAGATAAGCTTTCTGATGGCAGTGATCAGCTTAAAGATGGTATCAGCGATCTGAATGACGGAGCAAAAGAACTGAACAAAGGACAGAAGAAATTCTATAAAGAAGGTATTAAGAAACTGGATGATACAGTAAACGGAGATCTTCAGGATATTCTTGACAGATTTGAGGTAATCCAGTCTGACGATGTAATGTACACAACATTCACAGACAGATCCGGCGATATGGACGGAAATGTTAAATTTATTTTCGAATCTGACCCGATTGAAATCAGTGATGATGAGAAATAGATATCATAAACCTGAGACATACAGAATAAGGGAAAGATGAACAGCCAGACTTATCTAAAATGGGTTACTGTTCACTCCGTTCCCAGCAACACGCTTCGCGATGCACAGAATTTATGCTAATCGCATAAATTCGCGCAGTATGTCTCGGGTTTTCTGTGACCTTCGCTCACAAAAAACACCTCGCGGGATACTACCAGTGAACAGTAACATAAATAATGCATTTAAGACAGTTTCAGATTTCACACTCTGATGGGCCGGATTAAGATTCATTATTTACGAGGATTGCTATAATCACATCATTTTATCACATTCATCTCATTTTTTCCATACATAACAAAAAGCAGCCGGCAAAATCACAAAAATTTCACCAACTGCTTTCCATTGCTATTATTGTTTGCTGCTTTTCACAACCTGTGCAGGGGACTTCCCTGATTCGGTTAACTCCTTAAGAAGGATACATCTTGGCAGACCTCCGTAACAGAATGCCGTTCTCTTAACTTCATATCCATGGATTTCCATATTATGTCTGCTGAACTGATTATCCGGATGTATGGTGCACATCAGATAATAATATTGGTCTGTATCCAGCAATCTCTCCGCTTCTTCCAGCATATGCCCCTGCAGCCCGTTTCCCCTGTATGCACAACACACAACTGCCGAATCCATGACTGCAACATGGGAAAGCTGTTCCTCATCAAAATCAAGATAAGTTCCCAGATTATCTTCCCTGTTTTCAGGATATTTAATAAGGAAGAAACCCGCAACAGAACCTTCTGCTGTCTGTGCCACGATCACAAAACCCTGTTCTTCTATATGTGTCCTGACATATTCCTCATCATCAGATACAAACCAGTCCGGATGCTCTTTATCATTCTTCGCTTCATGCATAACAGCCATAATCTCATCCACATCTGCCATCTCTGCTTTTCGTATCCTGAACAATACCTTTGCAGAACCATCCTTATTCTCTGAAATCTGCATGATGCTTTGATTATTCTGCATTTTCCTCGCCGCCTGCAGTCTCTGTGGAATCTGCATCCGTTGTATCATAAGTCTCTGTGCTTTCTCCGTAGAGTTTCTCAAAGAATTTCATTGTTTCATTATATAAGGTCTGTCTGTCATCATCTGAAAGTTCTCCAAGCTCCGGACTTGCCTGTGCATCTGCACTTAATCCGAAGATTTCCTTCATGGACTTATCTACCATATTGAGCTCTGTGCTCATGTAAATTTCAGTTCCATCTGCCTGATAAGAAGCTGTGCCTTCTGTAAGAATTTTCAGATATGCCTTCTCCACATTCTTAGCAAGAGTTGCACCATTTTCAGCATCAAGAGTTACGGAAGCTGTTGCTGTTTCATCTTCCATAGCTGTTGTAAGAGCAGTGGTATCGCCTTCATATTCTCCCTTGCAGAAATTCTCAGCTTTATCAAACATGGTTTTCTGATCTTCTGTCAGTGCAGAAGTATCCAATTCATCTGATGTGGTATCATTTTCTGTATCATCTGTTCCTTCATCGGAGTCTGTATCACCTTCATCTGTATTTCCAAGCGTACTGTCATCCGTAGTTTCATCACCATCCGGCTCCTGCGGTTCCTCTGTTTCGCTGAGGTCTCCGTCACTCTGATCGTCCCCGTCGTCCTCAATCAGACCTGAATCCTCCTCCAGCGATGGATTCTCTGTGGAACTCTCTACGATATCTCCGCCTAAAGCACTGTTATCCACATTATTCAGGATATCATCACCATCTGCTGGATCACCTGCATTTACAGTGTCATCCTCTTCATCATCAATATCACCAATCTCATCATTATCACCGGATGTATTCTGTTCTACCTGCTCCAGTGTTGCTTTTACATCATCATAATTGTACTCCTGCTGCGCAATCTGTTTCAGAAGCTCTACGATCTTATTAATCTGGTCAGAATCCAGATTTACATTATTCTGCTGAGCAACATTTACTACGATATTATAGATATCATCCACATTCTGGACATTATCTTTGATAACCTGTATCTTCGAGTTATTCATAACAGTAGTTGCATCATTCTTTCCAACCTCATCAGCCAGATTTCCTGTCACTACCATTTCCTCTGTAGCAAGTTCTTTCTTCGTGCTGTCAAGCTGCTCCCCTGTAGCTGTCTCGTACGCCATCTGAATACCTGTAAGCGCTCCGGTGCCGGATACCTCAAACGGGCAGGCGGCTACAACTTCACAGTTCTTGACACCTGATGTGGAAAGTGACGTTGCGATCATGTTACATGTTACCCAGTTAAGGTTGGCTGTTCTTACTTTGATACCGCCTGACTGAGTCGGCTTTACATATGCACAGCTTACTGTTCTGGTTCCGATCTGCTCTAACGGTACATAAGCACTCAGATGATCTCTCTCATCCTGATTAGTGATAGTGAGAATCTGTACCTGGTTACTGTCTACATTAAAATATTTCATCATTGTATTCTTCTGGTCCTGAGTAAGATCGGCTCCCAGCGTCACAACCTTCACTGAATCTGCCATTGTCGGTACAGCAGTTCCTGAAAGTACCAGACATGCACTGCATAAAAGTGCTGCTGCTGTTTTTACTTTTTTCATAATAGAAACCTCCCTGATATGTTATTTAAATTATTCAGGCGGATAATCATTTCATGCCTGTTCATTGATAGTAGTATTATAACACGTTTGAGTTGAGATTTGTAATTATTATTTATATCATTCCCAGTCCTTCCAGCAGGATTTTTGTACCTGTGAGGATAAGGATAATACCTCCGCATAATTCCGCTTTGGATTTGTATTTCATTCCGAAAAGACTGCCTATCTTTACCCCTGCTGCTGAACAGACAAAGGTGATCACACCGATAAAGGATACTGCTGATACGATCTCTACTTTCAGAAAAGCAAATGTCACTCCCACTGCCAGTGCATCAATACTGGTAGCCACTGCAAGGATGAACATGGATTTTATATCCATATCCGCATTTACATGTTCTTCCTCTTTCGATTCTTTGATCATGCCGGCACCAATGAACACCAGAAGGACAAAAGCTACCCAGTGACTGTATCGGGTAACCTTATCTGCAAAGAATCGTCCGCCAAAATATCCCACAAGGGGCATCAATGCCTGAAATCCCCCGAACCATGCGCCTGCGATACACATATGCTTTGCATTGATTCTGCCCAGGGAAAGGCCCTTACAGACAGATACTGCAAATGCATCCATAGACAGGCCTATCGCCAGTATAAAAAGTTCAAAAATATTCATGTGTTTTTTGCTCCTTTTCCTGTATAAAATAATTTTTCAGTGACATAGAACCCTTCCCGGAAGACTTTTTTATGTTATCTGAGCTGCTGTAATATTCCTGCAGCATAAAAAAAGAGACACACAGACAGCTGTTTTAACTGTCCATGAGTCTCATCGTTTACTGTAATACCGGGTGCATATGGCACCATTATGTCGATAGTACTACACACTCTTCAAAACATATCTGAAAAATGTTCCGGAATATGCCGATTACTCCCTCGCGGAGAATGGCCTTATTTTATCATATTGATCTATATTTATCAAGTAGATTTTTTGTCAGTCTGGAGCTCATAAGCACCACCTCGTTACTGTTCACAGCAACACGCTTCACGATGCCAAAAATATGCACCTCCTAGTCAACAAATATCAATCATGTATTGACTCAAATGATGATTCTTTAAATTCCAGTCATCAGTTTCCCTGACATACGTTGACTTATATGACAATTCTTCAAATTCCAGTCATATGCTTTCCCGATATTCGTTGACTTATATGGCGATTCTTCGAATTCCAGTCATCTGCTTTCCCGGCATTCGTTGACTTATATGGCAATTCTTCGAATTCTAGTCATCAGTTTATCCGGCATTTGTTGACTTATATGGCGATTCTTCGAATTCTAGTCATCAGTTTACCCGGCATTTGTTGACTTATATGGCGATTCTTCGAATTCTAGTCACCTTCTCATCCAGTTTTTATTCTAGTTTAGACAATAAAGCGCAACTTTCAGCGGTACTTTCTTTGTCCCAACAAAGTTCCTGTGTCTCTCTGTCTCCAAAATACACCGGGAAACGGAACTTTATGTGCTTCAGGAATCTGCCATCCGGCTGCTCCTGCTCGTAAATGTCCACCTGTTCTACAAAGCTGTTAAGAAATTCTTTCTTCTCCAAGTCGGTGAACTTATCATATAGTTTATCAAAATATAAAAGAAATTGATAGACGTTTTCTTCTGATATTTTCTGTTGCCGGATATTCAACAGGCGGTTCTTTACTTCTTCTATACTATTCTCCACGCCTTCAATTTCATCATACAAACGGTATAACCTTGTCTCCATATCCTGATATTTCTTCTCATAAAATTTATCCATAATATCCAGACTGTCCATCTGCTGTCCAAGTCTTGCTTTTGCCCCGGTCAGCTGTCTGTGCTGTTTTTCCAGTCCTTCAATCTCTTTTTCTATTTCTTCTGTATCTATTCTTGAACCGATTTTATTCAGAATTGCTTCTTCAAATTTCGGATTCTTCACCAGCTTCCGAATAACTTCTTCCACTGCATTGTTAATCTTCTCCTCGCTCCATTGTTTACGATATCCACATTTATGACCATCTACCAGGCGACGATGTTTGCAGGCATAATAGAAATAATCCTTATATAAGGTTCCGTCTTTCTTTTTCTTTCGGTTCACGTTTCCATACATACCGCTTCCACATAATGGGCATCTCAATATTCCAGATAAAATATGCTCATGATCGAGACTATGTGTCTTTTCATATTTCACACCTGTTTTTTCTCGTTTTTGATGAGCCAGCTCCCAGTCTGTTTCTGAAATGATTCCTTCATGAATACCATCATGCAGCATATAATTTTCCTGCTTTACAATACGGTATTCATTTCTTGTACCAGATACTTTCTCGTTCTTCCTTCGTCCATAAGCTAGCTTTCCACAGTATACCGGATTATCCAGAACGCCTTTTATAAACGAAGAGGCAAATGCGTCCAGTGTATTATTCTGTCGTTTTTTCTTTTTATATCCATGCTGGTTCAGCCATGCAGCAATCGCAGAGATTCCCATATTGGTATGAATAAATTTATCATAAATCAGACGAATAATCTCTGCTTCGTCCTCTGCGATCTGCAATTCTCCATTTACTAGCTCATAGCCATAAGGAGCAAACCCGCCGTTCCATTTTCCTTCCCTGGCTTTCTGCTTACGTCCTTCCATTGTCTGAACAAGGATATTCTCTCGTTCAATCTCTGCCACCGCAGACAGAACAGAAATCATCAGCTTTCCACTATCTTTTGAGCTGTCAATTCCATCTTCTACACAGATCAGATTCACTCCAAAATCCTGCATCCTCTGCAAAGAGTTTAAAACATCTGCCGCATTACGACCAAATCTGGAAAGCTTGAACACCAGTACAAACTGTACCTCATCTGTTCCATTCTCAATATTATCCAACATTCTCTGAAATTCCGGTCTGCCCTCTACGCTCTTTCCAGACTTACCTTCATCGGAATACTCATTTACGATTTCCATATTCTGAAATTCCGCATATCTCTTGAGTTTTTCTTTCTGAGCATCCAGACTGTAGCCATCTACCTGCATGGTTGTGGATACTCTGGTATATATA
>OIXS01000068.1_pt1 | contig 61885 bp, 55 predicted proteins | sample 1587841 | NCBI WGS metagenome assembly OIXS01 (sample SAMN03283254) | human gut metagenome | biome: human-associated habitat; material: feces | host: Homo sapiens | place: USA | collected 2013
CTACCTTGTTGGCTACGCCGTATGTTACGGCTTCGTCATTCAGCGTTACTGTGCCAAGCTCGCTGCCCTCTACTGTGATCTTTACGCCAAGGGCGGGGATAGGATCACCGCCGGTAGTATATCCGCAAACCGAACACTGCTCAACCGCTGTGCTGCCGTTTTCCGTGCGTGACGGATCAACCGGAGGCGTAATGACTGTCATGGAGCAGTCATTTGTTTCAACAGAGGGTTCCTCATTATATTCTAGCACATCTGCGCTCCAACTTGGCCAGCTGTAGGAAGTGGTTGTATGTGTGCCGTCATTATTGCTTTCGGTCTTTGCAGTCGTGTTCTCCGGTGCAGTCGGTTCCGTGCCTGCTGCTGCAGTTACCTGCGTGGAACTGCCATTAGCAAAAGTATACGTGTAAGTTACCTTTTGCACTTCAAGATTGCCGTAAGCAGTTACAAGGTCTTCCGATGACGCGGAGGTCATACGAACCGTACCGTTTACAACATTGCCAAGGGTTGCCGTTGCATCGTCATAAGCCGAAACAAAAGCACTCCATGTATCCGCTGTATAATTGCCCTGACCTGCAGTATATGTTGCAGTATAATCCGCATAATTGGAGGCAAGCGTCATGTAGCTTGCTACATCCATTGTGCCGAGAGACGCTTTTGCAGTATCAACGGCTTCTACTGCGCTCTGGATCGCAGCCGCGCAGTTAGAAACGGCGCCGGCAGTATCGGAAGCATAATCGTAATTGTTGGGATCAACCGCCATACAAGCCTCTACAGCGCTGATCAGTGCGCTGGCGCCGGCATAGCTGTAGCTTGTAATATCAGCAAGACCTGCGCCGCTTATGGCGTCGAGAATCGCCTTATAATTTACAACATAAATAGGAGCATTTGTGTTGCTGATAAAACCGGTATCGTCAGCACCGTCTCCGGTAACTCTATACCAGTCAAGAGTAAATGCCTGTGAATATGTGTTTGCAGACAATGTACCGGTAAACTGCATTCCGTTTGCAAGCGCAGCAACATAATTAGTCCACCAGCTTCTACTCATCTCAAGGCGGTTATCCGTACTTGCAGTTCCTGCCCAGCCCATAGGATAACCGTTAGTACCGTTTTCCATAGTCCATGTCCAGTTAGCTGTTCTGTCAGCATTACCATTGGAGCCATGCCAGTTTTCAGTTAGCCTAAAATAGTTGTTATTTGAATTATCAACAACTGAAGCCGCAGGATAAAGCTGGTATACATATCTTGTATTATCTGTAGTCTTCGAGGCTCTTGCCATAACAGGCATAGTTGGAACATTTACACCATCATAAAGCAAAACGGTGGTTGGATAAAAAAGGTCAATAATTACACCTGCCGTCTCACCTTTTGCGGTATAAGTGGTACAGCCGGGCCAGTAAAGAATGTTGACTGCATAATCAACGCTGTCATGCACAAACCCGTCATAAGATGTGCCGGTTGAATCATCGACAAAAGACGGTGTTGCATTACCGGTAGCGGCTGTCCAAGTGCCCATATTATTGATTGCTGTTTCGAGTGCGGTATAATATGTATCCACATCTTCTGCATTGGCAATACCTGCCTCTACGCCAACGAGATACGCCTGCGCATTATACCACGCATCGTAAGCCGCCTGCATATTTGTATAAGCGCTGCCGTCCATCCTTTGCTCATAGGTATCACAAAGCGCTTCAAGCTGCTCTGTTGAATACGTTGCAGCGGAAGCGGTGATGCCGCCTACGGCAAGAGATGAAAGAACGATCAGCGCCGACATCAGCACGTCGACTGTCTTTTTGATCTTCATAAGGATCATCCTTTCTTTAATATTGTTATAAAGCCGAGCCTTATATGACACTATTATATCAATGTAAATAATAAAAATCAATCGAAATAAGGAAGAATTTTTATGTATATTATACACATTTAAATTAATAATTCCGAATCGTAATTTACAGAATTTACTTTGGCAATATTTTAACAATATCGTTTTACATATTGCCAAGCTTGTTTAACAGAATAAAACAGCCCCCTTACAGAAAAACTGCAAGGGAGCCGATATAATAACGGAACAATATTAATACATACCGCCCTGCGAAGCAGCAGCCATAGCGGCAGCGTTAGCGGCGTCTGCCTTAGGATCCTTGATATCCGTAACAAGGGATTCCGTTGTAAGAACCATAGCCGCAACAGAGGAAGCATTCTGGATAGCGGAGCGTGTAACCTTTGTGGGGTCAACAATGCCGCTTTCTATCATATCGCAATACGCATTCGTTGCAAAGTTATAGCCGTAGCCTGTTTTATCTGCATTCTTGATCTTATCAAGGATTACAGAGCCCTCCATACCTGCGTTGGCTGCGATTTGGCGAACAGGCTCCTCAAGCGCTTTAAGAACGATAGACACACCGGTCTTGTAATCAGCGTCATCTGTATCAAGAAGCTTTTCAACGGCAGGGATAGCATTGATAAGCGCAACGCCGCCGCCTGCAACGATACCCTCTTCTACCGCAGCCTTTGTAGCGGCAAGAGCGTCTTCAATACGCAGCTTCTTTTCCTTCATTTCCGTTTCGGTAGCAGCGCCGACCTTGATTACGGCTACGCCGCCTGCCATTTTTGCAAGACGTTCCTGAAGCTTTTCACGGTCAAAATCAGAAGTGGAAGCTTCGATAGCCTGCCTGATCTGATGAACGCGCGCCTTGATATCGTCGCTGTTTCCGGCGCCGTCAACGATGATCGTATTTTCCTTAGTAACCTTGACCTGGCGGGCTTTGCCCAGCATCTCCATGGTAGCGTCCTTAAGCTCGATACCGAGATCAGAAGTAATGACCTGACCGCCGGTAAGAATAGCGATATCCTGGAGCATATCTTTTCTTCTGTCGCCAAAACCGGGAGCCTTTACACATACGCAGGTAAATGTGCCGCGCAGCTTGTTGAGAAGGATCGTCTGAAGCGCTTCGCCCTCAACGTCCTCGGCAATGATAACGAGCTTCTGACCGCTCTTGAGGACAGCCTCAAGAAGAGGAAGAATATCCTGAACGGTAGAGATCTTTTTATCTGTAATCAAAATAAGTGCGTCATCGATAACGGCTTCCATCTTATCCGTATCCGTTACCATATACGGGCTGATATAACCGCGGTCAAACTGCATACCTTCAACAACTTCGCAAACGGTATCTGCGGTCTTGGATTCCTCAACGGTGATAACGCCGTCCGCAGTAACTTTCTCCATAGCGTCCGCAACCAGCGTACCGATCTCCGGATCGGCAGCCGAAACAGTGGCTACTCTTGCGATATCGTCAGAGCCTTTTACCTGACGTGAATTGCCTTTAACTGCGTCAACCGCTGCGTCGACGGCAGCCTTGATGCCGTTTTTGACCACCATGGGATTTGCGCCCGCAGCCACGTTCTTCATACCTTCGCGAACAAGAGCCTGCGCAAGCAGTGTAGCTGTAGTTGTTCCGTCGCCCGCGTCGTCATTGGTTTTTGAAGAAACTTCCTTAACGAGCTGCGCGCCCATATTCTCAAACGGGTCATCAAGCTCGATCTCTTTGGCGATGGTAACGCCGTCATTCGTGATGAGTGGAGAACCGTACTTTTTATCCAGCACAACATTTCTGCCTTTGGGGCCGAGTGTGATCTTTACGGTATTTGCAAGCTTATCAATACCGCTCTGAAGCGCTTTGCGCGCCTCCTCGCCGAAAATAATATCTTTTGCCATAATAATTCCTCCCTGAAGCCGATTACTCAACTACCGCAAGAATGTCTTTAACAGACGCGATAGTGTATTCTTTGCCGTCTACCTTAACGTTGGTGCCGCTGTATTTGGTGATAATAACTTTATCGCCGACAGCAACCGTCATAGGATATTTTTCTGTGCCGGGGCCAACCGCGGCAACGCTCATGAATTCAGGCTTTTCCTGTGCGGAAGCCGCAATAAAAAGGCCTGATGCAGTTGTTTCTTCCGCTTCCATAGGAGCAAGCAGAACCTTATCTGCAAGTGGTTTAATCGTCATAAAAATTTCACCTCTGAAAATATTTTTACCAAGTTAGCACTCTTTAGCTCCGAGTGCTAAATACTATTGTAGCAATTTTTTCCGATTTGTCAATAGTGTTTACAAATATTTCAAAAAATAATTATAAATCAATTCATTTTTGATTCGGCTTAAAGAAAAGAAAGCATGAAAAAGGCCGAACGCTGTTGAACGCCCGGCCGGATTATGCGTATCAGATTTTTTCGATCAAACAGACGGCATGTGCGCTTATTCCCTGCATATTTCCCGTAAAGCCAAGCTTTTCTTCCGTTGTTGCCTTAACGGAAACGCAGTCCATACTGATATTGCAGGCTGCGGCGATGTTCTTGCGCATGGCATCAATATAAGGCGCCATTTTAGGCGCTTGCGCCACAACAGTGGAATCTATATTAGAAACGGCATACCCGTTCTCCTTTAATATCGCCGTTGTCTTTCTCAGCAGTTCCAGACTGTCTGCACCCTCAAATTCCGGTGAGGTATCCGGAAAATGCTTTCCGATATCACCGAGCGACGCCGCGCCGAACAGCGAATCCGCCACGGCGTGCAAAAGCACATCGGCATCGGAATGGCCGAGCAGCCCAAGCTCGCTCGGGATATCCACACCGCCTATTATGCACTTTCTGCCCTTTTCAAAGCGGTGCACATCATATCCGTGCCCGATTCTTATATTACTCATAAATTTCCCTCCGAACGCGCATTTAAAAAGCTCTCGGCAAGCGGAATATCGCTTTTTGTGGTTATCTTTATATTATCATATTCACCTATAACGACGCTGACTTTTGAACCGATATTTTCAACGAGTTGGCAATCGTCCGTATAATCTCTGCCCTGGCTGACAGCGGCATCAAGAGCATTTTTATAAAGCTTAAAATCAAAAATCTGCGGCGTCTGGATAGATACAAGGTATTTCCTGTTGGGCGTGCCGGCAATATTCAGATCATCGTCAACAAGTTTTACCGTATCTTTAACATAAACGCCCACTGCCGCCGCCTGATTCGTCTGCGCCTTGTCAAGCGTCCTTATAACGGTATCGGCAAGCACAAGCGGGCGCGCGCCGTCATGAATAATGATGTAATCGCATTCTTCGATGGTGTCAACGGCGTTTTTTACGCTTTGCTGGCGGGTTGCGCCGCCGAAAACGAAGGAGATGTTTTCGCCGGGCAAAAGCCTTGAAAATTCTTCAAAATCACATTCGCGGCAGACCACGATGATCTCATCGATCTCCGCCATGTTTTCAAAGGTCTCAACCGTTCTTTCAATAACCGTTTTACCGCCTATCTCAAGCAGGAGCTTACTTTTATCCGTTCCCATTCGCGTGCCGTTTCCGGCAGCTACGATAACTGCTATATTATACAATTTCTTTTATCCTTTCAAGCTCGGTTTGATTCGGTGTAACATATTCCGTTTTATAATTCTCATAAATGACCAAGCCGGGCTTTGCGCCGTTTGGCTTTTTCACGTTTTTGACCGCAGTATAATCCACCGCTACGTTGGATGACGAACGCGCCTTGCTGTTATGCGCCGCAAGCAGTGCCGCCTCTCTTATGACCGTATCGCTGAATCCCCTGCCGTCATTTTTTACAATAACATGCGAACCGGCAATATCCTTAACATGGAACCACATATCGCTGTCCGCTGCCGTCTTGAGTGTCAGTCTGTCGTTCATCATATTATTTCTGCCGACAAAGATCTGATACCCTTCGGAACTTTCAAAATGCAGAGGAGAAAGGGAATTTTGGCCTTTTTTACAGCGTTTATTCTGCTGCTTCAAATACCCGGCGTCGGCGAGCTCCGTTTTTATTGCGGTGATCTCAGCATCCGTAGACGCGCGGGAAAGCGCGTCTGAAACGGAATCCAGATATTCAGCCTCCGCCAGCGCATCGTTTATAAATCCCGTCAGGACCGATTGCGCCGTTTGCTTTTTGCGGTATTCCTTATAGTACTTCTGCGCGTTTTGAACAGGAGTCAGAGCCGGATCGGCAGGGATCTTTATAACCGTATTGTTATCATAAAAATTCTGCACTTCATAAACGGACGATCCTTTTGCAAGCGCATACTGATGGGCGGTTATGAGATCGCCGTACGTTTTATACTTATCTTTATCTTTACACTCTTTAAGCTCATTTTGGCGGTTGATCGCCTTTCTGAGCGCCCTTTCCTGCAGATTCGAAATAGTCTTAAAAAGTTCGCCGGAACGCTGGCGGATCCTGTCTGCCGTAACACGTTCCCGGTAAAAATAATCCAGCGTTTCACAAAACGAATCAAAAGGCTTTATCTGCGCAAGATCGCCGTACTGCGTGATCGGCATAAAGCAGAAATCAAGCGGTTTTTCCGTAATGACCACCACGGGTGACGGGTTTAAAGCATATTCCTGTATCTTTTCAAGCGGAACGCCGTTTTCATACTCCCTGCACACGATCGGCGAAACGCCCATAACCGTATCTTGAAACGCCCGTGCCGGCGCCTTTCCGGAGTTAAAAAGGGCCGTTCTGACCGTTTCGATATCCTCAGTGAGCAGATTATGTTTATCCTGTGCGGGAGGCGCTTTATACGATTCACCCGGCAAGACCGTCCTGATATGGGATCTGCCCTCATCAACACGGCGCAGAGCGTCAACAATTATTCCGTTTTGGTCTACAAGAATAATATTGCTGTATCTGCCCATGATCTCTGCAACAAGAGAAAAGTAAACAAGATCGCCCAGCTCGTTGACAGCCTGAAGCCTGAGCTTTACAATACGTTCAAGGCCGTCCTGCTCCACGGCAAGTATTTTTGCACCCGTAAGATGCTTTCGAAGCAGCATACACAGCATGGGCGGCTTCGGCGGATTTTCGGGAGAAAAAGAAGTAAAATAAATTCCGGCGCTGTCCGCTCGGCAAGAAAGAACAAGCTTTTTGGCGCCTTCACGCGAGCGAAGGGAAAGCAAAAGCTCCTCTTTAGACGGCTGATGGATCTTTTCTATGCGCGCGCCGACGGCAAATTGGGCCACCTCGTTTTTTAAATGGTAGAGAAAAATTCCGTCCAGCGCCATCAGAACACCGCCGATACAGGATTTTCCTGATCTGCCGAAACAAATTCAACTTCGGGAAATTCCTTTGCTATCCTATCTTTCAGCATCATAAACGCCGAATATTCCGTTTCATAATGACCTGCGCTGATTAGGCAAAAGTTTTCCTCAGCCGCCTCCAGCATAACGTGATACTTTGCATCACCGGTCAAGAAACAATCCGCAAGCTGCATAGCCTGCCCCAGATACTCCTCACAGGCTCCGCCGCCGACGGCTACTTTTTTGATAACACGGTGAGAATCCGTAAATCTAAGGCCGCTGACATGAAGCTTTGCCGAAACAATGCGCGCAAAATCAGCAGCGCGCATCTCGTTTTCAAGTTCACCGACAACAATGAAAGTATCCTCTATCGGCCGAACATTTTTTATGCCGAGCAATCTGCAAAGATTTATATTTATGCCGTTTTCAGCCCGGTCAAAATTCGTGTGGGCGGAAATAACAGAGATCCCGTGATTGACACAATTATAAAGCGCACTGCCGCTGTAAAGCCTTTTAACGGCATTGAAGATGAGCGGATGGTGCGACAGTATAAGCTCTGCACCGCAGCTGACTGCCTTTTCCGCCACGGCTTTGGTTGCATCAAGGCTCATAACGGCCTTGGTGACCTGTGCTTCCGGGCTGCCGGTTATTATGCCGGCATTGTCCCATTCCACCTGCGTGTCAAAAGGTGCAACGGAATTTATGTAATTATAAATATCTTTAACACAAGTCATAATTTTGCCTCTATCTGATCTATAATATCCGAATAATCGAAACCGCTTTTTTGCTTGTTTTTAAGATACCTTAAAAGGCTCTCAAAATAGCTTTTATCCGAAAAATCTTTAATATTTCCAAGGAAATAATAGCTTACCGGGTATTCTTTCTTTTCACCTGTATAATAAGCGTCAAAAATGCTGTAGGCATGTTCCCCGTCCCGCACAATAAAATCCGTGCCGATCTCAAAACCGTTTTTGCACAGATATTCGCGCAATTTTTCCGGGTGCGTCATAGGATTAAAGATATAATGCACGCCGGGCGTTTTGGATTGCTCTGCATTTTCAAGGATAGACGCCATAAGTTCGCCGCCCATTCCGCATATGCAAACATCCTGAAATTCATGGAATTCAATATTTTCAAGCCCGTCAGACAAAACGCACTCGATCTTATCCTGAAGCGAATATTTTTCAACGAGTGAACGGCATGCCGAGAGCGGACCAGCATTTATATCGGACGCCACAGCAAAGCGGATGTGACCGCCAAGCACAAGATAAACAGGCAAAAAGCCGTGGTCGCAGCCTATATCAGCAAAGCGGGAGCCTTTACGGACAAGGGCGGCAACGGCTTTTAATCTTTCGGAAAGAACGATCATTTGCTTAAAAGTTCATTTACCTTTTTAACGAGTTCATCGGGATCATTGCCGTGAACGGCACATGCCTGTTCAATGGTCTCTCCCCTTGAAGCGGGGCAGCCAAGGCAGTGCATACCGATTGCAAGGAAGAGCGGAGCTGCGTCCGGGCAGATATCAAGAACATCGCCGATTATTGTATCTTTTGTTACTTCTTTCATAGTTAAGACCTCTTTCATGAATTAAATTTCGCGCCGGGCGCATGCAACAAGACTGCTGCGCGCACACAGCGGTATTTACGCTGTTATTATATTATAAAACAAAAGTGATTGCAAGTGAGGAAAGATTATGTTAATATATTTTTCAAACGGAGTGATATTATGAATGATAACGAAAAGGAAAATTTAGACTTTGACGCGCTGCCGTACGGTTCTTCCGACGGCTTACATTCCAGAATGGATATCATGCTTTTGATATGTTATGTTGTTGTTTACACCAAAGAACGTTTGACGGATGAAGTTCTTATAAAAACGATGGTAGAGGGAGAATTTGCCAATTATTTTGAAACAACGAGCGCGTTGCAGAAGATAAAAGATAAAGAGCTTATAGAGGTTAATGAAAACGGCTGTCTGAAGCCTGCCAACAACTGCGAATATTTTGTTGAGCTTGTTGAGAACGAACTGCCTTATTCCATGAGGATCAGAGCGGTTGAGCTGGCGGCGAAGCTTGCCGTAAAAGCGCTTTTCCGGCAGGAAAACAATGTTGAGGTCACAAGATCGGGCGATGATTATATCGTTACCATGCATATGACGGACTGCGGTAAGGACTTTATGGTACTCTCCTTAACCGTGCCGTCCGCGGCGCAGGCAGAAATGTTTAAAGAAAAATTTTACGCAGATCCCGTTAAGGTCTACAGCAATTTAATAGATTCGCTTTTCAGCAATGAGGAATAGAAACAAGGGGTCGTGAATATTACAGCCCCTTGTTTCACATAAAAATCTTTATTTTACTGCCGTAAAAAACAGCCGTCTGAATCTTAAAATGATACTTCCGTTTTCCGTAAAAGGATAAGCGCTGCGCACCTTTTCAAGTATCTGCGCCTCAAAAGCGGCTTTCTCTTCATCACGAAGCACCTCAAGATAAGGGCGCAGACGTGTAGCGCGCACCCAGTCAACAAGCTGCTCATGGCTTTTCATGGTATGATAATAAACGGTTTCCCAGATATGAAAGCCCGAACTGCATTTTGACAGAATATCATAATATTTATCCGGAGCTAAAACATCATTTTTTTCAAAGCAAACGGAGCTGAAGTCGAATTCCGATGATCCTACGACCTCTCTGATTATCCTATAAAGCGGCTCCTCGCCGTTCATAGGCATCTGAACCGCCAGAACACCGCCGTCGTTAAGCCTGCTCATCAAAAATTCGATAAGGCTGTCATGATCGTCCAGCCACTGCAGGCATGCATTTGAAAATATAACGTCATAACTTCCGGAAATATCGCGCACGCCGCAGAGTTCAAAACGGATCTCTGGGTGCGCCGATCTTGCTTTATCTATCATATTCTGCGAATTGTCTATACCGAGGATATCGGATTCCGGAAAGACCGTTTGAAGCACGTTTGTGCTGTTTCCCGGCCCGCAACCAAGATCGATTATGCTTTTCGGTGCAAAGCTCCTGATCCTGTTTGCAAGATCAATACACGGCTGCGTTCTTTCATTTTCAAACTGTAAATATTTATCCGCGTTCCAGCCCATCAAAATTCTCCTTTTAAGCTTAAGTCACCTCATATAAGCCTCAAAAAAGACCCGCTGAAAGCACAGCGGGTCAAAACTTTATTATTCCTCTGCGGGAGCTTCTTCGGCAGCCTCTTCCTCACTTGGAGCAGCTTCCGTTTCAGCAGCCTCAGGTGCAGCTTCTTCTGCTGCAGGTTCTTCAGCAACGGCTTCTTCAACCGCAGCAGGCTCCTCTGCCGGTGCCTCCTCTTCGGCTTCATCAGCTTCATCCTCTTTGAGCGCAGGAATATATTCCTCCGGCTTTTCGATAAGCTGTTTCATGGAAAGGCTTACTCTCTTCTTATCAAAGTCAATCGCCGTAATAAGAACGTCTACCTCATCGCCTACCTTAAGAACATCAGCGGGGGTTTTGATTCTGCTCCAGCTGATCTCGCTGATATGGATAAGGCCCTCAATACCCGGAATGATGGTTGCGAAAGCACCAAATGCGGTTACGCCTGCGATCTTTGCATTTTTAACAACAGTACCTACGGGGTAATCTCTCTTAAGAATCTCCCATGGATTGTCCTCGATCTTCTTGAAGCCGAGCGAGATCTTTTTGTTTTCCTGATCAAGCGCTTTTATGTAGACTTCTACCTGATCGCCAACGTTAACGATCTCTGAAGGATGCTTGATCCTTGTCCAGGAAAGCTCGCTGATATGGATCATGCCGTCTACACCGCCGATATCGACGAACGCACCGTAATTGGTGAGCGACTTAACGGTACCCGTGAGCTTCATGCCCTCTTCAAGCTTTGCCCAAGCCTCTTCACGCGCTTTCTTTCTTTCTTCGGTAAGCACCGAACGGATAGAACCTACGGCGCGTCTTCTTTGCTCATTGAGATCAATGATCCTGAATCTTACGGTAGTGCCCTTAAGAATGGAAAGCTCTTCATTCTTGGGAACGCCGGAAAGAGATGCAGGGATAAAGACGCGGGTTCCTTTTACGGTTGCAAGCACGCCGCCGCGAACAACGGCTGTTATAACACCTTCAAGGATCTCGTCATTTTCCTTGGCTTTAACGATATCATCCCAGCCCTTGAAGCTGTCTGTAAGCTTCTTGGAGAGCTTTAGAACGCCGTCCTGATCATTTGTTTTAAGGATAATAAGATCAAGAACGTCGCCTTTTGATACAACGTCTTCACACTTATCAAAAGGCTCTGCGGAAAGATCCTCACGGGCGATGACGCCTGTTTGCTTTCTTCCCGGAACATCCACGAATACTTCCGTGGGCGTAATGTTTTCAACAACACCTTTAACGATCTTGCCGGTGTCATTTTCGCTGAAAGATTGTTCGAGCATCTCTGCGAAGGTTTCACCATCAGCAGATGCTTCGACAGCAGCCTTTTCGGCTTTATCAGCGGCTTCTGCTGTCTCCGCAACAGTTTGTGTTGCTTCAACTTCCTTTTCTTTAATTTCTTCGGACATGGTTTTTAGTACCTCCTTGATAATTACCGACGGCGTAGACGCCCCGGCAGTGACTCCAACTACATTGAAACGCGAAAAATCCATATCGGCAAGCTCCGCAGCAGTCTCTATCAAGAAAGTGGGTGCAAATTCCGAACAAACATCTTTCAACTTGCAAGTATTGGATGAATGGCGACCTCCGATAACGAGCATGGCGTCACACTCCTTTGCAAGAGCGAGCGCCTCAGCCTGCCTTTCGGACGTTGCACTGCATATTGTATCAAAAATTTTGCAATTTGTACATACCTTTTTTATAATTTTCTCGCATTTTTTCCATTCTTCCGTGCTGAAAGTGGTCTGTGATACGCAAATCACGGATTTTTCGGCGGAAATTGCATGATTTTCGATAATTTCCGAAAGCTCTTTGCTGTTTTTAAACACATAAGACTTACCGACGCAAAAAGAACGTATACCCTTGACTTCCGGGTGCTGTGCATCCCCTGCAATAAGTGTTACGGTACCGGACTGCGCCTCGCTGACGATTCTGTGGATCTTCAGCACAAACGGGCACGTGGCGTCAATGAACTCCACACCGCGCTTCTTTATATCTTCAAGAACGTCTTTTTCAATTCCGTGCGTTCGCAAAACGATCTTGTAGCCGTCTTTACAATCGTCCGGAACGGCGATATCCGCAACGCCTTTGGATTTAAGGTCTTCAACAAGCTGCTGATTATGTATGATCGGCCCGAGCGTGCAGACCTTTTCGCCGTCATCAACAAGCTGATAGACAAGATTTACCGCACGGTTAACGCCGAAGCAGAAACCTGCCGTTTTTGCAACTTTAATTTCCTGCACTGTGCTCCGCCTCCCACAGCTCGATGATTTTATCCATAACGGTATTTGCAGCAAATCTGATATCATGGGGGCCTATCTCTGCTTTATCAAGCCCCATATCGGAAAGCGATAATAATTTGCCGTATGAGATTACGACCTTTTTGCCGGCTTTGATAGGACCGTCGCAATAAATGGCAACGGGCAAAACGGAAGCGTTTGTTGCCTTTGCGATAACGGCAACGCCGGATTTTGCCTTTTGCGGAACGCCGTTCTTGTCTTTTATCCTTTTACCCTCCGGGCAGATCGCCATAACATGGCCCTCTTCAATGATCTTTTCTCCGTATTCAATGGCAGACGTATCGCCCTTTCCTCTTTTGACGGGAAAGCCGTAAAGATGCTTTATCACCCAGCCTACTACGGGATTTTTAAACAATTCCACCTTAGCCATAAAGTGAAGCGGCGGCACCTCCTTAGGCATGGAAACAAACACCGGATCAAAAGCGGATGTATGGTTTATGGCAACTATGTATCTGCCGCCGTCCTCCGGCGGAACGTTTTCCAACCCCTTGAATTCAAGCTTGTATATCATTCTGAACAAGGGGCCGAACACTTTTTTTACAAAGCCGTAAAATTTATAATGCTTGACCTCGCTGTAATCAAAGCTTACCATTGATCTTCTCCTTTATAACTGAAACTATCATATCTATGCTTTCGGGAAGCGCCTTGCCGGTGGTATCCGCCATCACGGACTCCTCGGTGGGCTTTAAAGGCGCGATCTCACGGTGACTGTCCTGATAATCGCGGTCATTCACATCTTTTAATACGTCTTCGTACGCAACGTTTTCACCCTTTTCAATGAGCTCCTTATATCTTCTCTGCGCCCTGCATTCGGGTGAAGCGAAAAGGAAGATCTTAACATCTGCATCCGGTAAAACAACGGTACCGATATCACGCCCGTCCATAATGACATTATTACTGCGCGCGATGGAGCGCTGGAGTTCAAGCAAAAACGCTCTGACAGCCGGGATTTGAGACACCTTTGAAGCTGCCATGGATATCTCCGGCGTTCTGATCAGCGATGAAACGTCCTCGCCGTTCAAATAAACCTTTTGCTCCGAATTTTCGTCAAACTTAAGTTCTACCGTGATTTTGCCAAGCAGATCCTGAACTGCCTCCTCATTGCCCAACACACCGTTTCTCTGCGCAGCAAGGGCAACCGTTCTGTAAAGCGCGCCGGTATCAACATAAATATACCCAAGCTCTTTTGCCGCGCCGCGCGCGACTGTGCTTTTGCCTGCTCCCGCAGGGCCGTCTATAGCAACATTGACCATAAAATACAACCTACCTTAACATTACATATTTTCTCCGCATAATATGCCGGTCGAAAAAGCGATCTGAAGATTAAAACCACCGGTATATGCGTCCACATCGATAACTTCGCCGGCAAAGAAGAGATTATCTATCAATTTTGAGCGCATCGTTTTGGGATCTATTTCCTTTACACTGACGCCGCCCCTTGTTATTATTGCGGAATCGAGCGTATAAAATTCACAAACGGACACTCTGAAATTTTTAAGCAGATGAACGAATCGTCTTCTTTCTTCCTTTGTGATCTCATTCACCTTTTTATGCGCATCAACGCCCCAAAGCTTTACTGCAACGGGAATAAGCTTATGCGGCAGCAGTTTGGAAAGAGAATTGATAACGTCTTTATTTTTAGACGAATCAAAATCCCGTAAGATTCTTTTATCCAGCGTATCCGGATCAAGCGCAGGCTTCAGGTCAATAAAGATCTCATACCCGGCGTTTTCCGGCTCTTCCATATGACTGGAGGCGGACAGAATTACGGGGCCGCTCAAGCCGTAGTGGGTAAAAAGCATTTCCCCAAAATCGGAATAGACCGTTTTGCCGCTTTTCACAAGCCTTACGCCTACGTTTTTAAGGCTGAGCCCCTGAAGCTCGGGAATAAAAGGATCGCGGCTTTTAAGGGAAACGAGAGCGGGAGAGATCCGGGTTACCGTATGCCCGGCGCTTTTGGCAAGAACATAGCCGTCTCCCGTTGAGCCTGTGGCGGGATAACTTTTGCCGCCGGTACAGATCGCGACCGTGCTGCACTGCACCTCGCTGCCGTCCTCAAGCACTACGGCAGCGATCTTGCCGCCGGCAAAGCGGAACGCTTTTGCAGCCGAATGTATAAATCTAACGCCGTTATGCTTTGCATTTTCAATCAGGGCATTCGCAATATCCGCCGCTTTATCCGACTGCGGAAAAACGCGGTTTCCCCGTTCTGTTTTAAGCGGAACGCCTAAATCCTCAAAGTACGCCATCGTATCATAAGGCATAAAGGAAGAAAAAGCGGAGTACAGGAACCTGCCGTTTCTCGGTACGTTTTCAATCAGCTCATTAAGCTCAAAGCAGGCGTTTGTTACATTGCACCTGCCCTTGCCGGTTATTCTGACTTTTTTTGCGCAAGTGGGCATTTTTTCAATAACGACGGTATCCCTGCCGCGCTCTGCGCACCGAGCGGCAGCCATAAGCCCGGACGCACCGCCGCCTATTATTACTGCATCTGCCATAATCATCTTCGAATTTTATATATTATAAATTATAGAGATATACTTGTCAATTCCTCCGACTTTTCAGTCCACTCCTCAAAAAGAGCGTCACGCTCGGCTGTTTTGGATTCCAGCTCTGCATTTATGGTAAGAAACTGCTCGTAGGGAGGATTGGAATTCAGCTTTTCAACGAGCATTGCAATCTCATCTTCCAGATCCTCAATACTGCTTTCAAGGCGCGATACGGTTGTTTTCAGCTTTCTCTGCCTGCTGAGCAGTTCTTTTTTCAGTTTATAATCGTTTACTTTCGGCTTTTCCTGCTCTTTCTGCACCTCGGGCTGCACGCTGCTGTTTCTTTGCTTTGCGGCAGCAAAGTCGTCATAATTGCCGATATATTTATTAATGCCGTTCTCCGTAAGCTCCAAAACCGTTGTGGCAAGCTTGTTTATAAAATACCGGTCATGAGAAACAATAAGCATCGTACCCGAATAATCAAGCAGTGTATTTTCAAGCTCTTCCCTTGAATAGGCGTCAAGATGATTTGTAGGCTCGTCCAAAAGCAGAAAATTATATTTGCCGAGCATGAGTTTTAAAAGCGCAACTCTTGCTCGCTCACCGCCGGAGCAGTCTGAAAGACGCTTATAAACATCATCGCCCCTGAAAAGGAAAGCTGCGAGCGCGTTTCTGACGGCAGTTTCCGTCATAGCCGGAAAGGCAGACCAAACCTCCTCAAGCGCAGTCTTGTTCAGATCAAGCTTTTCCTGAACCTGATCGAAATACCCTGTAAAAAGATTTGCGCCGAAAACAAAGCTGCCGGAATCCTGGATCTGATCGCCCATCAATATTTTTAAAAGCGTCGTTTTTCCGCAGCCGTTATCGCCCACAAGAAAAACACGTTCTCCCCTGCTGATATGGAACGAAACATCACGGAATATCCGTTTATCTCCAAACGATTTGGAGACGCCGCTAACCTTAAGCACTTCCTCGCCCGAAACGCATTTTGGCGTAAAATCAAACCGTATCCTTTTCTGCGCGGCATCGGGAGGAACGAGCTGCGCCTTAATTCTTTCAACTGCCTTTTCCTTACTCTCCGCTGTTTTGATATTCTTTTCCCTGTTCCAGCGGCGCTGCTGCTCAATGATGCCCTCCAGGCGTTCTATCTCTTTTAAATCATTTTCATATTTCTCCGCAACCGCCTTTTGCTCCGCCTCTTTTTTGACAAGAAACTGCGAATAATTTCCTTTGTAGGAACGAAGCTTTTTACAGTCAAGCTCTATCGTTTTATCCGTTATCTTATCCAGAAAATATCTGTCGTGCGATATGACGATGAAGGCGCCCGAAAAAGAGGACAAAAAGCCTTCAAGCCATTCTACGGAAGAAATATCAAGGTGGTTGGTAGGCTCGTCCAAAAGCAGGAGATCCGCTCTGGAAAGCAGCAGCTTTGACAGGATCAGCTTTGAGCGCTGCCCGCCGGAGAGCGTGGAAGTGGGCTTTGAAAAATCGCTTTCCTCAAAGCCGAGACCGATCAGCGCCGAGCGGGTAAGGCTTTTATAGGTTGTTCCGCCGTTTCTGATAAACTGCTCGTTTAAAAGATCCTGCTTTGAGATAAGCTCCTTATCCGGTTTTTTTGTAAGCTCGGCTGCGATGCTTTCCAGCTGTTTTTCAAGCTTGATCAGATCGGCAAACACGGAAATGAGCTCGTCATAGACCGTTTTATGCTCAGAACAGGTATGCTGCTCCATATAGCCGAGCTTAATATTTTTGCCTATGAACGCGCCGCCCGCCGTTGGGGCGTATTCGCCGGTGATCACCTTAAACAGCGAAGTTTTGCCGACGCCGTTCGCACCGACAAGGCCTACTTTATCTTTGTTTCCCATTTCGAAAGAGATGTTTTCAAATAAAGTTTTTTCGCCGAAGGAAAGGCTGAGATTCTGGATATTAAGGCTCGCCACACGCTCACTCCTTTCTGCTTGATCCAGCTGCATTTACCGATGTATATTTTACACTATTAAGCCTTGAAAGTGAAGTAAAATTTTGATAATATATTTATAAATTATAAAAAGAAGGTACTGATATGGAAATCCTTAAATTGAACCCCGTTTTTAAAGATTACATTTGGGGCGGCACACGCCTGCGCGACGAATTTAAAATGGAAACGGATATGGATCCCGTTGCAGAAGGCTGGATGCTTGCCTGCCACAAGGACGGGATGAATACGATAGACGGCGGCAGATATGACGGCAAAACGCTTAAAGAGGTCATAGACGAGAACGGCGAAATTAAGATTCTTGGCAAAAACAGCGAAAAATTTGCTTATTTTCCGATACTTATAAAGATCATAGACGCGAAAGACAACCTTTCCATTCAGGTACATCCAGATGACGCATATGCAAAAAGAGTGGAACACGAATTCGGCAAAACCGAGATTTGGTATGTGCTGGACGCAGACGAGGGCGCAGAGCTGATCTACGGCTTTAAAGAAAAAATATCCAAAGACGAATTCAGAAAAGCGATTGAAAGCAACACCTTGCCGGAAGTATTAAACAGCGTTAAGGTACATAAAGGCGACCTGTTTTTTATTGAGGCGGGCACTGTGCACGCCATAGGCAAAGGCACGCTGATAGCGGAAATACAGCAAAACAGCAATTCCACATACAGGGTATACGATTACGGCAGACTGGGAAAAGACGGCAAGCCGCGAGAGCTTCATATAGACAAAGCCGTTGACGTAACCGTTACCGAGCCGCCGAAATACGGCACGAAGCCGCAGGGAGAGCCAAAAAAGATCACCGGAGGAACGGAACAGCTGCTGACCGAATGCGACCTGTTTACCGTTTACCGGTATGACTGCGCGGATAAAATAGAACTGACTGCGGGCGAAGACAGCTTTAACCACCTGCTGATCGTTGACGGCAGCGGAAAGATCTGCGGCAGAGATTTTGTAAAGGGCGACAGCTTTTTCGTTCCTGCCGGCTACGGAAGATATGAGTTTTCCGGCAAAGCGGAAATCATTCTTACAAAAATTTAAAAAAACATCTGAAAATGAATAAAAAGCCGTTAGTATGGTTAATATACTAACGACTTTTTTATTTTGGAGATGAGAGAATGACTATTATAAACAGGATTGCTTTAATTCTTAACATAATCGGCGGGCTGAACTGGGGCCTTATAGGTCTTTTTAAATTTGACCTTGTTGCCTGGATATGCGGCGGTCAGGATAGCGTTATAGCGCGTATCATCTACTGCCTTGTAGGGCTTGCCGCCATATGGTGCATCAGCCTGCTTTTCAGAAGAAGCGTTGTTGAGGAATAAAGGCGCGGCACGGCCGCGTACATATTACGCTCACGCTTCCACTTATACGTACTCTTTCATGATCTGCTTTCTTATTTTCTGTATGATTCTTTTTTCAAGGCGTGAGATATAGCTCTGAGAGATACCCATAAGATCTGCCAGCTCCTTTTGCGTATGCTCTTTCTCACCCAAGATGCCGAAGCGTTTTTTCATAAGCTCGCGCTCCTTTTCCGGCAGCGCGAGTATTATTTTAAGCAAAAGCGCTTTTTCGTCATTATATTCGATGTCGTTGGAGATCTCGTTTGCGTCGCTTCCCAAAACATCGCGCAGCGTAAGCTCATTTCCGTCCCAGTCTATACTGAGCGGCTCGTCAAAGCTCATCTCCAGCTTTGCGCCGCTTATCTTGCGCAGATGCATCAGTATCTCATTTTCGATACAGCGGGAGGCATATGTGGCAAGCTTGATATTCTTTTGAGGGTCAAAAGTCTTTACGGCTTTCATAAGGCCTATCGTGCCGATAGAAACAAGATCTTCCGTTGATGTGGCGCAGCCCTCAAATTTTTTGGCGATATAGACCACAAGCCGAAGATTGTGCGTGATCAGCAGCTCACGGTGCGTCTCATTACCACGCAGCAGCTCCTTCATGACCGTTTCCTCCTCCTCTTTCGTGAGCGGCGGAGGCAAAGTTTCCGGCCCGTTTATGTAAAAACAGCTTTTTTTGAACAGCCTATGTAGAATTCTTAGATACAGCAGTTTAATTTTTTGAAGCATATTGCACCTCTGATAATGATTTTGGATTGATGATACCCCTGTACTCCCCTTTTTTCACACTGCCGCTCAGGGCAATATATACTCTGTTCATCTCAACGCTTGCGCGTGAGGTCTCTATCACCACCCTATCCGGCTTAAACGCCTTTAAGATACCCTCTCCGCTGACCGTAGAGACCGGAATCACCCGGTTGCACGCCACACCCTTGAACAAGCTTTCATCCGCAACGATAACGGGAAAATCAGAAAAGGGTTCGCGCAGGTTATTGCCGCTGTCTGCAAACGCAAAAAACGAATATTCCTTACCCATATGGAAAACGGTTATACGGTAAAGCTCTTTTTTTGAAATTCTGCCGTTATAGATTCTGATAATAAGAGCGCTTATAACATACGCAATAAAAGCGCAGATCAGCAGTGTTGAAGCTGAAATATCAAAATAGACGGTTGAATTGTTGATAACAATGCCCTCCGGCTTAAACAGCATCCAAAGGCCCACCATAATGCCCACAAATACGAGGTTTGAAAACAGAAAGACCGCCGTATTTTTAAAGAAACTCTTTACCGGCACACACCCGAACGCAATCAGGACGATCATGCAGCCTGCGGCGAGCTTGCCGAGCAGCGATACGGCGAAACCGAGTTCGTCAAACAGTATGACAAGCGAATACAGCGCCCCTGCAAACGACGCGAGAACGAAACGGAAAAGCTTAGCATCTTCCTTGGCCAGCTTTTGCGTTAAAAGGAGAAGCAGAAAGGTTATGAAAAAATTTAATACCATTAAAACATCGACATAAACGATCGTCAACGCAACCACCTATTCGATTATAAATTCGGCAGGGCGAATAAATTGTCAAAACGAACAGCATAAAAAAATAAAACGGCAACCTCTTTCGTGAGGCTGCCGTTCAGCGCTATGCAATTATTTAATAATCTCTATCTCATTTATAACAACATCTTCAACAGGTTTATCGTTTGCGCCGCACGCAACGGACGCTATGGCTTCAAGCACATCGGCGCCGCCGGTAAGCTGCCCGAAGACCGTATGATGAAAATCCAGCCACGGCGTGCCGCCCACCGCTTTATAGTTCTCTATAACCTCCTGCGGGAAGCCGTTGTCCTTAAGCTGCTCCATCTGAGAGAGCAGGCTTTCGGGCACTGATTTTGCCTGCACGATAAAAAATTGGCTGCCGTTCGTATTTGAGCCTGCGTTTGCCATGGAAAGCGCACCGTAATAATTGCGCGCGTCAAGACTGAATTCATCCTTGAAGCTGCCGCCGAAAACAGATTCGCCGCCCATACCGGTTCCGGTAGGATCGCCGCCCTGTATCATAAAATCCTTGATAACACGGTGAAAAATGATTCCGTTATAATATCCGTTTTCCGAATGGGTGATAAAATTTTCCACCGCCTTGGACGCGACCTGAGGGAAAAGCACAAATTCCATATCGCCCATCGTTGTTTTGATAACGGCTTTAACGCCGTCCTTAACCTTAAGCTGATCCATTATAATTTGACCCTTTCATTTATATTTTTCAGAAGATCCGCAGGGATCTTTTCAATTTTTCTGTCATACGTAAGCAGGCCGTTGAGTTCATCTTCCACATCGGTAAGCTGCGTGTATACGGTTGCGGAAAGGCCCGTTTTGATCTGCGGGATTATGACCTTTTCAAAGGTCTTTTTATATGCATTCGCAAGACTTTCACGCGAGCCGTATATTTTGTAGCCGAACATTTTGTGATTAAACGTATGGCCCTTAACACGGTGAGAAAAGCCGCCGAATTCGGAGAGCACATAGGGTCTGCCGCCTTTTTTGACCTTGATAGGCGTAAAGTAAATATGTTTTGATATAACATCCGTAACGCCGCGGTCGTGCCAGCCGGATGCGGAATCGACCGTTCGGGTCGCATCATAATTCTTGATAAAATCATAAGCTTTGGCGCTGTCAAACTGCCCCCAGCCCTCGTTAAACGGCACCCACATTGCAATACACGGGCAATTATAAAGCGCGTCAAGCATTTCTTTGAGTTCATTATAATAGCTTTGGCGCTGAGCGGCGTCCGTTCTTTTGAATGTTTTATAATCAGTGTCATCCAGATTGATTCCGATGAACGGCAAAACGGAGATCTCAAGCCCGTATCTGCCGCCGCCGTTTACCATATCCTGCCAAACAAGGATGCCGTTTACATCGCAGTAGTGATACCAGAGCATCGGCTCTATTTTAATATGCTTTCTGAGCATATTAAAGCCCATTTTCTTCGTTGCTTTTACATCAAATTCCATTGCGGCATTAGACGGCGGAGTTAAAAATCCATCCGGATAATAGCCCTGATCGAGCAATCCGTTATGAAAATACGGCTTATTATTCAAAAACAGCCTTTCTAAACCGTTTTCGTCTGTGCCGGTTGAGAATTTGCGCATACCGAAATAAGAGCTTACACGGTCTTTACCGCAGGCAAAGGTAACGGTATACAAAAATGGGTCCTCAGGCGACCACGATTTAAAATTCGGCAGCTTAACAATATTTTCTTTCGTTTCGGCGATCAACGTATCACCGTCATAAACAGACGTTAACACCTCTGCGCCGGCGTCAAAATCAAAACGTACCTGTTCCAAATCATAATCGGGTGAGATCTTAACGCTTTTTATGTACGTCTGCGGCGTACTTTCAAGCCATACAGTTTGCCAGATGCCGCTTTGCGGGCTGTACCAGATACCGCCGCGGTGAAATTTCTGCTTGCCGCGGGAATATTCCGCCGTATCGGAAAAATCCCTTACGGTAACGTTCAGGCGGTTTTGCCCCTCTTTGATATGCTCGGTTATCTCAAAAGTAAAAGGCGTATAACCGCCTGTATGCCTGCCGACGGAAAAGCCGTTCACAAACACCTCGCACACCTGATCTACCGCACCGAAATGAATGAACACTCTGCCTTTGTTGAAATCAGACGGTATTTCAAAATATCTTTCATAATGCAGAAATTCCTCCGGCTTTAAAACTCTTCCCACGCCGGAAAGCGGGGTCTCGGGTGAAAAAGGCACTAAGATATCATAAGAATAATTGCCAGGAAGCTTGCCGGTGTTTGTAAATTCACACTTCCACGCGCCGTTCAGATTCATAAAGCTGTTGCGTTTGAACTGCGGGCGCGGGTATTCGGAGAGCGGACAGTTTTTATCTATATTTTTTCCGAAATCAGTCAGCAGCATCATCATTCACCTCACTGATAATTTTAGAATTTTCTATTCGGACATGCTTATTGCAGATCTCAAGAGCCGCCTTTTTGTGACTTACAATAATACAGGTTACATTTTTCATTTTTTTAAGGTTCATCAAAAATTCCTTTTCCGTTTCCTCATCCAAAGCGGAAGTAGCCTCATCAAGAAGCAGCACAGGTGAATCACTGAGCATGGATCTTGCAATGGCAAGGCGCTGAACCTGCCCCTCGGAAAGCCCAAGCCCTTTTTCTCCTATAACGGTATCTATCCCCTGCGGCAGTTCGCGGATAAATTTATCCGCACAGGAAATTTTGATTGCGTTTTCAATTTCTTCGTCGGTTACATCGGTATGAATGAAAGTAAGGTTATCCCGTATTGAGCCGGAAAGCAGCATATTTCCCTGCGGCACATAGGAAAAGAGCCGCCTTGTATGCTTATCCACGGCGATTTCGCCGTCTTTCAGCTTAAGAACGATACTGCCTTTTTGAACGTTCAAAACGCCGATCAGCAGCTTTAAAAGGGTACTTTTTCCGATTCCCGATATACCGGTAATGGCGATAAAATCGCCCTTATTAACGGTCAAGGAAGTATCATCAAGAATCACATCGCGGTCATACTTAAAAGTAATATCGGAAAATTCTATGGATTCAAGCTTATCATAAGTGCTTTTAACGTCTATATCTTCTTCATTATTTTCTTTTTCATCCGGCAGATTGGCGATCTCCATAAGCCGTTCGGCAGAGGCAATTACGGTATAATACATGGGAAAGATTGCCGACAGGCTTGCAAACGGACCCTGCACCTGATTTACGAGCTGAAGCATGGCGGTAACCGTTCCGTAAGTAATGCTCATACCGCCGATTCCAAGCAAACACAGAGCGCCGTACGTAAGCGCAAAAACATAGCCAATATTAAATACGGAAGAAACGCCAGCGTTTGAAAGGATCCTCATAAACCTGCGCTTCATTCTTGCCTTATAGTTTTTTTCCTGAAGGATATCTGCCTCCTCTGATATTCTTTTTTCAGCCGAAAAGGATTTGACAACCAGCAGATTTATGATCGATTCCTGAAAAAAAGAACGTGTTGCGCCCTCTGTTTCCTGCACATTTTTATGCAGCCTTTTGAGCGGTTTTCTGAAGATACGCATACAAACCAGCACAAAAACGCCGCCCGCAAGAAAAACAAGCGCAAAGATCCGGCTTATGATTACAAGATAGATAAACGCACATACAAGCTTAACGATATAAAACGCGGTGTTCGGAATAATGGTTGTAACGCCCTCCGTAATAACGGTGATATCGTTAAAGAGCCTGTTTTGAAGCTCGCCGGTATGATACGCGGTTATTTTAGAATAATCCTTTTTCATGATCTCTTTAAGCAGGTATCTTCTGTAATCAATATCCAGCCTGCCCCGGCATCTTTCTGACATGCTGTTGCTGATAAGATTCAGAGCAAGCTGAAGCATGATGATGCAAAAAAGAGCTATGGCGTATCTGATGACGTAATGAACGTCATGATATTCCACGGCGCCGTCAATGATATTTTTAGAAAAATTGGCAAACACAACGGAAAGGCTTGCCCAGATCACATTGACAAGAATGATAACGGCTAAACGCCATATCTGCTTTTTGCCTATCGTGAACAGCCATTTTATAACAGCAATATCGCTTTTTTTGAATTTTCTGTTCGTTGTGTTTTCGCTCACGAGCCGATACCCCGTTTAATGATTCTTTTAATTTTATTGATCGCTCTTTTCGGATATACATAAAGCGGCCTCAGCGGAAGAAGCGCGACCCATATTCTTGAATAGAGCTTATATGCTTTATTGGTTTCAAGATCAACATATTTTTTTCCGTTTTTATAAAACGATTTTAAAACGCCCACGATCATATCGTCTGTTACATATTCCCTGTTCAGCAGATTATCGCCTACAATAACATAATGATCTCCGCAGACCTTAACGACTCTGTGCATAATATATTTACCCGACTTACTCATATAAACGGGAATATCATATTTTTTAAGGCGGCCGTTCTGTTTGACCACGATGATCGTATCCTTTTGATGGTGGATCAGCGGCTCCATGGAAGTGCCGCTGGTAAGGCCGGTATAGATACCGTTTTGCGCAACAGCCTCTTTGATTGACTTAAAATTATCCGTTTGTGCCAAGACAAGCCCTCCGGTAAATAAAATCCTTATAAAAGTATAGCATATAAAACGATCATATGCAAACAGGAGTTTTATATAAAAAAGAAAAAGGGTTGTAAAAAGCAAAAGTCCTTTACAACCCCTTTTAACTATGCAGTTCTTTTTTGCAGATCAGCGCTCAGCTCATAGCTGATATTGTTTTCGCGGCACCATTCGCAAAGCTGCTCAACAAGAAACTTTTCGGCAAATTCGTTAAGCCCGTCTTTAAGTTCTGGATAAGCGTTAAAATATTTCCAAAACGTTTCTATAAAATCTTCGGAATGTACCTTTGCGAGTATCCCGTTAAGCTTTGCAGAACCGCGTTTTTTAACAAACGCACGCATGATCTCTTCATTGCTGACGGTCAAGAAAGGAATGATCCCCAGCGAAACGAGATACGCTGTCTGACCAATGCCCTCCGGCTTTTCAAGATCGTCAAGTTCATAAATGCTTTTGATCGTGTAATCGCGGTATGAGAACCAATATTCAGAGGAGCCGCCGCCGCATTTTTGAAGCAGTTCATCATCAATAGTAAGTGTCATTGCCAATAGAATCTCCCGATCAACCAATTGAATTTAATAAACCGCCCTTAGCGATAATATTTTGAATAAATTCCGGAAACGGCTGCGCCTGAAACGTTTTGCCGAGCGTGATATCGGTAATGACGCCGGTATTGAAATCGACTTCAACCGTATCGCCGTTCTGAATCTCCTTAGCCGCTTCGTCACATTCAAGAATTGCAAGGCCGATATTGATTGCGTTTCTGTAAAAGATTCGCGCAAAAGTAGACGCGATAACGCATGAAACACCGCTTGCCTTGATTGCGATGGGCGCATGCTCTCTTGAAGAGCCGCAGCCGAAATTTGCGCCTGCGACCATGATATCGCCGGTCTTTACGTTATTTACGAAATCCTTATCTATATCTTCCATACAATGGGAAGCCAGCCACGCATCATCGCTTTTATTGAGATAACGCGCGGGAATAATAACGTCCGTATCCACGTTATCGCCGAATTTATGAACAGTTCCCTTTGCTTTATCCATTCAGAACCCTCCTTAAATCTTTGCGGGATCGGCAATGAAGCCCGCAACAGCCGAAGCAGCGGCAACGGCAGGAGAAGCAAGATAGATCTCCGATTCCGTGTGGCCCATTCTGCCCACAAAATTTCTGTTTGAAGTTGAAACGGCTCTTTCGCCTTTCGCAAGAATACCCATATGCCCGCCGAGGCAGGGACCGCATGTAGGCGTTGAAACGATGGCGCCCGCTTCGATAAATATTTCCGTAAGGCCTTCTTTAATACAGTCAAGATAGATCTGCTGAGTGGCAGGAATAACGATAACGCGAACGCCGTCTGCAACCTTTTTGCCCTTAAGAATGGCCGCAGCTGTGCGCATATCCTCCATCCTGCCGTTTGTGCAGGAGCCGATAACGACCTGATCTATCTTGATCTCGGGCACTTCATCTATGGTTTTTGTATTCTCAGGCAGATGCGGAAAAGCAACGGTTGGACGAAGCGTGCTGAGATCCACGGTTATCGTGCTTTCATATTCTGCATCCTCATCAGCCTCATAGACCTTATAAGGGCGCTCAGATCTGCCGTTCACATAGGCAAGCGTTACCTCATCAACGGGGAATATGCCGTTTTTGGCGCCGCATTCGATCGCCATGTTGGAGATCGTTAGGCGGTCGTCCATAGAAAGGTTTTTAATGCCGTCTCCCGTAAATTCAAGGCTTTTATACAATGCGCCGTCTACGCCGATACTGCCGATGATATTCAAAATAACATCCTTGCCGCAGATATATTCGGGCTTTTCGCCTGTAATTACCACTTTTATAGCGGACGGAACCTTGAACCAAGCCATGCCGGTGATCATGCCGGCTGCCATATCGGTGGAACCGACACCCGTTGAAAACGCGCCGAGCGCGCCGTATGTGCAGGTATGGCTGTCCGCGCCTATAATACAATCGCCGCAGGTGACGATACCCTGCTCCGGCAAAAGCGCATGCTCAATGCCCATTTTGCCGACATCGTAATAATGCAGAATGCCGTGGCGGGCTGCAAATTCCCTGACCTGCTTGCAGTTCTGCGCGGACTGAATATCCTTGTTCGGCGTAAAATGATCCATAACAAGCGAAAGCCTTGTTTTATCAAATATTTTATCCTTGCCGTATTTTTCCATAACATTTATGGCTACCGGAGAAGTTACGTCATTACCGAGCACCATATCCAGCTTTGCATTGATAAGCTGGCCGGCGGTAACGCTTTCAAGCCCGGCGTGATCCGCAAGGATCTTTTGCGTCATAGTCATTCCCATAATTATCACCTTGTATTAATAAACATGAATATCCTAAGAAAGGAGAAAATCAAAGATCTTCGGAAAAGGATTCCGAACCTCTTTCAAGTGAGGTTGCACCCGTTCTTGCCATCTCTATAATGCCGAAATCGGATACCGCGCCGATAAATTCATCAATCGTATCCGGTCTGCCGGTAAGCTCCAGAGTAAAGCTTTCAAGCGTTACATCTATGATTCTTGCGCCGTACTTTCTGTTGATCTCCAGCAGGGCATTTTTCTTTTCAATCCCCTTTGCTCTGACTTTTAACAGCAGAAGCTCTGAGGAAACGGAATTCTCATCGGTTAAAAGCTCTACTTTTTTAACGATCTCAAGCTTTAAAAGCTGCATTTCAATCTGGCGAGCCATTCCGGTTTCCGCTTCCGATACAACGGTCATCCTTGAAAACGCGGGATCTTCCGTTTCGCTGACCGTGAGCGAATTGATATTGTATCCCCTGCGGCTGAAGAGGCTTGCCACGCGCTGCAAAACACCGCTCTGATTATCAACAAGAACCGAAAAAGTAAGTTTTTCCGTCATGATCTACAACCTCCCCATCAATTAAAATTCATAATAATATCGTCTGACGAACCTCCCGGCGGGATCATCGGCAGAACGTTGGAATCCGGCGAGATACGGCAGTCAACAACAACAGGAGCGTTATAAGCAAGCGCCTCTTTGACAACGCTTTCGATCTGATCGTTATTTTCTATTCTCAGCCCTTTAACGCCGAACGCCTCGGCAACCTTAACGAAATCCGTTTTTCTGTTGGGATCCGTATCCGCAAAACGATTGCCGTAAAACAGCTTTTGCCACTGGCGCACCATACCCAGAACCTTGTTATTCATAATAAACATGACTACGGGTATATTGTACGAAGCCATAGTTGCAAGCTCGTTGAGGTTCATGTGGAAGCCGCCGTCGCCGGCAAAGAGCACGATCTTCTTTTCAGGACTTCCGAACGCAGCGCCCATTGCAGCGCCCATGGAATAGCCCATGGTACCGAGGCCGCCGCTTGTAAGCAAGGTGCGGGGCTGACGGAATCTGTAAAACTGAGCAGCCCACAGCTGATGCTGGCCTACGTCTGTGACGATGATGGTATCGTCAGCCGTATTTTCATCGATGCATTCAATAAGCGTCTGCGGATTTACATAATCGTCTATCTGGTTTTGCACGAACGGACGTTTCCAGCTGTTGATCTCGGATTTCCATTCGGAATGGTCGCTCTTATGCAGCGCCTTCGTCAGAATGGGAAGCACCTCTTTAAGATCTCCTCTTAAATGGCAATCCGAATGAACGTTTTTATCCATTTCCGCAGGGTCAATATCAATATGTACAACATCTGCCTTGGGTGCGAATTTAAGCCGATTACCAGCAACCCTGTCTGAAAATCTTGCGCCGCATGCAATGAGCAGATCGCACTGCGCGGCGGCTTTGTTTGATTCAAATCTGCCGTGCATACCGATAAGGCCTACATAAAGCTCGTGCTCATGGTCAAACGCACCGAGGCCCATAAGCGAAGAAACAACGGGGCAATCCAGCTTTTCCGCAAAAGCTCTGATCTCTTTGCTGCTGTCTGCCGAAATGGCACCGCCGCCGATATAGATAAGCGGCTTTTTACATTTTTCAAGCAGCTCAACAGCGCGCTCGATACTCCTGTTTTTGGGATGAACGGGTTCGGACGGCTGCTGCTTGGGAGCGGGATAATATTCGCATTTTGCGGCTGTGATATCCTTGGGTATATCAACAAGCACGGGGCCTTTTCTGCCGCTGATCGCGATTCTGAAAGCGCTTCTTATGGTATCCGCAAGCTCTTCAACCGTGCGCACCATAAAATTATGCTTTGTGATCGGCATGGTGATACCTTTGATATCGACCTCCTGGAAAGAATCCCTGCCTATCATAGAGGTACCTACATTACAGGTGATAGCGACCATCGGAATCGAATCCATATAGGCGGTGGCAATGCCGGTAACAAGATTTGTAGAACCAGGACCGGAAGTTGCGAAGCAAACGCCGACCTTGCCTGTTGCCCTTGCATAACCGTCTGCGGCATGGGACGCGCCCTGCTCGTGCGCGGTCAGAACATGATTAAATGTGTCTCCGTATTTATATAGTTCGTCGAATATATTAAGAATCGTGCCTCCGGGATAGCCGAAAACAGTATCAACGCCCTGTTCTTTCAGAACTTCAAGAACGATCTGCGATCCGTTTAATTCCATTACAATCCCTCCGTTATACTTATCAATAAATATTTATAGATATTTTAGTATTTTTGTGCTGTAAAGTCAAGGTGTATTTTACAGGGAATGGCGATTGCGAAAAATATCAGAAAAACGCGAAAGCATTCTTGAGCAATTTAGCCTTGCCAAATCTTTTCCCTTGCGATATACTATAAAATAATAGTTTTGATAACTTGTATTTAAGGAGAGCACAGATATGAAATTGGGAATCGTGGGACTTCCGAACGTAGGAAAAAGCACGCTTTTTAACGCGATAACGAACGCCGGCGCGCAGAGCGCAAACTATCCGTTCTGCACGATCGAGCCGAATATAGGCATGGTGAGCGTACCGGACGAAAGGCTGGACAAGCTTGCCGAAATGTACGAGCCGGACAAATTTACGCCTGCTTCCATTGAGTTTGTTGACATAGCCGGTCTTGTTAAGGGCGCCAGCAAGGGCGAGGGCCTCGGCAACAAGTTTTTGAGCCACATCAGAGAGGTGGACGCAATCATACATGTTGTTCGCTGTTTTGAAAACGATGACATTACACACGTTGACGGCAGTATAGATCCGGCAAGAGATATCGAGACGATAAATCTTGAACTGATCCTTTCCGACCTTGATATTTTGGGAAGAAGAATAGAAAACAGAAAAAAAGCAATGAAGGGCGACAAAACCATTGCGCCCGAAGTGGAATTTTTGGAGCGCCTTAACGCGGAAATGGAAAACGGAAAGACGGCAAGAAGCTGCGGGATCTCAGACGACGAAGCGGAATATCTGAAAGAGGTATCTTTGCTTACGATAAAGCCGGTCATATATGCCTGCAACATGAGCGACGAAGATTTTGCAAACGGAGTTGAAAACAACAGCAATTATAATACAGTAAAAGAAATAGCAGCGCAGGAGGGCGCCGAAACACTTGCGATATGCGCCGAAACAGAAGCGGAGATCGCCACCCTTGACGAGGAGGACAAGAAGATGTTTCTTGCCGATCTCGGCCTTGAAAAGAGCGGGCTTGACAGACTGATCCAAAAGAGCTACAGCCTTTTGGGGCTTATCTCTTTTCTTACGGCGGGCAAAAAAGAAGTGCGCGCATGGACTATAAAAAAAGGCACAAAAGCGCCGCAGGCTGCCGGCAAGATACACAGTGATTTTGAGCGCGGCTTTATCAGAGCGGAGATCGTATCGTTCCATGATCTTGTAACAAACGGCTCCATGGCCGCCTGCAAGGAAAAAGGCCTGATCAGGAGCGAAGGAAAAGATTATGTAATGCAGGACGGAGATATAGTGGAGTTCCGTTTCAACGTTTAATTCCGGAGCAGAAACAAATTCAGGCAGCTTACTTGACATTAAACACTGATTGTTATATTATATTATTATGGTGAGCCGGAGGATAGTATGGACAAATTTAATAACATGAACGAATCCGATATTCTTGCGCTTGCCAAGGAAGGAGATAGTGGAGCGGCTGACTTCATTATCAAAAAATACAAGTATATTGCCGTAAAAGCGGCGTCCGGCTGGACAAATGCTGCAATAGAACCCGAGGACCTTATGCAGGAAGGTATGATAGGTCTGCTTGCGGCAATCAAATCCTACAACGCCGATAAAGGCACGCCCTTTCTCTCTTACGCATATACTTGTGTATACAACTCCATACAAACGGCGCTTCGCAAAGTGAACAGGCAAAAGGATATTCCGAAAAACGATGTTGTTCCGTTTGAAAAGGAATTTGTTGACGGGAAAATAAATTCCTTAAGCGCCGAAGATTCTTTCCTTGCCGGGGAAAGCGTATCCTTGTTATTACAGCAGCTTGATAAAAGCCTCTCAAAATTAGAAAACGGCGTGTTGAGATTGTTTTTGGTTGGTTGCAGTTACAACGAGATCGCGCAAAAGCTTGATAAGAGCCCAAAAGCGATAGATAATGCTTTACAGCGTATAAGAAAGAAACTGAAAGAAGTTTCCTTCTGAATCAACTCCCGTGCAGCCGCAAAGCGGCAAATAATTTTAAAGAGGTATAAATTATGTACGAAGACAAAACTTTGATCTGCAAGGACTGCGGTAAAGAATTTGTTTTTACGGCAGGCGAGCAGGAATTCTATGCCGAAAAAGGCTTTGAGAACGACCCGGTAAGATGCAAGGAATGCAGAGCTGCCAAAAAGGCCGCGATCAAGGCTTCCCGCGTTATGCACGATGCCGTTTGCGCAAACTGCGGCGCCGAATGCCAGGTTCCGTTCGAACCGAAAGACGACCGCCCTGTGTATTGCAGCGAGTGCTTTGCAAAACTACAGGAAAAAGAAACGCTTTAAATTTTGCACTTGATTTTCAATCTGTTATTTACACACTGAGGAGACTTCGAGAAATCGAGCTGAATTTCGTTTTTCGCGAGCGGGTGCCGTACAACGGTACTACCCCCGAGCGAAAGGCGGAAAGCACAATGCCGCATAAACACTTGGTTTATGCGGCATTTAATTGTTTTCAGCATAGCATTTTATTTAATAGAGATGGTCATTATTCTGCTGTTCGTTATTTGACTTGACTTAGAATATAAATGTATATTGCGCGCTTCAGCCGACTTTATCGACAGTCTGAGGTTTCCGAATGTTCGGAAACCTTTTCTTTATACATTATTTGATTCTTGTTTCGCAATAAATACAGCGGTAGGTGCCCTTATCGTCTGTGAGCGCGAATTCGTAATTCACGCCCTCCTCCACATTTGAGATACAGCGGGGATTGGGGCATTTTGCCACATTTACGATTCTCTTCGGCGGGGTGAGCATTCTTTTGCTTGCAACGCCGTCTTTTATTATATTAACGGTTATATTTTTATCAATAAACGCAAGCACGTCAAGATCCAGATCGATCAGTTCATTCACCTTAATAATATCTTTTACGCCGAGCTTTTCGCTCTTTGCGTTTTGAATGATCGCCACCTGGCATTTCTGATCTGCAAGCCCCAGCGCCTCATACACCTTCATGCCGAAGCCTGCCGAAATATGATCCAGCACATAGCCGTTTTCTATCTTATCTATCTTCATGCAAGCTCACCTGCCCATCTGAGTAATGTGATTATAAGCGCCATTCTGATGTATTTGCCGTTCATTGCCTGCTCAAAATATTTGGCGCGCGGGTCCGCATCAACTTCACGGGCGATCTCGTTCACACGCGGCAGAGGGTGCATGACGGTAAGATCGCTCTTGGCGTTTTCAAGCTTTTTGAGATCAAGAATAAAAGCGTCTTTATGCTTCAAATATTCGTCTTCCGAAAAGAACCTTTCCCTTTGCACGCGGGTCATATAAAGGATATCGAGCTGCGGCATGACCTCGTCCATTTTTTCAACTTCCGTGTAAGGTATACCGTTGGCGTCCAGATAATCGGATTTGATATAATCCGGCACGGAAAGCTCCTTTGGCGAGATCAGTACGAATTTTATATTTTTGTACCGGCTCATTGCCTTAACAAGGCTGTGCACCGTTCTGCCGAATTTCAGATCGCCGCAAAGACCTATGGTAAGATCTTCAAACGAGCCTTTTTCCCTATGGATCGTTAAAAGATCCGTCATCGTCTGCGTAGGATGGCTGTGCCCGCCGTCTCCGGCATTAATAACGGGTACGAGCGAGGTGTAAGACGCAACCTTCGGCGCGCCCTCAACAGGATGGCGCATGGCAATGATATCCGCATAGCAGGAAACAACGCGGATCGTATCCTCCACCGTTTCTCCTTTAGACGCAGACGAGGAATTCGCCTCCGAAAAGCCCAGCACACTGCCGCCCAGTTCCAGCATTGCCGCTTCAAAGGAAAGCCTTGTGCGCGTGCTCGGCTCAAAAAACAGTGTAGCAAGCTTTTTGCCCTCACAAAGCTTTGCATATTTTTTCTTATTGGCGATGATATCGTCCGCGAGGGCAATGATCTCATTGATCTCGTTTACGGAAAGATCCGTTGTATCAAGCAAATGACGCATTTCACGGCTCCTTTCTTATGCCTTGGCACCGTTTATTTCCAGATACTTTTTGATGCGCTCCACGTTTTCGCGGTTGCTTTCGTCCTCTTCAAGGTATTCGATGATATCGTATACATCCACAACGGAATATACGGGGAAACCGTATTCCTCCCCTACCTCCGCTATTGCGGACTTATCCGTTTTGCCCTTTTCTTTTCTGTCTACCATCACGAAAACGGCGGCTACCTTTGTGCCCTCCAGCTTGGAAAGGATCGCCATGCTCTCTCTGATTGCCGTACCTGCTGTAACGACGTCTTCCACAATAACGATCTCTTCACCTGCACTTGGCCTGTAACCGACGAAAACGCCGCCCTCGCCGTGATCCTTTTCCTCTTTTCTGTTGAAAAAGAAAGGAACGTCCAGCCCATGCCTTGCCAGCGCAACGGCAGCGGAAACAGCAATGGGTATGCCTTTATAAGCCGGCCCGTAAAGCACGGCTTTTTTATTGCCTAATTTATCAAAGTATGCCTTGGCGTAAAATTCGCCGAGCCTTTGAATCTGTTCGCCTGTTTTAATATCTCCGGCATTGATGAAATAAGGGATCTTTCTGCCGCTTTTAGCTGTAAAATCGCCGAATTTCAGCACACCGGCATCTTCAAGAAATTTTATAAATTCCCTTTTATAGCTTTCCATAATTTCCTCCTCAGTCTACAAATTCCCGAACACAGCGGCGGTACGCGGCAACCGGGTCTTCCGCCTGCGTAACGGGTCTGCCGACAACGATATAATCCGAACCGAGCTCCTTAGCCTTTTCCGGCGTGGTAACGCGCACCTGATCGCCTACGTCGCCGTCCGCAAATCTTACGCCCGGCGTTACGGTAAGAAATCCGCTGCCGCAGGCCCTCTTTACCATACCCGCTTCAAGCGGTGAGCAAACAACGCCGTCAAGCCCCGCCGCCTTTGTATTCTGCGCATATTTAACGATCGTATCGTTGATTGAGGCGTTGATCAGAAGCTCATGCTGCATTCTTTCCTCGCTTGTTGAGGTAAGCTGTGTTACGGCAATCAAAATGGGCCTTGTGCCGTCCGCTCTTGTCAAGCCCTCCGCCGCGGCTTTCATCATATCGATCGTACCGGCGGCATGCAGGTTTGTCATATCCACATCAAGATCGCGCAGGACGCGCATGGCTTTTTTAACCGTATTCGGGATATCATGAAGCTTCAGATCAAGAAAGATCTTATGCCCTCTTGCCTTGATCTCTTGCACTATGGAAGGACCTTCTGCATAGTAAAGCTCCATGCCGATCTTTACAAAAGGTTTTTCCTGCGTAAATTGATCCAGAAAATCAAAGGTTGCTTTCTTACTGTTAAAATCGCAGGCAATAATCACATCTTTTCCCATTTAATCCACCACTCCTATAATATCGCTTATTTTTTCTATGCCGAGTTCGCTGCAGACCTGCGGCAAATCCTCTATAATTTTTTTGCAGGCGAACGGGTCAACCAGATTTGCCGCGCCTACCTGAACGGCCGTTGCGCCCGCCATCATCATTTCTATTACATCCTTGGCAGTTGAAACGCCGCCGCAGCCCATTACGGGTATATTGCAGGCTTTGGAGACCTGATATACCATTCTTACGGCAACGGGAAAGACCGCTTTGCCGGAAAAGCCGCCCATTTTGTTGGCGATCACGGCAGCGCGCCTTTTAACATCTATACGCATACCAAGCAGGGTATTGATCAGGCATATACCGTCCGCCCCGGCTTCCTCGCACGATTTTGCGATGGCAACGATATCCGTTACGTTTGGCGAAAGCTTTATGACAACCGGTTTTGTTGTAACTGCCTTGACGGCCTTGGTAACCTGCGCGGCACAGGCGGGATCGGTGCCGAAGCTCATACCACCGCCGTGGACGTTGGGGCAGCTTACGTTGACCTCAAGAATACCGACCTGCTCCTGTTTATCCAGTAATTCGCAGGTGTATGCGTAATCCTCCACCGAAAAGCCGCTGACATTGGCTATAACTTTTTTATGAAAATATGCCTTCATCTCCGGCAGTTCGTGTTCAATAACATGCTGCACGCCGGGATTCTGAAGCCCCACGGCGTTGATCATGCCCTCTGTGCATTCCGCAATACGCGGCGTGGGGTTGCCGAATCTTGCATCTTTGGTTGTGCCTTTGAACGAGAAAGAGCCGAGCATATTGATATCGTAAAAATCCTTGAATTCCTTTCCGAAGCCGAAGGTGCCGCTTGCGGGAACAACGGGATTATCCATATGCATACCGCAGAAATCCACGGAAAGATCTACCATACTATCTCCTCCCTTTCAAGGACGGGGCCGTCCTTACAGATGCGCTTGCTGCCGTACTTTGTTTTGCAGGAGCAGCCCATACATGCGCCGAAGCCGCAGCCCATTCTTTCTTCAAAGCTGTACTGCCCGGAGGTCTTGACTTTACTTTCTATGGCTCTGAACATGGGCATGGGACCGCAGGTATAAAAGTAATCATAATCCTGCGGCATAGCGTCCGTAACAAAGCCTTTTATACCGTAAGAGCCGTCCGCCGTTGCAATAATGACCGGTACGCCGAGGGCTTTGAATTCAGCCTCATAAAAGATCTCTTCCTTTTTATTGAAACCGAGGATAACCTTGGGGCTCTGCCCGTCCGCCACAAGGCGTTTTGTTAAGTTATAAAGCGGCGGAACGCCGACGCCCCCGCCGATAACAAGAGGCTTATTTGATTTTGATATATCGTAGCCGTTGCCGAGACCTGTTAAGCAGTCCAGCTGTTCGCCGGCTGCAAGCTCCGACATCTGCTTTGTCCCCTCGCCCACGACCTTATAGATGATCACGAGCTCATTTTCGCTGTAATCACATACGGATACGGGGCGGCGTAAAAACTTGCCCTCCAGCAGGATATTGATAAACTGCCCCGGGGCTGTAATATACTTTGTATCGCCTTCGAGGCGCATTTCAAAAACATCCGCCGTAAGCTGTTTATTTGATTTGATTTTATATACATTATTCTTATACATGAAAGCTACTCCGAACAGAATACTTATTCCGCGTCTATCGTTGATACGCCGAGCGTTATCTCTTCCAGCACATCAAGCAGTACCTTTACGGTATCCAGCGAGGTAAACATCGTAACATTATTTTCAACTGCGGCGCGGCGGATCTCCGAGCCGTCGGAATGGCTGTCGCCGTGGCTGACGTCAATGGTATTGATAACATAAGAAATATGCCCCTGGCGCAGCGCCATCAGGATCTCATCGCTGTCATCTTCCGTAAGCTTTGCGCGAACCCGCGTGCGGATACCGTGCTTTTTAAGGAATTTAGCCGTTCCCTCCGTTGCTTCAATATTGAAGCCGAGATCATAGAAACGCTTTATGAGCGGCAGCGCCGCCTGCTTATCGTTATCCGCTATCGTTACAAGAACGGTGCCGTAGTTTGACACGTTCATTCCGCTTGCCTGAATTGCCTTATAAAGCGCACGGGTAAGGGATTTATCATAGCCGATCGCTTCACCAGTGGATTTCATTTCGGGAGAAAGATAGGTATCCATGCCCTTAAGCTTGGAGAAGGAGAACGCGGGTGCTTTAACGTACCAGCGTTTCTTTTCTTTCGGGTATACTTCCGTTATGCCCTGGTCTTTCAGACTGTGGCCGAGGATGACTCTTGTGGCGATATCCGCCATGGGGATGGAGGTGGCTTTTGAAAGGAAAGGCACTGTTCTTGAAGAACGGGGATTTACCTCTATAACAAAAACATCGTCATGATTATCCGCAATAAACTGGATATTAAACAGACCGATAATATGGATTGCCTTGCCGAGCTTTACGGTATAATCTATGATCTTATCCTTAACGGTTTGAGAAACGGAGAACGTTGGGTATATGGAAATGGAATCGCCGCTGTGGACGCCAGTTTTTTCAACGTGCTCCATGATGCCGGGGATAAATACATCTTTGCCGTCGCAAATGGCGTCTACTTCAAGCTCTTTGCCCATGATATATTTATCTACAAGCACCGGCTGTTCCGTATTGATCTCAACCGCCGTCTGAAGATAATGGCGCAGGCTCTCCTCATTGGCAACGATCTGCATGGCTCTGCCGCCGAGAACAAACGACGGGCGGACAAGAACGGGATAGCCGATGCTTTCCGCAACGCGCACGCCCTCCTCGATATCGGTAACGGCAAGGCCTTTCGGCTGAGGTATACCCAGCTCATTCATAACTTTTTCAAACGAATCCCTGTTTTCCGCACGATCTATCGCCTCAACATCCGTGCCGATGATCGGCACGCCGAGCGCTTCAAGCGGAGGGGCGAGATTGATCGCCGTCTGCCCGCCGAGCGATACGACAATACCGAGCGGATTTTCAAGCTCAATTACATTCATAACATCTTCGACGGTAAGCGGTTCGAAATAAAGCTTGTCCGAGGTGGTATAGTCTGTGGAGACCGTTTCGGGGTTATTATTGATGATGATCGCCTCATAACCCGCATTTCTTATGGACCAAATGGCATGAACGGTGGAGTAATCAAACTCTACGCCCTGCCCGATTCTGATTGGACCGGAGCCGAGAACGATGATCTTTTTCTTATCCGATACGATGCTTTCATTTTCCTCTTCATAGGTTGAGTAGAAATACGGAACGTAGGAATCAAACTCCGACGCGCAGGTATCGATCATTTTATATACAGGGAAGATCTTATTTTCTTTGCGAAGCTTGAAAACATCACCCTCGCTCATATCCCAGCACATGCCGATATATTTATCCGAAAAGCCCATTTTTTTGGCGTCTTTCAGTACCTCAATACTGCCTTTGCCGGCTTTGAGGGTCTTTTCGAACTCAACGATATTCTTTATTTTCTCAATAAAGAGCATATCTATCTTTGTAGCGTTATAAATAAGAACGGGATCTACGCCGAGGCGGATCAACTGCGCGATGGCATATAATCTGTCGTCCGTGCCGATCTTGATATAGTCCAAAAGCTCGGCGGCGGTATAACCGTCAAACTTCTTGCTGTAAATATGGCAAACGCCCGTTTCAAGGGAGCGCACCGCTTTGAGCAGACTTTCCTCGATCGTTCTGCCGATCGCCATGACCTCGCCCGTGGCTTTCATCTGGGTATTGAGGCTGTTGTTTGCGTCCGCGAATTTATCAAACGGAAAACGTGCGATCTTGGTAACAACGTAATCCAGGGTTGGCTCAAAGGAAGCGGGTGTGTTTGCGATCGGGATCTCATCAAGATGCAGCCCAACGGCGATCTTGGCGGAGACTCTTGCTATGGGATAACCCGAAGCCTTGGAGGCAAGCGCAGAAGAACGCGAGACCCTTGGATTGACTTCTATAAGATAATACTGGAAAGAGTGCGGATCAAGCGCAAACTGCACATTACAGCCGCCTTCGATCTGAAGCTCTCTTATGATCCGCAGCGCGGAATCACGCAGCATCTGATATTCCTTATTCGTTAAGGTCTGGGACGGGCAAACAACAATAGAGTCACCCGTATGTATACCGACGGGATCTATATTTTCCATATTACAGATCGTGATGGCGGTATCATTTGCGTCGCGCATGACTTCATACTCTATCTCTTTATAGCCCTTTATGCTTTTTTCCACAAGCACCTGGTGCACGGGAGACAGCGCAAGCGCGTTTTTAAGCATCAGGCGGCATTCTTCCTCATCATCGGCAAATCCGCCGCCGGTGCCGCCGAGGGTGAATGCGGGGCGAAGAACTACGGGATAGCCGATCTCTTCAGCGATCCTCAGACCGTCCTCCAGATTATCGCAAATATCGGACGGAAGCACCGGCTCGCCGAGCGTTTCGCAAAGCTCTTTAAACAGTTCCCTGTCTTCTGCTCTTTCGATCGCCTCAAAGCGGGTGCCGAGTATCTCTACATCACATTCCGCAAGCACGCCTTTTTTTGCCAGCTGAACGGCAAGATTCAGCCCCGTCTGCCCGCCGAGGGACGGCAAAATGGCGTCCGGGCGCTCATGGCGGATGATCCTTGCCACATATTCAAGCGTAAGCGGCTCCATATAGACCTTATCCGCGATCTCGGTATCCGTCATAATCGTTGCCGGATTTGAGTTGATCAGAACGACCTCGTATCCCTCCTCTTTCAGAGAAAGGCATGCCTGTGTGCCGGAATAGTCAAATTCCGCTGCCTGACCGATAACAATGGGGCCCGAACCGATAACAAGGATCTTATGTATATCCGTGCGCTTAGGCATATTGCTCCGCCTCCTTTTTCATCAATTCTATAAACTTATCAAACAGGTAATCGCTGTCCTGCGGGCCGGGGGCGCTCTCCGGGTGGTACTGAACGGAGAACAGCTTGTTTTGCGGGCTTTCAATGCCCTCGGCGGTATTATCCAGCAGATTTTTATGCGTCAGTTTAAGTTCTGTTCCTTTCAGTGAATCACAATCCACGGCATAGGAATGATTTTGTGAGGTTATTTCTATCTTGCCTGTTTTGAGATTCATGACCGGGTGGTTGCCGCCGCGGTGACCGAATTTCATTTTAAATGTTTTTGCGCCAAGTGCCAGCGATATCATCTGATGGCCGAGGCATATGCCGAATATGGGGAGCTTTCCTTTGAGTTCTTTCACAACATTTATGACCGGGGCAACGTCTTCCGGGTTACCGGGACCGTTGGAAAGAAACAGCCCGTCCGGGCGCATCTTCATGATCTCTTCGGCAGATGTATTGTAAGGCACAACGGTTACGTTGCAGCCTTTTTCATTGAGCTTTCTGACAATATTGAGCTTAATGCCGCAGTCCACGGCAACAACGTCATACTTATGATTGGGCGTTCTGGAATACCAGCGCTTTTTGCAGGAAACGCGGGCGACCATATCGTGCGGTATATCATAAGCCGCAAGCATTTCCATTGCCTTTTCATGCGGCGTATCGGCATTTGTTATAAGCACCTTCTGGCTGCCCTCGTCACGTATGATGCGGGTTATCTTTCTGGTATCCACCCCGCTGATCCCGGGGATAGAATACTCATCCAGCACCTCTGAAAGCGTTTTTGTATATCTGAAATTTGAGGGAAGGTCGTTATATTCCCTAACGATCATACCGCCCATCGTGGGTACTCTTGTTTCGTAATCCTCATCGGTCATACCGTAGTTGCCTATCAAAGGATAGGTCATGCACACCATTTGATCTGTATAAGAAGGGTCGGACATGATCTCCTGATACCCCACCATGGAGGTATTGAAAACCAGCTCATTTACAGCTTCCTTATCGGCGCCGAAGCCGTAGCCGTAAAACTCCGAGCCGTTTTCAAGAACAATCTTTTTGTTATACGGTTTCATAAACGATCTCTCCTCTCAGCATTGTCAGTTTATTCTCTGCATAAAGCTGCCAACCCGCAAACGGCGTTGACTTGCCCATACTTAAAAATTTATTTGGATCCACCGTAAAGCGGCTGTTCAGATCATAGACGCAAAGATCTGCCGGGGCGCCCGGCTCAATGGAGCCGCCCTCTATGCCGAAGATCTCCCTTGGGCGAACCGCCATCAATTCCACAAGCCGTTCAAGCGAGATAACGCCGGTCTTGACAAGCTTTGTATAAAGCACGGGGAAAGCTGTTTCAAGACCCGTTATGCCCATGGCGCTCTTTTCAAGTCCTTTTGCCTTCTCCTCAGCCGAATGCGGCGCGTGGTCTGTTGCAATAACGTCAATCGTTCCGTCTTGAATGCCCTCGATCAGCGCCTGCTTGTCCGCTGCCGAGCGCAGGGGCGGATTCATTTTAAAACGCCCGTCCTCCTGAAGATCATCTTCGCAAAGCGTAAGATAATGCGGCGCCGTCTCACAAGTTACTTTCACGCCGCGCACCTTTGCCTTTCTAATAATATCCACGCTTTCTTTGGTGGATATATGGCAGACATGATAGCGGCAGCCGGTTTCCTCGGCAAGGCGGCAGTCACGCTCTATCTCTTTCCATTCGCTTTCGCTGCATATGCCCCTATGCCCGTGTTCGCGGCAATATCTGCCGTCATGAATATACCCGCCGTGCAGAAGCTCGTTTACTTCACAGTGCGCCGATATAATACAGCCCTCCTCCGCGCATTTTTCCATAGCCTCGCGCATCAGGGACTCGTCCTGCACGCCGGTACCGTCGTCCGAAAAGCCGATCACTTTATCTTTTAAAGCGGAAAAATCAACACATTCTCCCCTGCCCTTTCTGCCTTTCGTGATAGAGGCAAACGGAAAAACGTCAATAACGGCGTCTTTTCGAATAATATCCAGCTCTTTTTGCAGATTTTCGGGGCAGTCGGGCGGCGGATCCAGATTCGGCATCGCGCACAGGGCGGTATAACCTGCCCTTGCGCCTGCAAGCGTGCCCGTTTGAATCGTTTCCTTATAAGAAAATCCGGGCTGACGAAGATGAACGTGAACATCAACCAAACCCGGAATCAAACAACAATTATAATGAAAATCAAAAACACGGTCAACGCCGCTTTGGGAAATAGAAATACCAAGGGTGTGAATTACGGAATCAGCGATCAAAACATCGGATTTTTTAAATTTACCGCCCGTATAAACCAGAGCGTTTTTAATAAGCGTTCTCATAAAACCGCACCTTTCGTTTTAAACATTATATATGAAACGGCACTGCAAGTCAATTACAAAATTGTTACAAAGCATATAGAAATATTGATTGAATCAAATGAATTTATTAAACTATAAATCAACTATTAACTATAAACATTTATATAAAAGAAAGTGTAATGATATGAAACTTGCAGTTATAGGCGGCGGTGGCGTAAGAAGCATATTCCTTGCAAAAAGCATAGCTTCAAGAGCCGCAGAACTGAAAATCGACGAGCTTGTTTTTATGGACAATGATGAGAAAAAGCTGCATATATACGGCGCTATGGCAAAAAAGACCGCGGCGCTCATATGCCCTTCTCTCGATTTCAAAATAACCACAGACGCCAATAGCGCGGTCAAAAACGCAGATTACGTGATCACCACCATCAGAGTGGGCGGAGACGATATGCGCGTGAAAGATGAACGCATTGCGCTGGATATGGGCGTTCTTGGCCAGGAAACAACGGGTGCCGCAGGGCTTTCTTTTGCCATGCGGAGCGTTGGGGCACTTGCGGAATACTGCGAGCTTGTAAAGGAATACGCAAAGCCGGGGTGTAAAGTGTTTAACTTTACAAACCCTGCAGGTGTGGTCTCCCAAACGCTGCGCGATATGGGGTATGATTTTACATACGGTATCTGCGACGCGCCGAGCGGCATGCTGCGCACCTTTGAAAAGCTTTACGGCACGGGCGAAGGCTCTGCAAAGGGAGAGATATACGGTCTCAACCACCTCTCTTATTTCACCTCTGTTACGATAAACGGGAAAGAGATGCTTGAAGAGATTATAGAGAACGATGAGGCTTATGAAAAAACAGACCTTCGTTATTTTGAAAAAGACCTGCTCAAAGACCGAGGCAGCATACTGAATGAATACCTGTACTATTTCTATTATCGCGAAAAGGCGCTTGCAAACATTCTGAACGCAGAAAAAACGCGCGGCGAACAGATTGCGGAGATCAACAAAAAAATGACAGCCGAGCTTGAAAATATCGATATAGAAAACGATTTTGAAACGGCTTTGAAGATCTTTGAGCACTGGTACGGCGAGCGCGAAAACAACTATATGGCGAGTGAAACGGGGGTAAAGCGCAAAGAGCCGTGGAAATTTGATATTTATGCCAAGGATGACGGCGGTTACGCGGGAGTTGCGCTCAAATTTATTGAAATCGCAATGAGCGGCAAAAAAGACAGCATGATCCTGTGTGTACCCAACGGCGGCGCGATTGAAGGGCTGCGTGACGACGATGTTGTGGAGATCACCTGCGACATTGATAAAAACGGCGCAACGCCGCACCGTTTCGGCAAGGTGGACGAACAGAATCTGGAGCTGATACGCCGAGTCAAAAATTATGAAAGGCTTGCAAGCGAGGCGATCAGGGAAAAATCGCGCAAAAAGGCGGTTGAGGCGCTTACGCTCCACCCGCTCGTAAACAGCTACAGCATTGCAAATTCACTTACAGATCAATACATAGAGCACAACAAAGAGTATTCGAAAGGATGGAAATAATGGCGTTTATTGCAGGCGCGGGAGCCACAAATGTGGATCTTCTTTATGAGGACATGCCGAAGATACCGGGTGTGGGGGAAGAGATCTACACGGATAAATTTTCCTGCCAGCTCGGCGGCGGTCTGCCCGCCACGCTTATAAATATAGGCAGGCTGGGGATACAAACAAAAATCGCCACGGAACTGGGGCGCGATATGTTTTCCGCATTTGCGGCAGAGCAGTACAAAAGCAATAACGTATTGCCGCTCAATCTTTACAGCGGGGATTCCATACCGCTCAACATTACCTCGGCGATCATACTGAAAAATGACAGAAGCTTTATCACCTACGGCAAGGGCAGCATTGAGCCGGACGACAATGCAAAGGAAAGCTTTTACAATATGGCAACAGGCGCTAAAATCTGCCTGATGCAGCCCGGCGGATTTCTTGAAGTATACAAGAAACTCAAAGCAGAAGGCACGCTTATGGTGCTTGACATGGGCTGGGACGAGGAGATGAGCGAGGCAAAATATGCCGAGCTTCTTGAAACGGCGGATATCTATACGCCGAACAGGATCGAGGCGCTGCGGATCACCGGAAAGAATACGATTGACGACGCGGCGTACGCCTTAAAAAAATATTTTGACAGAGTGATTGTTAAGGTTGACAAGGACGGCTGTATCGGCATAGACGGCAGCGATTATTTCTTTGTGGAAAGCGTGGAAAGATTTAAAAACAAGGACAGCACCGGCGCCGGAGACGCTTTCCTTGCCGGGCTTTGCTACGGGCTGTTTTATGACCGCCCGCTCAAGGAATGTATAGAATTCGGCAACATTACCGGCGGAAAAGCCGTTACGGCGGTAGGCGCGCTCAGCGCGTATGTAACGGAAAAGGAACTGCTTGAGATCAAAGAGGAAATATACTGATGCCAAGAGAGCTAAAAAAATACCAGCTCATTGAAAGAAGCATAATCAAAAGATTCCGAAAAGAAATATGGAATCCTTTTATACTTGCCGTTAAGCAGTATGAGCTCATAAAAGAGAATGACAAAATTGCCGTTTGTATCTCCGGCGGCAAGGATTCCATGCTTTGCGCAAAGCTTATGCAGCAGCTGCAAAGGCACAGCGATGTTCCGTTTGAGCTTGTTTTTCTTGTTATGGATCCGGGCTACAATACCCAAAACAGGCAGCGGATAGAAGAGAACGCAAAGCTGCTGAGCATTCCCATAACAATCTTTGAAAGCAACATATTTGACGTTGCAAACAGCGTGCAGAAATCGCCGTGCTATCTCTGCGCCAGAATGCGGCGCGGGCACCTTTACGCCAAAGCGCGCGAGCTTGGCTGCAACAAGATCGCGCTGGGGCATCATTTCAGCGATGTGATAGAAACCACGCTGATCGGCATGTTTTACGGCTCTCAGCTTCAGGCAATGCTGCCGAAGCTGCACAGCACGAATTTTGAGGGCATGGAGCTGATACGGCCGATGTACTGCATTCATGAGGATTCGATCAAGGCATGGTGCAGATACAACGAGCTGGAATTTATACAGTGCGCCTGCCGCTTTACGGAGCAGTATAAAAATAACGGAAATGAAAACCTGATGAGCAAACGGCAGGAGATCAAAGACCTTATAAAAGAGCTGAAAAAGACAAACCCCAATATAGAGCACAGCATATTCAAAAGCATCCACGCCGTATGCCTGGACACCATGCCCGGCTATAAATCGCACGGCATGGAACACACGTTTCTTGAAAACTACTGATTAATACAAAAAAAATGCCCTGCGGCTGTGTAACCGCAGGGCATTAATATTGCTTTGGAAATTATATTACATATATTTTTTGATCTCATCAACCATATCCGTCTTTTCCCAGGAAACGCCGAGGTCTTCCCTGCCCATGTGGCCGTAGGCGGAGAGCGGCTCATAGATGGGCTTTCTGAGATCAAGCCTGTCTATAATAGCGGAGGGGCGGAGATCAAATACTTTATTTACGATGTCCGCGATCTCATCATCCGCCTTTTTGCCGGTGCCGAACGTATCTACCATAACGGAAACGGGCTTTGCGACGCCGATGGCATACGCAAGCTGGATCTCGCATTTATCCGCAAGGCCGGCGGCAACGATATTTTTCGCCACCCATCTTGCCGCATAAGCCGCGCTGCGGTCTACCTTAGTGGGGTCTTTTCCGCTGAAAGCGCCGCCGCCGTGACGGGCGTAACCGCCGTATGTATCCACGATGATCTTTCTGCCTGTAAGGCCGCTGTCTCCCTGCGGGCCGCCGACAACAAACCTGCCGGTAGGATTTACGAAGAAGACCGTTTCATCATCCATAAGCTCGGCGGGCACGGTGGTTTTGATGACTTTTTCAATAATTTCGTTTCTTAAAGTATCAAGGGAAACATCCGCGCTGTGCTGGCTGGAAACAACAACGGTGGTTACTTTGACCGGCTTGCCGTCCTCATATTCAACAGTGACCTGCGTTTTGCCGTCCGGATAAAGATAAGGCAGCTCACCGCTCTCGCGAACCTCGGTAAGCTTAACGGCAAGCTTGTGGGCAAGACTTATAGGCATGGGCATAAGCTCTTTTGTTTCATTACAGGCATAGCCGAACATCATACCCTGATCTCCGGCGCCGTTGAGGTTATATTTATCCTCTTCATCATGCTTCAGCTCAAAGGACTTATCTACGCCGAGGGCGATATCCGGGCTCTGCTTATCAAGCGAAACGCAGACGCCGCAGGTATTGCCGTCAAACCCTTTTTCACCGCTGTCATAACCGATATCGCATACTGTTTTTCTTATGATGGCGGGAATATCCACCTGTGCCTTTGAAGTGATCTCACCCATAACATGGATCTGACCCGTTGTGCAAAAAGTTTCACAGGCAACGCGGCTCTGGGGATCCTGCGCAAGCATTGCATCAAGGATAGCGTCCGAAATACGGTCGCTTATCTTATCCGGATGGCCTTTGGTAACGGATTCGCTTGTAAACAATGTTTTAGACATATTTTATTCCTCCCGATGCCTTATCATAAAAATAAGCGCGCCCGAATGAGCGCGCCGAACTACTCATCACTCGGAAAATCCGCGGGAATTAGCACCTTGCGGTTGCAGGTTGCTGTGGTATCAACGGGCCCGTCCCTACCCCACTCTTGATAAGGCGTATTCTTATTTATCAGGATTATATAATAACGCAAGCAACGCCAAAAGTCAACAAAATTTTAACGCTTTGCTCTAATTATAAAAATTATTGAATTTATAAACAAAATATAAAGATTTTTTTGTTGATTGTGTTGTAATTTGTTTAGAAATAGTTTATAATATGAAATGCTGAATTTGCATATTTCTTAAGGAGGAAAACAAATGGCAAAGAAAACAGTATTTATTACCGGCGGTACCGGTAATATGGGCTGGGCAGCCGTTCAGGAAATGCTTAAAAAGCCCAACGAAATCAATATAAAAATGCTTGCCAGAAAAAGCAAGAAGAACGAAGAGCTTTTAGCTCCTCTGCTTTCAAAGCCCAATGTAAAGGTAATCTGGGGCGATCTTCTTGAATACGACGCGATTCTTGAAGGCGTAACAGGCTCCGATTATGTGCTTCATGTTGGCGGAATGGTATCGCCGACTGCGGACTGGAAACCCTACAAAACCCAGAAAACAAACATAGGCGCCGCGCAGAGCATCTGCAAGGCAGTGCTGGCACAGCCGAACAAAGATGATATCAAGGTATGCTACATAGGTACGGTTGCCGAGACCGGCGGACGCAATTACCCCATTCACTGGGGCCGCTGCGGCGATCCTATCAAGATCTCCATTTACGACCACTATGCCGTTTCAAAGACCGTTGCAGAGCGCACATTCGTTGAAAGCGGCATCAAAAACTGGGTAGTAATGCGCCAAAGCGGTATACTTTACCCCAATATTCTTAAAAATATGGATCCCATCATGTTCCACGTTCCGATCAACGGCGTGCTTGAATGGTGCACCGTTGAGGATTCCGGCAGACTTATGTGCAACCTTGTTACGGAAGACGCCGCCGGTCATCTCGGAAAAGATTTCTGGAACCATTTCTTTAACATCGGTTCCGGCAAGGAATACAGGATCTCCAACTACGAGTTTGAATGCCTGCTTCTCGGCACGCTTGGCCTTGCAGGCCCCGAAAAGCTGTTTGACCCCAACTGGTTCATCACAAAGAATTTCCACGGTCAGTTCTATGCGGACGGTGACAAGCTTGAAGATTTTCTGCACTTCAGAGAGAATCTTCCCATTCAGGATTATTTCAACCGCCTTGCAGACCAGGTTGAATTCTACTTCAAAATACCGAGATATCTCCCGAAGGGTCTTGTTGCTGCCTGTGCAAAGCCGTTTATGAAGAAGATTGCGGAAACGCCCGGCTTCGGCACACTTGACTGGGTAAAGACCAACGACCATAACCGCATGACGGCTTACTACGGCTCCAAAGAGGAGTGGGAGAAGATCCCAAGCAAGTGGGAAGACTTTAAGATCATGAAATTTGACAAAGATAACAGCGCAGCAGAGCAGTTTAAGCTTGACCACGGCTATGACGAAAGCAAGCCGGAATCCGAGCTTGATATTGAAGACATGAAGCAGGCTGCCAAGTTCAGAGGCGGCGAATGCCTGTCTGATTCCATGACGAAGGGCGACATGGCTACCAAGCTGAAGTGGAAATGCGGCCACTGCGGCGCTGAGTTTGAGGCAAGCCCTGCGCTTATCCTGCTCGGCGGTCACTGGTGCCCCGAATGCTATATTCCGCAAAAGGCGTGGGATTATGATTCCATTGCCAAAACAAATCCGTTCTTTGCACAGGTTTGGTACCCGAGCCACAGAAAGGACGAAAACAACAAATACGACTTTGACGAGATCTTCCACATCAACGGCGTTGCGTGGGATGATATTAAAAGATAAAGCAAGCTAAAGCAAAAAATCAGCCGTTATGCAGATTCCGATCTGTATAACGGCTGATTTTTGTATTTATTTCCAGGGATTATTCGGATCCGGGTCTGTAGGATCCCAGCCGCGGCGGCTGTCTGAAATATCTATCTTGACGGGAACCGGCTTTTCCAGCGGTTCCGGCTCATCACAGTCATAGATAACTACAGTTGTGCCACCGGGGCAGTTATCATATATCCATTTTGCGTCTGCAACGCTGAGACGTATACACCCTGCCGACGCCGCCGTACCGAGCTTATTATACTCCTCATATTCCAAAGTATCTTTTGATTTTTCAAAATACGGAACCGAATGAAAAAGAATATGCCCGGTTATTCTGGTTGCGTATTGACCATAAACATCCCCGAAAAGGAAGCGCCATTTGTATTTATCACTTGTTTTAAACGTGCCTGTAGGCGTTTCGCCGCTTGCGCCTACCGAACAAACCATGGCTTTGACCGGCTCGGTAAATCTGCCGCAGCCGTCATTTTTATAGATAATTACAACATTCTGCTTTCTGTTTATGTTTATCACATAAGGTTTAGTGGAAGTTATATTCACATTGTGCTTACCTGCATGTGTATTTTCAGATGCAGTTGTTGTTTCATAACCCGCTTCAACCCTGTCAAAGCTTACGGAACCGTTAATATTGCCCGGATAGACATTCAGAGAATGAGCTTCCTCTGTTGCATACAACCGCGCAACCGGAACGGCACCGGAATAAACGAAGTATGCCCCGCAGCCAACGGCGACACACAGCAAAAGGCACAAAAAGACGATAAAAATATTCTTTTTCATAAAGACTCCTGCGTTAAGTCGGTATTTATTTGGACTGGCCGTAATAGGCGTTCTTTCCGTGCTTGCGCAGATAATGCTTATCCAGCAGATACTGCTCTATGCCGATGTTTGATACTTTTGAAAAGGAAGCGGCCTGCTCGGTATTCAATGCCATTTTGCAGACCTCTTCAAGGATCAGCGCGTTTTCAACTGCTTTAAAAGCGTCTTTGCCCCAAGTAAACGGACCGTGGCGGTGAACGAGAACGGCGGGAATCTCTTTAGGACTGAGCCGCCTTTTTGTAAACTCTTCCACGATCACCCTGCCGGTATTCAGCTCATAATCCTGCTGTACTTCATCCTTTTTCAATCCCCTTGCACAGGGAACGGGACCGTAGGCAAAATCCGCATGCGTGGTGCCGTAAGCCGGAACATCGCGCCCCGCCTGCGCCCAGGAGCAGGCGCAGCTTGAATGGGTATGAACGATGCCGCCGATATCCTGAAAGCTGTTATAAAGCGCAAGATGCGTCGGCGTATCGGAGGAGGGGTTGAGTTTTCCCTCCACCTTATTGCCGTTCAGATCCATAACGACCATATCATCCGCAGTCATTTTATCATACGGAACACCGGACGGCTTTATGACAAAAAGACCGCTTTCCCTGTCTATTTCCGAGGCATTGCCCCATGTTAGCACCACAAGGCCGTATTCAACGAGCTTCAGATTTGCCTCGTAGACCTTTTTCTTTAATTCTTCAAGCATAAAACGACTCACATTCCGAGCTTATACGCAACATCGTTGTAAAAAAGCTCTTTTCTGAATTCATCTATTTTTGTATCCTTACCGATATGTACGAATTCTATACCCATGATCTCTGCAAAATCGCGCATATTACCGGCAGTAAGGCTGTAGGAGAGAACGCTGTGGTGCGCGCCGCCGGCATAGATCCACGCCTCTGCCGAGGTCTGCAGGCACGGAAGCGGTTTCCAGAGCACACCGGCAACCGGGAGCTTCGGCATATCGTTTTTCTGCTCCATACATTCCACGTCGTTGCATATCATACGCAATCTATCGCCCATATCAACAAGGGTCACAACGATGCCCTTGCCCGTTTTTGCCTTGAACACAAGGCGTGCGGGGTCTTCCCTATCTCCGATACCGAGGGGATGCACCTGAATTTTAGGCGTTTCAGCAGCGCAAAGCGGGCTGACCTCAAGCATGTGCGAACCGAGCAGCATTTCATTGCCCGGCTCAAAATGATAGGTGTAATCCTCCATGAAAACGGTGCCGCCGTCAAGCCCCTCGGCCATGGAGTTCATAACACGCAGCATGGCGGCAACTTTCCAATCGCCTTCCGCGCCGAAGCCGTAACCCTGCCGCATAAGATCCTGCGCGGCAAGGCCGGGAAGCTGGCGCAGCTGCTGAAGATCCTCAAAATTTGTATGGAAAGCATTGAAGCCGTATCTTTCCATGAACTTTTTGAGCGCGACCTCCTCGCGTGCCTGATAACGAACGGAATCGATATTTTCCGTATCCATAACATACAGCTTTTCATACTCCGCCATCTGTGCATTGATCTCTTCCTCGGTAACGGCGTCTACCTCTTTGATGATATCTCCGACCCCGTAATGATCTACCTGCCAGCCGAGCTTGATCTGGGCTTCTATTTTATCGCCGTCTGTTACGGCTACGTTTCTCATATTATCGGAAATGCGCAGAACGTGTACCTTTCGGCTTTCCGCAGCGCCGACTGCCGCTCTGAGCCAAGTTTCCATTTCGGACTGAAACTTCTCATCTTTCCAATAGCCGGCAATGACTTTTCTTTTCAATCGCATTCTGGCGGCAATATAGCCGTGTTCCCTGTCGCCATGGGCGGACTGATTCAGATTCATAAAATCCATATCTATATCCTGCCAAGGGATATCGCGGTTGAACTGGGTATTCACATGAAGATACGGCTTTTGGAGCGCATTGAAACCCGCGATCCATGCCTTTGAGGGCGAGAACGTATGCATCCATGTGATAACGCCTGCGCAGTTATCTGCGTCATTTGCCGCACGGAATACATCCAGTATCTCCTTTGAAGTCTTTACGCAGGGTTTGGCAACGATACGGCAGGGCATTTTTTTGCTCCATTCCTCGCACATCTGCGCAGCATGGGAATCGATCGTTTCAAAAATATCCTCTCCATAAAGGAACTGCGTTCCCACTACAAACCAAAATTCATAATCTTTTATTGCCATGATCTTTCTCCTTATCCGTTTATAATATCGGCCGCGCAGGACTCTGCGGCAAGACCTTTTTTATACAGTTTCATATATTCGTTAAAACCGTTTACGTCTTTTTCTTCCGGCGCTTCAACAGCGCGGCTGCTGTTTGCAAAAACATACTGATCAAGATAATCCTCAAGCGACATGCCTTTGGTATCACTTGCATACTTTGCAAGGATCGCTATCCCCCATGCGCCGCCCTCGCCTGCCGTTTCCGTTACCGCTACCGGTGTGTTCAACGCGGCGGCAAGCAGCTTCTGACCGACAACAGGCGTTTTGAACAGACCGCCATGGCCGTTGATGCACTCGATCTGAACACCCTCTTTTTCAAGTATATCCATACCTATCTTAAGCGTTGATAATGCCGAATAGATCTGCGCCCTGAAAAAGTTTGAAGCATTCAGCTTGGAATCCGGCTTTCGGAACAGCAGCGGCGCGCCGCTGTTTACGTGGGCGACCGGCTCACCCGAAAAATAGTTATAATTGACGATACCGCCGCAGTCGGCATCACCCTCAAGCGCTTTGGCGTAAAGCATATCGTAAAGGGCTGGCTTTGAAATATTGCTGCCGCAGGCATGCGCAAGCTCATAAAACAGATTCACCCAATAATCCAGATCCGTACAGCAGTTATTGCAGTGCACCATGGCAACGGGCTTTCCTGTTGGCGTTGTGACCATATCGATCTCTTCATAGACACCCTTGAGCGGCTTTTGAAGCACGACCATGGAAAATATGGAGGTGCCGGCGGAAACATTGCCTGTTTTCTCACGGACACTGTTCGTTGCCGCCATACCTGTACCTGCGTCCCCTTCCGGCGGGCAGAACGGTATGCCGGGTTTCAGATTACCGCTTTCGTCAAGAAGCGCAGCGCCTTTTTCGGTCAATGTACCCGCCTGCTCCCCGGCCAGCAAAACCTTTGGCAGCAGATCCTTTATGTTCCACGGATACTGCGCAACATCTGGGAGCGCCGCAAACTTTGCAAGCATATCCGCGTCATAATCCAAACTTTTGCCGTTTATCGGGAACATGCCGGAGGCTTCGCCTATCCCCACGGCATTCACGCCTGTGAGCATATAGTGCACATAGCCGGCAAGCGTAGTTATGTAAGCGATATCCTTTACATGTGCTTCACCGTTCAGGACAGCCTGATAAAGATGCGCGATGCTCCATCTTTGCGGTATATTGAAGCCGAACAATTCGGTCAGTTTTGCGGAGGCGGCGGAAGTGGTGGTGTTCCTCCACGTTCTGAACTCCGCAAGCTGGACGCCGTTTTTATCAAAGGCAAGATACCCGTGCATCATAGCGGAAAAGCCGATTGCGGAAAGCGATTTGATATACTGACCGCTTTTTTCATAAACATCCTTGTTGAGCGACGAATACGCGCTTCTTATGCCGTTCCAGACATCTTCAAGGCTATAAGTCCAATAGCCGTTTTCCAGCCTGTTTTCCCAGTCATGAGAGCCGGAGGCTATGGGAGCGCAGCTTTCGTCTATCAGCACGGCTTTAATCCTTGTGGAGCCGAGCTCGATCCCAAGCACCTCTTTGCCGCTGAGTTTCAATCCATTCAAAATATTCACCTGATTTTTCGTTTTTCTTAATTTTACTATATATAATTAGAAAATTCAATAATATTATTTTATTCATAAAGGGTTTGACAGAAAACAGCAAATGGCATACAATCAAATCAGAAAACATTACGGAGGCAAAGGTATGAATGGATTCTCAACACACCCCGACCCGCAATTTGAACGGGAAAACTGGCAAAGCCTGAACGGCACATGGGATTTTGGATTTGAAAAGGCAGGGCTGCGTAAAGGCTTTTCAAAAGGCGCGGCGCTCGCAGAAAGCATCAGAAACAAACAGCAATATCCTTACAAGATCAATGTACCTTTCTGCGCCGAGAGCGAGCTTTCCGGCATTGGATACACGGGATTCATCAGCAGAGTCTGGTACAGAAAAAACATGGAGATACATAAAGACGGAAAGCTTGTGTTTTTGCATATCGGCGCGGCGGATTATAAGACCACCGTTTTGATAAACGGCAGATCCGCAGGCGAGCACAAGGGAGGCTATACGTCTTTTAAACTGAACGTAACGCAGCTTCTGAATGACGGCGCAAACGAGATATTTATTCTTTGCGAGGATAATGTTAAAGACCCGCTCGTGCCCGCCGGCAAGCAGAGCGACCGTAAAAAGAGCTACGCTTGCAGCTACACGCGCACGACCGGCATTTGGGGCAATGTATATCTGGAATATGTGCCTGAAGAGTACATAGAAAGTTTTAAGATCTATCCCGATACAGAGCAATGCGCGGCAGGTATCGTATTCAAACTCAGCGGACGGGCAGACCTGCGTATAAAAGCGTATTATAACGGCAAAGAGGTTGCGGCGGCAAGCGCCGAAAGCGCGGCAGGCAGCGCTTTTCTTACACTGAAGCTGGGTGAAAAACACCTTTGGGAATGCGGCAAGGGGCGGCTTTACAGGCTGGAGATGCGCTTTGGAGAAGACACCGTTTACAGCTATTTCGGGCTGCGCAATGTAAGGCTTGACGGTTTTAAGTTTTTGCTTAACGGCAAAAGCGTTTTTCAGCGCCTTGTGCTTGACCAGGGCTATTACAAAAAAGGCATATACACCGCGCAGAATGATGAAGAGCTGAAAAAGGATATTGAATTATCCCTATCCCTCGGCTTTAACGGCGCACGTCTGCACCAAAAAGTTTTTGACCCGAGATTTCTGTATTTCTGCGATCTTTACGGATACATGGTTTGGGGCGAATACGCAAGCTGGGGGCTTGATTATTCCGACCCTGCCGCACTTGGTGAATTCCTGCCGCAATGGCTTGAAAGCGTGGAAAGGGATTTTAACCACCCGGCGATCATTGGCTGGTGCCCGTTTAACGAAACGTGGAACTACAGGGGCAGAAAGCAGAATGACGGGCTTATAAAGACCGTATATGAAATAACAAAGCTATTTGACTGCACGCGACCGTGCATTGATACGAGCGGGAATTTCCATGTTAAAACAGACATTTACGATGTGCATGATTACAGATACGACCCTGCCGCATTTAAAAAATCTTATGACAGACTGCTGCACGGCGAGCTTTACGAGCACGTGCTTAAGGATAATCCCGGCAGACAGAAATACGGCGGCGAGCCGGTATTTATAAGCGAATACGGCGGCATAAAATGGGAAGCGGACAAAAGCATCAGATCATGGGGGTACGGAGAAGACGTAAAGACGGAGCAGGAATTTTTGCAAAGATATGCGGGACTTACAAGTGCCGTAACTTCCAACACCAAGATTCTCGGTTTCTGCTATACGCAGCTGTATGACGTTGAGCAGGAGCAAAACGGGCTTTTCACATATGAAAGAAAGCCCAAATTTTCCGATGAAACATATGATAAGATCAAAGCCGTAAACACTGCGCACGCCGCTATAGAGGCATAAAACCGAACCGGCGGAATACCGCCAGAAAAAAGCCGTTTACATACTGAACAAACACAAATCTGCGGCAGAAGAACATGCCGACTTTCTACATTTGTGTTTTCGGTTCGTATGTAAACGACTTTTATTTTAATGAATATATACGTTGTAAACTTTACGGCTTTTCGGCATTACCGCTCAGCAGTGTTATCAAACGGCTCTGCCTCAAAAGAAAAGTAAAGGGGTCTGAAATACCCGAAGTTTATTAAATGCTCTTTAGACGGAATCGGCCCGCAGCTGCCGGAGCCTGTGCCGCGCACATAACCGTCTATTGCCGTAAAGGTTGTGTTGCAATCAGGCAGATCCTCAATATGCTTTGCTTTTTTCAGCTGACCGAGCGTAAAGTGGTTGGCATTGAAATTGATATACCTATCCAGCGCGGTAAATTTCATGCCCGATCCGTTACGATCGGAAATCGCAGCATAGCGGACATCGCCTCTATTGCCGGAATCCTGCGGCTTGATATATTTGTGCGCCATATCGGAAACGGTCGTTTTATAGATCCCAACAGGGGCATGCTCCCTGAAATCTGAATAATTTTCAAGCGGGCCTCTGCCGTAATACTCCACATTCTCAAATTCGCCCTTCATTTCAGCATGCACGCCGAAACGGGGCAGCTGATCTGTAAGCGGGCACACCTTTTTGAGCGACGCGCTGACAGTCATTTTTCCGTTTTTATCAAAGAAATAGCTGACCTGTGCCCTTGCAAGCACAAATACGCCCCTTGTGATAAAATCATAGACCGTGCTTATGTATTTGACGCCGTTATTCACCTTAACGCCGCACGAGATCAGTTTTGCAGCAGAGCAGTCCAAGCCGATGATCTTCCAGAATATCACCATATACTGGTCATTATCCAGCCTGCCCCTGTATATATGCGGAACAAAACCGCTCGCCTTGTCCACGGGCGCTTCGTTCAGATATTCCACATCATTTTTGCAGTAGCTTACAAGGCCTTTCTTTTTATCAAACAGCGCTCTGCCGCCGTCAAAAGCAACACGGATCGTCTTTCCGACAACCGATATATCGGCAGGTTTTGCACTGTTATCCGCCTTTTTGAGCGCTGCGCAGGAAACGATGATCTGCTCTGCGGCGATCTCTCTGCCGCTGGCCTTATCCGTATATTTAAAGTTAACGAATACATCTTTATCGCGCTGATCCAAATAGGAAGAATTGATCTGAATCTTTTTCCTGCTGCCCGGAGCAACAGTGCTTTTCACGCTGCCCTTTTGCCTGCGCGCACCGTTTACCGTTATCTCAAAATCAATATTCATATCTGAGCTGTCTTTAAAGCATCTTGTATTCCAAAGCTCAAAAACATTTCCTTTGATATGTTTTGCCCTTACAGGCCGGTAGCATACCTTCATCTCCAGCGCGCCGCTTGACGGTCTGCGGTCCGGATAAAACAAGCCGTCTACACAGAAATTGCCGTCATGTATCGGCTCATTATGATCGCCGCCGTAGGTCCACTTATATTTTGCATTTTCATCGTAAACGCTGTGGTCCGCCCATTCCCAGATACAGCCGCCCATAAACTGATCTGACGAATAGAAAAGCTGCATATACTCCTCAAGCCCGCCCGGGCCGTTGCCCATGGCATGCGCATATTCGCACTGGAAAAACGGTTTATCCTTATATTTATTTCCTGCAGTACCGTTAAGGATCTTTCTCATAAGCGCCTGTGTGGCATACATTCTGGAAACCACGTCATATGCCCAGCGCTTGCTGCGCGTTACGCCCTCATAATGAACAGGGATACCCGGATCGGCTTCTTTCAGATAATCGTAGCAGATATCCTGGCACTTATAGCCGCCGGACTCGTTGCCGAGGCTCCACATCGTAATGCTGGGATGGTTCTTATCCCTGCCGTACATTCTTTTGACCCTGTCAAGGTAATGAGAAGCCCATCTTTCGTCGTTGCTCAATCTGTTGGGGTCATACGTGCTGTAAGGAACCGCATAAAAACCATGCGTTTCAATATCTGCTTCGTCAACAACATAAAGGCCGTAAATATCGCACATTGTAAGAAAAGCCGGATCGGGAGGATAATGCGAAGTGCGCACTGCATTGCAGTTATACTCTTTCATAAGGCGAATATCTTTTTCAAGATCATCAAGCGACATAGCATAGCCTTTTGTCATATGCGTATCATGATGATTAACGCCCAGCATTTTGATCGGCTTTCCGTTAAACAAAAATACATTGCCGTCTATTCTGATACTCTTAAAACCGATATAGGTACGGATCGCCTCTTTAACGGTTCCGTTGCTTTTAAGCAAAAGGATCACTTCGTAAACTCTTGGCGTTTCAGCACTCCACTCCTCAACAGAAAGGGCGCGCAGTTCCGCCGTTTTACAATCCTGTTTTAAAACAGTATCAAACAGTCCCTCCGCCGTGACCTGAACACAGGAATCCGGTAAAAACGCGCCGTCAACCGAGATTTTCAGATCATATGTACCGTCAGGATTCTTTGAAGTTCTGAACAGAAAATCATTTATATATTCATCTTCCTGAGAGATCAGATAAACATCGCGGAATATACCGTTTTCACGGAACATATCCTGGCATTCAAGATAAGTACCGTTGCTCCACTTATACACAACTGCAACGATCTCGTTTTTGCCGTTGTTCAAAAATGAAGTTACATCAAACTCAGCCGTGTTATGAGAGCCTTCGCTGTAGCCCACATACTTTCCGTTGATATAAACCGAAAGCGCGCCCGCAACGCCCAAAAAAGTAAGAATACGGCGTTTTTGCGCATCTTCTATATCCACAAATTTCCTGTAAACACCCGTTGCCACATCAGCCGGAATGTGCGGCGGCCTTTTCGGAAACGGATATCTTGTATTGATATAGGCGATCTGGTCATAGCCGGTTCTCTGCCAGGTGCAGGGCACATGGATACGGTCAAAAGAGACGCTGTTCGTATCCAGCTCCTCGGAAATATCGCTCAATTTTTCATAATAGGCAAAATCCCACTCGCCGCTGAGCACCGTCACTCTGTCCGAATGATAGCGCTCGTTTTTATAGTCTGTTGCACTTAACGCTTTTTCGTTTGAAAACGGTATGAAATAACTTCTTTCCGCCAGCTTATTTTCCTCAAAAATATTGAAATCCGTATGCAGATCTCTGCGAATCCTATATTTCATATTTACCCTCTCTTTTTATTTAACTTATCAACATGACTGATATGCAGATCATGCCCTGCCTATTTAAACATTCAGTTTCAGCTCAATATACTTTTCACTTTCCTCGCCCCAGCTGTCAACGGCATAGATTTTAAAATCATGCCCGCCGCTGTCAGGCAGTTCCATTTCAAGCGCAACGGTTTGGCTCATACTGTCTATTCCGTTATAGAAATCGCTGAAATAGTATTTGGTTTCCTGATCGTCGATCACCACTTTATAGGAATGGACGAAATCGTCGTCGCTTGCCGCGGGGAAGGACAAAATAATTTTATCGCCCTGAACCGTTGCCGTACCGGCTGTATCGGTTATAACGGGAGCGGAATTCACGGCTTTCCTGCTTTCAAACGAATATTTGCCGTCATTCTGATACGGCAGTGAAAAAGTCCACACGCTATCCGCTTTTTCTTCCTTACCCATATTGCCGTCTGCAAAATTGATACGGTGTACCGTAATGGATTCATCCGTAAAATCCAAAATATACCCCATCGGGGTCGCATCTGCATTCGGCGGAATCGTGCCGTTTTCTTTGCCCTCTTCCATTTCGGTATAGGAAAGCGACTGCGTATTGATGACCGTATAGGCGCCCTGCCAGATCGAACGCTCATCAAGCAGTGAATAATGCACATGACCGCTGAAATCGATCACATTCGGGTATTTGGAAAGCACCGCGTCCAGATTTTTATCTCCCCAGTCTTCACTGCCGTAGCTGGTATTCTCCGGCTGGTTATGCGTCATAACAAAAATAGGCTTTCCCTCTGAATCCGCTGCCGCCTTTTGCAGCTCGTTATCCAGCCATTCGGCAGTTAATCTGTAGCCGTTCTGCATACTGCCGGAATCCGGCGACGCACCTATAAAATGATAGCCGTTTACAACATAATGCGTCCACGGAGAAGAGCCTGTAACGCTTTCATAAGCCGCCTTGTGCGGGCGATATGTAAAAACATTCTTGCTCCAGTAATCATGATTGCCCATGATACTTTGGATTATGGGTCTGTCTTCCCCAAAGACCTCGTTAATTGCGTCCTCATAAGTCTGAAAGGCAAATTCTGTGCCCAGATCGCCGATATCGCCTGCAAAGAGGATCATGTCAACATCATTATTTTTGATTACATTAAGCGCATTTTTAAAATTTACAAGGTATGTATCGTCTTCTGCAAGCAGCTCTTCCGTAGGGGGCAGCTGCGTATCCGATATAACGGCAACTTTGAAATCGCTTGCGGAAGTTTGAAATTCCTGAATCTCCGTTTTATTGATAAGAGCCCTGCTTGATGAGGAATATAACACGAACAAAACGATCGCCCCCGCGATAAGTATGAATGCTGCAATAACAGACAGCGCAGTAATGATTTTCTTTTTTTTACTCATTCTGACACCCATGCTCTGCCGCACTTTCTGCTGCCAGCGCATTCAGCTCTTCATTTTCCAATCTTTCCTTTTCTGCTCTGAAAGCCTTTAGCTTGCCCGCCTGCGCTTTTTCATCAAACTTATAGAAAAACATCGGAATCGTTTGCAGCAGCAAACCGATAGCGCCGAATGCGGTAAGCAGGAAGAAGATAACGTTCAACAGCATCGTGTAATCCACGCCGCCGGAAATGAAAGACTGCGTTGGGCTTTGGATCAGCGGCCGGGTCAAATTATCCGTAAGCGCATTCATTTTATCTACATTATAACCGAAAGCATCAACAACATTCAAGAGCAACGCATTAAAAATTGCAACCGATATCTGGCTTATCAGGCTCTGGAAAGAGAACACGGTGCCCTCAAGCCGCTTGCCCGTGCGCATTTCAAGATCCTCCACAACGTCGGAGAACATAGCTGTTGTAAGGACTGTCATGATCCCGACCGGGAAATTTGTAAAGAAACGCAGGATCATATAAACGACCGCGCCTGCAAACGTATTATAGGGAACGATCCAAACACCTATAACAAAGCAGATGATATCAGCAAAGATACCGATAATAGAAGTGCCTATCCAAAGCGTTTTCTTATCCATCTTTTTGAGAAACAGAGGTATCAGCGCCATAGAAAGCATATAGGAAATACCGCTGCCGATCTGAAGGAGCGGCGTTAAAAGGCCTTCGCTCGTGAGCTGCAAAGAGATGCCGAACGTATCATAGATCCAGGCGCATAATTCATCTATGGGCAGAACGCCGATACAGTTCCACTTTGCAAAATACGGCAAAAACATAGAACCGATATTGACGATCGACGAGAAGAACATGGCGATCGTTAACACAATAAACTTTTTATCTTTAAATACGATCTTTAATCCGTCAACATACTTTTCTTTTTTAGGCGGTATCCTTATTTTTTCCTTGAAACCGAAGGCGGAAAAGAACATGGGCACAGCGCCGATCGTTGCAAAGATCAGCGCAGAAAAGAAATAGCCCTGCTTCTGATTTTCCCGCCCCCAAAGACCGGCAACCGTAAAGAAGAGCAGCGACGGCAGAACCGAACCGAGCGAGCCGAGTATATTGCTCCAGGACAGGGCTTTGACGCGCAGCTTATCTTCCGGAAATACAAGCGGCGCAAGGCCCTTGTTCGGAATATCGAGAGCCGTATAAATCGTGTAATAGAGAATATACGCTATAATTGCGTAAATAAAGTTTCCCGTCTGTCCGAAATCGATCGGCGCAAACAGCATTGCCGTTACCAAAATCATCGGGCCGGACATCCAGAACACATACGGTCGGCATTTGCCCCAGCGGGTATTGGTCTTATCGACCAGCATGCCCATAAGAGGATCGTTTACGGCATCCCACACCTTGGTAACAGCCAGCATAATACCCGTCATGGAAAGGGACAGCCCCAGAACATCGGTAAAATACATATTGAGCGCCGTGCCGACAATACTGTAGACCGTGCTTATGCCGAACGGCAAAAGCGAAAAAGCAAGTATTTCCCGTGTTGTTTTGCTCTTAAATAAATTTTTCATTGTACTCCCTCCGGCATCTTGTAATATCCGCATTTATTAATAAGAGAAACGAACCCGCCGAAGATGCTGTTAAAATAATCATCGGACACCTTGAATTCAGGCAGCGCATACGGCGGCAGGCCTTTAACCGCGGCATGAAATATTTTTTCAAACTGATTCTGCCTCTGAGATCTGTAAAACACGATCAGCTGCGGATTGAGGTAAATAATTATATTTCTGACGATCTTGGCAGGGAAAGTGATTCCCATAATGTTTTTCCTAAGATCATCGGTATATCCAACCTCACCGCCAAAGCCCGTGCTGCCCGTAAGTAAATTGCCGTTTACCGTTTCTCCGACGCCTACGCCGTTATGGCCGAACTGCACCGTGGCAATATTTGATATATTCCCGCCGTTCTTTGCGCACTCCCCTATGGCGGTAAGCTTCATATCATTCTGAACAACAACGTTTATACCGTATTTGCTTTCAAGATCGCTTTTCATATCCAGCCCAACGGCAGACGGATTATAAAACCAGTCCATGATAACGCCGTTATTCAGCACGCACGGCAGCGCCAGACAGACCGTGCCGATATTATATTTTTCAGACGCGCGTTCTATGATCCGGTAAACGCTTTTTACAAAGCCGTTAAATGCAAAAGTGACGGAATATTCCGCAACGCTCTCAAAACAGAAATCACAAATGCGGCAGAGCAATTTGTTATCATCAACAATCAGAAATAAAAAATACTGGTACTTCTCATTAAGAAAATATAATTTTGCTTTGCGCCCGCCGGTAGAATCCGCCATATCTCCCTCGCAGACCATTCCGAATTCAATAGCCTGCACAACGCATTTTTTAACGGTAGTCAATCCGCCTTCGGTCTGCTCTGTAAGCCGGGCCAAACTGCAGGGGCCTTTTTTTCTTAACACCTGTAAAATATCGGAAAGATTTTTGTTTCTTATATTTTTAAGGGTATCGTGCTCAAGCAAACAACATACCTCCCATAACTTTTAACACGGGGTATCAAAAGTTCTTATAAATGTTCCTGTTTTATTTGTCAATCACAAACATATAATAATGCAAACTTATGCTTTATCGGCAAGCAGAAATCATCTGAAGCGGCTGCCATAAAAATATAAAAGCCTGCAAAATAATGCAGGCTGCAGCGTGTAGAAAAAGGTGTGAATTTAGAAAAGGGGCAGTCTTACACGCTGAGGAGACTTCGAGAAATCGAGCTGAATTTCGTTTTTCGCGAGCGGG
>OIXS01000076.1_pt1 | contig 59111 bp, 49 predicted proteins | sample 1587841 | NCBI WGS metagenome assembly OIXS01 (sample SAMN03283254) | human gut metagenome | biome: human-associated habitat; material: feces | host: Homo sapiens | place: USA | collected 2013
GAGCGGGTGCCGTACAACGGTACTGCCCCCGAGCAAAAAACGGAAAGCGCAAATGTGCATGAACTCTTGTTTAATGCGGCATTTAACTGTTTTATACGTTTTATTTGTTTACGATTAAGTTGCTTTTTTGCTGTTTTTTCGCCGTTTTGAATATATAAAGCATAAATCGCGCGGTTCAGCCGACTTTATCGCAGTCTGAAAGGGGCGGCGCAGACCGCCCCTTTAATATTTGAAAATACGGGAATACTAAATATCATTTACTGAAAGGAATTCTTATGCGAAAAGTTTTAGCGGAGATAAAAAAATATTCCATTATAATCATCATCGTGTGCGCCGTGCTCGGCGCGCTGCTTATCGCGTTTCCGGATAGAATGCTGGAATACACCTCGCTTTTCATCGGCGGCGCGTTCATCGCCTGCGGCGTTTTTGCAATCATAAATTACCTCATCAAACGCAGGTTTGTGTTTACGCTGACCTTGGGCATAATCGCCGCTTTATCGGGCCTTATCATCTGCCTTGCTTATAAACAGATACTTTCCGTTATCGTGTTTTTGATGGGTATTTTTCTGCTTGTGGGCGGCATCATAAATCTGGTCAATTCGTTTTACGTTGCCGCTTCCATGCCGCATTCGTGGATCATTACAACGGTGCTTTCCGTCGTTTCCGCAGCCCTCGGGATCGTATGTATGTCCAATCCGTTTCGGGCGCAGAACACACTTGTCCAGTTCCTCGGAATCGGGCTTATCGTGTTTGCCGTTTTGGATCTGATCGCCTATATTCAGATCCATGAGATCGCAAAAAAGGTAAAAGACAAGCTTTCCGATAATAAGGGCGACGACGGTACGATCGAGGTGGATTATCGGGAAGTAGACGATGATTGATAACGTAATGAATATTATAATGAGAAAAATAACTTAAAATATAAATTTTGCCTTGCAGCGCGTATTACAAGATGATATAATTGTTTGAATTTATTATATTATGTGCGGAGTGATGATTATGGATCTCAAAGAAAAGCTCAATCAGTGGCTTGCATTTGCGGATGAGAAAACCAAGAATGAGTTGACCTCTGTTATGAACGATGAAAAAGAGGTGGAAGACCGGTTTTATAAAGACCTTGCTTTCGGAACCGGCGGTCTGCGCGGCGTAATGGGCGCAGGTTCAAACAGAATGAATGTATATACCGTCGGCAGGGCAACCCTTGGCCTTGCAAACTATCTTGCGGATAAATTCGGCAGCGGCGCAAGCGTTGCGATTGCGTATGATACACGAAACAATTCATCTCAATTTTCGCTTGCCGCAGCGCGTATCCTTGCTGCAAAGGGCATTAAGGTATACAGATATAAATACTGCATTCCGGTGCCGGTTCTGTCTTTTACAACCAGGCGCCTTGCGTGCAGTGCCGGCATCATGATAACCGCCTCCCATAATCCCAAGGAGTATAACGGCTATAAGGTCTATGACGAAACCGGCTGCCAGATATGCACCGAAGCGGCGGCAGAGCTGCTTTCGTACATAGAAAAAGAGGATTACGCATCCGTAGCCGCCCTGCTCGATCAAGGCGGTGAGATCACCGAGATCGGCGATGAGATCCTGAATGATTATTATAAAGCCGTAAGCGCACAGTCGCTCTATACGGAAAAATCCGATATTAAGATCGTATACACGCCGCTGCACGGCACGGGCAATATCCCGGTTCGTGAAATGCTTAAAAACTTTGACGTTTCTGTTGTTAAGGAGCAGGAACTCCCGGACGGCGATTTTTCAACTGTAAGAAGCCCCAATCCGGAGGAAAAGGACGCCTTGAATATCGCAATCGAATATGCAAAAGAGATCGGCGCGGATCTTGTTCTCGGCACAGATCCGGATTGTGACAGGGTTGGCATCGCCGTGCGTGATGCAAACGGTGAATACACGCTTTTCACAGGCAATCAGACCGGCGCGCTGCTCGTTAAGTTCGTGCTTACGATGAAAAAAGATACGTTAAACGAAAAATCCACGCTCGTAAAGACGATCGTAACCTCAGAGCTTGGCGCCAATATTGCCCGCAGCTTCGGCCTGCATATTGATGAAACCCTTACAGGCTTTAAGTATATAGGCGATAAGATCAATCAGTACGAAAAAGACGGTAACAGGGAATTCGTGATCGGCTATGAAGAGTCTTACGGCTATCTTGTAGGTACATATGCGCGTGATAAGGACGGCGTTGTTTCCTCCATGCTGATCTGCCAGATGGCGGCTTGGTATAAGGCGCAGGGTAAAACGCTGATAGACGGCTTGAATGAGATCTACGGCGAATACGGCTATTTCCTTGACGCGCTTGACCCGTTCGTGCTTAAGGGCAAGGACGGAGCTGAAAAAATATCCGCCCTTATGGATACGTTCCGCGCAGACGGCTTTTCCGTTTTTGAGGGCGCCGATAAAGTGCTGGATTATTCCAAGGGAATCGACGATCTGCCCATAGAAAACGTGCTGAAATTCGTTTGGAACGACGGCTCGTGGGTCGCCGTCCGCCCCAGCGGCACGGAGCCGAAGATAAAGATCTATTACAGCGTGCGTGAGGAAAACAGGCAAAAAGCGCACGAACGCCTTGAAAAGATCAGAGATCGTGTTAAAAATATCATAGAGGGTTAGGTGCGCTTGTGAAAAAGATTCAGAATTATATTGAAACCGTGCTTCAGCCAAAGCTTCAGGGCGACGGCGGATGGATCGAATTCGTTTCCCTTGACGGAAATGAACTGACTGTTATCTTCCGCGGCGAATGTTCCAAATGCCTGATCCTGCACCGCTGTATTGCATGGATAGAAAACGAGATCAAGCGTGATCTCAATAAGACGGTAACAGTCAAGGCGATCCGCAAAAAGCCTTATTTTCAAGATGTTTGAGGAGGGCGTTTGAATGGCACATATTAAAGTTGTAAGAAGATCCATGCGCCCGGAGGAATGGACGGATCTGCGTTTCGGCTGGCTCAAGCGCCATATCTATTCCTCCAAGTGGGAAATAAAAAATCTTATGATCAGGGACGCGCGCCAAATATCCGAAATGGAATATGAATATTATTCTGAGGATTACCGCCCGCTGCGTACAGGGGATATGTATTTTACACCGGACGGCACTGCCTTTATCAAAGCGGATGTGGATATCCCTGCCGATATGCAGGGCAAAAAGCTTTGGTTCTCGCTTAAAACGGCGGCGGAGATCTGCGTTCAGGTAAACGGAAAATACATAGGCGGCGTTGATCCCAACCGTGAAAGGATGCTCCTTTCTCCGTATGTGGACGATACCAAGACCCTCCATTTTGAAATGACCGGCTATAACAGAAGCAAGCCGGACGATGAAAGAAACCCCGAAAGCTTATCCGTGCGCGGCTGCCGTCAGATCTTTGAGGGCGCGTACATCTGCACGGTGGATCACGCCGTTCAGGATCTGGTCTATGATTTTGAACTGCTGCTCGATATTGCAAAAAGCGAGCTGTTTAACGAGGATTACAGAAACTTCCTCAATAAAGAGCTAAATAACGCCATGAATCTGATTGATTTTGATTCCGATACGCTTACAGGCGTAGAAGACGCGCAAAAGTATATCAATGATGTTATTTATGCAAACGATAACTATAAGGGCGCGGGCGATGTTGCGCTTATCGCGCATTCGCACCTGGATATCGCGTATTATTGGCGCAGGATTCATGCCGTGCAGAAAAATCTGCGCACGGTTCTTATCCAGCTCCGGCTGATGGACAGGTATCCGGATTTTAAGTATACGCACACCCAGCCCTATGTTTACGAAACGCTGGAAAAATATTACCCCGAAGTTTTTGCAGAACTCAAGGAAAAAGTGAAAAGCGGGCAGTTTGAGCCTGTCGGCGCCATGTATGTGGAGCCGGACTGCAATATCCCAAGCGCGGAAAGCCTGATCCGCCAGTGTCTTTACGGGCAGCTTACGTATAAACGCATGTTCGGCAAAACGGTGAATAACGCATGGCTTCCCGATGTGTTCGGCAACAGCTGGATCTTACCGCAGATCCTTAAAAAGAGCGGCGTGGATTATTTCGTTTCAAACAAGATGTCCACCTGGAACGATACAAACCGTTTCCCGCACAATAATTTCATCTGGCGCGGTATTGACGGCTCAGAGGTCTACGCCTGCGTGCCTCCCACGCACTTTATCACGTGGAATATGCCCGGCCAGATCCAGGAAAACTGGGAAGCGTATATTGATAAGGACAGCGGCGGGCAGACTATGAATATGTTCGGCTACGGCGACGGCGGTTCCGGCTGCACGGAGGAAATGATAGAGCTTATGCACCGGTTCAACAAGCTTTCGATCATGCCGAAGTGCACGCATATGGGCGGCGCAGAGTTCCTTGAAAAGAATTTAAAGGATAACCCCGATCTTGAAACGTGGGACGGCGAATTATACCTTGAAATGCACCGCGGCACGTTCACAACAAAGAGCGATCTTAAAGCCGCAAACCGCCGCCTTGAATTCAAGTTCAGAACGGCAGAGATGCTCGGCGTGTTAAGAGGGGAGAACCATACAGAAAAGATCACTGCCCTTTATAAAAAGTTCCTCATCAATCAGTTCCACGATATTCTGCCCGGTTCGCATATACGGCCCGTATATGAGGACGCCATGGCGGATTATGCCGAGATAGACAGGGAACTTGATCAGCTCATCGGCTCCGGCTCAAACTATTTCAACACCCTGAATTTCAAACGCGACGCGCTTACGTTTGTACCGAATCAAAACGGCTCGTCCACCAGAAAGTTTGTAAAGGGCAATTGGATCGTGCCGAATATACCGGCGCTCTCCGGCGCAAATCTCCGCAAGTCTTTCTATAACGGCGAATGGATCACGTTCGGCGATACGGTCGAAACGCCGTATTATTCCGCAAAGCTCAATGCGGACGGCTCTTTCACCTCACTCTATGATAAAGAACTGGGGCGCGAGTGGGTAAGCGGTGATTTCAATAAGCTCAGGCTGTTTGACGACCGCCCCGGCAACTATGACGCATGGGATATCCTGCCCAATTACCGGGATAAGGAGATCACGCCGCAGGTCACCATGCCGCTCACGCTGCTTGAAAAGGACGGCGAAGCCGCCTCCTTTGCCGCTACACTGGGTACGGAAAAATCCACGTGGACGGTCATTGTCCGCTTCTTCAGGCGCAGCCGCGGCATTGAAGTGGAGCATATCGTGGATTGGAATGAAAAGCACAAGCTTGCAAAAGCGGAATTTGAATGCAACGTGCTTGCAAGAAAAGCGCTTTGCGATACCTCGGCCGGGTTTATCGAGCGCGATACGCATAAAAATACCACCTGGCAGCAGGCGCGCTTTGAGGTCTGCCAGCACAAGTGGTGCGATCTTTCCGAAACCGGCGGCGGTATTGCAATTATCAATGAGGGCAAATACGGCGTAGGCTTTGACAGGAATCTTATCAGCCTTTCGCTCTTAAGGTCAACGATCCGCCCGGATGTCGTTTCCGATATGGGCTCCCATAATTTCTGCTTTATGATCGTGCCGCATGCCGGAAATGCCGTTTCTGCCGGTATCAATAACCTTGCTTTGCAGTATAATGCGCCGCTCGTCAAAGCGGATGTGTCTTGTGCTCTGCCGTCATTTGAGCCGCTGTATCTTCAGTCGCTCAAATACAGTGAGGACGGCACCATGACCGTTATTCGCCTTTCGGAGCAAAACGGCGCGCGCGGCACTTTAAAGCTCGGCAAAAAGGTAAAGCTCCTCAATATGCTCGAAGAGGTGCAGGGCGAAACCGATACCGTGGAATATGCGCCGTTTGAAATCATCACGTTAGGTCTTGAATCGTAATGGAAGTATATCAGATCATTCTAATCATCGTTGTTATAATCGCCTTCGGCATTGCGGTCCTGCCGGCTTTCAACAGGTGGCAGTTCAAACGCCTGCCCTATGACCAGCAGGTGCTTGCCATCATGAAACAGGCAAAAGGCCTCGTCTTTTTTAAAAACGTATCTCACGGCAGAACGGGCAGTCTTTTCTTTGTAAAAAATAAAAGAAAGATACTCGTTTTGCCGTGGGCGCTTGATGAGAACGGCAGAATGGTCGTTCAAAAGCAGGAGCCTTTTGATAATTGGGATTATCCGGAAGATCATCCCAAATTCAATGAGGACGAGATTCGTCAGGCGGTTACCGAACTTAAAAATTATTCAGATAAATCGGCTGTAAAGCTCGTCTTTAACGATCCATTTGAAAACGGGGATGCACAGCAGCAGCCAAAGCAGTGAAAAGGGCAGGCAGATCTGCCCCAGCAGGTTAAGCGGCATGTTGCTGTAATTCCAAACGTTCATATGCAGCGTTAAATTGAATATGCAGCCGAATATGAATTCCACAGCGGTTATAAATACCGTTCCCAAAAGGCACTTTCTGATCAGGGGTGCCTTTTTCATTTTGCGCTGAATGAATGCCAAAAACATAAGTATGATTCCGCCTGCAAGGAACATACTGTAATGTGTTCTCTGCCGCCATAATATCTCTATGGTGCAGTAGCCGTAGCCGCCCAGCAAAAACATAAACGAATAATAATATAAATTTCTCATATTTGTATTCATATGGAATTTGTGATAAAATAAACTAAAAATGCGGAGGTAATATTATGCAAAACCCGATGCAGATCCCGGCAGGAGCAGAAAAAATCATCAACGCGCTTGAGAACGCGGGGTATAAGGCTTATCTCGTGGGCGGTTGCGTGCGCGATTATCTGCTCGGCAAGTCTGTTTCAGATACGGATATAACGACTTCCGCCCGTCCAAATGAGGTTGAAAGCGTTTTAGCAAAGCTGAATATCAAAGTGGTGGAGACCGGTATTCAGCACGGCACGGTTACCGCTGTTCTGGATAAAACGCCTTATGAGATCACCACTTTTCGCTCGGACGGCGAATATAAGGACAGCCGCCACCCGCAAAACGTTGAATTTCTGGCGGATATTGATGGTGATCTCAAACGCCGTGATTTTACCGTAAATGCCATGGCGTATAACGAACAAGACGGGCTGATTGATCTGTTCGGCGGCAGGCAGGATCTTCAAAATAAACTGATTCGCGCCGTGGGCGATGCAGACGCCAGATTTAAAGAGGATGCCCTGCGCATCATGCGCGCGCTGCGCTTTTCCTCCACGCTGGGCTTTGCTATAGAAGACAGCACAAAAAAAGCTGTTTTTGATCATATGCAGCTGCTGAACAATATTTCCCCGGAAAGGATTTTTTCAGAGCTTTTAAAGCTTTTGTGCGGCGATAACGTTTTGAATGTGCTTGCTGAATACAGGCAGGTCATCGGCGTTATTATTCCCCGGATGAAACCCTGTTTTGACTGCGCGCAGCATAATCCGTGGCATTGCTATGATGTTTACGGGCATATTATTCACGCCGTTGCGGCAGCGCCGAAAGATCCCGTCATCCGTCTTACCATGCTGCTGCACGATATCGGTAAACCTCTCGTAAAACGAACGGATGAAAAAGGCCTTGATCATTTTAAAACGCACGCGGAAGTCGGCGCCGGCATAGCCGCCGAGGTGCTTGCGTCCTTTAAAGCTTCAAACGAGATAAGCAATAAAGTCACAACGCTTGTTAAATATCATCAGGCATTCGAAAACGTGTACGATATCAGAATCAAACACTGGCTGGGTAAAATAGGGCCGGAATACACACTCTCGCTGTTTGATGTGCGTATGGCGGATCTTGCCGCGCACAATCCAAAAAAGGAAGAGGTCAAACTTGAGGCGTTTCGGCTCAAAGCGCTCAAGCAAGAAGCGCAGCAGATCATTGCCCGCGGCGAACCGTACCGCGTTACCGATCTTGCCGTTAACGGCAACGACCTGATCAAGCTCGGCTACAGCGGTAAAGAGATCGGCGAAACGCTAAACAAGCTTCTTTCGCTCGTTATTGACGGTGCGCTTCAAAATACCAGAGAAGAGCTTATGCGTTTTATCCAAAATAATAGGATATGAAAAAAGAATGCACAGGGATGCTTATCATAACATTCCTGTGCATGAATTGTTGCAAAAGCGCTGGTTTAGTTGATATGGCTTATGTGCTTTTTGAGCACCATGTTGATATATTGCGAAAGAGAACGGTCGTCCTCCTCGGCAAGTTTTTTATTTCCGCCAAAATATCCTCATCAACGATTATGCTTATTTTTTCTTTAAGCGGCTTCATGGCATCTTCACCTCTGATTTATAGTATCATAAAATGCTACACGGTATTGACAAAAGCGATAAAGTAGTAAAAAATACTACTAAATATTATTGCTTTTTGCAGGTCGCTTTATGAAGAAATCATCTTTTATAATCGTTTGCCTTGTTTTTCTCATTTTTATTTATATATGGCTGTCTTTTGCAGTGTCACCCAAGGGAGCTTTTGACAGCGTGGAAAACAGTTTATATAAAACGGCCCAATGGGTTGAAACTGTAGAAAACAAATATGTAATGTAATATGTTTAAGAATTTTGCCGTGCTTTTGTGCGGCATTTCATTTTGTAAATTATCATCTAAATTCTTTCCTTTTGCTGTTGACAAATGAAAAATATGGATTATAATAATATTAGCACTCAAAAGGAAAGAGTGCTAATTCTAAAATACAAGGTGATAAGAATGAGAAAAAAGCAATTCAAAGCAGAATCCAAAAAGCTGCTTGATATGATGATCAATTCCATTTATACAAATAAGGAGATCTTTATCCGCGAGCTCATCTCCAATGCGTCAGACGCAATCGATAAGCTCTATTTCAAATCCCTTACCGATACTTCCGTCGGCATGGATAAGGATGATTTTGAGATCTTTCTTTCCACCGATAAGGAAAACAGAACGTTCATGATCTCCGATAACGGTATCGGCATGACTGCCGAAGAGCTTGAATCCAATCTCGGCACCATAGCCAAGTCCGGCTCGCTCAATTTCAAAAAAGAAAATGAGGACGCTAAAGAAAACGATATAGAAGTGATCGGGCAGTTCGGCGTCGGCTTCTATTCCTCGTTTATGGTTGCAAAAAGGGTAGAGGTCGTTTCCAAAGCTTACGGTGAAGACGTTGCGCATAAATGGGTCTCAGAGGGCGCAGACGGCTATACGCTGGAAGAGTGTGAAAAGGACAAGCCCGGTACTGTAATAACACTTTATATGAAAGACGATACGGAAAATGAAGATTATTCTCATTTCCTTGAGCAGTATACGATCACCGAGCTTGTGAAAAAATACAGCGATTATATCCGTTATCCCATCAAGATGAAAGCTACGCATTCCGTTCCCGACCCGGATAAGGAGGGCGAATATAAAGAGGAAACAGCCGTTGAAACGCTGAATTCCATGGTGCCGCTCTGGCGCAAGAATAAAAATGAGATTACGCCGGAGGAATATAACGAATATTATAAGGCAAAATTCTTTGATTATCATGACCCGCTGGATGTAATCCACTTTAAGTCGGAGGGCACGGCAACCTTTGATTCCATCATCTATATTCCGTCCGCCGCGCCTATGGATTATTATTCCAAAGATTACGAAAAGGGCCTTGCGCTTTACACAAACGGCGTTATGATCATGGAAAAGTGCGCCGATCTTGTGCCCGATTATTTCAGCTTTGTGAAAGGCATCGTGGATTCGGCGGATCTGAACCTCAATATCAGCCGTGAAACGCTGCAGCAGGATTATCAGGTAAAAATCATTGCAAAAGCAATCGATAAAAAGATCAAATCCGAACTGAAAAAGATGCTTGCAAAAGACCGTGAGAAGTATGAAAAATTCTTTGATACATTCGGCGTGCAGATCAAATGGGGCGTTTATGCGGATTACGGCGCCGAAAAGGACGGCCTTAAGGATCTGATGATGTTCAAATCCGTTAAGGACGGAAAATACGTCACCCTTAAAGAATATATGGACGCCATGCCCGAGGGGCAGGAAAAGATTTATTACGCCTGCGGCGATACGCCGGAGAAGATCGCGCTCCTGCCGCAGACCGAGGCGGTTAAATCCAAGGGCTTTGACGTGCTCTGCTTTACCGATGATGTGGACGAGTTTGCCGTTCAGATGCTCATGGAGTATGAGGACAAGCAGTTTGCAAATATCTGCAAAGATGATCTGAACCTTGCTTCTGAAGAAGAGAAAAAGGCGCTTGATGAGAAAAATGAGGGCGCGAAAGATATGCTGGAAGAGATGAAAGGCTATCTCGGCGATGAAGTTACGGCAGTTAAATTTTCCGATTCTCTTGGCTCGCACGCCGTCTGTCTTTCAAGCGAGGGCTATGTTTCTCTTGATATGGCAAAGGTGCTCAGCCGTATGCCGGGCGGCTCAAACGGCGTAAAGGCGCAGCTTGTGCTGGAGATCAATTCAGATCACGCCATTGCCGAAAAGCTGTTCAGGCTTTTTGCAGAGGATAAGGATAAGCTTCAGAAATATACAAAGATCCTTTATAACGAGGCGCGCCTTGTAAGCGGTCTGGAGATCGAAAATCCAACCGAATTTGCCGATATGGTATCGGAACTTCTGTAAAAAACGAATATTTTGCGGCTGGCTTTGTGTTCAGCCGCTTTTTTATGTGCTGTTTTAATAAAAACCAAGGTGAATATTTGTCTATTCCGCTTGATGAAATTTATTTAGAGTTATGCTAAAATAAAAATAGCTACAGTTTAAGCTGAAATCTTCATAGGGGGAATAGTTATGAAGTATAATGTTATCACGATCAGCCGTGAATTCGGCAGCGGCGGCAGATATATCGGCGAGGAGCTTGCAAAAAAGCTCGGCTGGGATTATTATGATAAAGAGATCATTTCCAAGGTTGCCGAAAAGACCGGCTTTGCAGAGGAATTTGTTGAGCAGGCGGGCGAACATTCGCCGTTTAAAAGCATTTTTTCCTATGGCTTTGTCAGCAGGGACGGCAGCGGTTCTTCCTTGGAGGATTATGTTTATTCCGCGCAGCGCAAGATCATTTTGGAGCTTGCGGATAAAGGCCCCTGTATCATCGTAGGCAGATGCGCCGATTATATCCTGCAGGACCGTAAGGATTGCCTGAACGTCTTTATCCACGGAGATGAGGAAAGCAAGATCCGGCGTATTATGAAGTATAAGAATACGGATATAAAGCAGGCAAAAAAGCTTATGAAGGATATAGATAAGCGCCGCCGTATCAATTATAACTATTATACAGACAGGCAGTGGGGCAGTGCGCAGAATTTTGACCTCAGCCTAAACAGCACCTCGCTCGGCACGGATAACTGCGTCAAGATCATCTATGACGCCGTCACAAACCTGGATTGGTTCGTCTCAGATTCCGTAAAGTAAAAACTTTGATTCATAAGTTCATATTGCCCGTTGCAGGGTGCAAAAAACGGCAGGCGGTTTTCCGTCTGCCGTTTATCTTTGTCAATATTCGATCTTGCCTGTAAATACAAGATTGCAGTCGCCCGTAAGGGAGATCTTTTCATCCGTGTAATTTACGATCAGATCGCCGCCGCGCAGCTTAACGGTTATGTCCTTGCCTTTTTCGCATTTGCCCTCAAGCACCGCCGCAACTGCCGCCGCGCAAGCGCCTGTGCCGCAGGCAAGCGTTTCGCCGTTTCCGCGCTCCCAAACACGCATCTTTAGCGTTCTGCTGTTTACAACGCGCACAAATTCCGTGTTGATACGCTCCGGGAACAGATCCGCGTTCTCGATTTTGGGGCCAACGCTTTCTATATCCACTCTGTCCACATTGTCCACAAACACAACGCAGTGCGGGTTGCCCACCGAAACGCAGGTAATGCTGTATTCCTTGCCGGCGATCACCGCTTTTCTTGCAATGATGCTTTCGCCGTCTAAATTTGCCGGTATCTCCTGCGGCTTTAGGTAAGCCCTGCCCATATCAACGGTCACGGACGATACCTTGCCGTTCCTCGTAAACAGCTCCAGGCTTCGGATGCCGCTTGCCGTTTCAACGGTTATGCGCTCCTTGTCAACGATCTTGTTGTCATACAGATATTTCCCCACGCAGCGTATGGAATTGCCCGCCATTTCGCCCTCTGAGCCGTCGCGGTTGAAGATGCGCATCTTGGCGTCCGCAATGTCTGAGCTTTCAATCAGCACGATACCGTCGCCGCCTATGCCTCTGTGCCTGTCCGTAAATTCTATGGCAAAGCTCTCCGGGCAGGTGATCACGCCGTCAACATTGTTAAAGAAGATATAATCATCGCCCGTGCCCTGCATCTTGCTGAATGTAAGCACGCTCTTTTCATGGCGCATGTTGTTTATGTCTACCAGCTCGGTGTTTCTCTCGTTGTACCGGCTTGCAATAATATCCGCAAGGGCGTTCGCCGTGTCAAGCGAGGTCAGCGTAGCGATGCCAAGCTGATTCGCGCGGTTAAACAGCTTGATGTAATCCGCAATGCTCTTTTTATCGCTCTTGCCGGTATAAACGATGTAATCCAGCTTTCCGCTTTCAACAAGCTCCATAATGGAATTGTCTTCGCTGAGCTTATTCACGGTCTCCACCTCTATGCCGAGGCTGGCGATCGCCCTGCCGGTCTCGGGCGTTGCCCAGATCTTGATGCCAAGGTCGTCCAGCTTTTTGGCAAGGTTCACGATCTCATACCTGTCTTTTTTGGTAACGGTGATCAGTACGCCGTGGCGCGCGTCTCTGCGGGATTCAACCTTGAAGCCGGCTGAGATAAGCCCCTTGAACAGCGCCTCGTTCAGATTTTTGCCAACGCCCAGCACTTCGCCGGTGGATTTCATTTCCGGCCCGAGCTGGCTGTTTACATTATTTAGTTTCTCAAAGCTGAATACGGGCACCTTGACCGCAAAATAAGGCGGCGTCTTGTAAAGCCCGGTACCGTAACCAAGACTTTCCAGGGTTGCGCCTACCATAATTTTTGTGGCAAGCTCAACCATCGGAACGCCGGTCACCTTGCTTATGTAGGGGATCGTTCTCGACGCGCGCGGGTTAACTTCAATAACATACAGTTCGTTCTGATAAATCAGATACTGTATGTTTACAAGTCCTTTTGTTCCGAGTGAAAGCGCCAGCTTTTGGGATACGTCGCATATCTTGCGCAGCATCTTGTCATTCAGATTGTACGGCGGGTAAACAGCTATGGAATCGCCGCTGTGCACGCCTGCGCGCTCAATATGCTCCATGATACCGGGGATAAGCACCTTTTCGCCGTCGGAGATACAGTCCACTTCAAGCTCCGTGCCCATCATATACTTGTCCACAAGAACGGGATTTTCTATGCCCTGCGCAAGGATTATGCTCATATACTGCTCAACGTCATCGTTCGTGTAGGCAATCGTCATATTCTGACCGCCGATAACATAGCTGGGCCTGAGCAAAACAGGGTAGCCGAGCCTGTTCCCGGCTTCAAGCGCACCGTCAAGCGTAGTGACTGATGTGCCTTTCGGTCTGAAAATGCCGAAATTTTCGAGCAGCTTGTCAAACTTATCCCTGTCCTCTGCAACGTCAATGCCCTCGGCGGAAGTACCGAGTATGCGTATGCCGCTGTCGTCAAGAAATTTTGTCAGCTTGATCGCAGTCTGCCCGCCAAACGCCACAACAACACCGTAAGGCTTTTCAACTTTAATGACATTCATTACGTCCTCGGGCGTCAGCGGTTCAAAATAAAGCCTGTCGCCCGTGTCAAAGTCCGTGGAAACGGTTTCCGGGTTGTTGTTGATAAGTATAACCTCGTAGCCAAGCTCTTTTAATGTCCAAACGCAGTGAACGGAGGAGTAGTCAAATTCAATGCCCTGGCCGATGCGAATGGGGCCGGAGCCAAGCACGATGATCCTTTCCTTTTTGCCGCGTTCCAGCTCTCTGCTTTCGCAGTGGTCGTCATAGGTGGAATAAAAGTACGGCGTTTCTGCGGCAAATTCGGCGCCGCAGGTGTCAACCATTTTGTATACGGCGTGCTTGTGATAGGCAAGAGGAGAGCCGCTTAACCTTTCAAGCGCGGCGTCCGTGTAGCCGTATTTCTTGCCTTTGATATAAAGCTCGTTGCTCAGCGGTACGCCGTCTATCTCTTTCTCGTAATCCGCAAGGTTTTTGAGCTTGTATAAAAACCACTCGTCTATCATGGTGATCTTATGGATCTTGTCAACGGACACGCCGCTTTTGAGCGCCCGGAAAACGGAAAACAGCCTCAGATCGTCCTGATCGTATAATTTTTCTCTGATATCGGTGCCGTCGAGCTGTTTGTTGTTCAGCGTGTCCAGCCCGATCTCGGCGCCGCGCACCGCCTTCATGATCGCCATTTCAAAAGACGGCGCAATGCTCATGACCTCGCCGGTGGCTTTCATCTGTGTGCCGAGCTTTCTTGAAGCGTTGATAAACTTATCAAACGGCCATTTCGGCACCTTAACCACAACATAGTCCAGCGTCGGCTCAAAGCAGGCACAGGTCTTGCCTGTAATGTCGTTTCGGATTTCGTCCAGCGTGTAGCCGAGGGCGATCTTGGTCGTGACCTTTGCAATCGGATAGCCCGTTGCCTTTGAAGCAAGCGCAGAGGAGCGCGATACACGCGGGTTTACCTCAATAACGCTGTATTCAAAGCTTTCGGGATTCAGTGCAAACTGGCAGTTGCAGCCGCCCTCAATGCCAAGCTCCGTGATGATGTCAAGAGATGCGGTCCTGAGCATCTGGTATTCCTTGTCGCCCAGCGTTACGGCAGGGGCTATAACAATGCTGTCGCCCGTGTGCACGCCAACGGGGTCAAAGTTTTCCATGGAGCATACGGCAATCACATTACCGGCGCTGTCCCGCATGACCTCAAATTCTATCTCTTTCCAGCCCGCGATGTATCTTTCTACAAGTACCTGGGTGATCGGGCTGAGCATCAGGCCGTGCTTCGCAACGTCCTCCAGCTCTTTTTCATTGTTTGCAACGCCGCCGCCCGCGCCGCCGAGCGTAAATGCCGGGCGGATAATGACCGGGTAGCCGATCTCGGCAGCGATCTTCTTTGCCGTTTCCACATCGTTTGCAATGTCGCTCGGCACAACAGGCTGGTTGATCTTGACCATGGTATCCCTGAAAAGCTGCCTGTCCTCCGCCTTGTCGATTGCCTCGGCGTTCGTGCCAAGAAGACGCACGCCCATTTTGTCAAGATAACCGTCCCTTGCAAGCTGCATGGAGATCGTAAGTCCCGTCTGCCCGCCGAGTCCGCCCAAAATGCTGTCCGGTCTTTCTTTTTCAATGATTCTTTTAACCGTTTCTTCGGTAAGCGGTTCAAGGTATATGTGGTCTGCAAGCGCGCTGTCCGTCATGATCGTGGCAGGGTTGGAGTTCACAAGCACAACTTCAATACCTTCGTCTTTCAATACGCGGCACGCCTGCGCGCCTGCATAGTCAAACTCAGCCGCCTGCCCTATAACGATTGGGCCGGAGCCGATTACAAGCACCTTTTTTATATCTTTGTTAAGAGGCATTATGCATTACCTCCCATCATTTCAATAAATCTGTCAAATAAAAATCTTGTGTCGTGCGGGCCGCTGCAAGCCTCGGGGTGAAACTGCACGGAAAACGCATTTTTTCCCGGGTAATCGATTCCCTCGTTTGTGCCGTCGTTCGCGTTGATATAGCTGATCACGCCGCCGCACGCTTCCACAGCGTCGTTGATAACGGCATAGCCGTGGTTTTGAGAGGATATGTAAGTCCTGCCTGTTTTCAGATCTTTAACAGGCTGGTTAACGCCTCTGTGGCCGTATTTCAGCTTTTCCGTCTTGGCGCCCATCGCAAGTGCAAGCAGCTGGTGCCCTAAGCATATGCCGAAGATCGGCTTTTTGCCGATCAGCTTTTTCAGTTCGTCAATGCACTGCGTATTCTCCGCCGGGTCTCCCGGGCCGTTTGAAAGCATGATTCCGTCCGGGTCAAGCTTAAGAACGTCCTCGGCTTTTGTATCCTGCGGCATAACGGCAACGTTGCAGCCGCGCTTTATCAGCTCACGCGCAATATTTTCCTTTTTGCCGTAGTCAAGAAGCACAACATTGTATTTCGGCTCCTGCGCCGCAAGCGGTATCGGTTTCCTGCAGGAAACGGCCTCAACGGCATTTTGCACCCTGTAGGCTTTTACCTTGCCCTCGTCAAAATCGCGCGGGTCGGAGCAGATCATCGCGTTCATAACGCCGCTCTCGCGAATAATTTTTGTGATCTCGCGCGTGTCTACGTCATAAACGCCGGGAATATTGTTCTCTTTCAGATATTCGTCTAGCGTTATATCGCATCTGAAATTAGAAGGTTGGTCGCACTTTTCGCGCACGATATATGCCGTTACATAGGATCTTCCGCTTTCCGCGTCGTCCTCTATAAAACCGTAATTGCCAATAAGCGGAAAAGTCTGCAAAACGATCTGCCCGTAATAGCTCGGGTCGGTCAGCGTTTCAATATAGCCGCACATGCCTGTTGTAAAAACAAGCTCTCCCGTAACATCACCGCCGGCGCCGAATCGCTTTCCCTCAAAAACTCTGCCGTTTTCAAGGCATATGTAAACCTTTTCATTATCCATAAATTAAACTTCCTGTTGATTATTGCCGCCCAGCAGCTTTACAAGCACGGCTTTCTGCGCGTGCAGCCTGTTTTCCGCCTCGTCAAAGATCTCGTCTGCGTGCGCCTCAAATACCTCTGCCGTGATCTCTTCGCCCCTGTGCGCCGGCAGGCAGTGCAGCACCATGGCGTCGGATTTAGCCACTGCCATAACGTCGTCGTTTATCTGGTAATTCTTAAATACCTTTTCGCGCTCGGCCTTTTCTTCTTCCTGCCCCATAGACGCCCAAACGTCGGTATAAAGAACGTCCGCGTCCTTTGCGCATGCAAGAATGTCCGCAGAGCAGGTGAATCTGCCGTTCTCGGCAGCCCATTTCATGATCTTTTCATCGGGCAGGTATCCCTGCGGGCAGGCAACGGCGCATTCCATGCCCATGGTTACGGCGCCTACGATCAGGCTGTTTGCCATATTGTTTCCGTCCCCGATAAAGCAGAATTTAAGCCCGTCAAAGGTCTTTTTGTATTCCCTGATCGTCATAAGATCAGCCAGCACCTGGCACGGGTGGCAGTAGTCCGTAAGCCCGTTGATGATGGGTATTGAGCCGTATTTTGCAAGGTCTTCCACTTCCGTTTGCTCAAAAGTCCTTATCATGATCCCGTCAAGATAGCGGGAGAGCACACGTGCCGTGTCCTGAACAGGCTCGCCTCTGCCGATCTGCAGATCCCTGTTTGAAAGAAACAATGCCTGCCCGCCAAGCTGGTACATACCCGTTTCAAAGGATACACGAGTTCTTGTTGAACTTTTCTGGAATATCATGCCAAGCGTTTTTCCTTTTAAAAGGGGATGCTCTATGCCGTGCTTCGTTTCATATTTCAGCTGATCGGCAAGGTTTAAAATATCCAGTATATCGTGGTGGTCAAGATCCTGTAATTTAAGCAAGTGCTTCATTTTCAATTACCTCCTTAAGAATGGAAAGGCCTTTATCCGTTTCCTCTTTTGTTATATTCAGAGCGGGCAAGAGCCTTATTTTGGTTTTTGCAGTCAGTACAAGCAGGCCTTTCTCAAGGCATTTGTTTGCAATGTCCGCCGCTTTGTAATCTGTTTCAATGCCAAGCATCAGCCCCATGCCGGAGACCGATTTAACGCCTTTGATCTCTTTCAGTTTGCTTACTATATATTTGCTTTTATCGGAAACTTCCTGCAAAAATGTATCGTCTATCCGCTTAACAATGCTGATCGCGCCAGCCGCCGCTATCGGGTTACCGCCGAATGTGGAGCCGTGCGAGCCGGGCGTAACAGTGTCTTCAAGCTTGCTGCCGAATAAAACAGCGCCCATGGGCAGACCGCCTGCAAGCCCTTTTGCCGTGGAAACGATATCCGGCTCAATGCCGTAGTGCATATAGGAAAAATATTTACCCGTTCTGCCGTTTCCGGTCTGCACCTCGTCCACGCACATCAGTATATCCTTTTCCCGGGCAATACGCGCAATCTCTTTTACAAAATCCGCATTCAGATTCAGAACGCCGCCCTCACCCTGTACGCATTCAAACATAATGGCGCAAACATCGTCCGTTATCATCGCGTTCAGCGCTTCAATATCATTTGCGGGGCAGTATTTGAATCCGGGCGTAAACGGGCCGAATATCTTGTGAAAGCCCTCCTGCCCGGTGGCGGAAAGGGTCGTTACCGTTCTGCCGTGAAAGGAATTAACAAGTGTAATGATTGTCTTGCGGCCCTCGCCGTATTTGTCATAGCTGTATTTTCGGGCAAATTTTATCATACCCTCGTTTGCCTCCGCGCCGCTGTTGCCGAAAAATACTTTTTTCATTCCTGTTTTCTCGCAAAGCAGCTTTGCAAGCTCCGCGCACGGCTCAGTGTAATACAGGTTTGAAGTGTGCTGTATTCTTCCAAGCTGTTTGATCACGGCATTTTTCCATTCCTCGTCCGCAATGCCAAAGGCTGTAACGCCTATGCCGGAGCCGAAATCGATGTATTCTTTGCCGTTTTCGTCATGCACCGTTGATCCCTTGCCGTCCGTCAGAACAACGTTGAATCTGCCGTATGCGTGCGATACGTACTGATCGTCTGTCTCTTTGATTCCCATTCTCATCACCTGCTTCTGAACATCGTTCCCATACCTTCGTCGGTCAGCATCTCCATCAGTATGGAGTGGGGAACACGTCCGTCTATAATGAATGCTCTCTTTACGCCCTCGCGTATCGCCTGCGTCATGGAGTCTATCTTGGGTATCATGCCGCCGCTGATGATGCCGTCCGCAATCAGCGCCGGAACATCGGATATGTATACCCTGTGTATGAGCGAGCTTTCATCGTCTTTATCTCTCAAAAGCCCAGCCACATCCGTCATGGATATTAGCGCTTCCGCCTTGAGCTTTCCGGCAACAGCTGCGGCAACGGTGTCCGCGTTTATGTTGTAGCAGTTGCCGTTCTCGTCATAACCTACTGTAGAGATGACCGGAATAAACGCGTGCGCAAGCGCTTCCTCCACCACATCCATATTCATATCCGTGATCTCGCCCACAAAGCCGTGGCGCTCGTCCAGCGGGCGGCATTTTATCATATTGCCGTCCATTCCGGAAAGCCCTATTGCGTGGCCGCCGAGGTTGCCGATCTGGCACACCAAGTCTTTGTTTACCTTGCCGGCAAGCACCATCTGCACAACGTTTGCCGTTTCCTTGTCCGTAACGCGCAGGCCGTCAAGAAATTCGCTTTGGATATGCATGGCTTCAAGCGTTTTGCTTATCTCGGGACCGCCGCCGTGAACGAGCACAACTCTTATCCCTATCGTTGTCAGCAGCACGATATCATGCATAACGGATTCTTTAAGCTCCTGATTTATCATCGCGTTTCCGCCGTATTTTATAACAACGGTCTTTTTTCTGTATAGCTGAATATTCGGCAGCGCCCTTGCAAGCACTTCCGCCTTCATCGCGTTCGTAATGTCCATTTTGTTCCTCCGCTTACTGTTTATATGCCGCCTTATATCAGGTCCTGTAATCGCCGTTGATCTTTACGTAATCATATGTCAGATCACAACCCCATGCCTTTGCGCTGCTTTCGCCCGAATTCAGGTCTATGATCACGTAAATTTCGTCGCTCTTAAGCACTTCCGCCGCCTTTTCCTCGGAAAAGTCAACGCCGGCTCCGTTCCTGCAAACGGCGATCTTTCCGTATTCGCTTTTTATATCCACATCAACGCGGTTGATGTCAAACGCAGCCGGCGCATAGCCCACCGCGCAAAGAATACGTCCCCAGTTGGCGTCCTCGCCGAATACCGCGCACTTAAAAAGTGTTGAACCGGCAACGCTTTTGGCAACTGCTATTGCCGTGTCCGTATCGGTGCAGCCCTTGCATTCGCACTCTATAAGCTTTGTTGCGCCTTCGCCGTCCTTGGCAAGCATTTTTGTAAGGTTCATCATAACCTCATAAAGCGCGGTTTTAAAGCTTTCGTAATCGTCCGTGCCGCATGCTATTTCCGCGTTTTGCGCAAGTCCGTTTGCCATAACGGCAACCATGTCGTTTGTAGACGTGTCGCCGTCAATGGAAAGGCAGTTGTAGGTTATCTTTACGATCTCATCAAGCGCTTTTTGCAGAGCTGCGGCGGAGATCGCGCAGTCCGTCGTAATGAAATTCAGGGTCGTTGCCATGTTCGGGTGGATCATGCCGCTGCCCTTTGCCATTCCGCCGATCCTGCATGTCTTTTCACCGATCTTAAATGCAACAGCGTATTCTTTTTTTACCGTGTCGGTCGTCATAATCGCCGTAGCCGCCTCTGCGTTACCTGTATAGGAAAGTCCTGCAACAAGCGGCTTTACGCCTTTTTCGATAGGTTTGATCGGCAGCACCTGGCCTATAACGCCTGTTGATGCAACGATCACGTCTTCCGGCTTGATTCCAAGCTCCTCTGCGGCAAGCACGCACATTTTTCGCGCTTTTTCCTCTCCGTCCGCATTGCAGGTGTTGGCGTTTTTAGAGTTCACGATCACCGCTCTTGCCTTGCCGCCTGTTTTTTCAAGATTGCGTTTTGTAACGATGATCGGCGCACCCTTTACTTTATTCGTTGTGTATACTGCCGCACAGGTGCACTCCGCATCGGAAACGATTATTCCCAGATCGTTTTTGTGCGGCGCAGCGGGATTATGGTTATCCGCCGCGGGTTTCTTGATTCCGCAGTAAACGCCGTTTGCCTGAAACCCTTTCGGCGCGCAAACGCCTCCGCCAATCCTTTCGGTTTTCATATCTTCAGTCCCCCAAAACAAGTGATCTTTCTTCTTCCATGCCGCAGGCAAGGTTCATGCACTGCACCGCCGCGCCGGAAGCCCCTTTTCCCAGATTATCAAATCTGGCGGTTATAACAAATCTGTCGTCATTTCCGTTAAGCTCAATCTCCATGTCGTCGCGCCCGTCAAAATTGTTTGCGCCGATCATATTGCCTGTGAATCCCGCAGGTCTTACTTTCACAAGCGTTTCACCCGCATAGTGTTCTCTAAGAATATCCCGCACGTTACCCGGCTTCAGACCGCCGCAAAGCATATCGGTGAAAAAGGGTATGCTGACGACCATACCGCATTTGTAATCACATATCATCGGTGAAAAAACAGGGTATCTTTCAATGCCCGTGATCGTTTTCATCTCTTTGAGATGCTTGTGCTGCTGCGTCAGTCCGTACTGCCTCGGCGAATCAAGCTCCTTATTCCGCTCGGCGTCCTCATACTGCGCAATCGCGCTTTTGCCGCCGCCGCTGTAGCCGGAGACCGCAAAGCAGGTGAGGGGATAGTCCCTTTCAATAACGCCGTGCTTTATAAGCGGGTAAACAATGGCAATGAATCCGCTTGCATAGCAGCCGGGATTTGCAATAAATTTGTTCGTCTCAATATTTTTTCTGAATTGAGGTGAAAGCTCCGGAAAGCCGTAAGCCCAGCCGGGTTCTGTTCGGTGCGCTGTTGAAGCGTCAATGATCTTCGTGTGCGTATTGCTGCTGTCAAGCAGGGTAACGGCGTCCCTTGCCGCCTCGTCCGGCAGGCACAAAAAGGTGATATCGCTCTCGTTTATGTATTTTTTGATCTCCGCGCCGTCTTTTCGCTTTTCAGGCGGGATCTCAAGCAGTTTAATATCCTCTCTTTTTTGCAATCTTTCTTTTATACGCAGCCCGGTCGTTCCGGCCTGTCCGTCAATGAATACTTTTTTCATAATATACAAATCTCCGCAAATAGGTAAAGCCTTCCGCAAAACGGATCGTGACCTTATCCTTTAATGTTTAAATATTAATCTTTTTATATTATACACTCGCCGCTTATAAAGTCAATAGAATATTGCAAAAATATTATAAATATACATATATAATGAATAAATATGCAAATATCGGTTGGGAACGATATGCAAATCCGATCGGCAGGATTCGTTAAATTCTTCAATAATATACAAAAATTTTCGTTTGCTTTCGTGATAATTTATAAAAATTTTATAATTTCTCTTACAGAATTTTATAATAAAAAATATAAAATATAATGCAGTAAAAGGGGTGAGGGTATGAAAACTCGTAAAAAAGCCTACGGCGACAGTAATATGGTAGGCAGAAATATCGAGCGATTACGTAAAGAGCGCGGTATTAAGCAAAAGAATTTTATATCCAAAATCCAGGTGATGGGGATGGATATCAACCCCACAAGTTATTCAAAGCTTGAAGGGCAGTTGCGCATTGCAACGGATAAAGAGATCTATGTTATAGCCAAAGTGCTTGGTGTTCCTCTGGAGGAGTTGTTTAAGGCAAACGGTGAATAGCTGCTTTACAGCTGCTCATACTTTGCTGTTTGACCCGGTCGTTATCGTCATCGGGTTAGGTGTGTTATGCATATTTATAGGAAAGGGGCTGTCGCGGAATCATTTGATTCTCGGCAGCCCCGTGTGTTATTTCAGTGTTTTCGGTTTTTCAATCGGTTCTATTCCAAGCGTTCGGATATGCTCTTTCATCTGCTTTATTTCTTTTGCTTTCGTGTAAAATGCAGGGGTGTGCGCGTCCAGCCCCGTTATCACTTCACAGCCGCACGCAGCTGCTGTTTTCCAAAAATCGTCCCGCGGGTAGCTTCTTTTCTCATAATATCCCAAAAAGTTGTATTCAAGCGGAATGCCAAGCTCTTTTACACCCATGCAAAGCCGGTGCATCTCTTCAAGATATATCTCTTTATCGCCTGTAAAATGGATCAGATCAGGATGTGCAAGATATAAGAATTCGCCGGTCTCAAGCCCCTCAAGGCACTGCGAAACATATCTGCTCAGCTTTTGCGCGTCATGGGTTTCGGTTCCGCTGTAATTTCCCCGGGAATCATATTCGTTACCCGTAAAATGCTGCCCCATAATCAAATAGTCAATGTCAAAGCTTTTTAAAAATTTCAGCTCCTTTTCAAAAAGCTCGGGGTAGTATTCCAGCTCAAAACCCAGATATATTTTGATCTGATCCCTATATTTGTTTTTTAAATCATGAATGCTCTTCGCGTATTCCTCCGCCTCGTACGGCTTCATTCTGAATGTTGAATAATAGCCGCAGCCGTCGGGAAAAAGCATCGGCGCATGGTCTGAAAACCCGATCTCGTCAAACCCGTTTTCGATTGCTTTTAAAACGTATTCCTCGTCCTCGCCGATCGCGTGTCCGCATCTCTTAGTGTGCGTATGATAATTCTTCATAAAAAAATTATATCATATTTTTGCAAAAATTCAATGCCATTTACTTGACAACTTCTCTCAAGTTTCGTATAATACCATTTGCAACGCCACGTTGCAGGTCAATGGCCCGGTAGTTCAGCTGGTTAGAACGCCTGCCTGTCACGCAGGAGGTCGACGGTTCAAGTCCGTTCCGGGTCGCCATCAGTGCTGATATGGCTCAGGCGGTAGAGCGCATCCTTGGTAAGGATGAGGTCGGCGGTTCAAGTCCGCCTATCAGCTCCAAAAGCGAGACGCATTAGCGCCTCGTTTTTTATTTGCAAAGAAAAGCGGACTTGAACCGCCGAAAAGCACTCCAAATCTTGATTTGGAAGAAACAGTCCGGTGGACTGTTTCGCCGTGCGTCGCGCAACCTTCAAAAGTCCGCCTATCAGCTCCAGTCAAAAATCCCCGGTTTTCCGCATAATTACGCGGCGCCGGGGATTTTTCTTTTTTGTTTTTCACATCACGCCGCATATCCGCAAATGCCCTAAAACATCTGCAAATTAGTAACGAATTAGTTACCGGTAAATCGAAACTGCTTCATTGCTCATGTGTTTCATTAATACTAAACAGTCATAAAATAAAAGGCTCCCTTGCGGAAGCCTTTTATTTATATACAATTTATTATACAAGACCCTGAGCAAGCATCGCGTCAGCAACTTTGATAAAGCCGGCAATGTTAGCGCCTGCAACAAGATTGCCCTCAACGCCGTATTCTTTGGCAGCCTCGCAGCTCTTTGTGTAGATGTTTTCCATAATGCTCTTCAGTTCTGCGTCAACAGTCTCAAAATTCCACGGGTGGCGTGATCCGTTCTGGCACATCTCAAGAGCGGAGGTTGCCACGCCGCCGGCGTTCGTAGCCTTTGCAGGTCCGAAAAGCACGCCGTTTTCATGGAATTGGGCAATAGCTTCGGGTGTGGAAGGCATATTAGCGCCCTCACACACAGCAATAACACCGTTTGCGATAAGCGTTTTCGCAGCTTCCTCATCAAGCTCGTTCTGCGTGGCGCAGGGAAGCGCAATATCGCATTTCACAGTCCATACTCCGCTGCAGCCCTCATGATATTCTGCTTCCGGATGATAGGTAACATACTCGCTGATCCTCTTGCGCTCAACCTCTTTCAGCTCCTTGATAAGAGGCAGATCAATACCGCGTTTATCAATGATATAGCCGTCCGAATCACTCATCGTGATTACCTTTGCGCCAAGCTGAGTAGCTTTCTCACAAGCATAGATCGCAACGTTGCCGGAGCCGGAGATCACAACTTTCTTTCCTTTAAACGAAGAAGCGTGGTCATTGAGCATGGCCTCTGTATAATAGCAAAGACCATAGCCGGTTGCCTCTGTACGTACAAGCGAACCGCCGTAGTTAAGACCTTTACCGGTGAGCACGCCGCCGCTGTTGACATTCATGATCCTCTTATATTGACCGTAAAGGAAGCCGATCTCTCTTGCGCCTACGCCGATATCGCCGGCAGGTACGTCGGTATCTGCGCCGATGTGTCTGTAAAGCTCCGTCATAAAGCTCTGGCAGAAGCGCATGACCTCCATATCGCTCTTGCCCTTGGGGTCAAAGTCGGAGCCGCCTTTTGCGCCGCCGATCGGCAGGCCCGTAAGGCTGTTTTTGAAGATCTGCTCAAAGCCGAGGAATTTAATGATTCCTTCGTAAACCGAGGGATGAAAACGCAGTCCGCCTTTGTAAGGGCCGATCGCGCTGTTAAACTGGATCCTGTAACCTCTGTTTATCTGGATCTTGCCGCTGTCATCGATCCACGGAACTCGGAATTTAATGATCCTTTCTGGCTCTACTATGCTTTCAAAAACGCCCTTTTCAATGTATTCCGGGTGTCTGTCTGCAACAGTGTCAAGGGATTCCAAAACCTCATACACCGCCTGATGGAATTCAGGCTCGTTCGGGTTGCGCTTCTTAACCCTTTCCATGAGCTCTGCAAGATATTCATTGTTAATGCTCATAATCTCTCTCCTTATATAAATTATACCAAAATATTTTATCATTAAAAAAATTTGTTTACAATAAACAAGATTTAAAAAAAATCAATATGCTTTTCAAAAATTATTATACAATTTATATAAGTTTTAGACCCGATACGGTGAGCGGAAATTCACTTTTTGCAGTATCATTTTGCAGATGCAAAAAATTCAAATAATTTACAGAGAGTTATTGCATTATATTTCAATTTGTAATATAATACAAATAAATTAAGATACTAATTTGAAAGAGGTAGATCAGATGAAAATGACCAAGGGCGCGTCTGCGGCTACGCAAAAGTATATGGCGGACGGTATTCGCTACGTGTGCGAGAATTTTAAGGAACGTTCACCCGGTTCACACAGCGAACGAAAGGCGCAGAAATATCTTAAAAGCGAGCTTGAAAAGTGGGCTGACAAGGTTGAAATGGAGGATTTTTCGGTTCACCCCGCCGCTTTTATGGGCTGGATACCGGCAGCAGCGGTGATCGGTATGCTGGCAGTTCTTTTTTACTGGCTTACATACACCGGCGCCGCCTCGGGCCCGGGGCTTGCGATCGTTTCAACGGTTATTGTTCTGTTTGCGCTTGCCTGCCTCGTTTTTGAGTTCCTTATGTACCGTGAGTTTGTCGATTTCTTGTTCCCGCGTAAAACATCAAGAAACGTTATGGCGCGCAGAGCGCCTAAGGGCGAAGTGAAAAGAAGGATCATTTTCGGTGGTCATACGGACGCCGCTAATGAGTGGACTTATTCCCTGCACGGCGGCATAAAGAGCCTTGCTCCTGTAATGGGCGGTTCAATCGGCGGACTTATAGCTGTTGTTATCTTTGACGTCGTTTGGCTTGTTTATGCCTTTACCGGCGGCAATTATGAAAGCAATTTCTGGCTCGTTTGCGGTATTATCCAGCTTGTGCTCGTTCCGTTTTTTATAGCGATCTGCTTCTTTATAAATTGGAAAGTGGTTGTTGACGGCGCTAACGATAACCTGACTGCCGATTTTATCGCAATGGGCGTTATCAAGGAAATGGCTGAAAACGATATCCGCTTTGAGAATACCGAGGTATGCGCTTTGCTCTCCGGCTCTGAGGAGGCCGGTATACGCGGCGCGCTTGCATATGCGAAAGCACATAAAGAAGAGCTTGAGAATGTGGAAACCGTATTCATCGCCATGGATACTATGCGCGAGATTGAGCAGCTGCAGATCTATACGCAGGGCTGCACGGGTACGCAAAAGAACTCCAACGCCGTTGCGGAGATTATCTATGAAGCAGGCGTTAACTGCGGTATAGAAATGAAAGAGACCGAGATTTATCCCGGCGCCATAGATGCTGAGGCGTTCAGCCGTCTGGGGCTCCTTGCCTCCGGCTTCTGCGGCGTAAACCATGACCCTAAAACGTATTATCATACCCGCCTTGACACAGCGGATAATATCAGCGAGGAATGTATCAACCTTTCGCTGGATATCTGCCTGGAAGCAGCAAAACTGTATGATGAAAAAGGCGGCATAGACGCTTTCAGAGAAGACGGCAAAAAGAGATTTAAACGCGGTCACAATAACTGAATATAAAAATTTCGCGGCTTTGTCTGATTGGACACGGCCGCGTTTTTTGCCGTTATGATAATACTGTGCGTCAATAAATATCGTAAAATCAGAAAAACCGCACTGAATATTGAAAAATGATGCTCTATATTCCGTACGTTTTCGTCATCTGGTCTTCAAACAGGGGAATCAGCGGCGGCGCAAAGGTAAACAGAATGAATATCCCGCCTAACGTAATCAGCAGTATAAAAGAAATGATTTCAGAGAATTTTCCTTTGTACTGTGTGTTCTTGATCAGCGTGTAGCTTATCAAAAATGCGGCGGCAACGCCTGCAAAGAAAGATAGGATATCTGCAACCATGCTTTCGTTGCCGGCAGCGCCGGTATAGGTGTAGTGAATAAACAGAATGATAAGCATGCCGCTTAAAACGCCGCACAGCTTAGCGCCAAACAGGTTGCCTTTGTCTGTCTTAAGAATAAAGACTTCCGCTATACTCCATATCAGGTAGGGCGTATAGATGAGTTTTAGATGCTCCCAAACGCTTTCATTCACCGGGCAAAACAAACCTGCAAAAACAAGCTCGCCGCTCCATTCGTAAACAAAATGAAGCAGAGTTCCGAAAATACAGCAAAAGGCGAATCCGGCCAATTCAGCCTTAAACAATCTGTTTTTCATAGTATCACCGTAAATATTTTATGCGTTATATTTAAAATTATATGTATCTTTTAGTTGACAATTTATCTGATTTTTGTTATATTAATAGGGCACTGATTCATGAAGTTGAATCAGCGCTTAACTTGACAGAGTGTGTTAAAGTTACAGTTTTGCAGATGTACTCAAGCTGGTGACGAGGCGCCCCTGCTAAGGGCGTAGGGTGGGCAACCGCCGCGAGAGTTCGAATCTCTCCATCTGCGCCAAAAAACAGCAAGTATTTTTGTGCTTGCTGTTTTTTTATAAAAAGAGAGATTCGAAAAGGGCAAACCCCGTAGGGGTTAGAAACAGTCCGGGGGACTGTTTCGGTGCCCGGGTGCGTGCCGGCGAGCGCGGAAGCGAGCCGGGCGAATCTCTCCATCTGCGCCAAAAACAACCATCACGAATGTGGTGGTTGTTTTTTGTGTTTAGATCGCCGGCGAATATCAAATTGTGTTTTACAAATAATATTTCTGTATTTATAAAACAATGTGGAGTGATCGTATGATTTCGCTGTGGGAAGATCAAACAAAAATGCCGTCGTTTGCAAAGCTAAATAAGGATATAAAAACCGATGTACTTATTATCGGCGGCGGCATGGCGGGTGTTTTGTGCGCATATATGCTGGAACATGCAGGCGTGGATTATGCTCTTGTTGAGGCTGAGGAGATCGGCAAGGGCATTACCAAAAACACGACCGCGAAGATCACCGCGCAGCACGGGTTGTTATACAGTAAACTCATTAAAGAATTCGGCGCCGAAAAAGCAAAGCAGTATCTTGAGATGAATTTGAACGCCGTCTTAAAGTATGCACAGCTTTGCGCTGATATGGATTGCGATTTTGAGATCAGGGACGCTTACGTTTATTCTCTTGAGGACGAAAATATTATCAGTGAGGAAGCGGCGGCGCTGAAAAAGCTTGGGTATCATGCGGAATGTGTAAAGCGCCTTGATCTGCCTTTCTCCGTTGCCGGTTCATTGCGCTTTAAAGAGCAGGCGCAGTTTTCACCCCTTAAATTTCTTGCATATATTTCCGAAGGTCTTAAGATTTATGAGCATACGAAAGTGCTTGAACTGATAGACATGAAAGCCGTAACAAGCGGCGGAATCATCCGTGCAAATAAGATGATTATTGCCACGCATTTCCCGTTTTTGAATAAGCACGGCGCTTATTTTCTAAAACTTTATCAGCAGCGCTCCTATGTGATCGTGCTGGAGAATGCCGCAGATGTCGGCGGTATGTATATAGATGCGGCGCAGGGTGGGCTTTCTTTCAGGAATTATAAAAATCTGCTTTTTATCGGCGGCGGAGAGCACCGCACGGGCAAGAAATCACAGGCATGGCAGGAACTGAGGGCTTTTGCCGCAAAGTATTATCCGCAGTCGCAGGAAAAATATCACTGGGCAACGCAGGATTGCATGTCGCTTGACGGCGCACCCTATATCGGCAGGTATTCCGCTAAAACGCCGGATCTGTATGTTGCAACGGGCTTTAATAAATGGGGTATGACGTCGTCCATGGTGGCTGCTGAAATGCTTTGTAATCTTATAACCGGTAAAAAAACGTATCCTTTAAATATTTTTTCTCCCTCCAGAACCATTATGCGCCCGCAGCTTGCCGTCAATGCTTTTGAGGCGGCTGTCAATCTTGTGAATTTCAGACCGAAACGCTGTCCGCATCTCGGCTGTGCTCTAAAGTGGAATCCGTATGAACGTTCGTGGGACTGCCCCTGCCACGGCTCGCGGTTTACGGAGTACGGAAAGCTGATTGATAATCCCGCAACAGCAGATCTGAAAGACGCCCGCTCTTAAAACTGTATTGTTGACGGCATATGGATTGTATGCTAAAATGAGTTTAGACGCCTGTTGTTTATGACGGGAGCGGCAAAAGATATTTATATATGTATATGAAAAAGTTTTCCGTTTTAAAGGTCTTTGATCCTCTGGGAATTATATAAATCATGACCGGTTGCGTTTTGATTTTGCGGGGTGATTTTTATGATAATCTATTTTTCCGGCACGGGTAACAGCCGTTTCGCCGCGCAGGCAGTTAACGGCGTTGTGGGCGGCGATTGCGTGGATTCTTTTGCATATATAAGAAACGCTCAGGGCGGGGAGTTTGATTCCGATACGCCCTACGTTTTCGTGTGCCCTACATATTCGTGGCGCATTCCGCGCGTGTTTGCTTCTTTTATTAAAAACAGTACCTTTTCAGGTTCGAAAAAGGCATATTTTATAATGACCTGCGGCAGCGAGATCGGCAATTCCGAAAACTATATTAAAAAGCTCTGCAAGGCGTGCGGCCTTGATTTTATGGGCGTTGCGCAGATCGTTATGCCGGAAAATTATATAGCGCTTTTTTCCGTTCCCGATAAGCAGAAAGCAGATAAAATCATTCGCGATTCGCTTACGGATATATATGCGGCGGCAAAGCGTATAAAGCAGAGCGAGCAGCTTGATAAGCATAAAACATCGGTTGTCGATATACTGAAAAGCAGTGTCGTCAATAGGGCTTTTTACAGATTTATCGTTTCCGCAAAAGATTTTACCGCAAGCGATCAGTGTATTTCCTGCGGCAAATGTTCTTCGGTATGCCCGCTCGGAAATATTAAGCTTGTGGATTCAAAGCCGGAGTGGGGGAACTCGTGTACGCATTGTATGGCGTGTATCAGCCTCTGTCCCGTTCGTGCAATCGAATACGGCACTGTTTCCAAAAACAGGAATCGTTTTTACAATTCCTATGACCCTGCCGAATTCAAATAAGAATATATACGCTGTTTTGCCCGAAAACAGTAAAATACGGAATATATGTATCAGCCTGCATTATTTTGCAGGCTTTAGACTGTCGATAAAGTCGGCTGAACCGCGCAATATATCTTTTACTTATTTAAAAAAGGAAAATAATTAAAAGCAACTTTAAATCAAAGAGTACGCTAAAAACAGTTAAATGCCGCATGAAACAAATGTCATGCGGCATTTGCGCTTTCCGCCTTTCGCTCGGGGGCAGTACCTCTGTACAGCTCCCGCTCGCGAAAAACGAAATTCAGCTCGATTTCTCGAAGTCTCCTCAGCGTGTAGGACTGCCCGCTTTTCTAAATTTACACCTTTTTCTACACGCTGACGGGGCTGTGTTCCACATTCTCGAATATTTTGAACAGACCGGCAGAACAGCGCAAGATAGAAACGCATCTGCCGGTTTTGATTTTTATTACACTTTATCCAGCTTGGCGAAGTTAGCCATAAGTTTTTTCGTGCCGGCTTTATCAAAGGCGATCTCCAGCAGAGTATCGTTGCCCATAGGCTTTGCAGAGAGGATAACGCCCGTGCCGAACGCCTTATGACGCACTGTATCGCCAACCTGATAGCTTGCGCCGGAGCCGGAACGTTCGTAACCGACCTGCCCGAATTTGTGGGAGGAAACGGCGTTTTTCGCCTGCGGATTTTCCGCAAAGGCGCTTCTTGTGAACGCGCCGCGCGGGGTAAATGTATGAACGGTTATATCATTTACCACATTTGCCGGGATCTCGCGCAGAAATCTGGAGGGTGAATTTCTGCCCGTGGTGCCGTAGAGCATACGGCGGCGGGCATTGAGCAGATAAAGCTTTTCCTTGGCGCGGGTTATGCCCACATAGGCAAGGCGGCGTTCCTCCTCAAGATCCTCCTCGCTGAAAAGGGACTGATTGCCGGGGAAGATACCGTCCTCCATTCCGGGGATAAACACGATCGGAAATTCCAGGCCTTTTGCCGCGTGCAGAGTCATCAGCACAACGGCGTCATCATCACTGTTATACGTGTCTATATCGGAAACAAGGGCAACGTCCTCTAAGAAATCGGAAAGGTCAAAATCCTCATTTTCCTGCTGATAGCGTATGAACATGGTTGAAAGCTCATTGATATTATCTTTCCTGTCCTGCGCGGAATCGGGATCCTCGTCAAGATACGCATTGTAGTCTGTTTTCTCCATAATCTTCTGCAGCAGATCGGAAAGCGGCATACCGTCCTCCAGGCACTGCTGAAAGTGCTTGATAAGATCCGCAAACTCGCCGAGACGGCGGGCGGCGCGCTGCGTTTTATCAAATTCATCCGCGCGTTCGCATACCTCAAAGGCAGAGATGCCCACGCCCGTTGCGATATCCATGATATTTGCAAACATGGTATCCCCTATGCCGCGCTTCGGCACGTTTATAATGCGCTGGAGCCTTACATTATCCGCCGGGTTATTGATAACGGCAAAATAGCTTACGATATCCTTGATCTCCTTGCGGTCAAAGAACCTGTGCCCGCCTATGACCACATGGGGGATACCGCTTTTGGCGAGCGTGATTTCTATGTTTCTGGACTGCGCGTTCATTCTGTAAAGTATGGCATGGTCGCGCATTTTTTTGCCTTCTTTTACATTTTTCAGTATCTCTTCTGCAATGAACGAAGCCTCGTCCGCCTCATCGTCCAGCGTGTTTTCTATAATTTTTTCGCCTGCGCCGGCGGCTGTCCAGAGATTCTTGCCCTTGCGGTTCTTATTGTTTGAGATAACGGCGTTTGCCGCGTCCAGAATATTCTGCGTGGAACGGTAATTCTGCTCAAGGCGAATGACTTTGGCGTCTTTATACTGATGCTCAAAAGACAAAATATTTTCTATGGTAGCGCCGCGGAAGCGGTAAATGCTTTGATCGTCATCGCCCACAACGCAGATATTTTTGTACCCGCCCGCAAGCAGGGATACAAGCACATACTGTGCATGGGAGGTATCCTGATACTCGTCTACAAGAATATACTTGAACTGCTTTTGATAAAGCTCCAAAACATCTTCATTTTCATTGAGAAGTTTAACGGTATTGAAGATCATATCGTCAAAATCCATAGCGTCTGCCTTTAACAGCTCTTTCTGATAAAGCTCGTAGCACTCGGCGATCCTTGCTTTTCTGAAATCACTTTGGGCAAGCTTTTTATACTCCTCGGGGCCTATAAGACTGTCTTTCGCGGCACTCATTTCGGAAAGGATGGATTTATGGTGCAGCACCTTATCCGATATGCCCAGCGATTTTTGGCAGTGCTTCATGACCCGCTTCTGATCGTCCGTATCATAGATCGTAAAATGGGAAGTATAGCCGAGTCTGTCCGCAAATCTTCTGAGTATTCTGCCGCAGCAGGAATGAAAGGTGTGCGCCCAGACATCGCGCGCCCTCTCGCCCAAAGCGGAAATAAGCCTTTCCTGTATCTCGCCGGCGGCTTTATTCGTAAACGTGATGGCAAGCACCTGCCACGGCAGGGCAAGGCCGCTTTCTATGATATGCTGAACACGGTTTACGAGCACCGTGGTTTTGCCGGAACCTGCGCCGGCAAGGATAAGAAGCGGACCCTCTGTGCAGTCCACAGCCTGCTGCTGCATTTCATTTAACGCCATATGTACACCTCAAAATTTAAAATAAAAAATCCGGTCTGTAAGTGCAGACCTAAAAAAGTAAAAAATAAAAACCGCCGCCGTAAAACGGCGGTTAAAAAAGGGGAGTCGTGCGACACCCCGTTTTATTGACTTTTTATAACGCCGAATCCGGCAGAGCCGTTAGCCGAGCAGGGTAAGCAAAACACCTGCCGCTACTGCCGAGCCGATAACGCCGGACACATTCGGCCCCATCGCGTGCATAAGGAGGAAGTTTGCGGGGTTTTCCTTCTGCCCTTCCTTTTGGCTGACGCGCGCCGCCATTGGCACGGCGGAAACGCCGGCGGAGCCGATAAGCGGATTGACCTTGCCCTTTGTGATCACATACATAAGCTTGCCGAAAAGCACGCCGCCGGCAGTGCCGACCGAAAATGCAATAAGACCGAGCACGATTACACCGAGAGATTTTGCATTCAGGAAGCTCTGTGCGCTTGTTGTAGCGCCTACGGACAGGCCGAGCATGATCGTGATGATATTCATCAGTTCGTTTTGAGCCGCTTTGGCTATTCTTTCCGTTCTGCCGCTCTCTTTAAGCAGATTGCCGAACATAAGCATACCTACGAGCGAAGCCGCGTCCGGCAAAAGCAGCGAAACGATAACCGTTACCATGATGGGGAACAATATCTTTTCAAGCTTTGAAACGGGGCGCAGAGTATCCATAACAACGCTGCGTTCTTTTTTGGTTGTGAGCGCACGCATGATGGGCGGCTGGATCACAGGCACGAGCGCCATATACGAATAAGCCGCAACGGCTATCGTACCAAGCATTTCCGGCGCAAGCTGAGAGGTTACAAAGATAGCCGTAGGGCCGTCCGCACCGCCGATGATCGCGATTGAGCCCGCCTCCTGCGGTGTGAATTTAAGCAGGATAGCGCCTACATATGTGAAGAATATGCCAAGCTGCGCCGCAGCGCCGAGGATAAAGCTGGACGGATTTGCAATAAGCGGAGAAAAATCCGTCATAGCGCCGATACCAAGGAAGATGAGCGGCGGATAGATGCCCGCCTTTACGCCGAAATACAGGAAATCCAGAAGGCCCGGGGTACATACCTGCCCGGCTTCATTGACCATTCTGCCTGCAAGGAGATCTATAAAGCCCTGCAAATCGTTATACTGCACCGCAAGATTCGCGCCCGGAATATTGGCAAGCAGCATGCCGAACGCAATGGGGATCATAAGGAGCGGCTCAAAGCCTTTTTTGATACCGAGCCACAAAAAGAAAAAGGAAACGCATATCATGATGAGATTGAGATAGCCGCCGTCCGTAAAAAAGAACGCATAGCCGCTGTTTTTCAAAATCTCAACAAAGGCGCTCCAAACACCCTGAATAATATCCATATTTACCGTCCTCCGTTAAAACAGCGTTAAAAAACGGGCCTTGCCGCAAGCCCGTCATCAAGTAAAAGGGATAGAGCAGGGCTGCTTTTCAGCCCCGCCCGTTCCGTTTGCTCAACAATTAAAAAGGCTTTGTATTTTCCGCAATGGCAGCCGCAGCCCACGGATTTCTGCCTTGAACGTTTTTGACCTTAACAGAGCGGATCGTGACCTGCCTGCCGCCCTCCGCCGTATAGATAGCCGCAGCTATGGCCGCAACGATATCTGCGCTGACGCCGCCCTGAACTGCCGGAGCCGCCGGCGCGGCAGCGGGAACAGCCTGCACGGGAGCAGGAGCGGAAACCGTATTCTGAGACGGCTTCTGATTCTTTGAAACGACCTTGCCGAAGCCTTTAAAAATAAGGATGAGCAGGATAAGCACCAGCATGACGATGATGATGCCGGCAATAACAACTTCTGATGTGAGCACCCAATCAACACCTCCGAGATATTCTTTATATGTTTCAGCCGCAACGGGAATTACGCCTGTATTATAAATAAGATCTTGCATCCACATTCTCTCCGTTTTCATACTAATCGGTAGTATTATAAAACAGAAGAGGGGTTTTTTCAACCTTATTTTTGCATTTTTGTTTAATATACCTAATTATAATAAAAATATCTGCGGTATAATTTGCACACGGGTATTGATTTATTTTTTAAAAAGTTTATAATATTATTAGCTGAAAAAAGCAAAATAACCGCTGATCTCCCGGAGGTGCGTAAAAATGAAAAAAGAAACGCTTATAATCGCTATCCTGGTGGCGCTTATCATTTTATGGATAACCGAGACTATCGGAATGAAAAAAACATCGCGCCTGCTGAGCGGCGCGATCGATATCGGCTTTTCTCTTTTAAGATAGAAAACAGATCGGATCATAACGCCATGCCGCGCCGCAGTGCGCGGTTTTTTTATTGCAAAAATGCAAAAGGCGCCGCAGCCCGGCAGGTGTGCCAAGGCTGCGGCGTTTCAGCGTGTAGAAAAAGGTGAAAATTTAGAAAAATTGGCAGTCCTGCACGCTGAGGAGACTTCGAGAAATCGAGCTGAATTTTGCATTTCGCGAGGATTGCTGTGCGTGGGCACCGCTTCCGAGCGAAAGGCGGAAAGCGCAAATGCCGCATAAACACTTGGTTTATGCGGCATCACCTGTTTTTCAGTGTATTCTTTGGCTTAGATCAAGTCGCGTTCTTACTTTTTTGTAATTTTCTTTTACTTTGAATAAGTAAAGTATATATTGCGCGGTTCAGCCGATTTTATCGACAGTCTGAGGCGCCGCAGCCCGGCAGGTGTGCCAAGGCCGCGGCGCTTGTGCCATCAATAGACAACTTCGTACTTGTATTGCTCGCAATCTTCTGAAGAAAGGATGGAGAGAAGCCGTTCATTTCCCGGATTCAGCGTTATATCCGCCGACAAAAACGGCTCCGGCCCCGTAGCATCAACGGAACTCCAATAAGCGTCGTCATACTGATTGCGTTCATAAGGCGTCATCGCCCGTATCTTTTCCTGTTCCGCCTGCGGCAGCTGAGGATTGATCGTATAAACCGAAATATAGCTTAAGCTGTCATAGCCCATGTAAAAATCGGAATCGTTCTCCTCCAGCTTATCCTGAACGGCGGCGTCCCTTATCTGCTGCCACATTTCAGGCGGCAGCACGTAATATTCTTCAATATAGACATCCTCATAAGCATATTCATCCTCCGTCTCCGAATAGCCGTTCACATACAGGAACATGATCTCTTCCTCATCTGTATAGGAATACGGCTCCCGCTGCAAAAGCGCCTCTTCATTTCTGAATATGGGAATGTATTTATTCCAAAGGTCATATTGAATGGAATAGGTTCTGGTAACGGTGCTGCCGTCCTTGAGCGTATATTCTATTCTGCAATTTATCGTTTCATACGCAAACGGGTCGTATTCTTCCGTTTCCGACTCGCCGATTGCGTCATAGATCACATCGCCCACGTAATCCGAAAAGGAATAGCGCCTTGCCTCATTGGAAACGGCGGCTATGTGAAAAGCAATGACGGATTCTATATTCTCCGGCTGCGAAAGCGTTGCTTCGTTCATCACCGTGCGCCTGTCTGCAACCGCGGAGTCAAGCAAGCCAAACAGGGCGGTATCCATGGAATAATCGCTCCACGAATCATAATTTTTGACCGTTACGCTCTGCACATCTGCAACCGCCGGCGTATATCTTACATAGCCGGAGGCATTGACGATGCAGGCACAGCCCGTAAAAGCAAGGCAAAACGCTGCGACCGCGCCGAAAAGCGCGCCCGTTTTTTTATTGAACAGCTTTTTGCGGTGGAAATTGAGCGGCGCGAATATTGCGGCACAGATAAACACACCCAAAACGCCCAGCAGCATAGAGAGCGCAACGGAACGCACCGTGGCAAGATACATATAGCCCGCGCCCGTAAAGACCGCCATGAAAATATATTTGACGGCGCACGGCTCCATACCGCTCTCCGCCGTTTCCGCCTTTCTTCTTTTGAATTCAAGCAGCCCTGCGGCATACATGGCAACCGCTTCGGCAAGCATGATGATCATGACCCAGCAAAAATGAGAATCCCTTACTTCGGAATCCGAGAAGATATCTATGAATGCGCCCGCAGGCGTAAACACAGCCGCCTTCATCGCGTCCGCATAAAGGCCCCATATGATATTCAGCTGCTCTGCAAAACCCATGAACAGAACGGGCGCCGATTCCAGGCAAACAAGGCAATACAGAAAATACTGCGTTTTTTTACCGGCAACAGCGGCACTCATATGGAACGCCGCATATGCCGCAAGGAGCGCCGCCGGCATACAGAGGAACTGAAAAACACAGCTTTGCTCCGAATCCGAAACTACGGTTCTGTTCAGCGCGGCAAGACCCGCCCGTAAAGTGCCCATATAGAGCACGCAGGAAGCGGCGGCTGCCGGAACGATACTCAGCAGCCCGAACAGAAAGTTTGAATTATATATATCCGCCCTTGTAACGGGAAGCGCAAGATGGTAATCGCACTGGCGCCGCTTAAAATACGGGGCAAACATATCGCACGTGATAACAAAAAGATAGACGGCAAGTATCAATGTGATCGCCGCTGCCCACAGCTGCGCCGAATATACGATGTCCTCAAGATAAAGCGTATCGCCGTAGTACATATAATCTGAAAGCTGCACAAAGGCGCCGGCTGCGGAAACAAGTCCGCAAATCACGGTTATGATGATCATACCGGGCAGCCTGCGGCGCGCCGTTGCCTTAAATGCGGCGGAAAAATTGCCCTTAGCTGAATAATTTGTTGATCTCATAACCTGCTCCCTCCATTTCACTTATAAACAGCTCCTCCAGCGTTAAGGGCAGCGCCTCAAAGAACGCAGGAGACTTGGACTCAATAACACGCCTTATCTCCTCTTCCTCGCCCTTAACGGTGAGCTGGATCATCTTGCCCTGATGCACTTCATTTACGATCCTGAGCCGGTTTCTGATCTCCTCAAAATCGGCAGGCTCCATAACGAACTGCGCTCTGAATATGCCCGCCGCTTCGGAATCTATATCTTTTTCAAGCAGCACGCCGCCCATGTGCAGCAAACCGATATGATCGCAAAAGCCCTCCAGCTCACGCAGATTATGGCTTGCGATAACGACCGTTGCTTTTGTTACGGAGATATATTCGATCAGTATTTTTTTAACAAGCTCGCGTATGACCGGGTCAAGCCCGTCAAAGATCTCGTCAAAGAAAATATATTTCGGCGCGTGCGAAAGCGCAAGGATGATCGCCGCCTGGCGCTGCATGCCTTTGCTCATGGAAGAGATCTTTTGGCTTGCTATAAGCGGAAAAACGCTTTTCAGATTTGAATATCTGAAATCATCCCACTGCGAATAAGCCTCTTTATAATAGCGCGCCATGGAATCCAGCGTTGCGCCGGGATAAAAATACGGAAAATCGGAAACAAACGCAAGTCTGTCTTTGATCTTTATGTTTTCAAAAGGCGCCTCGCCGTCTATCAGCGCAGAGCCTCCGTCCGCCTGATAAATGCCGGAAAGCACCCTGAGCAGCGTGCTTTTGCCTGCGCCGTTAGAGCCGACGAGCCCGAAAACGGAGCCGTCCGAAATATCAAGCGAAATGCCGCTCAGCGCCTTGGTTTCCCCAAAGCATTTGGTTAGCTCTTTTATCTGTATCATACATTTTCCTCCCATACCGAATCAACGATTTTCATTGCCTGGGCTTTTTCAAACCCGGCGTTTTTTGCATCGTTGAGCGCGGCGGCAAGCTGCCGTTCCGCCTCGCGCTGTATGCCGGAAAGATCTGTTTTGCTTACGAAAACGCCCTTTCCGGCAACCGTATAGATCACACCGTGCTGCTCTAAATTCTTATACGCCTTTGAAACCGTATTTGGATTTATGGAAAGCTTTGTTGCAAGCGCGCGTACGGAGGGCAGTGGGCTGTCTGCCCCGTATACGCCGAGATTTATGAATTTCACGATCTCCTTTTCAAGCTGAACATAGATCGGCTCGCGGCTTCGTGAATCAAGAGTAAACATCAATCTGCATCACCTACTCGTTATGGATTGCTTTCAGGGCGCTGACTTTCACTGCCCTGTTTGCCGGCGAAACGCCGGATATAACGCCTATAAGCACCGAAAAACCTATTCCGAACAGAACCAGCCACAACGGGACGGAAGAAATTGTTACATTACCGCTCTCCGCGCCGCCGAGCGAGCTCATGACCGCGCCCGCAGCAAGATTTGCCAACAGGGAAACGGCTATGCTTATCAAAACGCCTATAGCGCCCCCAAGAAAGCCGATCATACCCGCTTCACAGAGGAAAACGGCTTTTATATCCGCCGTATCGCAGCCTATGACCTTCATGACGCCGATCTCCTTTGTGCGCTCATAGACCGCCATTACCATGGTATTGCTGATTCCGAAAGCCGCAACAAGCATGGACACAGCGCCTATAGCGCCCAGCACGAGCTGCACCGCCGTCATAATACGCTTTATATAATCCTGTTCATCTTCGTTTGAATATGTGGAAAGCCCGGTTGCGCCGATCGTATCCTGCACTGCCTTAACGTTTTCGATATCGTTTGCAAAAACAAGGATCTCCGTATATTCGGGCTTTGTGTTCGGTTTGCCGTTAACGGCATTATATTCTCTGATAAGCTTTTGCGCAAGACGCATATCAATAAAAATGCTGTTTGAAGTATCCATACCCGTACTTCCGGAATCGACTGTTAATCCCGCCACACGTATCTTATGCTCCGCCGCACCCGAAGCCGCTGTTGTGCTTTCGTCAGAAGATGCCGGAGAAATATAAAAGCTGTCCTTAAGCGGATCTATCTCACAATAGACAAGATTGTCATCTTCGTCATACTCACTTTTTACGGCATTGCCCTGGTTATCCGTAAAACTCACTGCTGCGGCGTCGCCGAAATAAACCGTATAGATATCGGAAGACGTTTTCAGTTCGCCGCCCTGCGCCTTAACGCCCAGCTTGGACAGCGCTTCAAAATCCACCGCCATTACATTGCCGCCGGAAAAATTATATTTTCCTCTGGTAACGGACACATACTCCGTCATATTTATGACGGGCAAAACCGTTTCAACACCTTCAATACCTGAAAAATATTCCACGGCGCTTTCGTTGAGCGGCGGCTGCTCGCTGCCGGACTCCTGCGCCGCCGTATCCTTTGAAACGCTTATGCGCGTTGCGGACGACGAATTTTTGTATTGCGCCGTAAGGGTCTGATTGATGCCGGCGCCTATGGAGATCATGATTACGATTGCGCACGTGCCGATCACAACGCCGGTCACGGTAAGCTTTGTGCGCGAACGGCGCCCTTTCAGATTTTTCAGCGCCATTTTAAAAATATCAGATTTCTTCATAAGGCTCACCGCCCTTTTTCCCTGCTTTTTTACGTTTTCTGACTACCGCGATAACAATGACTGCAAGGATCGCCGCAATAACGGCGGCAATAGCAAAATAAAGCCAATATCCGTTATAGTTCTCCACCGTTTCCGTATCCTGCGTAAACTCGGCATAAGGATCCTCCTGCTGCTCAGCCGTTACGCTGAACTGCCTGGAAACGGATTTTGCTTCTCCTGCATCATTTTCATATTCAAAAACAAGCGTAAGGCTCTGCATACCCTGCGTATTGAGCGTAAGCGGAAGCGTATAGTTGCTCTGGAACTGCGTGCCCGCCTCAATATTGCCTATATACGCGGCGGCAAGCTCGTTTTCATTTGCGTCAAGCAGGCGTACTCTGCCGTTATAGACTGTGCTTTTCCCGCTGTTTATGACCGTAAACGGGCAGTCCTGCTCTTCACCGGCAGTTACTTTTGTATCTGCAAGCGAAAGGGAGCCGATCTCCACCCTTTCCGGCTGCGTTACGGGTATGCTGAGCGAAAGCTCCTCGCTTTGCGACTGCTTTTCGCCGGCATCAAAATATTCGTAAGAAACGGATACCGAAACGGGGTAAATGCCCGACGGCGTTGCGGCAAGGCATTTGAGCTTTTGGGTGATCTTTGCCGTTGAAGAGATCTTTTCTATTGAAACGGTATCGGTACCCTCGGCAGGCACAAAAGCCTCGCCGCCGGATATTTTAACGATAACGTTTTGCACGGCAATGCTTTTTGAATTATTTTGCAGAGTGAAATTCAGATCAAACACATCGTTGCCGTTCACCGTATCCCCGTAAGAAAAATCAGATATGATAATATGCGGTGTAAGCGACTGCTGGACCGCGCTTTGCGTAACGCGCACACTGTAATTGATCTCCGCCGTGCCGGAAAGCTTTTCGCCCGCGTCAAAGTATTCGTATGACGCACTGAGTGAGATGGGATATGTTCCGCCCGTTGCCGAATCACTGCAATAAAATGACTTTGAGAACGAATAGACTGCGCCAGCGGCGATCGTATCCGCCCAAACGGAATCACTGCCCTGTGAAACGATAAGCGCTTCACCGCCCGAAACACGGATATTTACGTTTCTGACGGCAATGCCGGCGCTTGTATTTTTCAGCTTGAATGCAAGCTTTACCGTGCTGCCCGGCGCAACGCTGCTTTTATCCGTCTCAAACCCCGCCGAAACAAGGGAGGGGCTTAAGCTCTGCGCCTGTTCCTGCGCCGCCGGCGCAAGAGTGGGAACGATCAATAATAGAACTGCCGCGAACAACGCCGCGAATTTGGCCGATAGTTTCATAAAATTCTCCTTTTCTTATTTGTTGACCTCTGTTTCTTTCGTAATTTTTCCGTCTGTGATCTCGATGATCTTATCCGCGTATGCCGCAACGCTGTTATCATGCGTTACCAGTATCATCGTGCCGTTATTTTCCCGCACCAGCGAGCGTGAAAGCTCCATAACGCTCCTTGTGGTCTCGCTGTCCAGATTACCCGTGGGTTCATCTGCAAAGATGACCTGCGGCCTTGTAACGAACGCCCTTGCTATGCCCGCCCTCTGCTGCTGGCCGCCGCTCATTTCACCGGGGCGGTGGTCTTTTCTGTTTTCAAGGCCCACAAGGCGCAGCATTTCAAGCGCGCGTGCCTCTCGCTCTTCCTTGCCTACACCGCGGAACATGAGCGGCATTGCAACGTTTTCAAGCGCCGTGAGCGAGGGGATCAGGTTATAGGACTGAAAAACGAAACCCGTAAATCTCTGCCGGAACAAGGTCAGCTCGCGCTCCGTCATCTTATCTATCCTGTGCCTGCCGATATATACAGCGCCCGCGGTGGGTCTTTCAAGCCCGGCAAGCATATTCAGCAAAGTTGATTTGCCGGAGCCGGAGGTGCCCAGCACCGCGCAGATACACCCCTTTTCAACCGATATGGACACATCATTCAGCGCGGTCACCTTTTCTTTGCCGAGAATAAAGGTCTTTGTAAGATTTTCCGTTCTGATAAGTGCGTTTTGCAATTTACCGCCCCCTTTTATATTCGTTTTACATGCGCATTGCATTGTATGCACTGTACTATTACACTTAGTACAGTTTATTCATACCACACCGCCACGTCATCTGTCAAGAAGTTTATTGAAAAAAATCAGAAAAATCAGCAAAATTTATACAAAATCAGCAATATTGTAAATCCAAACGGACAGAAAAGCCGCCCGGCATAACAATGGCCGGGCGGCTTATAAAAGAAATATTTTAAAACTGCGTTCTGTTGATGCTGATTCCCGAAATATTCGGTGCAAAGCTCTCCGCAGCGTTGAATTGATTTGAGCCATCGTTATACAGGACAAGCGTATTTTCGCCCGCCTGAAGCGCAACATTAACCGTTACCGTGGTGAAATTATCATTGCTGCACGTATTGCGGCAGTAAAGCTGACTCACGGCGCCGTTAACAGAAAGCGTTATATAATCCTCCACAAGATCCACATTATAATCATGCACGCCCTGTTCCCGGTTGGCGCTGTATGTAACCGTCATCTTATATGTACCGCTTTCGGGTGCGGTAAACGTGTACTGTGCCGCGCCGCCCTCGCTGGAGATGCCGCTGATGTAATCCACGCCGGCGGCTGTGTTTTCGCTTACCGCGGCAGTGCCGGAGAGCTGTGCGTTACCCGGAATAAGCGCTATGCTTTCCGCTGTCATTTCAGCTTCTCGCCGGGCAGCCTGCAGCGTTGCGCTTTGCTGCACCACACCTATGTAATTGAGCCCGCGGCGCAGGTATACGGTTGCCGTTCCGTCATGCCCGGACTGCGCCGGAGCGCCGTCTATATCAAGAACCGTAAGCGGGGCTGTAACGATATCATAGTATCCGTCCTGCGGGGCAACGGCAAGGAAATACGTATTTTCCCCGCCCGACCTATCCGCATCGGCAAGCACACAAACCGTATCTTTTTCGTATTGCTTTACCAGCAGTGAATCCAGCACATAGGTGCCGTCGTTATGCGTCAGTTCAACGGTATACTTGCCCGCCTCAAGCTCAAAATAATCCGTGTATGCGGAAGTGATCTCGCTTCTAACGGTATTTTCAAGCGTGATCTGTGACGTTTCATCGCCAACACGCAGATCTACGGTTGCGGACACGCGGTCATTCGGATCCTGTTTGCCGTTTTCATCTGCTTCGCCGTCATTCGCCTTGCCGTAGATAAACTTAAATTCATACATGCCGCTTTCGGGAACGGAGACGGAGATACGCACGCCGTCGCCCTCATTTTCCATTCCGCCCACAAGGCCGTTCTGCTCACCCGTGGAGGCGTAAGCGCTGTCATAGGTATAGGCATTGCCGAGCAGCTCGCCGTCTTCAAATTCATAACGGGTATATCTGTTCGTGTTTTCATATACCTCGTCCTGCTCCTGCGCCTCGCGCACGGTAATTCGGTAAGCCGTATCATCGTCTGTAAAACCCATATCTATTGTAAGGGTGCCGGAGCACTCCTCTGTATACGCTCTGATCTTCTCCGGCGCGTACACCTCGCCCGATATGCCCTGATACGTTACGGCAGAGATCTCTATATACACGTCTTTGCCGTAAAGCGCGGTATCCTGCATGTTTTCAATTTTAACAACGCCGTCATAATCCGCGCCGGAAACAAGCAGCTCCAGGCTGTTTTTTTTCGTTATTAACAGTGCCAAGCCCCATAAACTGCCTGTAACGCGGGGCACGGCGCTGAAGGAGCGCCTTTCCGATATCCGAATGCAGGATATCGGAGATCTCCGCGCGCATCGTCTGCCCCTGCATATCCGTATACCAGCGGTACACCCACCACGCGGAATTCGGCGTATTATAATCCGCTGCGGTATTGCAAAGATTATTTGCAAAAAGCCAATACGCCTGCTGCCCGTAAACCTTGGAATACTCTATCTGCGTTATATATTTGAGCATGGTGTTCGGGTTGCCGTTATCCTCCATCATACCGTATTCGGTAACGATAACGGGAGTATTTGTATCCACGCCGAATTCCTGCTCAAGTTCTTTTAAATCTGCTACGTTGAACTGCCAGTCGTAGATGGAGCGGTAGTTCAGCTCATGGTAAATGAGCACCTGCGGCACGCAGTCATTCTGAGAAGTGTATTCCAGAAACGCGCGCATTTTACCGCTGTCATACTCATAGTAGCCCGGTCCGCCTATGACCGCCTGCGGATCGAGCGCCCGAACATAATCATATGTAAGCTTCCACGCCTCAAAGAAATTTTGGCTGCCCTGCTCGTTAAAATCATTCCTGCCGCCGTTTTCGCTTAACGGGTCAGATACCCATTCGCCGAACCACACGCCGTTATCGCATTCATTGTAAATACAGTAAACGATCTTATCATGATAATCGGAATCCTTAACGGCATTTACGGTCTGCGCAACCAGCGGAAAATACGTATTTTCAAGATATTCGCGCCAATCATACGTGCCCGCCTTTTTCATCTCGTTTATATTATCTTCGTCATAATACCATGTGCTGTACATATCCTGAAGATAAACCACAAGATAATCGCAGCTGCCGGAGGACAGCGCCTGTGGCGCAATATCGCTCATCTCGCCTATGGGGTGCTGAAGACCCAGCGTGGTTTTTGTGGAAAGGGAGGAAAGGTCTATGCTTTCCGTCATGTTATAGGAGGGAACGCCGTCCTGCGCGATGCCGTAAAGAAAGCCGGAAGCGCCTCTTGTGACCTCGCCCGTAAGATCAGCGGCGTCAAACGTTACGGTAGGCTTATAAAGCGCACAAAACGCCCCCGCCGCGATCGCAAGAGCAATAATTACGGCAGAGAGCGTTATTCCGATTCTTTTTAATACTTTTTTTGTTTTGGTCTTCATAGCTTATTCCTTAATAAAGCAAAGCTGAAGCGCATGTTTTTCAACCTTAAAATTGATCTCAGGGTAATCAAAATTTTCGCCGTCGCAATTACCGAGCAGCCCTGAGCCGTCTACAGACCATATGCGCCCGCCGGTCAGATAACCGGTATGTATATACGGAGAGGCCTCATCCGTTGCAGTGCCCGCGCTGTACTTAGGTATAAGGGGAAGTACTTTGGGTAGCGTAATGGCATCCGCCAAGCAGTAATCGAGTATACCGTCGTCAAGCTTGGAATTAGGAGCGGGGCAGAATCCGCCGCCGTAATAGCTGGCGTTGCAGATGGCAAGCAGCGTATAATCCTTGGGCGTTTCTGTCCATTTATAGGGCTTGCCGTCCCTGCCGATACAGTCGAGATCAAAATTGATCTGATATTTCATGGACTGCAATACCGCCGGGATAACGGCGATATTATACGCCTGAGAGCCGAGAAACTTGATCTTCCCGGCAATCTTTCTGCCGATTGTTTCCACCTTGGTATCCAGACCGAAGCTCATGACGTTTATACATTTTTCACCGTTGTAATCAATGAGGTCTATAGGCCTGACATCGTATTTGAGATGGCCCGTGTGGAGCCCGAACGCCTTTACAACATTTAACGCATCTATTTTTTTCGTGCCGTAGATCTTTTTTGCAAAATCGTTTCCCGTGCCGAACGGCAGGATCATCAGCGGCGTTTCGGTATGCGCCAGCCCGTTTGCGATCTCGTGCACCGTGCCGTCCCCGCCGCAGCAGACGATTACGCAGTCTGCGCCGTATTTTGCGGCATAATCCGCAGCGATCTGCTTTGCGTGCCCGCGGTAGTTCGTTTCCTCTATTATCATTTCATCATCGATAAGCCTGAAAGCGGACTGCACCTGCTTAAAAAGCATCTGCCTGCTTTTATTGCCCGCAATAGGGTTTTCAATAAAGATATATCTCATATGCACATTCCCCTTTTGCCGTGATGGATCACATTACTCTTGTGCCGCCGACCGGGCGGATAATAAGTACATGGCAGCTGCCCTTGCCGAACACGCTTTCAACAGCGGTTTTATACTGTTCAAGCAATTCGTTGGGAACAAATGCCTGAATCGTGCCCGCAAAGCCGCCGCCGTGAACACGGTAGGCGCCGTTCACACCGAGCACCTCTTCGGAAATGCACAGCGCAAGAGAAAGCTTTTGCTCCGCCGGATTTTTAGGCGTGTACACATTCTGGTTATACATATAGGAAGAGCGGCCGCTTTCGTTTATCATCTTCTTAAACTCATCAAACTGATTGCTTTCGAGCGCGGCAACCGCCTTTTCCACTCTTATATTTTCCCTGTAAAAATGGTAGGCACGGATCAAAGCCCTGTCGCTTACCTTGCCGAAGAGGGACGGCACCGCGGCCTTGAAATCGTTATAATCTATCTCACGCAGAACGTCTTTGCCGAGCGCCTTCGCAACGCTCTCCATCTCTGCGCGCACGGCGGCGTAATCATCCGTAAGATCGCTGTGGCTGCCGCCTGTGTCCACAATACACAGGGAATGCCCGCTTTTTGAAAAATCAAAATCCACCTTTTTGATCTTTGGATTTTCGGTAGATTCAAAATCAATGGTCACAAAAGTGCCTACCGAAGACGCCATCTGATCCAGCAGGCCGCAGGGCTTGCCGAAGAAAACATTTTCCGAATATTGCGCCGTTTTTGCAATATCCACGGCGCTGATAACGCCGTTGTTATACAGATAAGAAAGCGTTGTGCCCAGCAACACCTCAAACGCGGCTGACGAGGAAAGTCCGCTGCCGCCGATCACATCGGAAGCGGTAACGCAGTCCAGCCCACCTATCTGATAGCCCATGCCTTCTATTTTTGCCACTACGCCGCGCACCATAGCCGTTGAATGGCCGAATTCGGATTCATCCGGCAAAAGTTCGGAAACATCAACAACGTTCATGGCATGACCGTCTGATTTTACACGCACGATGCCCTCATCGTTTTTAGCGGCAACGGCAACGGCGTCCAGATTAACGGAAGCGGCAAGCACTTTGCCGTTATTGTGGTCCGTATGATTTCCGCAAACCTCCGTGCGCCCGGGTGCGGAGGTGATGATAACATCCCTGTCCTCTCCGAAAAGCTTTATAAATTCGTTTAAAAGACGCACGTAGCGGGGCTTTTGCGCCTCAACGGCGTAGTCCGTAACATAAACTGCCTTTAATTTCTCGTCCATTACGCCGGCCTGAATCGCGGCAATGTATTCCTGTGGTTTCATATCTTTCTGCCTTTCTTCATCTTTATTTTAATTTATAAAACGATCTTATATTTTTCCTTTTGGGAATAGATCAAAAGGGTCTGGTTCATCTGACGTGATTTCACGCCGTAATATATATTGAATCCGAGGCTTGTGATGCCGGTAAACAGCACAACGAGCATTGCAAGCAGAATGAACTGCCGCGAAAAAGGATTATAGATCTCCGCGCCGATACGTGTGTAGATATAAAGTCGGGGCAGAATTCCTATAATGCTTAAGCAAACATAGTAAATAAAATCATAGTGCATGGAGCCGTAAAGCTTGGATACCATGCCAAGCGGTATAGACGGTACAAAGCGCGACACGAGCAGGATATACGGATTGCCCTTGCCTTTAAACAAGACCCAGTCCTTTATAAACCTTGCCTGATGGATATTCAGGATCATCATGGCCCAGCCGCCGCCTATCCACGTGCCCTCTGCATATTTTATCATAAAAAACACCGTTATACAAAAGGCGTTTATCAGCATGGCGGTCTGAATGGAAAATACCATGCCCGAAATAACGCAAAGCACGCTTATGGGAATGGGAAGCTGGCACTTTGCAAGCCACAGGGCAAATATACACACAAGGATCTCCAGATGCGTATCCAGCCCCACAACGGCTCTTTCCAGCTTGCTGAGCCAGTTTATGATCGCGTCAAAGCGCACCTCAAGACTTGCCTGATCGTGCAGGCAGACGGCAAGGAACACCATAAGCGCAGAAGTAATTAAAATGATGATCACAGATATTAAATTTGTTTGGCGGCGTTTGCTCTTTCTCACACCCGCACCCCCGTGCCATATTAATATTCGTGATAATTCCCGAGAAACTTGAAATCCGGCAGCTCGGAATAGAGCGCGCATATGAGATCAAGCGTTTTTCTGTCATTTATATTGCCCATAAGATCAACATAAAAATAATAGCTGAATTCACCGTTGCCCACGGGCCTGGATTCCAGCTTCGTCAGGTTCAGACCTGCTATGGAAAAGCGGCCGAGTATCCTGTAAAGCGAACCCGTTGTGTGCGGCAGAGCGAAAATAAGCGAGATCTTATCCGCATTGCTTTCAATAACAAGCTTTTTGGATATGACGATAAATCTTGTTCTGTTATTACTTATATTCTGAATTCTTGTTTTTAATATTTGCAGGCCGTATTTTTTTGCCGCGTCCGCAGAACAGATAACGCCTATATCGCTTCTTTCGCTTTCGGCAACAAATTTTGCCGCCGCCGCCGTATTTGTATAATTCACGCCGGTAAATGCAAAATTTTTCAGAAATTCAGAGCACTGCGAAAGCGCCTGCGGATGGCTGTAGACCTCTTCTATGCCGGAATAATCAACGCCTTTCTTGGCGCAAAGGCAGTGATTCACCTCAAGCGAATAGGAACCCGCAACATAAAATCTGTATTTAATAATAAGGTCGTACACCTCATGGACGGAACCCGCCGTTGAATTTTCAACCGGAACGATGCCGAACGGCGCCTCGCCCTTGTTAACGGCTTCAAACACATCTTCAAATATTCTGTAATGCCGGATATCCGCGTTTTTGAAAAGCGTTAATGCCGTCTCATCTGCATAACTGCCTTCAACGCCCGCGCAGGCAACCGTTGTTTTTTGGGAAAAAGTATTGCCGTTTGAAACGGCGCTTTTTATAAGTTTTCTAAGCTCGCCGCCGCTTTCCATAATATTGTGCTGTATTGCACGGGAAGCGTCCATCGTTGCGGAAAACACGGTTGCAATGGCGTCTCCGTCTTCCCCGCATTTTTCCTTTACCGAAGCAAGGATCTCCTGCTCCCGCTGTTCGTTCAGGACGGGCAGGCCTCTTTTGACCTTGTATTCCGCCACCTGCTTTGAGATATTCATTCTGCGGCGGAGCAAAGGAATAAGCTGCTCGTCTATTTCATCTATTTCATGTCTTAAATCAAGAAGGTCCATTCAACAAATTTCCTTTTTACATCATCATATCAAGCAGCGTAAAGGCGCATACCGCCTCCACAACCGCAACCGCGCGCGGAACGATGCACGGATCATGCCTGCCTTTTACAACAAGCTTTTCATTTTCAAGCGTTTCAAGATTCACGCTGTCCTGCGCCACGGCAACGGAAGCCGTTGGCTTCACGGCAACCGAGAACACAAGCGGAGCGCCGTTTGTAATTCCGCCGAGCACGCCGCCGTTGTTGTTTGATTTAAGGCAGACCGCGCCGTTTCTGATCTCATACGGATCGTTTGCCTCACTGCCGCGCATTGCCGCAAAATCAAAACCTGCGCCGAACTGAACGCCTTTTACCGCAGGTATGCCGAAAAGTGCATAAGAGAGCCTGCCCTCTACGGTTGAAAACATGTTTGAACCGACGCCGACCGGCAGACCGACCGCCGCGCACTCTATAACACCGCCCACGGAATCGCCCTGAAGCCTTGCGCTTTCAATGACCGCCCGCATCTCCATTTCTTTTTCCGTGCTGATGGTTGCGAAAAAATCGGAAGACAGCTCATTGAGCATTTGCGCGGTTATATTATTTTTATCAAAGGGTTTATCCGAAACGGAACCGATCTGCAAAATATGCGCGCCGACCGTTATACCCCTGTCTGCAAGAAGCTGCTTTGCGATCGCGCCCGCAAAAACGAGCGGCGCCGTGAGCCTGCCGCTGAAATGACCGCCCCCGCGGATATCGTTAAAGCCGGAATATTTGACATATGCCGGGTAATCGCTGTGGCCGGGGCGCGGCACATACTTCAGATTGCCGTAATCGCCGCTTCTTGTGTTTGTGTTTTTGATGATCATGGCAAGCGGAGCGCCCGTTGTTGTGCCGTTCAGCACGCCGCTGAGTATCTGCGGCTCGTCCGGCTCCTTTCTTGCCGTTGCGCTTTTATCCCTGCCGGGAGCGCGCTTATCCATCTCTTTTTGGATCAGCTTCATATCGAGCGCCTTGCCTGCGGGCAGTCCGTCTATCACGCAGCCGATCGCCTCGCCGTGGCTCTCCCCGAAAACAGAGAGCTTTATCTTTTCACCCAGCATTGATGACATTCGCTTTTCCTCCCAAGCTGTTAAGATCTTCAAAAAAGGACGGATAGGTTTTATTTATGCTTTCAGCCTCGTCAATAACGGTATCCCCTGCCGCAAAGGACGCGGCGACGGAAAACGCCATGACGATCCTGTGATCGTTATACCCTTTCAGCACTGCGCCGTGAACGCAGGCAGGCGTGATGACCATGGAATCCTGCGTAACGGTCACGCCCGCACCCATTTTTTTAAGATTGGACGCAATCGCCTCAAGCCTGTCTGACTCCTTGAATCTCAGCCGCTGTGCACCGCGGATAACCGTCTGCCCTTTTGCGAACGCCGCCGTAACGGCAATGGCAGGCGCCATATCCGGAATATCATTGCAGTCTATCTCTATACCGCAAAGCTTATCGTGAACGCAGGTAACGCCGTTTTCATCCGCCGTTACCTTGGCGCCGAACCTGCGCATGACCTCGCACACGGCTTTATCGCCCTGCGCCGAATTCAGATCAAGCCCCTTTAAGGTTATCCTGCCGCCTATAGCCGCCGCGCTCATAAAAAACGCCGCGTGGCTCCAGTCGCCCTCAACCGTGTAATCCCGCACGGCATATTGCTGATTGCCGCGCACGAAATAGCCGTAATCGGTCTCCAGCACCTCAACGCCGTAATCGGCAAGCACCTTGATCGTCATAGCAACATACGGCTTTGATCTGAGCGGCGCGGTAAGGACGATCCGTGAATCTCCGTCAAGCACGGGCAGGGCAAGCAGCAGCCCCGTTATATACTGCGAGCTGATATCGCCGCGTATCTCAAAATCACCGCTTTGCAGCTGCCCGCTGATCTTGAGCGGCAAAGACCCGGTGCTCTCGATCTTTACGCCGTGCTTCGGCAACAGGTCAATATATTCCTGAAGCGGTCTTTGGGGCAGTCTGCCCTCGCCCGTAAAGGTTACCTCCCTGCCGAGCGCCGCCGCAACGGGAATAAAAAAGCGCAGCGTATTGCCGCTTTCTATGCAGTTTATGACCTTTTCACCGCCGGCAAGGCTTTTTGCCGCGCCGAGCGCCGCCTCCATATCTTTGGAGGGGATCATCGGCGTAACACTGCCGCCGCCCGCAAGAAAAGAGCAGACGATGGCTCTGTGCGCCGCCGATTTGCTCGGCGGCAGCGTAACGGTGCCGTTTAAAGCGGCGCTTTGAATCTTTACCTTTTTCATAGTTTTCCTTTATTTTACGCCGAAAAGCGCGTTGACTTCGTCAAACGAAGAGGGCATAACGAAGCTTTCGCCAAGCTTTTTGAGCATTACAAGATTGATGCCCTCGGACGTGCGTTTCTTATCAAACGCCATATTGCGGACGATATCCGCAACCGGCAGATCTGTTTCTGTTGTCAAATTGTACTTTTTCAGCAGGGCGCAGATCCGATCCGCCGTGCCTTTTTCCGTGATTCCCGCATTTTCACCGGCGCGGCTTATCATCACCATGCCTATGCCCACAGCCTCGCCGTGGGAAATCCCGCTGAAATTGCACAGCTTTTCAATGGCGTGCCCGCAGGTGTGGCCGAAATTGAGCAGCGCGCGTTCGCCCGCTTCCTTTTCATCTCTTTCCACAACGCCGCGCTTGATATCGCAGCATTCAAAAATAACATCGTCTATAATATCTGCGGCATTTTCATTTTGCAGCTTTTCAAAAAGAGACGCGGATTTTATGCAGCCGTATTTGATGACCTCGCCCATGCCGTCGCTGAAATAATGCGCCGGGAGGGTGGAAAGAACATCGGGATCTATGATAACGGCAGAGGGCTGCCAGAACGCGCCGCAAAGATTTTTGCCCTGCGGCAGATCCACAGCCGTTTTGCCGCCAACGGAGGAATCCACCTGCGCAAGCAGCGTGGTCGGGATCTGGATATATTGAATTCCACGCAGATACACCGCTGCGGAAAAGCCTGCCATATCGCCGCAGACGCCGCCGCCCAAAGCCACCACGCAGTCCTTTCTGGTAAGTCCGCTTTCGGCAAGAAATTCCACGATCTTAACTAAATTTTCAGTTGTTTTTGCGCTTTCACCCGCTTCGAAAACATATTGCACCGTCTCTATCCCGGCGGCGCCGAGGCTGTTTAGAACGGTATTCATATAAAGCGGCGCAACATGGCTGTCGCTGATCACAGCCGCTTTTTTTGAAGGCAGCGTTTTGCTGATGATCTCCCCGCAGGAGGCAAGCAAGCCTCTTTCGATCAGAATATCATAGCCGCCGCCTGCGTTTACTCTTAACGTTTTCACTAACCGATCTCCTCTTTTATCTTGTTTGCGCGCGCCATAAGCTCTTTGAGCGTATCGGCGTCCTCCTCTTCGATCGCCTTTCTGAAGCGTTCAAGGTTTTGAACAAGATCGTCTATCTCATTGATAAGCGGCTTTTTGTTTGCGATAAACAGCTCGCTCCACATTTCTCCGTTGATACGCGCAACGCGGGAAACATCGCGGTAAGAGCCTGCGGAAAAGCCAACGTGCATGGGCGCAAGCGGGCTTAAAACATAGGAACAGGCAAGCACATGCGCGATCTGAGAGGTAAAGGCAATCATCTCATCATGATGCTCCGGCGTTGTAACAACGGTGCGTGCAAAGCCCATCTCCTTTGCAAGCTCCACAAGCGTATCCGTTTTGGACTTCGGCGCATTCGTGGGCGTGCAGATAAACGAGGCGTTTTCAAAAAGCGTGGGCAGGCTGTTGTCGTACCCGGAGACCTCACGCCCCGCCATGGGGTGCGCGCCTATGAAATAAAAATCAAATTTTTCTTTTTCCAGCCGGCGGCATATCTTTGTTTTGATGCCGCAGCTGTCCGTAACGATACTGCCGCTCTTAAAAAGCGCTCTGTTATCCAGCACGAACGGGATTATATTTTCCTCATACAGATTTATAAAGGTAATATCTGCTTTCGGGATCAGCGCGCCAAGCTCGCCTATCTCGTCCACAGCGCCGTCCGCCAGCGCCTTTTCGCATACGGACTGCGTTCTGTTCCACCCCATAACATAGTGGGACGTATTCTTTTTTAAGGTTTTTGCAATGCTCGCGCCTATCAGGCCGAGACCGGCTACAAGGATTTTCATTTCAACCGCACTTTCACATTCTCATATTAAATCTATTATATAATAATATATAAATAAAGAGAAATCAAGCGCGGCAGAGATTAATTTTCATACCACGCGTCAAAAAATAAATACCGAGGCGCCAAGCCCCGGTATTATAAAAGTGAAAAAGTTATAAACAAACATGTTTTCTATAATAAAATTATTCTGCCGAATACTACTTTTTTAACCAACGATCGTATTTATAGCCATTGACCCTTAAGTTCTTTTGCCAGAACATAATAAGCGGTATCAAATTCCATACCGAATTAAATATAAAATGGGCATTAAGTATCCATTTTCCATAAGATGCTGTTTCAGGTATTGCCATAAAAATGAAATAAAGAATGATTAAGACAAAATTCACTATAATCACAGCATAATAATAGAAATAAAACAGCGCGGGTATTTTTTCTTTGTATTTAGAAAATAGTATTTATCCTTTACACTTTCTGTTTTCTTTATTGACTTCCTTTTGCCTTTTGTATAATAAAAGGAAACCAAATCATACATAATAGACAATATATGAAAAACAGTTAAGCATGTATAAAATAGCAATTCTAAAATAATGCGCCAGGATATCATTATAATCACCAATGAAACACTTTATAAGTGCTGATGCTACTGTCTTTACAATCGTTTTTTACTTTTCGTCAAAATGCAGAATCAGAAAAATCAACATTTTATAATCTGAAATTCTTAGATATCTGATATTGCTGTTCATTTTGATAATAACGGACTGTAAGTATAGAGAGGTCATTTGAAAATTCGCCTTCAACAGAAGACAGATCATAAGTATCCACCTGATCAAAAACACCTTTAAATTCTTTACAATAACTGCTCTTATCAAAAATATTTTGAACGATAAGTGTTTTATCATCAGAGCCGTCCTCTGCCAAACCGATATAAGCAATCAAATCGTTATCGGCACAAATAACATATAAGAAATCATCTGAAAAAGCATCTTTTTGCACACTGTAATATGTATGCTGCGTTATGCCAGTTCCCTTTCCCTTGCTGATATCCACCGTTGTTTCATTAAGCATCGTTACAGAAAGTGGCATATCTGTCGCTTCTGTACGCACAAGTTCACCGTTTGCATTATAGATCTCATAAGTTTCAGACAATGTATTGGCATACAGTTTATAATAATCACATGCGGCAATAAGGCTGTTTTCATCAGATATACTTTCGCCCGTAATTGCATCAGACGAATTGTCTGTTTCTGTCAAAGAACAAGCAGACAACAATAATAAAAACACGCACAAAAGTAAACAATAAAACTTTTTCATATTATACAATTCAAGCTGTTAAATGTATTGATAATTACAAATTCATTTATTTAACAAGTCGGACATTCTGAAGTTTTACAGCTTCATCGCCCTCGTTTGCGGCTGCGCCCTCAAAGCGCAGGAGCTCAAGGTTTTCAACATCTGCGGCGTCTACGGCATGCTTATAATTTTCGCAAAGCTCGCCCCAAGAAGTTTTGGTCTTCATAATGGTGATATCCTTTGCGTTTCTGATAAAGAACGCCGAATTATCGTATTTTTCAACGCCCCAGTCCAGGCACGGGCGCAGATCATAAAGTCCGCACGGCCACTTGCTTGTTTTGGTAAGCTCTATACGGCAGTTCTCAAAGGTAACATCCTCAATGGGATTTTCAGGATTGCCGTGTATCAACACGCCGTTTTCGCCCTTTGCAGTCACATTAAAGAATCTGATATTTTTAATTTTTCCGCTCTTTGTATTCTCGTCGCGGTTAAAGGTAGTGATCGTAATCGGTTCCGCCGTGCCCCACCAGTCCGGGCAGAAGCGGCGCGTTTCGATAACGATATTGGAGTAAGAAACGTTTTCCACATTGCCGCCGTCCCTGATCTGAATGGAGAGCCCGCGGTTTGAACGGCTGATCGTGCAGTTGGAAACGATGATGTTTCTGAAATCGCCGACGCCCTCCGTACCTATTTTTATGGCGGCGGAGGTGGAAACGAGCGTACAGCCGTCTATAATAACATTTTCCGTAGGGCCGTATTCGCTGTTGCCGCGCGAGGTCTTAAGGCAGATGCAGTCGTCTGCGCAGGTAACATGGCAGCCGAGTATGCGCACGTTGGAGCAGTGGTCGGGGTCAATGCCGTCGCTGTTGGCAACATCAAGATCATTGAGTATGCGGATCCTGTCGATCAGCACATCATCGCAGCCGGCGGGATGCAGCGTCCAGAACGGCGCGTCCACCACCGTAAAATCTTTAAAGGTAATGTGGTTGCTCTTTTCTATGTAGATCACCGTGGGGCGCGGGTAAAAATCGCCTGTAACATAATACCTGTCCTTACGCTGCACAAAAGCATGACCGTTTGCATCAATAACGCCCTCGCCGCTGATGGTGCAGCCGTCCGCTTCAAAACCATAGATGAACACGAAACTCGGCTTGCCCGTTACGGGATTGCCGATCAGCGCCGTTTTGGGATCGTTTATAAGCTTGTTGGGTCTGATATAACCGTCTATATTGGAAGTTGCCTTGAGCCGGGCGCCCTTTTGCACGTGCAGATCCACATTGCTTTTCAGGCGTATGGAATCACTGTAAAACACATAGCCGCTTTGCAAAACAACCCTGCCGCCGCCGTTTTTGGCGCAGTCGTCAATCGCGTGCTGGATCGCAAAAGCGTCATTCGTAACGCCGTCTCCTGCGGCGCCGTACTGCAAAACATTATATTCTTTCATAATATCAAACCCTTATTATTTAATGATGAATATAATATAGCACAATGCTACCGGTTTGACAAGTAAAATCAATTATGCTATGATATAGCCGATAGGGCTGCCAAGCACTCCTCAGTCCAACGGAGCGCAAGGCGGCTGATTTTATGTGCGCGGCAGGGTACGCCGTGCAACGCTTCCGAAAGGTAAAGGAGTAATATGAAAAAATACGACGTTGCTATAGTCGGCGCCGGCCCGGCCGGAATCTTTACGGCTATTGAAATGCTGCGAAAGGGCAGTAAAAAAAGCATAATCATAGTAGAAAAAGGCAAATCCGTTGAGAAACGCAAATGCCCCAAGGCAGTTACGGGCAAATGCATGAACTGCAAGCCGTATTGCCACATTACAACGGGCTTTTCCGGTGCGGGCGCGTTTTCGGACGGCAAGCTTTCCCTTTCCTACGAGGTGGGCGGCAGCCTGCCGGAGCTTATAGGCGAGGATCTTGCGCAGGAAACGATCGATTATACGGACAAGATCTATCTTGAATTCGGCGCGGACACGCATATAGAGGGCATAGGCAACACGGAAGAGGTAAAGGAGATACGCAAGCGCGCCATTCAGGCGGGCTTAAAGCTTGTGGACTGCCCGATCCGCCATCTGGGCACGGAAAAAGCGCACGAGCTTTATTTTGAGATAGAAAAGCACCTGATTGCGCAGGGCGTGGATATTCTGTTTGACAGCCAGTGCAGCGATCTGATCCTGGACGGCGAAAAGTGCCTTGGCGTGCGGCTTGAAAACGGAGACGAGATACATGCAGCACACACCGTTGTGGCAACGGGCAGGCGCGGCGCGGACTGGCTTGAAAAGCTTTGCGCGGATCACGGCATTGCCCACCAGCCCGGCACGGTGGATATCGGCGTTCGCGTTGAGGTCAGAAATGAAATTATCGAAACCATTAACAACGTGCTTTACGAATCCAAGCTTGTAGGTTACCCGAAGCCGTTTAAAAACAAGGTGCGCACATTCTGCCAAAACCCGGGCGGCTTTGTGGCGCAGGAAAATTATGACAACGACCTTGCCGTGGTCAACGGCCATTCCTACAAGGAGCTGAAAAGCCCGAACACGAATCTGGCTATTCTGTGCTCTCATAATTTTTCCGTGCCGTTCAACCAGCCGATCGCCTACGCGCAAAAGGTGGGCGAACTCACAAATATGCTGGGCGACGGGCATATCCTTGTGCAGCGCTTCGGCGATATTTTAGAGGGTAAGCGCACATGGCAGAAAGAGCTGACGCAGAGCAACCTGCGCCCCACCCTGCCGGACGCCGTTGCGGGCGATATAACGGCGGCAATGCCCTACAGAGCCATGACAAATATCATCAATTTCATTCACGCGATGGACCATGTTGTGCCCGGCTTTGCCAGCCCGGAAACACTGCTTTACAGCCCGGAGCTGAAATTCTATTCCAATAAGGTAAAGATGGATACGGATTTCAATACGAATATAGAGGGGCTGCACTGCCTTGGAGATTCCAGCGGGTGGACAAGAGGACTGATGATGGCTTCCGTGCACGGCGTGCTGATGGGCAGAAAGCTTGTATAAAACAAAATACGGATATACGAAAACCGGCTCTTGCAGCAGTATTGCAAGAGCCGGTTTTTTCTTTGCGTTATGTTTTGGTTTGGGAATCCGCTTTTAATGGCGCGGGTGGGATTTGCGGTACGCTTCCTTTTTTGCAAGCTCCTGCTTTTTAAAGGAGCGGTACCAGGCGTATATGAGAAGCAAAACACCTGCTGCGGCAAGAACGCCGAGAACCTTATACGCTATATCCGCAAAGCGGTTGAAATTTGCCGCCGTTTCAATAAAGAACCACAGAGTTATATCCGAATCCTCACCGGTCTCCTCATCAACTATGTAATATCCACCGTCAAGATAGACCCTTTCTGCGTTTTCATCATTATCCGGGTAATAATAGTAGTTATACATTGCAAGCGGATTCTCCCTGTCATAATCCGGGTTATATTCGGAGTAGAAAGTGACGGGAAAGCTATCATCCGAAAGCTCTGACGGGAAAAATGCCCTTACGAGCAGCGCCGGTGTATTTTCCGTATTGACGAGCACCGTCATACTTGCAACGGAAAGTACAAGCACCGCCACGATTATAATAAAAGCAAAAATGATCTTATGATTTTTTGCAAAGCCTTTGAATGACGCCTTAACGATATCTTTTGTAGTTACAACAGATTTATCGGCAGTTATTTGTTTTTTATTTTCCATAATCATCACCTTTTTGATTTTACCATAAATCTAAGCCACGGTCAATAGCGGCGGCAAGATAGAAAGCGGCAATTTATTGAAAAAAAGGTGCCGGTAAAATAAAAAAAGGGGCGCCGAAGCGCCCCATAAATCAACAAGGTTGATTTTATTTGTGTTTTAAGGGAGCAAAAAGTACGTTGCGGTCACTCCCTCAGCAGAGATTAAAGATCAGGACCTTGGATTTCGTCCGTGTTAGTAACACTTTCAGTTAACACTTCAACAGTGCTGAACTTTTCAATCTCTGCGATCGGCTTTGAGTAAATCTCTTTCAAAGAAAGTCCTCCTTTACTTATAGCCTTTACACACCGGCGGCGTTGCCACCGCCGGGTCTAAGCTTATTTTTTGCGATACGACCTGTTAAATTAAGCGTCGTAATCGAAGGACTGAACATCTGCATAATAAACAGCAGAGTTGCCCTCAGCGTCAGCTGCAATTACATATGCGCGTGCATAAGCTACGCCGGTGCCGGACGCGATACCAAAGGTAAGCGCGAACTGACCGTCATTTGCCGTGTTGCTGCTCTTTGCAAGATAGCAACCGCCCGTTGTAGCATTCTCAAGCACAAGTGCTGCTTCTGCATCTTCATAATCCTTGCCGTATACGAAGCCGGATTCTACTACTGTGTAGCCTGCCGGTACGTTTCTGGATGCAAGGAATCTTACCCTACCGTTTTCTGTAGGTGTTACATCTACCGCTGCAACTGTAGGTACTGCGGTTACTTCATCGCTTGTGTACGCTACCGTTACAT
>OIXS01000096.1_pt1 | contig 54000 bp, 50 predicted proteins | sample 1587841 | NCBI WGS metagenome assembly OIXS01 (sample SAMN03283254) | human gut metagenome | biome: human-associated habitat; material: feces | host: Homo sapiens | place: USA | collected 2013
ATATTAATTCTGTCAGCCCTGAATTTGCAAAAGCTTGTGAGCCGATTTCTTTTACACTGTTAGGTATTGATATGCTTTTTAAGCTTGTACAATCACCAAATGCCAGTCCCTCTATCTCTTCTACTGTTGCTGGTATTATTACATTTTCAAGTTCCGTACATTTATAAAACAGACTATCCGGAATAGTTTTAATTCCTGATTCGACTGTTGCCGTTTGAATATTACTTGTACCAAACGGACCACCTCCGACATAAGAATGAGATTGTGCAGTTACCAGAGTCTTTGGTATTTTTATTTCTGTCACTCCAGTATTTCCCTTGAGTATACAGTACCCTAATGTTTCTATATTGTTTGGTAATATTAATTCTGTCAGCCCTGAATTTGCAAAAGCTTGTGAGCCGATTTCTTTTACGCCATCAGGTATAGATATACTTTTCAAAGATGTGCAGTTCATAAAACATTTTGCACCTATCTTAGTTACACTGTTAGGTATATTGACTTCTTCCAATTCAATTGCGTTAGAAAATGCGTTTTCCCCGATAGCGGAAACCGTATAACCATCCAAAGAGCTTGGAACTACTAAATTTGTCTCCGAACCGTTGTAAGAAGTAATCGTGGCGTTGCCATTAACATCCACAGTATACGTATAATCTCCGCTTTCATAACTGGTAACCGACATTGATACCGGCTGAATTTCCTGCTGATATGATAAGCTTGCCGATAATTCCGTAATGCTTTCTGTTATGTCGTTCCATGATTGCGTAAGAGCCCCATTTAGATCTGCAACTGCATTCTGAATGTCATCTGCATAGGCGGATAAATCCACACAGAATAATGCACTGGCTGTCATAACTACTGATAAAACTAAGCTTACAAACTTTTTCATAGACACCTCCAAGAAAGTAGAAAATACAATTATTTTTAATATTAGAATTATAACAAACATTTATATTTTATGTCAACCTGTAAAAAAGTGAGGTGTTATTATGAATGACAAACTGATCATCAACAAAAAATCCTTGAAAGGTGAAGACGGATACAAAACTTTCTCCATAAGAATAAAAGAAGAAACGGTCAGCAGACTTGATGAACTATCCAAATCTACCAACCGTTCCCGAAATGAACTTATAAATATACTGCTTGATTTTGCTATAGACCACAGTGAAGTAAAGCCGTAATATATAAAAAATCCACCCTTTGACGAGAACGGATTTTTATTTGGTGAAGTATCATAAAAACAATATACATTTTTCAACAAATACAGCCGCTATATTAATTCTGGCGGTTGAAAAAACAAAGCAATTTTTCATTAGCGAAGCGGCTTCATTATTTATTATTCATTATGAAAATCCGATTATGAATAGTGAAGAGTGAAAAATGAATAGTGAAGAATACAAAACAAAAATCCGCTCTCTTGCGAGAACGGATTTTCGTTTTGGTGGGAGAGAGTGGATTCGAACCACTGAAGCTGAATAGCGACAGATTTACAGTCTGTTCCCTTTGGCCGCTCGGGAACTCTCCCATAAATATGGAGCTGGTGAACGGACTTGAACCCCTGACCTGCTGATTACAAATCAGCTGCTCTACCAACTGAGCTACACCAGCGTTTCTTAACGCTTAAATAATATATCATAAGTGACAGGGTTAGTCAAGACTTTTTTTCAATTTTATTCGCGCGTTTTGCTATTTTGCATATAATGAAAGTGAACATATTTTTGAGGTGATACTATGTGCGGAATTGCAGGAATGCTGTCTAAAGACATAGATTTAAGGGAACGCAGAACACTGATCAAAAACATAAGCGACAGCCTTAAAATGCGTGGTCCGGACGGATACGGTGATTTTACAAAGCCGTATGTTTCGCTTATTCACAGGCGGCTTGCCGTGATTGACCCGGAACGCGGCGCGCAGCCCATGACCTTTGGCAAATACACGATCGTATATAACGGCGAGATATACAATACCGAAGAGATCAGAAATGAGCTGACCGCCGCCGGATATTCATTTGACACGCACTGCGACACCGAAATAATACTTAAAGCATACCATTTATGGAAAGAAGAGAGCTGCAAAAAGCTGAACGGTATATTTGCATACGCCGTGTGGGACGATGAAGTGAAGGAACTGTTTCTTTGCAGGGACAGGATAGGCGTAAAGCCATTATACTTTACGCAAAAAGACGGGATATTTGCATTTGCAAGCCGTATAAAGAGCCTGCTTCTGATACCGGAAGTGAGCAGCGATGTGGATGAAAACGGACTGAATGAGATTTTTATGCTTGGCCCTGCAAAAACCATAGGAACTGCCGTTTTTAAGGATATAAAAGAATTGCCGCCGGCTACGTATCTGAAATTCAGCGGCGGGAAGTATGAAATCAAGGAATATTGGCAGCTTAAAGCGGCGGAACACACGGAAAACGAGAACGAAACCATAGAACATACGCACTTTCTTGTGACCGACGCGATCCGGCGCCAGCTGATCTCCGACGTGCCTCTGTGCACGTTTTTGAGCGGCGGACTTGATTCTTCCATAATCAGCCGAGTCGCAAGCGACGATTACAGGCGTAAAGGTAAAACACTTGACACATATTCCGTGGATTATACAGACAATGATAAATATTTTAAGAAAAGTCTTTTCCAGCCGAACAAGGACAGCGACTATATTGATAGGATATCCGGTTATCTCTCAACGGATCACAAAAATATAATTCTTGACAACAAGGACGTTGCCCACGCACTGATAGAAAGTACTTATGCAAGGAACCTGCCGGGATTTACGGATGTGGACTCTTCCCTGCTGCTCTTTTGCCGCGAGGTCAAAAAAGAACAGACCGTCGCGCTCTCCGGCGAATGTGCGGATGAGATATTCGGCGGCTATCCGTGGTATCACAACAAGGATATATTATTTGAGGAAACCTTTCCCTGGAGCCGTTCCACCGATGTGCGCCAAAGCATTCTGAAAGACGGTCTGCTGAAAAACGGCGCGGAATACGCACATGCACGTTATCTTGAAACCGTTGCAAAAACGTCTTATCTTGACACGGATAATAAGACCGAGCGCCGTATGCGGGAAATGTTTCGCCTCAATCTTGACTGGTTTATGCAGACTCTTCTTGTGCGCAAGGACGTTATGAGCATGGAAAGCTCGCTTGAAGTGCGTGTGCCGTTTTGCGATTACAGGATTGTTGAATACGCCTACAATATGCCATGGAGCATAAAATCGCTTGACGGACGTGAAAAGGGCGTTTTGCGCAAGGCGTTTGAAAACGAGCTGCCGTATGAAATAACATGGCGCAAAAAAAGCCCCTACCCCAAAACGCACAACCCGATCTATTTTAACGAAGTGTGCAAAATGGTAAAAGAGGTTTTAAAGGACAAAACTTCACCCCTGTATGATATGCTGAATCGGAACAAGATAAAAGAACTTACGGAAGATCCGGACGCACTCAGCGAACCGTGGTACGGCCAGCTCATGCGCGGACCGCAGGTGCTTGCGTATATCGTGCAGATCTATTACTGGATCAAGGACAATAACGTAAATTTTGTATAACCTGGCAAAAGCGCAAAAATATTGCAAAATCAAAACCGGGGCAGCCAACTGCACAAGACCGTCCCGGTTATTTTTATGCGTTGTTATATATAAAGTATTTCACATTTACAGTGCTCCTGCGTAAAGTTGCGTATTGTTCGGCATATGCAGTATGCCGTCTTTGGAAAACGCATCAAATACAGCGCCAAGCTCCGATACAAAAGCAGGATAATTTTCCTCTTCCTCACGCGGCGCATAGGATGAGGAAAGCATGCGCTCTACAAAAGCTTTTCGTGTGTAATCCAGATCATTTTTAAAGGTTAAGAAATCAAACTTTTCGCCAAAAAAGCTTTCTACATTTTTGCTTTTCATACCGCCGCTGAAGCCTTTGAAATCCGGGCAAAGCGCCCTACAGACCTCTGCAAGGCGAACTGTAACAGGAGCTTCTGCATCGCGTGAATTGTAAAGTATAAACACTTTACAGTTTGACTTAAGTATTCTTTTACATTCCGCTTTAAATAGCTGCGCATCAAACCAGTGAAATGCCTGAGCGGCAGATACAAAATCAACCGAATGATCTGTAAGCCCGGTATTTTCCGCACTGCCGTTGACGGATATGAAATGATCATATTTGCCGAGGAGCTTTTCCGCCTGCCTGCGCATATCGTCATTCGGCTCAACCGCGTATACCGTGCATCCCGCTTGAAGGAGCGGCTGCGTAAATTTCCCCGTGCCGGACGCAATATCGGCAATAACAGTATCCATACCAAGATCATACTCATTTTTAAGATACACATATAGCGCATTAGGATATGACGGTCTTGCAGACGCATATGCATCTGCTTTTCCGCTGAATTTCTGGGTATTGTTCATATCCTTTTCCTTTCATAATAGATCTATGATTTGTTTACACCATTCATCAGGCTTTTCGAAATTGACCATATGTGAAGCGTTTTTAATTAAAACAAAGTCTTTTTTGGGTGCGGTTAATTTTTCAAACCATTTTTGTGTAGCTTCTACAGGACATACATAATCACACTCACCGGAAATAAATAAAGCGGGAATATTTAAATCCGTTATACAGGAGATAGGATCGCTGCTGTTAACCTGTGGATTCAAATATTTTACAGAATAATTTATGCCTTTTATCACTTTAAAAACATTGACGCCATAATGCTTTAAATACAGTGAAAAATACTGATTCATACTTATAGTACTTTCAGGGTTTATATACCCGCCGTATTTTTGCACCATTTTTGCTACAAACCGTTTTGCCTGCATATCTTTATTTTTGTAGTGATAACCTTGCGGCTCACCAAAAAGAAGCAGTTTTTTCAGTACCTGTTGATCGTTGCTTTTTTCCGCTTCACGCAAAACAAAATTATATTTATAAATCTCATCTTTCTCCGAAGATATGCCTTGCCCCGTTCCTATGTAATATTCTATATATTGCGGATATTCCGAAACAAAACGTAATCCGAGATAAGCGCCCCAGGAATGACCTGCAAGGTATATTTTTTGCTTACCGAATCTGCTTAAAAGATGCTGTACCAAACACTTCAGATCGGACAGCAGCAAATCTACAGTTATTTTCTCTGTAAGACATTCATGATTATAACTAAGCCCGGAACCGCGCTGATCCCAACAAACTACAGTAAAATATTCAAAAAGTTCTTTATTATATCTTAAAACCAAAGGTCTGTCCGGTGACCCCGGACCGCCGTGCAAAATCAGTAAAACCGGGTATTCAGCATTTTTACAGGCAATCATAATGTTTTGCCTTGAATTGTTTATATTTATATATTCTTCTGTTATTTTCATATCTCACCCATACACCTCAAACAGTTTATCCAGATACGGAAAGACATTTTGGGGTACAAATTCGCCGTTTTGGGCAAGCTGTTTTATCTCAGCTGTTGTTGCCCACATCGCGTCGCATGTTTCACCCGGCTGGAGGGTAACGCTTTTTATACTGCATTCGTGTTCAAACACCCATACGTCAAGGAAATCTGGAAATTTTTTATACTGCCTTAACGCGGTTGTAAAGAGGGTTCCTTTTTTCGGGTCAAGCTCTATACCCAGTTCCTCGCGCGTTTCCCGCAAGGCGGCGTCAAAACTGCTTTCGCCGGCAACGGCAGAACCGCCCGTGGGCTCCCACAAAAGCGGGAAGTGCTTATTTGCCGTGCGCTTTGATATCAGCCACTGCCCCTTGGAATTTTTGATCCACACATTTACAACGATATGGTATTCATCCTGCCGCATGGGCTTGCCGCGTTCCACCGTTCTGCCTGTAGGCTTTCTGTTTTTATCATAAATATCCCAAAATTCGCTCATAGAATTACAATTCCTTATCCCTGTATAAAAGATCCGTTCGCGCTTTAAAACCGCAGCTTTCCCGGAATTTATTGCCAGCTTATAAATTTATTTTAACACAATTTATAAATAAAAGCAAAATAAAAGGCCGTGCAAACACAGCCCGGTAAAACAATCAAAAAGGCAAAGCATTGTGCCCCGGCAGTTCTTATTTTAAGCTGCCGGGAATCGAACGCAATATGGTTTTAAGCGGCTGATTCCCGTGCGTACTGTGTTAAAAATCTCGGTATACGGCAGTATACCTGCGTTTTTTGCCTTGCTCGCCAAAAAATCAGCTCGCTTAAAACTGCGTAACACTGAAAATGACGGCGGCGTGGATGGATTTTTGCTTTTGAGACGGCAGATGTGCTGCCGCCCATCAACGGCGAAAAAGTGAAAAGTCACCGCGCCGGCGCATTTTCAGCATATCGGGTTCGGCTTCCTTAAGCAGGTACGACAAAAAAGCCGTGTTCAAACGAAACGGCTTAGAACTGCGGCTGCGACGCACCGATACGGATTGCTTTTACCAATCCAGCAGAAAATCAAAACATATGTAATCGGAAAGCTCATAATCGTCAAGATCCGTATAAAGCTTACTGCCTATGCCGTAAACGCAGAACTTTACGGTCTCCGGCTCATCGCTTCCGGGCTTATAGAGCCTGAGGGCATGAACGTATTTTCCAACAACATAATCATTGTTTTCATAGATTACATCCCCATCGCCCTCAATGTGCATAGCCTCGTCTATATCAAGATCAATATGGTCTATGCCTACATAGCCGGGATATTTGTTTTGAACTTCTGTAACAAATTCATCAAATTTCATATAAACCACTCTTTTTTCAGGCAAATCATGCAAGGAGCTTTGCCGATATTAAATTTTGTACGCTAACAGAATACCATATTTGAAAATATATTTCAACAAAATTTTTAATAATTGGCAAAATAAAAAGCACTTTTTACAAAGTGCTTTTGGTGGGAGTAACAGGGCTCGAACCTGTGACCCTCTGCTTGTAAGGCAGATGCTCTCCCAGCTGAGCTATACTCCCGGGTGTTGCCGTGTGCAACGGTGTTTATAATACTATATCTCCGTATAAAAGTCAACACTTTTTTTGAAAATTAATTCAGTTTTTTTATAAGTTTTTTGATTTCCTCGGCGTTGAATTCATATCTTTTATCGCAAAAATGGCACTCTACTACGGCAGGCTTATTTTCTGCAAGCATCTCTTCAAGCTCTTTGCGGCCGGCAGACAGCATAGCCGCTTGAGCCTTTTCCCTGGAGCAGTTGCATTTATATGAAAATTCGGATTCGTCAAGCTTTTCCAAATCAAGTCCGCTCATGGCTCTTACAGCCATATCATCCACACTTGCATTACTGCTCAGCATTTGCGTAACCGAAGGAAGCTGCGCAACATTATTTTCTATAATATCTATAACGCTGTCCGGGCAGCCGGGCAAAAGCTGTATAAGATAGCCGCCAGCGCAATTTACCGTCAGATCCGGATTGATGAGTACACCGAGCGCGCATACGCTTGGCGTTTGTTCTGATACGGCATAGTAGTTTGTGATATCCTCCGCAACTTCCCCGCTCACGATCTCCGTAGTTCCGATAAACGGCTCTTTTAATCCTATGTCTTTCACAACATAAAGATAACCTGAATTTCCCAGAACGCCGCTGACGTCAAGCTTTCCTTTACTGTTTAACGGCAGTTCAATGATCGGGTTTTCAACACTTACACGGCAGTTCCCTTTGTAATCGGAAACGGCGATCACGGCGCCGGCAGGGCCGTTACCGTTGAATCTGAGCGTAATACTGTCCTCTTTATCTTTCAGCATTACACCCATTAACGATGCTGCCGTCATAATTCTTCCCATACCGGCAGTAACGGCGGCTGAAGGTTTGTGTATTCTTTCCATTTCATATACGGCATCTGTAGAATTCGCTGCTATAATATATGCAGAACCGTCTTTCGTAATGTATCTAACTATTTTACTCATTTTTACTCCTGCAAACAAAATAAAGCCTTTCAGAGGCTGTTTTAGGCTTTTCAAAAGTCAAATCGTCATAGATCCCCACTAAATCAAAAAAAGGATTTAAAGCCTCTTGCAGCTCATTTATCGGATAGGCTTTTTCTTCAAAATATTCCGAATGTCTTTCATATACGCTTCCCTTTTTGATAAAAAGATCTAGATAGATTCCCACTGTGCCGGGCGCAATAGATTCGTTATCCCATGAAAGGAAATACGCTTCCTTGTCAAACACAAAGGCATTGCCGGCCAGAATCTTATCATGTTTATATACCGTGTTGACATCAAAAATAAACAGGCCGCCCTTTTCAAGCGACTCATAAACGCGCATAAAAGTGCTTTTGACATCAGCAATACATGAAAGATGATTCAGAGAATCCAGGCAGCACACGCAGGCGTTGTATTTTTTCGGCAGACTGAATGTGCGCATATCACCCTTTAACAGTTCCGCCCTGCCGCCGCATTTCGTGTAAGCGGCAGTAAGCATGGTTTCGCTTGAATCAATGCCTGTTACGATATAGCCCGATTTTACGAAACGAGACGTAAAGTTCCCCGTTCCGCAGGCAAGATCAAGTACGCGCGAACCGGATTGGATACCGTATTTTTTAAAAAAGCAGAGCATATACTCAAATCTTTTTTCGTATTCAACATTCTCGGTCAGTTCATCGTAAACCAGTGCAAAGTGGTTATAACTGCCCATTGTCTTTATTCTCTTTTTCCTTTAATCTGGCGAATACACGATCATAACCGTCACAGCCGTACTGCAGACTTCTGTTTACTCTGCTAATGGTAGCTGTTGAAGCGCCTGTCTGTGTAACGATATCCGTGTAAACGCTTTTATCCGAAAGCATCTTTGCCACCGCAATTCTTTGGCTGAGGGTCTTGAGCTCCTGCACGGTGCAAAGATCTTCAAAAAAATCATAGCATTCATCTATATTTTCAAGCTGTAAGATGGAATTAAATAAAAAATTTAGATTTTTATTGTCTCTGTTCAAAGCCATAAAATCACCCCTAAATCAATTTAATTATATTTTAACACATTAAAGCCTGATAGTAAAGCAAAAAATACAGACCTGAACAATAAGGGATAGTTGCGCTTATACATACGTTTGAACAACGGACAGCGTTTACAGAACAAATCTTTAAATGTAGACAAAATAAAGGTTTTATCAGTTTTTAGGTAAAATTTGGTCGGATTTTAAAGTGAAAAGGCGCAAATCACAGTGTGATTCACGCCTTTAAATATGTGGATGTTTAAAATCATCCCTTTATGATATCGTTGTAAATATCAAAGCAATCAAAAGTGGCAAAGTAATCCTTGGGCGTTTCGGCACGCCTGATCAGCTGAACTGTACCATCTGTTTTTAAAAGCAATTCGGCAGATTTAAGTTTACCGTTGTAATTATAGCCCATAGAAAAGCCGTGTGCCCCTGTATCATGGATATACAGTATATCGCCTGTTTCTATTTCCGGCAGCATTCTGTCTATGGCAAACTTATCATTGTTTTCACAAAGCGAGCCTGTAACATCATACTTCTTGTTACAGGGTTCGTTCTCCTTGCCCAAAACAGAAATGTGGTGATATGCGCCGTACATAGCCGGCCGCATCAAATTAACGGCACATGCGTCAACGCCGATATACTCTTTATATATGTGCTTCTTATTAATGGCAGTTGTAACAAGCGCGCCGTAGGGCCCCATCATGAATCTGCCGAGTTCTGTATAAATAGCAACATCACCCATTCCGGCAGGTACAAGAACCTCGTCAAAAACCTTATGAACACCTTCGCCTATAGCAAAAATGTCATTCGGCTCTTGATCCGGCAGATAAGGGATACCAACGCCGCCGGAAAGGTTTATGAAAGAGATCTTTACATCCAGTTTTTGCTTTAATTCAGCCGCAAGCTCAAACAATACCTTTGCAAGCATCGGATAATATTCATTGGTAACCGTGTTGGAGCAAAGGAAAGAATGAATGCCGAAGTCTTCAACGCCTTTTTCTTTCATAATTTTGAAAGCGTCAAAGATCTGGTCATGCGTCATGCCATACTTCGCGTCGCCGGGATTATCCATGATCCCGTTACTGATCTTGAAAACACCTCCGGGATTGTAACGGCAGCTTATTTTTTTCGGCAGACCGCCGCAGGCCTTTTCAACTATATCGATATGCGTAATGTCGTCAAGATTTATGATTCCGCCAAGCTCGTTGCAATATCTGAATTCATCTGCGGGCGTGTCATTGGAAGAAAACATGATGTCTTCACCTACAGCGCCTATGGCTTTGGAAAGCATTAACTCTGTTTTAGAAGAGCAATCACAGCCGCAGCCGTATTCACGCAGAATATTTATAAGAAAGGGATTTGGCGTTGCCTTAACGGCAAAAAATTCCTTGTATCCTTTATTCCATGAAAAAGCTTTTTTCAGATTCTCAGCGTTTTTTCTTATGCCGCGCTCATCATAGATGTGAAACGGAGTCGGGTACTTTTCAATGATTTTCTTTGCCGCTTCTTTTGTTAAAAACGGTATTTTAGCCATATGTTCCTCCTACTTTTCAATATGCTCTTGAATAATATTTTTAACTTCTTCAATACCGCTTCCGCTCAATGCAGAAAAAGGTATAAATTTTACAGCTTTACCAAGCTCTTCAGGAATAGCTTTCATTCTTTCGGAATATTCTGTACGGTTCAGCTTGTCTGACTTCGTAAGCACCACGATGTATTCGATGCTGTTCGTGTTAAGAAATTCAAGCATCGTATAATCATCGGCGGTTGGCGCGCGCCGCATATCGATAAGCAATACGGCAAGAGATATATTTCTGCCGCTCGTGAAATAGCCTTCCATAAGCTCGGCGAATCTTGCTTTTTCCGCTTTAGAGATTTTTGCGTAGCCGTAACCGGGAAGATCCACAAATCTGTAACCGTCAACATCATAGAAATTAACGGTTATCGTTTTTCCCGGAACCGAACTTACTCTTGCGAGATTTTTTCTGCCGAAAAGCTTGTTCAGTAAAGAACTTTTGCCAACATTTGAACGCCCGGCAAAAACGATCTCCTGACGGTCGCTTGGCGGAAGCTGGGTAGATAACCCGAATGCTCTGTCAAAATTAGCTTTTGCAAAATTCATAATCTATTGCGTCACTGATTCCCTTCTTTGCTCGGGTTTACTGATAATCTTGTTTACCGGTTTATGAGGCTTAGATGCCGGGGCGTATTTTAAAGCGATGGATATGACATCATTAAAATTCTCAACCGATTCGAAATTCACCGCAGACTTGACCTCATCTGAGATCTCTGTAAGGTCTTTTTCGTTATCCTTGGGTATGATGACCGTAGTACAGCCTGCTTTATAAGCTGCCATACTTTTTTCTTTAAGACCGCCGATCGGAAGGGCCTTGCCTTTCAGGCTGATTTCGCCGGTCATGGCAACATCACGCCTAATTGGGATACCTGTAAGCTCGGAAACAAGTGCAGTGGTGATAGCAAGACCGGCAGACGGGCCGTCTTTAGGAATCGCTGCCTCCGGGGCATGGATATGGATATCTTTTGTTTTATAAAAATCACCGTCTATACCGTAATCATCGGCATGAGAACGAACAAAGGATACAGCTGTTTTTGCGCTTTCTTTCATCACATCACCGAGATTCCCGGTAAGCTCAATTTTCCCTGTGCCGTTCAAAACTGAGATCTCTATAGGCAGCAATGTGCCGCCGACACTTGTCCACGCAAGCCCGTTTACCACGCCTACCGAATCCTCGGCGGGTATCTTATCTTTGCTGTATCTTCTTGGGCCTAAATATTCTTCAATATTTTTAGGCGTAACGCGGAAAGATTTTGCACCTTTATCAAGCTCAACCGCCGCTTTCCTGCAAAGCGTAGCGATGCGTTTTTCAAGATTTCTGACGCCGGCTTCAGATGTGTAGCATTCAATTATGGTATAGATTGCATCATCAGTGATCTTGAATTCCCTGGCGGTTAATTTGTGCTTTTTGATCTCTTTCTTTATAAGATGCTCTTTTGCAATATGAAATTTCTCAAGCTCAGTATAGGAATTCAGCTCGATAATTTCCATTCTGTCTAACAGCGGAGCGGGAATCGTTGAAGTATCGTTTGCTGTTGTAATGAAAAGTACTTTACTGAGATCAACGGGAAAATCAATATAGTGATCTTCAAAGCTGAAATTCTGCTCCGGGTCAAGCGCTTCAAGCAGCGCAGACGCGGGATCGCCCTTGTAATCATTGCCGACCTTATCGATCTCATCGAGGAGAATTACGGGATTCATGACGCCGCTTTTAATAACAGCGTCAATAATTCTGCCGGGCATGGCGCCGATATACGTGCGCCTGTGTCCTCTTATCTCAGCCTCATCATGTATACCGCCGAGCGCAATACGCACGTATTTTCTGCCCATGCTTTTTGCAAGGCTTTTTACGATTGAAGTTTTACCGACTCCGGGAGGTCCGGCAAGGCACAGTATCTGCCCTGAAAACTCTGGATTTCTTTTGAAAACCGCAAGAGCCTCTATGATTCTTTCCTTAACCTTTACAAGAGAATAATGTTCTTTATTCAGCAATTTTGCAGCGGCTTCAAGATTGATATTGTCCTTAGTGGTTTTGCCGAACGGTATCTCGATGCATTTATCCAGATAATTTCTGACAACAGTACCCTCATGTGAACCCTGCGGCATTTTCATAAGCTTGTTGCTTTCCGCAAGCAGTTTGTTTTTAATGTCTTCGGAGCAAGCCAATTTTTCTATTTTTTCTTTGTACTCATCTGCTTCCTCAACCGGATTATCGGTCTCCCCGAGAGCTTCGCCTATGACCTTCATTTCCTCGCGCAAATAATATTCGCGCTGGTTCCTGTCTATATTCTCCTGCACCTTTTCATGGATCTCGCTTTCGATCTCAAGTGTGGAGTTTTCTTTGTTAAGAAGTACAAAAAGCTTAATAAGCCTGTCCGTTATCGGCAGTGTTTCAAGAACAGTCTGCTTCTCGCTGTATTCAAAATAGCTGTTAGAGCAGATATAATCGCAAAGCTCTCCGCTTTCATTTATGGAAAGTATTTTGATCTTTACATCATTTGAAATTTTCGGTATGTAGGAAGCATATCTTTCAAATTCTTTTTTTACAGCGCGAGAATACGCTTTCGTTTCTTCAGTCTCCTCGCTGCCGTTTTCTTCATTGACAGGCAGCAAAGAGCCGGAAAGGAACGGTCTTGACTGCGTTAATGCAAAAAGATGCGCCCTGTTCTCCCCTTCAACTACGACCCGCAGATTGTTTGAATTGGGAATACGTATCGTTTGCTTGATACTGCATATCACGCCTGTTTCATAAAGATCATCTATACCGGGGTCATCAACAGAGGGATCTCGCTGGCACACAAGAAAGACCTTGTTGCCGGAGCGCATAGCCGTTTTAATAGCGCTTACGCTCTTTTTTCTGCCCACGTCAAAATGAAGCACCATCTCGGGAAAAACTACGAGCCCTCTTAACGGCACAATAGGAATATCCGAAATGCTATTGTTGTTATTATCCATAATATCGTTCATATTTCATCACCTTTAAAAGATGTTAGTATTATATAATATAAATAAATAAAAGGCAAGTGCTTTACCTGCCTTTTAAATTGGTTAATTGTGTAGATCTGATGCGTGAAGCACCTTTTGCGTATGATTTGCGTTACGGGAAATAAGAGGCTCTTTGCCGTCTCTGACGCATTCCTTGGTAATCACGATCTTTTCTATAGACGGATCGCTCGGAACGGTAAACATGAGCTCTTTAAGCACGTTTTCAAGTACACTTCTCAAACCTCTTGCGCCGGTTTTACGCTCCAACGTTATATCGGCAACGGCTTTTAATGCCTCGTCTTCAAATTTGAGTTCAACGCCGTCAAAGGCAAACATTTTTGTGTATTGCTTAACGATAGAATTCTTAGGTTCCGTCATGATACGGACAAGCGCATCGCGGTCCAGATTATCAAGAACCGTAATGATCGGGATCCTGCCGATGAGTTCCGGAATGAGTCCGTATTTCACCAGGTCATGCTGGATAACCTTATGCAGGATCTCGTTTTGATCAACCTTTTCTTTATCTATCTCGGCGCCGAATCCCATTACTTTTGTGCCGATGCGTTTTTCAATGATTTTTTCAATACCGTCAAACGCACCGCCGCAAATGAACAGGATATTTGTTGTATCAATCTGTATGAATTCCTGCTGCGGATGCTTTCTGCCGCCGCCGGGAGGAACATTAGATACAGTTCCCTCAAGAATCTTGAGGAGTGCCTGCTGAACACCCTCGCCGCTGACATCTCTGGTTATCGAACGGTTTTCGGATTTGCGGGAGATTTTATCGATCTCATCAACATAGATAATGCCTCTCTGTGCCTTTTCTACGTCGAAATCAGCTGCCTGAATCAGTCTCAAAAGAATATTTTCAACATCTTCGCCTACATACCCGGCTTCTGTAAGCGTGGTAGCGTCTGCAATGGCAAACGGAACATTCAGAATTTTTGCAAGCGTCTGTGCAAGCATCGTTTTGCCCACGCCAGTAGGGCCAAGCAACAGAATATTGCTTTTCTGAAGCTCAATATCATCAGACCCGCTTTGAGAAAAAATCCTTTTATAATGGTTATAAACAGCAACGGAAAGGGATTTCTTTGCTTCGTCCTGCCCTACAACATATTCATCAAGTTTTTCCTTGATCTGCTGAGGCGTTGGCAAAACCATATCGTTTTCCTGCGGTGTTACCTGTGCGGGTTTACTTGGATTGCTTGAGCTTTCAAGAAGCTCGTTACACAGACCGACGCATTCATCGCAGATAAAAACATTCGGGCCTTCTATGAGCCTGTGCACCATAGCTTCCGATTTGCCGCAAAACGAGCATCTTGCTATTCGGTTTGAATTTTTATCGTTAGACATAAAAAACTACTCCGGCTGAATTATCTTTTATCGAATACCTTGTCAACAAGGCCGTATTCAAGAGCCTCCTGAGCAGTCAGCCAATTATCTCTCTCCGTATCTTTGGTTACTTCTTCTACGCTCTTTCCGCAGTTTGCGGCAAGGATCGTATTGAGTTTCTTTTTTGTCTGAAGAATATGATTTGCGGTGATCTCGATCTCAGTTGCCTGACCCTGTGCCTGACCGAGAGGCTGATGGATCATTACTTCTGCATTCGGAAGGCATATTCTTTTGCCTTTCGCACCGCTTGAAAGCAGGAATGCGCCCATTGAAGCCGCCATGCCGATGCAGATCGTTGAAACGTCGCATTTTATATACTGCATGGTATCGTAAATAGCCATGCCGTCGGTAACGGAACCGCCGGGGGAATTGATATAAAGGCTTATGTCCTTTTCACTGTCCTGTCCCTCAAGGAAAAGGAGCTGTGCAACAACAAGGGACGCTGTTTGTGAATTTACTTCATCCGAAAGAACTATAATTCTGTCGTTAAGAAGTCTGGAAAAAATATCCATTGAGCGTTCGCCGTTGCCGGTCTGCTCAATAACGTAAGGTACCAATGCCATTATAAATCACTATCCTTAATAAATTATTGTTTATGGATTAAAAATTATTCAATAACTGCGCTGTCAACGATAAGGTCAACCGCTTTATTCCTTTTTACGTCTTCCGCAAGCTGGTCTTCGGAAACGATTTTTTTGACCTGATCGGCTTCCATGCCGTACTGCTTTGCGATTTTCTCGGCTTCTGCGTTGATATCCTCTTCGGTAGCCTCGATCTTTTCGGCATCAATTATTGCTCTCAGTGCAATCGAAACCTTGACCTGCTTTTCGGCGCCGACTTTAAATGTTTGCTTAAAGGAATCTCTGTCCTGCCCGATATACTGAAGATATGTATCAAGATCAATGCCCTGTGACTGGATCCTGTACTCGTAATCTTTGAGCATATCGTCCTGCCTTTTATCAAACATACATTGAGGGATCTCCGCCTCCATATTGTCGCACACCTGAGCAAGGAGCTCGTCTTCCATCTTGCTCTTTGCGTCCGCTTCTTTCTTTTCTGATATCTGCTTTTTAAGGTCTTCTCTAAGCTCGTCTATTGTGTTGAGGTCCTCAGAAACAGACTGTGCGAAATCATCATCCAGCTCGGGAAGCTCTTTTGCCTTGATCTCATTGATCTTGCATTTGAATACAGCCTCTTTTCCCGCAAGCGGCTCGGCGTAATCTTCCGGGAACGTAACGTTAACATCAAACTCCTCGTCGACGCTATGGCCGCAGATCTGGTCTTCAAAACCGGGAATGAAAGAACCGGAACCTAATTCAAGCGGATAATTCTCACCCTTACCGCCTTCAAAGGCAACGCCGTCCGTAAAGCCTTCAAAGTTAAGAGATACTGTGTCGCCCAACTGGGCAGGTCGGTCATCCGCTACGATAAGGCGTGAATTCCTTTCCTGAAGATTTTTGAGCTCATTTTCAACATCTTCATCCGTAGCCTCTGTGCTGTCTTTCTTTACTTTTAAGCCTTTGTAATCTCCAAGCTTGACCTCAGGATACGTTGTGACCTTCATCTTCATCTCAACGCCGGTATCCTTGCCGATAACCGGTACTTCAAGATCATATGGGGCGTCAACTGCTTCTATACCGGCCTCGTCAAAAGCCGCAGAAACAGCTGCGGGATAAACGATATCAAGCGCGTCCTCAAAGAACATGCCTTCGCCGTACATCTTTTCTACCATGGACTGAGGCGCTTTACCCTTGCGAAATCCGGGAAGCTGGATGTTTTTTCTTTCTTTAAGATATGCCTGTGTGCATGCTTTTTTAAAAGTTTCGCTGTCTACCGTGATCTCAAGTTCATAGGTATTCGTATCAACCTTATTTGATGATTTAAGTGCCATAATAAACTCTCCTGTCCTATTTATATATAATATTTATTAATCACTGAATAGGCATTATAGCATATAGTTCTGCCTTTTTCAAGAAAAATCAGTATTTTAAAATTAAATAAGGTGTAAATTTTAATCTGTCACAAGAAATAAGTTTGTAATTCGTATTTCCGAACCTGCCTTCAAAAGCGTATTTTGCCGCTTCTCCGTGAAGATGCCCGAAACAGCATTTTTTTATACCGTATTTTTCAATAATTTCCGTTATTTCTTTACAGAAACCGTTTTGCGATACCGGCGGATAATGAAGGAATAAGATTTTTTCGTCCCTTTCAGCGCTTTGCAAACTCCGTTCTATTCTTGCAGTTTCTCTCAACAAAACTTTTATATCTTGTTCTTCCGTGCTGTCGTAAAACCAGCCGCGCGAGCCGCAGACGCTTACAGGGCCGCAGACATACGAATTGTTAAACAGAATGCGAATGGTCTTATATCCGTTCTGCTCAATAAATCCGTTCATTTTTGAAACGGTGTTCCACCAAAAATCGTGATTGCCTTTAATGATAATTTTCTTTCCGTTAAGGCTTTCAAGATAATCAAAATCCGCTTTCAGCTCATCAAAATCCATCGCCCAGCTTATATCGCCGGCAATCACAACATCATCTTTATTGCTGACAAGCTTATTCCAGTTCGCTTTTAAACGCTCGGTATAATTCTGCCAGCCCTCAAAGCTGTCCATCGGTTTATCGGTACCGAACGATAAATGCGTATCAGCAATAGCAAAAAGAGACATAGTCTTTTAAACCTTTCAAAAAAATCAAAGAATAATCGGCAATACACGGGTAAACATAGAAATGAAGGGAGTGTGAAAAAATGAACGAGATCAAAGGAATCAGCTGTGAGGTAAAAAATTGTGTTCATCATAACATGGATAATACCTGCACGGCAGGTCATATCACGGTCGGAAGCAGCATGGCAAAAACAACGACCGAAACAAACTGCGAAACCTTTAAATGCTGCGATAACTGCAACTGCTGACCCTGAATTAAAAAACGGCTCGAAAGAGCCGTTTTTTTACTTTAAAGGCCTAAAAGTTTGAAGACCATTTCGCCCATATCCTGCTTAGAGCATACATTATCAAAGCGTACCGTTTTATCTTTAAGTGATGCAAGCGGCGCAGGTATCTCCGCTCCGGTCATATCATGCAATTCATTAACCATTTCGAATTCGTCTGTGTCCGGAAGTTTCCCTCCGGTCACTGCGCTCAGCACGCTTTTTGAAAATTTATAGGGTGAAGCCGTTGAATCGATAACCGTAGGAATATCATCATCGGTATTTCGAATATAATCACCGTAAACTTTAAGCGCTACAGCCGTGTGTGTATCGCAAAGATATTTATATTTATCAAAATACTCTTTGATCGTGGCGTCTACCTCATTCTCAGACGCATAACCCGCGGCAAAGCACGCCTTAACAGCGGAAATAACGCTCTCAGGAACCGTATAAACGCCATTATCCGAAAGCTCCTGCATAAGTTCGTTAACACAATGATCGTCATTACCGCTCATATGGTAAAGCAGTCTCTCCAGATTGGAAGAAATGAGAATATCCATACTCGGAGAAGTCGTGGTGTAAAATGCACGGTTTTTGTTATACGTTCCCGTATTGAGAAAATCAGTTAATACGTTATTTGAATTTGACGCGCATATTAATTTTTTAACGGGAAGGCCCATTCTTTTCGCATAGTAGCATGCAAGAATATTGCCGAAATTACCTGTGGGAACAACAACATTGATATCATCTCCGGCGGAAATGGAATTGCTGTTGATAAGATCGCAGTAAGCTGAAAAATAATATACGATCTGCGGAACCAGCCTGCCCCAGTTAATAGAATTTGCAGAAGAAAACATCATATTTTTATCCGCAAGTTTTTTCTTAATATCGTTATCTGTAAATATTGCTTTTACGGCGCTTTGCGCATCGTCAAAATTACCTTTTACCGCGCAAACGGACACATTATCTCCTTCCTGCGTAACCATTTGGAGCTTCTGCATGGGAGAAACGCCGTTTTCCGGATAAAATACAAGTATCTTAGTATGCGCAACATCTTTAAAACCTTCAAGTGCAGCTTTACCGGTATCGCCCGAAGTAGCAACAAGGATAACTATGGTTTTGCCGTCAGCCGTTTTTTTGGCGGATACGGTCATAAGATAAGGCAACAGCTGAAGCGCCATATCTTTAAAGGCGCAGGTAGGCCCGTGCCACAATTCAAGTACGTTTTCATTGCCGCTGATATTTACGGTAGGCGCAACAGCCTTTGATGAGAATTTGCCGTCTGCATATGCGCCGCTGACGCAGTAATCAAGCTCTTCTTCCGAAAAATCATCTAAGAATTCACGCAGAACGGTTTTAGCTCTGTCAATATATGACATTTCGGCCATAGATTTGATTTTATCTAAAGAAAACTGCGGAAATTCACAGGGAACGAAAAGGCCGCCCTCTTCACTTATTCCCTGCGCAATCGCCTTAGCAGCCGTAACCTTAACGGAATTATCTCTTGTGGAAGTATAAAGCATAATTATCCTCCTAAAAGTCATTATAAATCTTTAAGTTATTTTAATATAATTCAAAAGCATTTTCAAGATGTTTAAACGATTTAATGGCATTATTTTCACAAAACACTTCAACAACATCAAAACGCGGCTGAAGATCGGTTTTATGAGAGGAAAGATAAAGCTTCGCGCAGGCGGTAAGTTTGTTTTGCTTTGCACTGTCAACAAATTCCAAGGGCTGCGCAATGCTGTGTTCATTTCGCATCTTAACTTCTACAAAACAAATGTACTTCCTGTTTTTAACGATAAGATCAATCTCGCCGAAACGGCAGGAGTAATTGAAATCAACAAGCTTATATCTTTTCTTTTCAAGATATTCACAAGCCTTCATCTCTGCAAGCTTTCCCGTTGCGTTCATTTATTAAGCACCTTTTTTAAAAATGATTTTCTGTGCATATCGCAGATCCCGTGTTTTTCTATCATTTCATAGTGAAGCTTTGTACCGTATCCTTTATGCTTTTCAAAACAATACTGCGGATATTTTTGCGCCATTTCAAGCATATATCTGTCTCTTGCAACTTTTGCAAGAATGGACGCTGCCGCTATGGATTCAGACTTCGAATCGCCTTTTATAACGGTCATAACGCTGCAATTAAGCGGCGGAATCTGATTACCGTCCACAAGCGCACAGTCCGGCTTAATGCTTAAGCCGTCAACCGCTCTTTTCATGGCAAGAAAAGTTGCCTGCAAAATATTGATCTCATCAATTTCCTTCTCATCGGCAACGCCTATTGCATAGGCAAGGCACTCATCAATGATCTTGTTATAAAGCGCTTCCCTCTTCTTTTCTGAAAGTTTTTTTGAATCATTAACGCCTTCAATCGTCTGCCCTTTTTTTAATATTACGGCAGCGGCATATACAGGTCCTGCGAGCGGCCCTCTGCCTGCCTCGTCAATTCCGCATATTACTTTAAAGCCCTGTTGATATTTTTCATTTTCATATAATAGCCAGTCCATAGATCACGGCAGCTCCAGGCTGATTTTGCCGAGCTTTCCTCCCCTGAATTCATCGCACACGGCTGTTGCGGCGCGTAAAGTATCGATTTCTCCGCCTTTGATCAGAAACCCTCTTTTTTTACCTATCCTCTCCAGAATATCCCAACCCTGACACTCCTCAAAACCGGTGATTTTATATCTTTGCTCTATCATTTGCGGGCGGGATCTTGAAAGCGTTTCCAAAAGCCTGCAGGCAATCGTTTCAATATCCGTTATCTCATCTTTTACGGAACCGATAAACGCAAGCTTATCGCCTACTTCCCGGTCCTCAAACTTTGGCCAAAGAACGCCGGGTGTATCAAGCAGTTCTATGCCGTTTCCGGCAGAAAACCACTGATTGCTTCTTGTTACGCCAGCCCGGTCAGCCACGACCGCTTTGTATTTGCCTGCCATTCTGTTGATGAAGGAGGATTTGCCGGTGTTGGGTATGCCAACGACCATAAAGCGCAATGCCTTACCGGACATGCCTTTTGCTTTATTTTTTTCAATAACAGCCGAAAGCGCTTTTTCACAGGCGGGTTGAAATTTATTAAGTCCTTTTCCAGTTTTACAATCCACGGCTATGGCGACGATGCCGTTTTTTTCATAATATTTTATCCATAAATCTGTAATTTTAGGATCCGCCATATCGCATTTGTTAAGTAAAACGATCCTTGGTTTTTTGTTGATTATCCGGTCTAGTTCGGGATTGGAGCTTGATCGCGGAATACGTGCGTCTACGATCTCAATAACGCCGTCAACAAGCTTCAGGCTTTCTTTGATGAGCCGCCTTGTCTTCGCCATGTGACCCGGAAACCACTGCACGTTTTGCTTTTGAAAATCAGGCATTTCAGCACCTCCTTGTACGAATTAGATATGCGTAAAACGCATTTTTAATAAAAAAACCGCCTGTTTAGGCGGTTTGAAACTTTAGATATCTTCCTTAACTTTAGCAGCCTTACCGACGCGGTCACGAAGATAATAGAGCTTCGCTCTGCGAACCTTACCTTTGCGAACTACGGTAATACTGTCCACATTCGCGGAATGGAGCGGGAATACGCGCTCTACGCCGACGCCATAGGAAAGGCGGCGAACCGTGAAGGTTTTGGAGATGCCGGAGCCTTTGATAGCTATAACCGTGCCTTCAAACATCTGAATTCTTTCCGTTTTTCCCTCTCTGATACGAACACCTACTCTTACGGTATCACCGATTGAGAATGAGGGAACTTCTTTTTTCATGCTGCTTTCAGCAATAATTTTAAGAGCATCCATTAAAATTTCCTCCTTTTTATTTTCGGATGTTCGTAACGGTAAACGAAAGAGGACCACCCGCTTAAATGCTTATTTTGCATGAGCATTTAACGCGTTGCAGGACAGCAACGGAACAAATGCTTAGATAATATAGCATAAAAGAACGCAAATTGCAAGACTTTTTTATCTGAATTTATTATATTTTGAATCCAAAAGTGATAATCTTGCGATATTCTTCCATTCAAAATCAAGATCAGCCAAATCCAACAATGTTTTCGAAAAAAGCTCGGGGCTTAAATTTTTGCTCTGCCCTGCCGCAAGTCTTGCATTGATCACTACGTTATTTTCTCTTACAGACACGGAATATTTATCAATAAGAGGTTTGATATTGATCTCTTTTAAAACTTTTTTTCTGCCGTGCTTGCTCTTTTTTAATGCAAGGATCTCATTTTGCTGCAATACATTACCGATAGCATCCGCAGCAGCCCGGTTGTCTTTAAACTCATATTTGAAAACATAATCGGAAAACGCGATCTCACTGCAATCCCTGAAATCATCGTAAACATCAACGATCCTGATTCCGTCCGGCAGAACGGCGTTGAGGCGAGTTTTTATGTCTGCATTCGACATATCGCCCGTGATTCTTATATCAAGGCTTTCGCAAAGGCTCTCAACGCCGAGTGGCAGGGGCAGTGAGAAGCTCATATACGGGTGCGGATTAAAGCCTTCCGTGTACCAAAGCGGTATCTGTGCGCGTACCAGAGCGCGGGACATACATCTGTTGATATCCAGATGACTTATATATTTGCATCTGTCTGTTTTTGAAAAGAGCAGTCTAACCTCGCGCATCGCATTGCCCTCCGTTAAGCATATTGGCGCCGCAGCCGGCACATTTGATACGGCAATGCGGCGTGGTTTTATTTGCATGTGCCTTCTTGCTTTCAAGCTCCAGAAATTTTTTAGTTACGCCGAAGTCAAGATGATCCCATGGAAGAACTTCGGAATACTCGCGCTTACGTGAAGTATAGAAATACGGGTCAATACCGTTCATCTCAAAAGCTTTCATCCATGTATCAAAATGAAAGCGGTCATCCCATGAATCGAACTTACAGCCAAGCTTAAATGCGTCATATAAAACATTGCATAGGCGCCTGTCCCCTCTTGCCAGCACGCCTTCAAGCAAAGAGGTGGGCGTTTCATGATAGGATACCTTTACTTTTTTGCTCGGTATGGATTCAAGTAAATGTGCCTGCTTTGCTTTTAAGCTTTCCATTGAATCCTCTGCCTCCCACTGAAAAGGCGTAAAGGGCTTCGGAATGAACGAAGCGCAGCTTACTGATACCTGAACGCCGGTTCCCTTCTGACGATTGGGATTCTTGTAGAAAGCGTGCACCACCTGCATAGCAAGGTCGGCAATGCCCTCGATGTCCTCCATAGTTTCAGTAGGCAGACCCATCATAAAATACAGTTTTACGGAAGTCCAACCGTTGTCAAACGCTTTCACACAGGTATTGATAACTTCTTCTTCGGTCACATTTTTGTTTATAACGTCGCGGAGCCGCTGCGTGCCTGCCTCCGGCGCAAATGTAAGGCCGCTTTTTCTGACTTTATTCAGCTTCTCCACAAGCTCGTCCGAAAAATTATCAACTCTTAAAGAGGGCAGTGAAAGACTGATCTTATCTTTTACCGTCCAGTCAATAAGTGAGCTAAGCATTTCGTTCACACAGCTGTGGTCGGAAGTGGAAAGCGAGCATAAGGAAAGTTCATCGTAACCGGTAGATTTAATAAGTGCTTTTGCCTGTCTGTTTATGGTTTCAACGCTTTTTTCCCTGATGGGCCGGTATGTAAAGCCCGCCTGGCAGAAACGGCAGCCCCTTATACAGCCTCTGAATATTTCTTCCACCGCTCTGTCATGGACGATATTGATAAAAGGAACCACAAAGCTATCTGGATAAAAGCAGGTATTCAAATCGGTTACTACGGCTTTCTTTACTCTTTCCGGCGCTCCGTACAGAGGTCGCAGTTCTTTTAAAGTTCCGTCTTCATTATAAGCGTCTTCATAAAATGACGGAACATAAACGCCGCGAATATCCATTGCTTTCAGCAGAAATTCATGTTTTGTGCATCCGTTTCTTTTACATTCCTTTAAAAGATCAAGTACCTGCATGGTGCTTTCTTCGCCGTCACCAAGAAAAACAATATCCACAAAATCGGTAATCGGCTCGGGATTACAGGTGCACGGGCCGCCGCAAGCTATAATAGGAGTCAGACCGTCTCTTTCCGAAGCTTTTAAAGGGATACCGGCAAGGTCAAGCATATTAAGTACGTTTGTATATGAAAGTTCATACATAAGTGTAAAACCGATCATATCAAAATCTCTTATATCATCTTCGCTTTCGAGCGCGAATAGGCGTATCTTGTTCTTACGCATCTGTTCTTCCATATCGGAATCGGGGGCAAATACGCGCTCACACCAAGCGTCTTCGCGGCTGTTCACAAGAGAATAAAGGATCTTCATTCCAAGATGGCTCATACCGATCTCATAGAGATCCGGAAAACAAAATGCGTAGCGCAGCTCTATCTTTTCCTTATCTTTAATTATGCTGTTCAGCTCGCCGCCGCAGTATCTTGCCGGTTTTTGAACATATTGCAGAATTTTTTCTATTTCCTTTTTCATAAATACCTCATATTAAAAATCAAAAGATAAATACAAATCAAAATAGGCTGATATGCGTTAAAATATACAGCGGCATATAAAGACACCGCAAACATCAAAATCAAAAATACAAAGCTTATATATTTTGATGCGTTCGGCAAAAAGAGCCGCAGAAGCCTGCCTCCGTCAAGCGGAAAAACAGGCAAAAGATTTAATAAAGCAAGAAATAAATTGATTTCATTTCCCGTAAACAAAAGCAAAACGATATTAATAAACGGGCCAGCAAAAATCACAACCGCTTCTTGTATTGTATTCAGACTGTTGAAAGGATATTTGAGCGCTGCACCGAAAAATGATAAAGTCACGCACTGCGGTCTGCAGCCAAAACAGACCAGCGCAGCAAGATGGCCGGCCTCATGCGCAGTGCAAAACAACAGAAACTGCCACAAATTATCATGTTCCAAAAAGGCACATATTGCAAGAACCAGAATAAAACTGAATTCTATCTTCAGCTTTACCCCCTTAATCTCTAACTCCAAAGAATCACCGTAAAATCTTACGGCGAAAAAATATCATTTATTCTTATCCAGATAAGATTGAAGAATTATAACGGCAGAGACGGCGTCGATATGATCTTTTCTTTTTTTGCCTCGTACATTGTTTTCGCTTAAGATTCCGTGCGCCATCACTGTGGTCAGCCGCTCGTCCTGATATACAATATCCGCACTGCACTTTTCGCTAATCATATCGCCCAATTCTTTACATTCGGCGCATCTGTAGCCGTGTGAACCGTCCATGTTTACAGGCAGACCGATAACGATTTTTTCAGCGCCATTTTCAATGGCTGCGTTAACGATCTTATCAACAAGTTTGGGCTTATAACTTTCTTTAATCACACCATACGGTGACGCGAGCGTATTGCTTTTATCGCTGACTGCAATACCGGTACGCGAATCGCCGTAATCAACAGACATAACAACCGTTTTGATCACCTCTGCAAAATTATAACGGCATCACGGGGACGCCGTTATAAAAATCACCTATTCTTCAGACGTTTGGGAATCGTTGCCGCTTTCCGTTGTATTTTCAGAATTATCTGATGAGGAGCCGGAAGATGAAGAGTTTGAAGATGATCTGCTCCTTGATGAATACCCCGGCAGATTATTCACATCGTACCAGCCGTAATTACCGCTTGAATAGTTTGTAAGAAGACCGGTTGAAGAATCGTAAGAACGCTGAACGATTCCGTCATATTCAGGAAATTCGGTAACATTCTTGCCTTTCGTTTCATAAATCCCGTTCATAACTGTTTCCCAGATCGTACCTGCCGGGTTATAGGAAAGCCTGTAAACGATTTCCTTGGGCATATCGTATCCATACCATACCGCTGCAACATATTCGGGCGTGCCGCCTACGAACCAACGGTCCTTAGAATCCGTAGTCGTACCGGTTTTGCCGAAGCACTCAACGCCGCTGATTTTATAATATCTACCGGTGCCGGAGGTCATAACCGTTTGCAGTATTTTATTCATAAGCCATCCCGTGCTTTCTGTAAGCGCCTGTTCTTTCGTAGAACCGGCGTCTGTTTCTATAAGCACATTGCCCTGGCTATCCTCTATTTTATAATAACAATACGGCTGATAATATATGCCGCCGTTGCCGAAAGTGGCATATGCGGCCGTCATTTCAAGAACAGATACGCCGTTTGTGAGCGAACCGGTGGCAAGAGGCGCGTAATCACAGTCAGCTGCGCTGAGTGAAGACATATGAAAACGATTTGTTATAAAGTCATAAGCATAATCAACGCCTACCATATCCAAAGTTCTGGCAGAGATCGTATTAAGAGAATTCGCGATACCTCTCTGAATTGTGAGCCTTGAACCGGAATAACCGCCGCCTTCATTCGTAGGCCACGGATCGCCGTCTATCTCCATTAAGGGCCTGTCTTCAACAAGAGTAGACCAATAAATATCAACACTGTCGTCCTGCAAGCTCTTTTCAAAAGCCGGTCCGTATACGGACAAGGGCTTGATGGAAGAACCCGGCTGTCTGTAAGACTGGAACGCCCTGTTCAATTCAAGCGAGCCGGAATATTCGCCGGTACCGCCCACAAGGCCGAGCACCCTGCCCTCATAGTTCATGACGACCATAGCGCCCTGCACCGTTTCATCCGGCATACGGCGGTAATTTTCATAAACATCCTCAAGAGCCGCCTGTACTTCAAAATCAACAGCCGTATATATCTTCAATCCGCCGCCGTACAGAAGCGAACGCGCTTTTCTTTCGGTATAGCCCATTTTCTGAAGATCGTCTAAAACGGTTTTTATAACATAGTCAACATAATAAGAATCAATCAAGTTTTCATTTGAACTGCCGTCAGAATCGGAGACCTGGCTTCCCTCATAATTCTCACTGTTTGTAAATATCATTTCATAAGCGACGGCATCGTCATATTCCTGCTGTGTTATAAAGCCCTGCTCCAGCATCTGTTCAAGAATATACAGCTGCCTTGTACGGTTGTTTTCCGGGTTGCGCAGCGGATCGTATCTACTGGGATATTGCGTTATGGCCGCAATGCAGGCACATTCTGCAATGTTCAGATCCGATACATCCTTGCCGAAATAAGTTTCGGCTGCCGTTTTAACGCCGTAGCAGCCCTCTGAAAGATAAATCGTATTCAGATACGCTTCTATGATCTCATCTTTAGAATAATTTCTTTCCAAATTCAAAGCAGAAAGTATTTCATTAAACTTACGAACGATCGTTACGTCATTTTCATCCGTTAGATTTTTAATCAGCTGCTGTGTGATCGTGGATCCGCCCTGGCCGCTGTTTGACGGCTTAACGATAACGCCTATGGTACGTATCCAGTCAACACCGTGATGGCTTTCGAAACGCTGATCCTCAATGGCGATAAAGGCGTCTTTCATATGGGGACTCATGTTTTCAAGGTCTACCCATATACGGTTTTCTTCTCCGTGAAGCCTTGTCAATTCTATTTCGTTGCCGTCTGCATCCGTGCCGTATATAAATGAAGTCTGATTTTGAGAATACTTTTCCTCTGTTAAATTAAATACGGCGTCGCCATGCACGAAGCTGTAACCGTAAATGGCGATAACGGAGAAGCAGACAATAAATACAACAGCAACAACCAACACGAATCCTAAAAGAATGCGCAAAGGAAGCGAGGCAGGAGCCTTGCCGGTATTTTTCTTCTTTTTACCATTCTTCTTGTTATCGTTAGATTTAGATTTTCCTCTGGCACGCTGCACATGCTGTTTTGAGGTTTTTTCGCTTTCGATATATGCAGCCGGCTTTTTATTTAATTGCGTTTCCTGAATCTTTTTGTCTTCATCATAGACTTTGGCAGAGTTATTCATAAAAGACTCAAGCAAATCATCATACTTGCCCGCCATAAAATACCTCCTTACACGATTTTACTAAAACAGCTTACAACATTATCTGAGTTTATATTATACAATATTTAAATAAGTAAATAAAGAAATAAATTGTTAATATTTTTTTGCCTTGCTTTTGCTCATTTCCGTAATTCTTTTTGAAGTGCTGATGCCGTCATACAGGCGTTTTACCCTTACAAAGCCCCAATATTTCTTATTACAGTGTTTGCAAAAAAGTACGGTTTTAAAGGAATTATTGACAATTTGCACATCGCTTATCCGTTCCATCTGTGTTGAACAATTCGGGCAAAGAAAGCTCTCTTTGTAAAAATTATACTCATCGGAAACGGTTGTCGTTATAATATAGGGTTTGAAAGCAAGTCTGCCGAAAAAATCATCGTCACACAAATGCGTCATTGATTTCGCTTTGTTTTCATCAAACACTTTTTTAAAACAGGCGGCGGCAACATAGCAATCCTCCAGCGCTCTATGCAGATTTTCCTCCTGCACGCGGATATCCAGCCTTTCGGCACAGTGCGCAAGACTGATCTGTTCCTTACAGCCCTCTAAAAATGACTGGCAGTATTTCTGTACGTCCATATAATTCTTCATAAAAGATATGCTTGTTTTGCCAAAAAATCTTTTGAAATTGGATACCAAAACATACAGATCGCTGTTTGACCAGCTTGTAAAAACAACATCGCCGCAAGCCCAATCGGCAAAATTGCGCATAACGTCTTCAAACGGGATCCCGTTTTGCGCAACTTCCTCTTTCGTAATGCTTGTCAGATCCACAAAGCGCTTTGAAAAACGTTTGGAGAGCTTGGGACGCACAAGCTGTGTAAAAGTATTGCTGATATTCAGGTTTTCATCAAGCCGAACGGCGCCTATTTCGATTATCTCATTAACGCCTTTTTTCTGTTTATAATCATAGGCATTATTCCATTCAAGGTCAAATATAACGTAATCCATAGCACACCCAAAAAAAATAACCCTGCAAGCCGCAAGGTTATTAAATAATATAAAATATCAGCCGATGAAAAGGAAAATCAAAAACGCGGCAAGAACCAAAACAAAGAAAATAACAATAAGCCATTTTGTTATTTTTTCAAGCTTTGCTTCAATCGTGCGGCCTTTTGACTTGCCCAAAAATGTTTCAGCGCCGCCGGCTATTGCACCGGAGAGGTTCTGCGAACGACCTTCCTGTAAAAGAACAACAGCGATAATAATTATAGAAACGAGTATAAGTATCACACCGAAAACATAATGATACCAAAGCATGACAAATTCCTCCGAAGTTTTTAATACTAATGGATTATAGCACATACTTTTATTTATTGCAAGTCTTTTTTTGGCATTAATTTACTTGAATCATAAATACAAATAATTTAATAATAATTACGGCGGTAAAAATTTGCGTTTGCTTTTGCCGCCTGCCGCTTGAAAAAGCGGTATCTACATATCAAAACGTAATCTGTTCGCCAATATCGCCCGCACTGAGCTGCGCGCCTGCCGCAGGCAGATTTTTAGGTCTGAATCTCCATTCTTTTTCAAATTCGCCGGGCGTATACTTATGCACGGATATGACCTTATCGCTCTTCTTTTTTAAAGTCATGGCCTGTATGCCCTGCGTGCTTTTGCTTGTTTTCGGCATGATTACCGCCGTGTTCACAAGAAGATGACGACCCGCCTGTGAAGAGATCACAATATCGGTATCCTCCTCAAGATACATTGCGCAAGCAAGCGGGAATTTATCCGAAAAAGCATTTATCAGCTTTTTTCTGTTCGTCTTTGTTTCATACGAAGAAATATCGACTTTTGCCAACTTGCCGTTTTCAAAAATGAATATCATATAGCCCTTATACTGCCTGATGACGGCGGTATATTCAACGGTTTCGCCCTCATCCATTTCAAGCTTTGCAGGCAGGTAATCGCCCAAAACGGAAGCCTTGGTATCCTGAAAATCATCAAGCTTTGCTTTATAGACCTGATGATTGGAAGTGAAAACAAGCAGTTCGTCCTTGTTGGAGCACTCTTCACTTCTTAATATCATATCCCCTTCCTTTACCTTTTGTTCGCCGCTCATACGCAGATTTGCCGTTCTGATCTTCTTTAAATATCCTTCCTTGGAAAGAAATACAGTAACAGGATAATCGGCAACAGCGGGTTCCTCGGTTTCAGTTTCCTCGGGAATATCATACAGGATTTCAGACTTTCTGCCGTTATCGTACTTCTTGACAACATTTTGCAGCTCTGAAATGATGATCTGTTTTTTCTTTCGGTCGCTTGCAAGGATTTCTTCAAGTTCTGCAATCTCATTTTCAAGCTTCTCAATATCGTTAATGCGCTTAAGTATATATTCCCTGTTAAGATGGCGCAGCTTGATCTCCGCAACATATTCCGCCTGTGTTTCATCGATGCCGAAACCGATCATCAGATTCGGAACGACATCAGCTTCGTTTTCCGTTTCACGGACGATCTTTATTGCTTTGTCAATATCAAGGAGTATCTTAGAAAGCCCTTTTAAAAGATGCAGTTGATTTCTTTTCTTGTTAAGGCTGAACGCCACTCTTCTTGAAATACAGTTGAGTCTGAACTTTACCCATTCATTCAAAAGCTCGCGTACGCCTCTGACACCCGGCTTACCGTCTATAAGAACATTGAAATTACAAGAAAAAGAGTCCTCAAGAGGGGTAAGCTTATAAAGGCGCTGCATCAATTTATCTGCATCAACGCCGCGTTTAAGATCTATTGTGATCTTAAGTCCTTTAAGGTCCGTTTCATCTCTTATATCAGAAATCTCCTTAAGCTTATTCGCCTTTGCAAGCTCAACGATCTTATCAATAATAGCTTCTGAAGTAGTAGTAGGCGGTATTTCAGTTATATCTATACAGTTATAGGATTTATCATAAGAATACTTGGCGCGGACCTTAACAGAACCTTTACCTGTTTCATAGATTTTTTCAAGCTCGTCCTTATCATAAAGCACGTAGCCGCCACCAACAAAATCGGGCGCAATCAGGGTGTCGGAAATAACATGCGCCTTATTTTTCATAAGCGCAATGGTTGTTTCACATACCTCGCGGATATTGAAAGACGCTATGGAAGATGCCATACCTACGGCGATACCCGTTGTAACGTTACAAAGAACGGACGGAAAGGTAACCGGCAGAAGCCGAGGTTCTTTCATTGTGTTATCATAGTTGTCCACAAAATCAACCGTATCTTTATCAATATCGCCGAAAAGCTCTGCACATATAGGAGCAAGCTTGGCTTCCGTATAACGCGAAGCGGCATACATCATATTTTTGGAATAGGCTTTACCGAAGTTACCCTTTGACTCCACATAAGGATATAACAAAGATTCATTGCCGCGTGACAGACGCACCATAGTTTCATAAATAGACGCGTCACCGTGCGGATTCAACTGCATCGTTCTGCCCACAATATTTGCGCTTTTAATCGTAGGCCCGTTTAAAAGGCCCATATTATACATGGTGTATAAAAGCTTTCTGTGAGACGGTTTTAAACCGTCTATCTCCGGAATTGCACGCGAAAGAATAACGCTCATGGCATAGGGCATGTAATTGGTTTTAAGCGTTTCGGTTATTGCTTCCCTTTTTACGGTGCCTGCATTTTCTATATGAACGTTATCATTGAGCTGCGCAGCGAAGTTCTGCTTCGTTTCCTTTTTTCTTCTTGGCATATTTTCACCTTAAATCAGCTTACGTCCGCCGTATCGAGATACATATAGCCGTAATCTGTAATATATTGTTTTCTTCCCTCAAGATTATCGCCCAGCAACAGGTCAAAGATCTGTGACGTCCTCTCTGCTTCGTCGGGCGTTACGAGAATCAGTCTTCTTGTTTCCGGATTCATTGTGGTAAGCGACATCATATCCGCCTCATTCTCACCAAGACCTTTGGAGCGCTGAACGGTATACTTTTTCCCGTCAAGCTCTTTTCTTATCTCGTCCATTTCCATTTCATTATATGCAAAATAAGTCTGATCCTTACAGGTGACCTCATAAAGCGGCGATTCGTCTATATACACTTTACCCTGTTCGATAAGCTGCGGCATAAGCCTGTATATCATTGTGAGCACAAGCGTTCTGATCTGAAAGCCGTCTACATCTGCATCCGTGCAGATCAGTATCTTGCTCCAGCGAAGATTGTTGATATCAAAAGCGGACAGATTCTTTGAAGCCTTGGAACTGACCTCGACGCCGCAGCCGAGAACTTTGATAAGATCTGTAATTATCTCATTTTTAAATATCTTACTGTACTCACTCTTAAGGCAGTTCAGGATCTTGCCGCGTATGGGCATGATCGCCTGAAAATCCGCATTTCTTGCCTGCTTACAGGCACCGAGCGCGGAATCGCCCTCAACGATAAACAATTCCCGTTCGTCAACATTTTTTGAACGGCAGTCCACAAACTTCTGAACACGGTTTGTCATATCTATCTTGGACTGCAAAGTTGTTTTGAGCGTTTTTCTTGTGTTTTCAGCCTTTACGCGGCTGCGCATATTGATAAGCACCTGATCTGCGATCTTCTCGGCGTCCATCTTATTCTCAATAAAATACACTTCAAGCTGCTTGCGGAAAAAATCCGTCATTGCCTCTTGAATAAACTTATTTGTGATCGCCTTTTTGGTCTGATTTTCATACGAAGTTTGCGTAGAAAAAGAAGATACAACAAAAATCAGAATATCTTCAATATCCTGTATATTGATCTGCGGATCGGTTTTGGCATATTTATTATTCGCTTTAAGATATGCGTTTATCTGGTTTACAAAAGCGCTTTTAAACGCTTTTTCCGGCGCGCCGCCGTGCTCCAGGTAGCTTGAGTTATGATAATACTCTTTAAGCTGTGTTTTAACGGAAAAACAAAGCGCGGCTTTGATAATGAGCTTGTATTCGCTGTGGTCCTCCCTGTCCTTTCCGTACCTTTCACATTCCCAGTACTGCGGTGTTGTAAGAGCGTTATCCCCGGCAAGCTCGGCAACGTAATCCTTGATGCCGTTTTTATAGCAGTATTCAAAGGTTTCAAAGCCCTTTTCCGTTTCATTCTTTAAGATGAATGTAATACCGTCGTTAACGATTGCCTGGCGTTTAAGCGTATCCTGATAATATTTCAGTGAAACGTTGATATCGGTAAAAACATCAAGATCGGGCTTCCATCTTATTCTTGAGCCAGTGTCTTTTTTTGTATACGGCTCTCGTTTCAGCCCGCCGATATTTTTTCCTTTTTCAAAGTGAAGCGTGTAACAGAATCCGTCTCTGTGTATCTCTGCGTCCATATATTCCGAAGCATATTGCGTGGCGCAAAGACCGAGTCCGTTTAATCCGAGTGAAAACTCATAGCTTTCGGTTCCGTTTCCGTATTTACCGCCTGCATAAAGCTCACAAAAAAGGAGTTTCCAGTTTTCCTCTTTCTCGGCTTTATTATAGTCAACCGGAATTCCCGCACCGAAATCCTGCACTTCAACCGAATGATCGCGGAATCTTGTAACGATGATCTTATTACCGCGCCCCTCGCGGGCCTCGTCTATAGAATTGCTCATGATTTCAAAGATAGAGTGCTCGCAGCCTTCAATACCGTTTGAACCGAAAATAACTTCCGGCCTTTTCCGCACCCTGTCTTCGTCTTTCAGAGAACGTATACTTTCATTCGTGTATTCATTCTTGCCGGCCATAAATCAACCTCCGAATAATTTATACAGAAATATATTATACAAGATATTGTGGATTTGTCAAGATTTTGTAATAATTATAACAATATAATGAAATGAAATTTACAATATGATACAAAAACAGAAAGATTTATACAAAAAAATAAGATGTGCATGCGCACACCTTATTTTAAAATCACTGTTCATGCCGATCATCAACCCCGCCGGGTACTTCCGAGCCGGAACCGTTTGGCGTATCCGTGTTTTTATCAGCATCGCTCTTCGTAAGGCCATCCTCAGCTGTTTGAGAAGCCGGAGCTGTTGAAATATCCGTATCATCCTGCGCCGGTTCCTCATCGTTTTCAAGAAAGCCAAGTTTCATAAGCGAATCAAACTCACCGGCATTAAGCTTTTCCTTTTTGAGCAGGGTTTCTGCCACAAGCTCAAGCTTGTCATAATGCTCTTTGAGGATCTTATAAGTCCTGTCATAAGCCTCGCGCATCATTTTTTCAATCTGCGCATCAATCCTTGCCGATGTCTCTTCACTGTAATTATTTACATGTCCGTAATCTTTGCCGAGAAATATCTCATTGTTTTCATCACTGTAAACGACCGGGCCTATCTCATCATTCATGCCGTATTTAGCCACCATATCGCGGCAGATCTGCGTGGCACGCTGAAGATCATTAGACGCACCCGTAGAAATATCATCAAGCGCGATCGCCTCGGCTACTCTGCCGCCCATCATGGAAACAAGAGAATCCAGCATTTCCTTTTTGGAAGTATAATTCTCTTCCTGCGGCTGATACATGGTATAACCGCCGGCACCGAGTCCGCGCGGGATTATGGATATTTCTTTAACGGGATCGTGATTTTCAAGATAGTAGGAAACGACCGCATGGCCGGATTCATGGTAAGCTGTCAGTTTCTTTGCCTTATCGGAATACTTATGCGATTTCTTTTCCGTGCCCATTTCCACTCTTGTTGTAGCGTCCTGGATCTCCTCGCTCGTAATGGCCTTTTTATGCCTTCTGGCAGCCAACAGCGCAGCTTCGTTAAGAAGATTCTCCAGATCGGCGCCTGTAAAACCGATCGTGAGCTGCGCGATCTCTTTCAGATTAACATCAGGCGCAAGCGGCTTGTTTTTGGAATGGACTTTCAATATGTCTTCTCTGCCCTGCGTATCAGGTCTGTTAACGGTTATCTGCCTGTCAAATCTGCCGGGTCGCAAAAGCGCCGGGTCAAGAACATCAGGCCTGTTGGTTGCAGCAATAACGATAACGCCGCTGTTGGTGCCGAAACCATCCATTTCAACAAGCAGCTGGTTCAGTGTCTGTTCTCTTTCGTCATTACCGCCGCCGGTGCCAGCGCCTCTGTGCCTGCCGACTGCGTCAATCTCATCAATAAATACAATAGCAGGCGCTTTTTTAATAGCTTGTGAGAAAAGATCTCTAACACGGCTTGCGCCTACGCCGACATACATTTCAACAAAGTCAGATCCCGATATGGAAAGAAACGGCGCGTTTGCCTCACCGGCAACGGCTTTTGCAAGCAGCGTCTTACCGGTTCCCGGAGGGCCTACAAGTAAAACGCCTTTTGGGATTCTTGCACCGAGATCGGTGAATTTCTGAGGATCCTTCAGAAATTCAACAAGTTCTTCAAGCTCTGCCTTTTCTTCGTCACAGCCGGCAACATCGGCAAAAGTTTTTTTATTCTTATCTTCTACTGCTTTTGTTTTGACTCTGCCGAATCCGATCGTTCTGTTTGTTTCGTTATTCATTGTGTCGCCCATCTTTTTCATCATGAACCACACAAGAACAGAACCGCCGACAAGAATTATGATATACGGCAAAAGGCTTACGATCCAGCTCCTTGAATTGCTTTGCCTGTAATTATACGTTATCTGCGCATCAGGATGCGCCTCGTTATATTCGTTGACGCTGTCCTTAATATCGTCCAGAAAATAAGTTACGCTGGGAACTTTATACTCCTGTTCTTCGTCCGGCTTATCAAACGTTGTATATGTGAGACTGCCGGAAGTCAGATCAAGCTCAAACTCATTTACCTGATCTGTTTTAAAAAGATTTACGATCTCGCTGTATTTGACCTCCTCGCCGTTCTGCTGGTTTGCAATAACAAACGCAAGCACAACAAGCAAAACGGGAATCAAAATATAAAATACAGCCGATTTCCAGTTTTTGGACATATTGTTCATTAATTCCTATCCTCCGTACGGATATTTATAATCATGATCCTTTTCGTTGAGCTGTTTACACAGACTCTTTCAGAAACCGCATAACCCGCAACACCGATAACGCCTGCATCGTCCGCAACCACAGGTACCCTGTATCTATTTTCGGCAGGTATGTGAAGCTCGTTAAACAGTTTTTTTAGACTTTTAGAGCAGTTTCTGCCTGCAACGGAGATCTTATCTCCCTGCATTCGGCTTCTGACGGTCACATTGCCAACTATTTTATCACAGTCACAGTAAAAATCAAACTTTTTACCGTTAAATTCACATTTATTTAAGAAATCTTTTACAGATAGAATACTTTTATCAACATTAAAGGATATATTTTCATCTTTTTGCGAAATAACCGCCAAGCGTATCCTGCCCGCAGCAGACAACGCAAACAAATTCCCGCTGATCTGAAAACGTGAATTTCTATAACGCAAGGAAGATATGCCGCATATTATATTATCGTTTGCACAAACGCCGTTATTTTTGAGCCACTTAACAATAATTCTGTTTACTTCACTTTCGGAAAGATCAATTAAACGTGAAACGTCAAGCTCATTGTTAATACAGATATCCGCGTATATTTTTTCAATATGTTTTTCTAAAAACTCCTCGTCCGCACGGGCAGACGAAATTAAGTGAAAAACATGGTTTTCAAAATCTGCATTTACTTCCTTGAAGCGCGGAATGATCTGATGCCTTATAAAATTCCGTGTGTATGAATCGTCAGAATTCGTTTTATCGATTCTGTACGCAATATGCTTATCGTCAAGATAAGAGCGTATCTCGTCAGAGCCGATCTCAATAAGCGGGCGAACGATTTTGCCGCGAACGGGCGGAATTGCGCAAAGGCCTTTTAAAGAAGTGCCGCGCGCAATCCTGAAAAGCATGGTCTCAATATTATCGGATAGATTATGCGCGGTAGCTATCTTATCACATTCAAATGAGCCAAAAAAGTCGTATCTTGCCTTTCTGCTGTACTCCTCCACGCTCATTTTATATTCTTTTGCAAGAACGGGGGCGTTTATGTGTAAGATCTTAAAATCAATACCGTTCGCATTACAGAACGCTTCGCAAAATTCGGCGTCAGCAATGCTTTCTTCGCCTCGAATACCGTGTTCCACATGCGCAGCAGTCAATTTCAGATCATACTCATCTTTAATTTTAAGCAGAAAATGCGTTAACAAAACGGAATCGGCGCCGCCCGACAGCGCGATAAGCACCGAATCCCCTTTTGAAAACATATTGAACTTGTTAACTGTATCTTTAATCCTGTTCGTCATTGCCGTAATCTTTTTCAACGCATCTGAATCTTGTAAATTCCTTATCAAACGCCATTTCAACAACGCCTGTAGCTCCATGCCTGTTTTTCGCCACGATCAGTTCCGTTGCCGATTCATCGATCTGGCTGCGCTTATCTTCATCCAGCTCGCCGCTGTAATAATCCGGTCTGTAAAGGAACAGCACGATATCCGCATCCTGTTCTATAGAACCGGATTCTCTCAGATCCGCAAGCTGAGGTCTGTGGTTTTTATTTCTGCCCTCCGTGCCGCCTCTTGAGAGCTGGGCACAGCAAATTACCGGAATGTTCAGATCCTTTGCCATCATTTTGAGATTTCTTGTAATATCCGAAACCTCCTGCACGCGGTTCTCTTTCCTGACGGCAGATCTTAAAAGTCCCAGATAGTCTATCATAACAACGTCTACGTCTTTCATGCGTCGCACCTTTGCCTTTATCTCCGGAACACTGATTCCCGAAGAATCGTCTAAGTAAAGCTCTGCCTCCTCAAATTCGCCCGCAGCGTTGCCGAGGCGTACCCATTCATCATCTGTCAATTCACCGCGCCTGATTTTTTGGCTGGGAATGCCTGCGCGAGAAGAAAGCAGCCTTTCAGCCAACTGTTCTTTTGACATCTCAAGGCTGAAAAACACGCACTTCTTTCTTGCGGTCATGGAAACGTTTTGCGCAAGGTTCAAAGCAAAAGACGTTTTACCCATTGCAGGACGAGCGCCCACAATAACAAGGTCTGACTTGTTTAGGCCGGAAATATATCTGTCCAGCAAGCTGAAACCGGAAGGAACAGCCTGGTATTTTTCTTTATCTTCCCCGGTGATCTTATGTAAACGGTCATAAACATCGTTTACAATAACCGAGGAGAGCTTTTTCGGATCATCGTCTTCAGAACCTTTTCTGATGTCATATATCTTTTGCTCGGCATATTCAAGCAGCGAGATCGCATTAGAATTATTTGAAACAGCAGTATCGATAATATGCTGAGAAACGCTGATAAGACTGCGAAGATAATACTGCTCTTCAACGATCTTGGCATAAGTTTTGACGTTGGCGGTTGAAGCTACAATATCTCTTAATGTTAAAAGGTATTCTCTTCCGCCGGCTTCGTCATAAAGCCCCTCTTTTGCAAGGGCGTCCGCAATTACAACCGGGTCGATTTTTGCATTTGAGCCGGTAAACATAGCCATCATGGAACCGAAGATAGCCTTATGCTGCGGCAAATAAAAATATTCCTGTTTTACTATGGATACAACATCTTCCATGCAATCCGGATCAATAAGGATTGAGCCCAGAACAGACTGCTCCGCTTCCAGATTATAAGGCATGGATACTGCGCCCGAAGGATTTTCAGGCATAATTTATCATCTGCCTTTCATTCAGACTTCGGATACCTGAACATATATTTTTGCGCTGATTCCCTGATAGATCTTTACTTCAGCCTCATATGTGCCGAACTGTTTGATATCCTCCACGGCGATCTTGCGCTTATCAATATCCAGCCCGAGCTCTTTTTTGATCTGAGCGGAAATATCCTTAGCCGTAACAGAGCCGAAAAGTTTGCCGTTAGCACCTGCTTTTGCTGTCATTTTAAAGGTTTTACCCTCGATCTCAGCAGCATCTGCCTGCGCGGCTTTGATCTCCTCTTGTTTATGGAACTTTTTGGCGTTTTCCTTGTTGTTAAAATCATTCATTGCGCTTGCGTTTGCTTCAACGGCAAGCCCGCGCGGGAAAAGATAATTTCTTGCATAGCCGTCTGAAGCGTTTACAAGCTCTCCCTTTTTTCCTAAATTTTTTACATCCTGCTTTAAAATAACTTTCATAATTGCACCTGCTTTAGACTTCCATGATAATCGGCAAAATCATAGGATTTCGCTTGGTTTTTTCATACATCAAATGAGATATTTCATCTCTTAAACTGGTTTTAACGCTGTTCCAGTCATGATAGCGGCTGTTATAGGTTTCATCGATCACGCGGCATGCAAGATCTCTTGCCGAGTTGATAAGCTCCTCGCTTTCGCGCACATAAACAAATCCGCGGCTGACGATATCCGGACCGCAAAGAATATCGCCGGTCTCTGAATCTATTGTAGCAACAATAACGATAAGTCCGTCTGCGGAAAGGCGTTTTCTGTCGTTCAAAACGATATTGCCGACATCGCCTACACCATAACCGTCAACATACACATCGCCGCTCGGCACATCGTCAAGGCGCTTTATGCCCTTTTCGGATATCTCGATATAATTACCGATATCACCCACAAAAATATTTTTCTTGCTGATTCCCATCGATTCCGCAAGCTGCGCATGCTTTCTGAGATGCTTTTGCTCGCCGTGAACCGGAATGAAGAATTTCGGATTCACAATACCCATCATCAGCTTCAGCTCGTCCTGACAAGCATGGCCAGAAACATGAACTTCATACATTTTTTCGTAAATAACTTCGATATCGCGCTTCATCAGCTCATTTACAACGTTGCCTACCATTTTTTCATTGCCGGGTATCGGAGTTGCAGAGATGATAACATAATCATTTGGCGATGCGGTAACCTTTTTATGCTCGCCGTTCGCGATCTTTGTAAGCGCGCTCATGGGCTCGCCCTGTGAACCGGTGGTGATGATAACCAGTTTATCGTCAGGATAATTTCTGATATCGTCAATACTTATCAAAAGATTATCCGGAACGATAAGATAACCAAGCTCCTCGCCCACCTGTACAAGGTTTTCAAGGCTTCTGCCAACCACGGCAACCTTACGCTTCAAATGCTTGGCAACGTCTATGATCTGCTGGACTCTGTGAATATTCGATGCGAAAGTAGCAACTACGATCCTACGCTTACCCGCTTTTCTAAATAGGTTGAGGAAGGATTCGCCCACCTTCTTTTCACTCATCGTGTATCCGGGTCTTTCGGCATTTGTTGAATCCTGCAATAAAGCAAGTACGCCTTTCGTGCCGTATTCTGCAAATCTTGGCAGATTGATCATATCGCCGTCTACCGGTGTGGTATCTATCTTAAAATCGCCCGTATGGATAACGGTGCCACCGGCACAAGATACGGCAAGACCGACAGCATCCGGAATAGAATGATTGACGTGGATAAACTCGATTGTAAATTTTCCGAGCTTGATCTTATCCGACGGATTTATCTCATGCAGCTTTGCACTGTTGAGAAGCCCGTGTTCGGAGAGCTTGCCTTTTATCAAACCGATCGTAAGTCTTGTTGAATAGATAGGAACATTTATCTTTTTTAAAAGGTACGGTATTCCGCCGATATGATCCTCATGCCCGTGCGTTACGATAAGCCCTTTGATCTTATCCGCATTTTCTTCAACAAAAGTAAAATCGGGAATAACGGAATCTACGCCCGGAAGCTCAGAGCCCGGGAAAGCAAGCCCGCAGTCGATAATAAACATATCGCCGCCGTATTCATAGACGGTCATGTTCTTGCCGATCTCATTCATACCGCCGAGGAAAGCAATTTTAATATGCTCTGTTTGCCTTGTTTTGCGAACGGATGTCTGCGGCTTTTTGGAAACTCTGCGATAAGAATAAGTGCGCTTCGCGGAATTCCGTTTTCCGGCAGCGCTCTTTGCAGTGTTCGTATTTTGTTTTGCCATATAAATAATAAAACTCCTTATTAAAAAATTTTTTCCGAACAAAAAGTTAGATATATAATAAAATATAAAATATCACTTGTCAAGAAAAGAATTAAATATTTGCCAAAGTAATTCCATATTGATTATTACCATAAAGAATGATAAAATATACCGAGTCAGAAAAATAATTATAGGACACGGGAACATCATATTATGAAAAAAGTTTTGATCTATACGGACGGCGCTTGCAGCGGCAACCCCGGCTGCGGAGGCTGGGGCGCGGTTTTGGTATACGGAAAAGCAGAAAAAGAGCTTTGCGGCAGCGATAAAGACACAACGAATAACAGAATGGAATTGACTGCCGTAATAAAGGCGCTGGAAGCATTAAAAGAACCGTGTGAGGCGGAGATCACCACGGATTCAAAATATGTGTGCGACGCCGTAAATAACGGCTGGGTCTATTCTTGGCAGAAAAACGGCTGGAGAAAGGCGGATAAAAAGCCGGCTTTAAATGTTGATCTTTGGCAGAGGCTTTTGGAACTGCTGAAAGTTCACAAAACAACCTTTATATGGGTAAAGGGCCACAATGGGCACCCGTACAACGAAAGATGCGACAGACTTGCCGTAGAACAGTATAAAAAGCTGCAAAACAACTAATTCGCTTTATTTTCAGGCGGCAATACCGCCTGTTTTTTTATTGTTGCGATCCCTATCCCAAAACGGTTTCCCGCAAGTCTGTAAGCCTTGGCGCGCTTTTGAAGGCTTGTGTTTTCGGGCAGCTTTTTTAGCTGCGCGTGCAGATACACAGGTCTTTTTAATCCGAAAAGTCTTTCAAACGTTTGATTTTCATAGTTTATTGAATAATTTATATCAAATAATTCGGTAAATTTAAGTATATTGCTGTCTTCCTCCATAAAGTCCATGTTCTTCCCGTATACCAGCCAACTTTCACAAAGAAAATAATCCCATTTTATCTCAAGAAAATATTTATCGAAAAAAGCAACAGCATATGCTAATGAACACTTACATTCCTCATGATCAAGTTTTCCGCAGGCAGGTATATGCACATTCAATACCGTATCGCCGTATTTAAACGGAAGCTTTGCGTAACGCATCGTAGGATTTTTACATTCATAGATCTGAAATTGAAGCCTGCCGAGCTTGAAAAGTTTGAACGAAACATGATGCCTGATCCAATTATAATTTTCAAGACCCTTGTTATGATTATTTCGGCACCAGATACCAAGATCGGAAAGGGTATCAAAAAAGATACTGTCCTCAATTCCCTTTTCCTTGTATTTTTTATGGGTAAACTCAAAAGCCTTTAAGGCAACTGCAAGGCGCTGTAAATCGTTAAGTTTTTTCATCACCGCAGTATTTCCGGCGGAATACGCTTTTGCACAGCGCAAAAAAGCGACCTCATCCTGCACGGCAAGGTCACTTAGTTTTGTTTTAAGATCGTCGCTGATACTACAGTCATTCAAATACAAAAAATCCATAATGATCACTGAGAAGCACTACCGGAAGAAGTCTGTGAAGTGCTTTGAGAAGTCTGGGCAGCCGTAGTCGTTTCATATCTGCTCGTTAACCCGCTTGAAACCACATAACGCACCTCCGCCTCAATACCGTACTGCTCTAAAAGCGGCAGGATTTCTTCATAAAGGAAAGTGGAATCCGCATCCTCGTCCTGAACAACAAAGCTTGTGCCTGAATCAAGATAACGCACCTCTCTTTGCAGGCCCTCAATGCCGTCAACTTCCGTGCCTTCAAAAAAGATATAAGTGCCCTTAACGGTTATAATGCCGTCATACGGATTTGCCGGCAAAGTGTATTCTTCTGTTGCAGGCTCTGTTGTAGTAGTCGCAGTGCCGAGACCTATACCTGCCAGAGAGCCGCTGAAATAAAGATAGCAGAACACGGCAACGACGACCACAATAAAAGTAATGATGATCGGCCATTTGCTGCTTTTCTTCTCTTTTCTGAACCTGTGGCGTTCAAGTGTGGCGGTATCCTCTTCAACATGCGTTGCATCCACGTCAACGATGTTTTCCGTTTCATGATAAGAAGCGTCCGTGACCTTATGAACCACCAAAGGGCTGTCAAGATGTTCGTTATTATAATCGTTAGCCATTTAAATTTTCCTTTTTACCGCAAAATTCTTCTTTTTCTTAATTTAAATAATATCATAATCGTTATTTTTTTTCAACAAGTTATTGCAATTAAAAAATTACGCTGTTATAATTCAATTATAAAGAATTGGAGTGTTGTTATGAGAATTCTTGCTTTTGACATCGGCGGTACAAATATCAAATACGCTGTTTGCAATGAAAAATATAAGCTTACGAAGATACAGTCGGTACCAACGGAGGCTGCCAAGGGCGGTCAGTATATCATCAATAAAGTTCTTGATATTATTGACGGCTTTGAGGATATTGACAGAATTGCAATCAGCACCGCAGGGCAGGTGGATTCCGAAAACGGGATCGTTGTATATGCTACAGATAACATTCCTTATTACACGGGCATGATGGTCAAAAAAATGGTTGAGAGCAAGACCGGGATCCCGACTTATGTTGAAAACGACGTAAATGCCGCAGCTATAGGCGAGGCATTATTCGGCGCCGCAGAGGGTTGCAGTGATTTTATCTGCCTCACTTTCGGAACAGGTATAGGCGGCGCAATATATATCAATAATGAGCTTTATAAAGGCTCCCATTCCTCTGCCGGAGAATTCGGGCATATCATAACCCATGCGGGCGGCAGACCGTGCACCTGCGGCGGCGAGGGCTGTTACGAGCAATATGCTTCTGCCAAGGCGCTTACCCAGGCGGTTGAAAAAGTTGCCGGAAAAGAGTTAAACGGATTTCAGATCTTTCAGAAGGAAAATATTGAAAACCAAGAGATACGCCACGCCGTTGACATTTGGATAGACGAGATCATAATCGGCCTTAAAAGCCTGATATGTGTTTTTAACCCGTCACTCATTGTTCTCAGCGGCGGAATCATGAGCGAAGAATATATAATTGACCTGATAGACAGAAAAATTTATAAAGAGCTTATGACGAATTTTAAGAATGTTAAGATCGTCAATACACAGCTCGGTAACAATGCAGGTCTTTTAGGCGTTGCGTACAAAGCCTCAAAATTATAAAGTAAGATGATAAAATGCAGATCCAGCGCATGTTCGCCGGATCTTTTTTACGAAATTATTTGAACTTCATAGTCAGCATACCGTCGTTGGTAAAATCCGTTACGATCTCCTTTACCGCTGTCTGTCCGTTTTTGAACTTTACGGTTATTTTTATACTATCCGTTGGCAGTTCGCCGAATTCAGCGTCGGGATTATTTAGCAAAAATCCGATCGCCTCGTCCGGCCAGTAACTGACATAGCCAATTTCTTCACCGGGCAGATACGTTTTTGCAACAACTTTTTTCTGATTCATTTGCAGCAAATTCTGATTTTTATCTTTATCTTTATCTATGATCAGTATGCAGTAATCGTAATAGTTTTCGTCCTCGCCTGCCATATCGGAAGCGTAGCAGGAATATTCGTAAGTTGAAATCTTTGAAACATCAAAGCTATCGTCGTAAATATATGCGGAACAGTCCTTACTGCTGATTAGCTCCGAAACAAAGTTCTGTTTAATTTGAGAAGAATTTTTTCCGTCTGACGCGGCTATCTGCGCATTATATTCGTTAAATTGCTGCTGTGATATAGGAATAACCGCAGAATAATATTTCTTCTGATTTACAAGACTGTTCTTTAATAACCCATCCATATAAGTGAATGTGCCGTTATTGCTCTCAAATGTTACGGACTCGATCTCTTCTGCCGATCTTACGGTAATACCGTTATCGTCACTGCCGGCACTGACAAAATATCCGTCCGAACCCTGAATCAAGGATATCTTTAAGTCCATCAGCTCAACATCATCATTACTTATAGTTATGACGTTATCCGGATTATCCTGCGCATAAGCAACGATTGAAAAATCACTTGAGGCGGATGAGGATTGCGGATTGCGGGTATCAGAATACCTGTCTGATGACACATAATAAATGCCGAAACTGCCTGCGACAGCCACCGCAAACACGGCAACTGCCGCAATGATCTTTTTTGGAGAAAACATAAGTCCTTTCTTATTTTCCGCCATGCTTAAAACTTTCTTATTGATATCGTCGCCCGGCACAATTTCGTTAAACAGCTCTTTATATTCTTTTTTCATAATGTAGCCTCCTTTTCAAGTATTGCTTTCAGTTTATTTCTTGAGCGCTGCAGCAGAACGCCTACATTCCCCTCTTTAAGTTCCAACGTTTTTGCGATTTCTTTAATGCTCAGATCTTCATGATAAAACAGGTGCAGAATTAAAGAGTATTTTTTAGGAAGCTTATTTAAGGCATAAGATAAATCTTCTTTCTCAACCTGTATGTCTTCAAAAGACTCATCCAGTTCGCAAACCTTTGTTTTCCAAAATGAACGCAGGCTGGTTTTTGAACAGTTTACGGTAACGCGAATGAACCATGCTTTTTCATGCTCTTCATTTTCAAACACGGGCTGTTTTCGTATATATCTGTAAAACACTTCCTGGTACACATCATCGGTATCCGCGCTGTTTTTCATCTGCGCATATGCAAGACGGTAGACCATATTGCCGTTGCGTTCTATGATTTGCTTTATTTCGTCATGACGATCCAATCAAAAACCTCCTTTCACTACAAATACTTTTTTAATCTGCAAAATTTAACAAAAATAATTAAAAAAGCTGCTTCATATTGAAACAGCCTTAGTTTTCAAAATATTTTATAAGATTTCTAACAGAAAGGGTACCGTCATTACGAAGAATGCTTTTATATCTCTCCATATTCACATCGCTGTGTTCCGTTTCCTTGCTCCAAAGATGAATCGTCCACGAATCATTGCCGAAAAATGCCGGAATAAGAACGCCCACAGCTGCCGCCTTAATCTTTGACAAAATATCCTTATCATATACAGCCTGCATAAAATACCTGAAAAGGAAATAAACGGCTATATTTTCACAGCTTTTTGAATTTATCACAGTCTGATTAAATGCTCCGTAATCCACCTTTTCCGTCCATTCTGGATTGATAACTTCGGGATTCCTAAAGATCTCTTTAAAAGGAACAGACGGTTCACCCTCGGCGTAATCGTCAGTATCCTTTTGAAGTTCCTGACCGAATTTTAAAAGAAGGACAATTCGTTTGCTGAGAGGCTGTCTTTGATCTTTTACGATCTCATACGCTTTTTCCCTTGCTTTCAGCAAGTAAAAGTAAAGTTCAGCGTCAATATCGTTCAGTACGGGCGGATCGGAATTTATGGTTTCCTCAAAATCAAAGTCCTCTTTCAAATTCCACATCATATCACTTGCAACGGGGCAGGAAAAGGAAATCCCCATTTCCCGCACGGCACCGAAATCATTAATAAATCTCGGGAACGTGCGGCAGGTATAAGGCGTATGCTCCTGACCGATAGCTATGTGCATATCGCAAAGATTATCAGTATTCAAAAACGGGCATCTTTTGTTCTGCGTTAATCTAAAAACGGTATTTCCGAATTCATCTTTGCTTAAGACGGAATCTATCCTTTTTCTGAATTCACCGTTTAAAGTATTGTAATAAGCAAGGGAATCACTGTCCGCATCGACCTCCCAGCCCTGACAGCAGGAATCCGGGCAGTCCCCCGCTATGCACTTAAAATCTTTGTAAAACGAAGGAGTTATAAGCTTCATAATACCCTCTCTGTCTGTAAAAATTAAAAAAGGAAACACCGCAAATGCGGTATTTCCCTTTTTGGTGCGAGAGACGGGACTTGAACCCGTACGAGTCGCCCCACACGCCCCTCAAACGTGCGCGTCTGCCGATTCCGCCACTCTCGCTCACAACGATAGAGATTATATCAGATAAATTATACGTTGTCAATATCAATTTTGAAAATTTTTAAAATATCTTCCGGCTCATTTACGATTATGTCCGCACCGGCGTCCATAAGGTTCTGCACTGTTCTGAACCCCCAGGATACGCCGATACAGGGGCAGCCAAGATTATGCGCCGATTCCATATCCACATCGCTGTCCCCTACCCAAACGGCATTTTCCGGCTTTAGAGTCAATGCGGAAAGGATCTCACGCGGAACCTGCGGATCGGGCTTTTTCGGTTTTGTGTCCAGAGCGCCCTGAACGACGTCAAAGACGCCATCCTTAAACAACGCGCTCACCATTCCTTTTGCGGCAATATCCGGCTTATTGGTACATACCACAAGTATTTTACCGGCATTTTTTAATTTGGAAAGCACATTTTCCATGCCGCCATAAGCATGCGCATGATCGAGTTTAATTTTATTATATATTACTTTAAATTCCTCATACGCTTTATCAAGCGCAGCGCCTTCAAGCTTGCCGTCAAACGCTCGTTGCACAAGCAGCTTTGCGCCGTTTCCCACAAAATTTTTATAATCATCAACCGTCCATGCCGGGCTGATTCCGTAAGAACCAAGCAGTTTATCACATGCCAAGCCGAGATCGTCTATTGTATTGACCAGCGTACCGTCCAGATCAAAAATGATACATTTGGCAGCGCAGACTACAGAGAAAGCCGATTCAATATCACAAGCAGAATTAAGCCGTATGGTCCGTTTCATACACATCACTCAAGTCTTCAAATTTCTTTTTCCTTGAATCAAAAATGAGCTTTGCCGCAACGCAGAGCACAGCGGCGCCCACCACGGCAGCAAATACGATATATATATTTCTCTCTTCCGCTTCGCTGTTTGCAGAAAGGCGTCCGCTTTTTACCTTCGTCCACAGATCTGCCTGCAATTCAAGAATGTTTTGCGGAAGATTGCCGAAATACTGCCCGTTCGGCAGCTGCTCGGGATAAACAGCTTCATTCTGGTATAAAGAATGCTCCTCATTTTCCCTTACGGTTATATTCGGGGAAGCATAATAAATATATTCCGCGTTCTCCAGCGCTACCTGCGGCTCATGCATAAAATTGATAAACGCTTCAGCACCTTCTTTGTTTTGAGCGCATTTCGGTATGCAAAATGCGTCATAGAATATATTGACGCCCTCTTCCGGGAAAGCATAAGCAAGGTCCGGGTTATTTTCATTCATCAGAACATAGTCGCCCGCATAATAGGTTGCAAAAGCATATTCGCCGCTTTCCATCAGGTTAAAGACCTCGTCCATAACATAAACGGGGCTGACTTTATCCCGCTGTTCGGCAAGAAGCTCGGCAGCCGCATTCCAGTCGCTTTCATTTGCAGTGTTAAAATCCTGCCCTAAAAGCGCCTGCGCAATGGCAAAGGCGTCTCTTGAATTATTGAACATCAGCACCTTGCCTTTATATTGCTCATCCCATAAAACGCTCCAGCTTGTAGGAGCTTCGTCAACAAGAGTCGTATTATATATAAGCGCTGTGGTACCCACATTATAGCAAAGCGAATACTTTTGCTCCGGATCAAAGAAAAGATTCTGGAACTCATCGGCTATCAATGCCCTGTTTGGAATATTATTCCAATCGATCTCCAACAGCATATCTTCATCAATCAATCGCTCTATCATATAATCGCTCGGGACGATCACATCATAAGAAACACCGCCGCCAGCAAGCTTGGAATACATATTTTCATTTGATTCAAAATTTGTATAATTCACGGTTGCTCCTGTCAAACGCTCAAATTCAGAAACAACGTCCATTGAGCCTTCGGCGCCGTCGGATATATATTCACCCCAGTTATAGACATTTACAGTTGTGCCTTGAAGACCCAGTCCCGCATAATACGCAATCTGTTCCTGCGTAAATACCTCTTCATCGGCAAATGCGGTTACTGAAACAGGAGCCCAGCAGAGCAAAAGGCAAAGTATAAAAATTACAGATCTTTTCATTTCTTATCACGCTTACCCTTTTCAGCCTTATTTTGCGCAACATTGAGCAAAATGAGCAAAACAAGGATAACGATGAACATGAGCATGGACAGCGCATACATATCCGGCTTTACACGCTTTTTTGTAAGCGAAAAAATATAGATAGGCAATGTTTGAAAACTCGGCCCGTTCGTAAAATAAGAAATAATGAAATCGTCCAGCGACAGGGTAAAGCTCATAACAAGGCCCGTAATAATTCCGCTCATAATGTTTGGCAGAACCACCTTGAAGAAAGCCTTAACAGGCTTGCAGCCGAGATCGACGGCGGCTTCATAGATATTGATATCAAACTGCCTTAATTTTGGCAGAACGTTCAAAACAACATATGGCAGGCAGAAAGTTACGTGCGCGATGAGAAGCGACCAGAAATTGAGCGAATCCGTCATATTTAACAGAGCGCCGACAAACACAAAAAGAAGCATCATGGATATGCCCGTAACGATCTCCGGATTCATCATAGGCACATTGGTAACGGTCATCACAACGCTTTTGATCCTCTTGCTTCTGTAATTGTAAATGCCAACCGCTGCCATCGTTCCGATAACGGTTGATAGGATACAGGACACAACGGCAAGAATGATCGTGTTTTTCAGAGCGTCCATAGCGGCGGAATTATGAAACATTTCGCGCCACCACTTCAGCGAGAAATCCGTAAATTCATATGTGCTTGCGCTTTCATTGAACGAAAACACGGCCATAACGGCAATGGGAGCATACAGAAAAATAAAGACCAGCGCCATATAAAATTTTGAGGCAGGTGAAAGTGATTTCTTTTTCATATTACGACTCCCCCTTCCGATTCGCTGTCCGCGCCAAGATAATTCATAACGCCGAGGCAAATAAGTATAAGCACCATAAGAACAAGCGAAAGGCTTGCACCCAGATTGTAATTATTGGCTGCTTGGAACTGTGTTTCAATAATGTCACCTATCAAAACGATCTGACCGCCGCCGAGCTTCTGTGTGATATAAAATGTAGACACACAGGGAACAAAGACCATGGTGATGCCGCTTAAGACGCCGGGAAGCGAAAGCGGAATAATGACCTTTTTCATGATCTGGAATCTGTTTGAGCCAAGATCCTGCGCGGCCTCAATCAGAGAATTATCCATTTTGGAAAGAACGGAAAATATGGGCAGAATCATATAAGGCAAAAAGTTATATACCATCCCGAGAATGACCGCTCCGCCGGTATTGATGAGCTGAACGCTTTCCAGCCCTATGGCATTCAAAAAGCTGTTGATGATACCGGTATCGCCCAAGATCGTCATCCAGGAATATGTTCTGATAAGAAAATTCATCCACATTGGCAGCATGACCAAAAGCACCATGATGCTTTGCGTGCTGAGCTTTAATTTGCTCAGAAAATATGCAAAAGGATAGGCAATAACCAGGCAGATTGCCGTTGCGGCAATGCCGTAAAGTATTGAAAGCAAGATGGTAGAGGTGTAATCGGGAATAGCGGCTATATTCTCTAAAGTAAAGACACCCGTGTTATCCGTAAAAGCATAATAGACCACCATGATAAGCGGCGCGATGATAAACAAGACGGACCAAAGAATATACGGCTTATCAACCAGCTTACGAGTCAGACTTTTATTCATTGGAGCCCTCCCACTCATAATCAGCGTCGTTGATATGATCGAACTCGTCGGAAAAGGAGGAATAGTCTCCGAATTCACCGCTGTATTCGCTGCGCTTCATAACGTGGATGGAATCCGCGTCGATATACATACCTATCGTTTCACCGATCTTATGGTATTCCGTTGTCTGCACGAGCCAGATAAACCCGCCTACATCAACAAACGTTTCAAAAAACGTGCCCTTAAACACAACATCCGTAACAACGCCGGGAAGCGTATCCTTTTCGCCCACTTTTTTAATAAGAATATCCTCTGGGCGGATAACGGCCTCCACACGCTCATTTGGAGCAAAGCCCTTGTCAAGGCAGTCGAACGTAACGCCGGAGATTTTAACGTAATAATCCTTTATCATAACGGCGTCAACGATATTAGACTCGCCGATGAAGTCGGCAACAAAAGCGTTTACGGGTTCGTTATATATATCCTCAGGCGTACCGATCTGCTGGATTCTGCCCTTGTCCATGACAACGACTCTGTCGCTCATGGAAAGCGCCTCTTCCTGGTCGTGCGTTACATATATAAACGTAATGCCCAGCCGCTTTTGAATCGCCTTGAGCTCTTTTTGCATGTCTTTCCTGAGTTTCAGATCGAGGGCGCCCAAAGGCTCGTCCAGCAAAAGCACATGCGGTTTGTTGGCAAGCGCCCTTGCGATGGCAACACGCTGCTGCTGACCGCCGGAAAGGCTGTCTATCGATCTTTTTTCAAAGCCTTTGAGATTAACGAGCTCCAGCATCTCCGCTACGGTCTTTCTGATCTCAGGCTTGCTCATCTTCTGAATCTCAGGCCCGAAAGCAACATTTTCAAATACATTTAAATGCGAAAAAAGAGCATAGCGCTGGAAGATCGTGTTAACCTTTCTTTTATGAGGAGGAATATTGTTTATGACTTTCCCCTCAAACACGATCTCGCCCTCGTTCGGCTCAACAAAACCGGCAATGCAGCGAAGCGTTGTTGTTTTGCCGCAGCCCGACGGCCCAAGCAGCGTTATGAACTCTTTTTTATTAATAGACAGATTCAGTTCATCTAAAATTACATTCTCTCCGTACTTAACGGTAATCCCTTTAAGATCAATGATTTTTTCCAATTATGCACTTCCTCTTTGTAACCCGATTTAACGCATAAAGCGTTATTGAGATAACTATATCAAATTCGCGGAAAATGTCAATATATTCAGAATATTTTTTTTAAAATTTCTTCACCGTTTGCAACTTTATTAACGGTATCCGCCACAAGTGAAAAATCACAGACCATGGATTTGGTTTTATGAATACAGTCATCCATACCGAAAGGAATAAAATAATAATTTTTATAATTCATAAGATTACCGATATTTTTAGCTGCTGCGCCAAGCGCGTCATTCGTGGAAACGCCCAAAATAACGGGCCTTGAATTGCGCAAATGGCTTTTTGCTGCCATGGTAACAGATGTATCCGCAATTCCGCTTGCAAGCTTTGCAAGCGTGTTGCCCGTGCAGGGAACGATGCAAAGTATATCAAACATTTTTTTAGGCCCTATCGGCTCCGCCTGCTCTATTTTGTGAATAATAGGATTTCCCGTGATCTGCATGATCTCTTTTTGAAAATCGGCGGCGTCACCGAATCGGGTATCCGTATTATAAGCGGTCTCACTCATGATCGGGTAAACATCATATCCTAACGCAACAAGTTCGCGCAGCGCCGCCAATGATTTTGAAAATGTGCAGAACGAACCTGTTAAAGCGTAACCTATTTTCAAAGTTTTTCCTCCTTTATAATATTCATTACTGCTTCACCGATGATCTCCCCTGCTGTTCTCTGTGTGTAGACAGACGGCATCCCTTTGCCGTTTATAAGGCGTATGCCGAGGCTTTTTGCAACCAGAGTATCAACTCCGCCGGGGAAAGAAGCAAGATCCAGAATCATAACGCCGCTTTGACATGCTTTAAGTTCATCTTTGGTTAAAACGATGTGCGGCACTGTATTTATGATAATATCAAAATCGTTTTGTTTTTTCAGCTGTTCAAAATCTATATGTCTGCAGCCGTCAAAGCGCTCCTGTGCCTTAGACGCTTCGCTGCGGGAGCATACGGTTATGTCTGCGCCGTATGCGTTCAGAAGCTTATGCAGCGCTTTTCCGATTCTGCCGTAACCGATTATAAGTATCCTCCTGTAAGTAAGTGAATAATCGGTATTCTCTTCAAGAAGCGTGACCGCGCCTTCGGCAGTTAAAAAAGCGTTTTTCAAAACATAAGCTTCATTCTTCATATAATCATAGCCGTTTTCGTATTCGCCTTTACCGAAAAAAACCGTTTTGCCCTTTGCGGCTTTCAACATTTCTGTTTTAACGGGTACCGGAAGCAGTACAAAATCGCATTCGGAAATATCTTCTGTGTACCGAAAGCCATGCTTTTCAAGATATTCAGCGGCATAAAGCATCCTTTTATCCTGCGTATACGGCACGGAAAATGAAACGAGCTTCATATGATCACTCCCATCACCTCATATTATGCTTGAAATATTTTGATGTTAACGAAGTTTTAGTGTTTATTTTTTGTAATAATAGTTGTATAATAAAGTAAATCACAAAACGGAGGAATAACCGCTTGAAAAATATTGATGAATTACTGAAAAGCGTTAAAAACGTGCATTTCATAGGAATAGGCGGCGCAGGAATGTGCCCGCTTGCGGAAATATTGCTGTCTTTAGGATACAGGGTAACAGGCTCGGATAATAATGATACGGAAACCTTCAGACGCGTTGAAAAAGAGGGCGCAAAGGTCTATCTTGGCCAGAAAAAGGAAAATATCAGTGCAGATACACAGCTTGTAATTTACACAAACGCAATACTGAAAGGCAACGAAGAACTTGAATATGCAAAGGAGAATTACCCCTGCTTTGAAAGAGCGGAGCTTTTGGGAGCGGTAAGCCGCGTATACAACAACTGCATAGGCGTTTGCGGAACGCACGGCAAAACGACCACCACAAGTATGATAACGGAGGCTCTGCTGGACAGCGGACTTGATCCCAGCGCTGTAATAGGCGGAAAACTGCCCCGTATAGACGCATACGGCAGAGTGGGTAAAAGCGAAAATTTTGTTTGCGAATCCTGCGAATTCAACAATACTTTTCTGCATATGAACCCGGATATGGCGGTTGTATTAAACGTGGACGAGGATCATCTTGATTTCTTCGGAAATCTTGAAAATATAAAAAAATCATTCCGTCAGTTCTGTGAAAACACAACAAGAACGATCATTTATAACGGCGATGACGCCAATACGGTGGATATGCTTAAAGGAATAAACGGCAAAAAACTGATATCCTACGGCGTGAACGAAAGCAATGATTACATTGCAAAAAATATAGAAATTCCCGGCGGCTTCCGTATAGAATATGATATTTTTAAAGGAAAAGAATTTGTTACCCACATTACGCTCTCCGTGCCCGGCGAACACAATGTTTTGAATTCGCTTGCCGCATTCATTGCATGTGTGGAAAGCGGCGCGGATATAGAAAAAATCAAGGAATCGCTCTTTGAATTTCACGGCGCCGGCAGAAGATTTGAGCTTCGCGGCACATTTAAGGGCATTACCTTGGCAGACGATTATGCGCATCATCCCAAGGAGATTGAAGTTACACTGAAAGCCGCCATGAAGATGGACTACAAGCGCGTTTGGGCAGTCCACCAGCCTTTTACTTTCACGAGAACAGCAAAGTTCCTTGACGAATTTGCAAGAGTGCTGCAGATCGCTGATAAATGCGTAATTTCCGAGATCATGGGAAGCAGAGAGGTCAACACGATCGGAATCAAAGCAAGCGACCTATCCTCAAAGATCCCCGGCTGTATCCAAATCAATAAGCTGGAGGATATTGCGCAATACCTTGCTGAAAACTGCAAAGAGGGCGATCTTGTTATAACGCTCGGCTGCGGAGATGTATACAAGGTTACCAGAATGCTGGAAAAATTACTTTCTAAATAAAAATAAAAATTGGGCGGCCGTAAAGCGGCC
>OIXS01000098.1_pt1 | contig 53744 bp, 51 predicted proteins | sample 1587841 | NCBI WGS metagenome assembly OIXS01 (sample SAMN03283254) | human gut metagenome | biome: human-associated habitat; material: feces | host: Homo sapiens | place: USA | collected 2013
GGGCAACTCTGCTGTTTATTATGCAGATGTTCAGTCCTTCGATTACGACGCTTAAATCAATATTATAGATTAGGGAAGGGGAGCGAGCGCTCCCTTTCTTTTTGTCAAATAGCTGTTGACAAATTCGGATCTTTATATTATAATCTTAACAATAAATCAAACACGTTGACGGGAACAAAAATCGCGATCCCCCTTTTTTCAGAGAAATGCCGGTCGGTGCAAGGCATCAAAAAGAATTCGCGTAATATCCTCCCTGAGTGGTCGTGCAGAACTCTCAGTAAGCACGGACGGCGGCAACCGTTATAATTGCAGCGAATGTCTGTTCGCATAAGTGCATCTTTTCAGATGAATAAGAGTGGTACCACGGTAATCATTATCGCCTCTTTGCTTTGCAAAGAGGCGTTTTTTAATGTAATATCAGCGTTATAAGCAAGAGAGGAGCAATTTTATGCAAAACTGTGTAGAGATACGCTGGCACGGCAGGGGCGGCCAGGGCGCAAAAACAGCCGCCCTCTTACTTGCCGATGTTGCTTTTAAAACGGGTAAATATGTGCAGGGCTTTCCCGAATACGGTCCGGAAAGAATGGGCGCGCCGATCACGGCATATAACCGCATAAGTCCTGTGCCGATAAGGGTACATTCCAATATCTATCATCCTGATTTTGTTGTGGTGGTAGATGAAGGTTTGCTTGATACCGTTCATGTAACGGACGGTCTTTCCGAAAACGGCGCAATCCTCATCAATACGGCAAAAGATAAATCGGAGCTTGCTGATAAGCTGCACGGCTATAAAGGAGCTGTTTATACGATAGACGCTAAAAAAGTTTCAAAAGCATGTCTTGGCAGATACTTCCCGAATACGCCTATGCTTGCAGGTATTGTTAAGGTTTCCGGCGTTATGGACTGGAATGAATTTTATAACGAGATGAGAGCGTCGTTTTTACATAAATTTTCATCTAAGCCGGAGGTTATTGACGGCAATATGAATGCGCTTAAAATGGCGTTTGATGAAGTGAGATAGGAGGGGGTTTATACATGAAGTCTGATGTGAATAAATTAGGCCTTGACTGCAAATGGCAGGATCTTACCGAAGGCATGCAGATCTACGGGGAAGCAACCTCCGTTGATTTCCATACCGGCGAATGGACTTCGGTAAAACCGGAGCTCCATGAGGAGCTTTGTGTTCACTGTCTGATGTGCGTTCCTGTCTGCCCGGACAGCGTTATTCCTGTTGTAAACGGCAAAAGAGGCGCGTTTGATTATGACCATTGCAAGGGCTGCGGCATATGCGTTAAGGCGTGCCACACCGACGCAATCACGATGAAAGGAGTAAAGTAATATGGCAAGAAAAGACCGTTTAAGCGGCAATGAAGCCGTTGCAGAAGCGCTGCGCCAGATAAATCCGGACGTTATGGCGGCGTTTCCTATTACTCCGTCCACCGAGATTCCGCAGTATTTTTCCAAGCTCGTTGCCAACGGGCAGGTCGATTCTGAATTTATTCCTGTTGAATCCGAGCACTCGGCGATGTCCGCGGTTATCGGTGCAGAGGCCGCAGGCGCCCGCTCCGTTACGGCTACTTCTTCGGCAGGCATGGCGCTTATGTGGGAGGAGCTCTATCTTGCGGCTTCCAACAGATTGCCCTGCGTTTTAACGCTTGTAAACAGAGCGCTTTCAGGCCCCATCAACATCAACTGCGACCACAGTGATTCCATGGGCGCGCGCGATTCGGGCTGGATCCAGATTTATGCGGAGAACAATCAAGAAGTCTATGATAATCTTGTTATGGCCTACAGAATCGGAGAACATAAAGACGTTCGTCTGCCTGTCATGATCTGCCAGGACGGATTTATCACTTCCCATGCCGTTGAAAATATAGAACTTCTTGAAGATGATGATGTCAAGAATTTCGTTGGCGAATATAAGCCGGAAAATTATCTTTTAAACCCGGAATGTCCTATGGCTGTCGGTCCTTACAGCGTTACAAATTACTATTTTGAAGCAAAAAGGGCGCAGGCGGAGGCTCTGAAACACGCAAAGCAGGTGACGCTTGACGTTGCTGCAGAATATGAAAAGATCAGCGGCAGAAAATACGGTCTGTTTGAAGAATACAGAATGGATGATGCAGAACTGGCCGTTGTTATAATCGGTTCGGCTGCGGGTACAACAAAAGAAGCCGTAGATCAGCTCAGAGAAGAGGGCAAAAAGGTTGGCTTAATCAAAATACGCCTGTTCAGACCGTTCCCGGCAAGCGAGATCGCAGAAAGTCTTAAAAAGTGCTGCGCCGTTGCGGTTATGGACAGAACCGAAAGTTTTAATGATAACTGCGGTCCTCTCGGCGCGGAAGTTACCACCGCGCTTTACAGAGCGAATGCCGATACGCTTGTTTTGAATTATGTTTACGGTCTCGGCGGCAGAGATGTGCGTGTGGACGATATGAAAGGCGTGTATGCCGAGCTTGAAAATACAGCCGAAAGCGGCTCGGTCGATGAGCCTTACCGCTATATGGGCGTAAGAGAGTAAGGAGGCGGTTTTATGTATAATTTCAAAGAATTTGTCGGCAGGGAAGACCGTCTCGCAGGCGGGCATAGAATGTGCGCGGGCTGCGGCGGCACAATCGCTGTCAGAAACGTTTTAAAAGCGGTCAAACCCGGTGATAAGGCAGTTGTCGGCAATGCAACGGGCTGCCTTGAGGTCTCATCGTTCCTCTATCCGTATACAGCTTATAAAGACAGCTATATACATAACGCTTTTGAGAATGCCGGCGCCACAATGGCCGGTGTAGAAGCGGCTTATAACGTGTTCAAGCGCAAGGGCAAACTTGACGAAACCTATAAATTTATTACGTTCGGCGGTGACGGCGGCACGTATGATATCGGTTTTCAGTCCCTGTCCGGCGCCATGGAAAGAGGGCATGATATGGTCTACGTTTGCTACGATAACGGCGCGTATATGAATACCGGTATTCAGCGTTCTTCTGCAACCCCCATGTTTGCTGATACCACGACTACGCCCGTGGGTAAGGAATCAAACGGTAAGCCGCAGTATAGAAAAGACCTTGCCGCGATCATTGCCGAGCATCAGGTGCCCTATGTTGCGCAAACCACTTTTGTACAGAATTTTAAGGATCTTCATATTAAAGCGGAAAAGGCGATCTACACAAAAGGTCCCGCTTTTCTGAATATTATGGCGCCCTGTCCGCGCGGCTGGCGCTATAATACATGGGATATTATGGAGATCTGCAAGCTTGCTGTAGAAACACGCTACTGGCCTTTGTTCGAGGTCAAAGACGGCGTCTGGACTCTGAACTACGAGCCGAGAAAGTATGTTCCTATTGAGGAATGGCTTGTTAAACAGGGCAGATTCAAACATATGTTTAAGCCTGAAAACGAGTGGATGATAGAAGCGTTCCAAAAAGAGGTAGACCGCCGCTGGGATGAGCTTCTGAACCGCTGCACCCGCCATATGGGCGCATAAAATGATCCTCCGATCACTCGGAGGATTCAGACTGTCGATAAAGTCGGCTGAACCGCGCGACATATGCTTTACATATTCAAAACGGCAAAAATAACAAACCGTAGAATAGCAACTTAATTGTAAACAAATAAATACGTTTGAAAACAGTTAAATGCCGCATGAAACAAGTGTTCTTGCGGCATTTGCGCTTTTCGCCTTTCGCTCGGAGGATTTTTCTTTTCACAGCTTTGCACTTTTTCGATAATATGTTATGCTTGAATTGGTTTACTAAATGTTTTTTGAGGAGCAGCCGTATGGATAGAAGACTCGTTGAAACAATAAAAGCATCAACAGTAATCATGTTCCACAATTTTTACGTTACGCTTGTAACATGCGATATGGACTATGTATTATGCGATATGCCTGTTTGGAAGCATTGTTATCATACGCTTCATTCGTGTGATCAGTGGTACATAAATCCTTTGGATTATGAAGAACCGCCGTTTCATGAAGACGGGCTTAACAGTCTTGATTATCTCGGCACAAAAGTTTTATCTCGGCAGGAATTGCTTGATTATTTTGAAAAAGTAAGATCCAAGATCATGCGTTATCTGGATAGCCTTAACGATTCCGATTTATATGAAAATCCGGCAGGTTATAAGCATAACAGGCTGGAATGTATAATAGGGCAGATGCGGCATTTCTACGCACATCTCGGTAATATAAACGCCACAACGATTATGGAGACCGGCAAATGGCCAAGGGTGGTCGGTATGTCGGGTCTTGAAAAAGGGCTTGATAAAAACGATCTTTATGAGGAGTAATTATGCCGAATACGATTGAGGGTTGCAGAAATCGGATTCACCTATTTGTCAGATATATCAATGCTGTTTTTTTAATCACCTTATTTTCGAAAAAGAGTAAAACAGGCTCGTAAAAAATGCTCCCGACAGAGTTTTTTCAACTGCCGGGAGCATTTTTCATTTTTTCTTTTTCACGGGTCTGCACCATTGCCTTGAACCGCAATGGGGGCAGTAAAGTTTTTTGACATCGCCGCCGTTTATGCCGAAAAGCTTTTCCTTTACACTTGGGCTGAATACGGTTTGGCACTTATTACATCTGTAATTATATTTGATAACGGATTTTATCAGAAAATAAAGCACTTCCATAATTATTATTGCAAGAATAATATAAAAGAGCCACATGACCTGTGCTGCTGCCGCAATTACCATAATAACGATTTCAAAAAGAAACAGCAGTGAATATGTAATTATACTGTTTTTCATAACTTTTCCTTCTTTATCCGACGCCTTTCTGCGCTAAACTGACGGGAATCGAACACAATAGGGTTTTAAGCAGCTGATTAGCGTGCGTACTGCGTCAAAAATCTCGGTATACTGCAGTATAGCTGTCGAGCTTGACTCCCGTTCGCTTACATTTGGAATCTTCTTACATACTCTTCTATGCAGGTTTGAATGATCTCCTCCGCCGCTTCACGGTTTTGGTATTCGTTAACAGTGGTGGGCTTATCATTTTCGAGTATCTTGTAGACTTCGAAGAAATGTCTTATCTCGTCGAATCTGTGCTTTGGCAGCTCGCTGATATCCGTGTAGCAGTTATAGTTCGGGTCGTTAACGGGCACGGCGATGATCTTTTCATCTTTGCTGCCGCTGTCATCCATGATAAGAACGCCTATCGGAGAGCATTCCACGATCGTCATGGGCTGTATCTTTTCACTGCAAAGCACAAGTACGTCCAGCGGGTCTTTATCGCTTGCGTAAGTGCGTGGAATAAAACCGTAGTTTGCAGGGTAGTGCGTGGAGGTGAAAAGCACCCTGTCAAGCTTCAGCATACCGGTCTCCTTGTCAAGCTCGTATTTGTTTTTGCCGCCCTTGGGAATTTCTATGACGGCATAAAACCTGTTTTTCTTGATCCTTTTGGGGCTTATATTGTGCCAAATGTTCATAAGAACGCCTCCTTGGTATTATTAAATTAATTTTAACATTAATTTCGCAAAATTACAATATGCTTTATATTTTTGTTGAATCAGTAAAAATTATGCTTTATAATATCTCATAACAGATGTTAAAGGTATCGTAATGAATATGAAAAATAAGACCGCTACAATTCAATACGCTTTCAAAAAATCACTTCCTGTGTTATTCGGATATCTTTTCCTCGGCAGTGCATTCGGTATCATGCTTTATGATGCCGGATATAACTGGCCGTGGGCTGCTTTTATTTCCGTGGTGGTTTTTGCCGGTTCCGGTCAGTTTTTGCTGGTTTCACTGCTGTCTTCGGCAGCAAGTATTCCTACCGTGGCTTTTATGACGCTGTTTATCAATTCCCGCCATATGTTTTACGGTCTTTCCCTTATAGACAAGTTCAAGGCGGGCGGCTGGCGTTATCCTTTTATGATATTTTCACTTACAGATGAAACATATTCCGTTAATGTTTCTATCCAATCCGTGCCCAAAGATGTGGATGAGCCGCATGCGCGTTATCTGATAGGTGAGCTGGATCATATTTACTGGATATTAGGCTCGGTTCTGGGTTCTCTTCTCGGTCAGAGCCTTCCGGTTGATTTTACGGGGATCGATTTTTCCATGACTGCGCTTTTTACGGTGATCTTTATCGATCTTTTAATCGATACCAAAAACCGAATATGCGGCGCGGTCGGTATTTTCTGCGCTTTTATATGTCTTATGATATTCGGTGCGGATAATTTCCTGCTTCCGGCGCTTGTGCTTACGGTTATATTGCTTGTGAGCGCAAGACCGTTTCTTGGCAAAAAGGAGGTAGCCGAATGATGCCGCTTTCCGTAAAAGACACGCTTGCAGTTGTTGCCGTGGCAGCCGTCTGCACCTTTGCTACACGCCTTGTGCCGTTTGTGCTGTTCAGCGGTAAAAAGGAACCGCCAAAATTCGTTCGCTATCTCGGTTCCGTTCTTCCTGTTGCCATTATCGGCGTTTTGATCGTCTACGGTGTGGGCGATGTACGCCAGACAGGCGTAAGCGAACTTGTGCCGAAGCTGATTGCCGTTGGCGCAACCGCGCTCGTTCATCTGTGGAAAAGAAATACTTTGCTGAGCATTGCCGTGGGAACGATAGGGTACATGCTGTTAATAAATTTTGTATTTTAGTTCCTTGACCACAGATCATATTTATTATAAAATAAATTTAAGCTATAACAGTCAAAATTTTCAAGGAGAGGATCTTATGCCGTTTGTCAATGTAAACACCAATACTTCTATAACAAAAGAGCAGGAAACAGCTGTTAAGACACGTCTCGGCTCGGCTATTGAAAATCTCGGCAAAACAGAAAGCTGGCTGATGATCGGCTTTCACTCCGATATGCCGATGTACTTTAAAGGAGACGATGCGCCCTGCGCTTTCGTGGATATTTCCGTTTTCGGCCAGTCCACAGACGCGCAGTGTGAAAAAATGACCGCGGCTGTTTGCGAGATTATGGAAACGGAACTGAACATACCGCCGTCCAGAACCTACGTTAAATATTCCGACACTTCCCAGTGGGGCTGGAACAATACGAATTTTTAGGAGCTGCCATGACACTTCAGCAAATTATAGACGAAAGCAATCATATCGTCTTCTTCGGCGGCGCGGGAGTTTCAACGGAAAGCGGAATTCCCGATTTCCGCTCTGTGGACGGGCTTTATAACCAAAAGTATAAATATCCTCCGGAGGAGATCCTTTCGGATTCTTTCTTCACCGCCTTTACAGATGAATTCTATGATTTTTACCGGGATAAAATGCTTTGCCTGGACGCCGAACCGAACGCGGCGCATTATAAGCTGGCGCAGCTGGAAAAAGCCGGCAAGCTAAAGGCTGTTGTTACGCAGAATATTGACGGACTTCACCAAAAGGCAGGCAGTAAAAATGTTTATGAGCTTCACGGCACGATCTGGAAAAATCATTGTGAAAACTGTAAAAAAGCGTTTTCTGCCGAATATGTCAGGGACTGCGAGGGCGTGCCGCACTGCGATTCCTGCGGGGGCGTGATCGCGCCGAATGTTGTGCTTTACGGCCAAAGTCTGGATTTTCAGACCATAAACGGCGCCGTTGCCGCAATCGCAAACGCGGATTGCCTTATCGTTGCAGGCACAAGCCTTGCCGTTTATCCTGCCGCCGGATTTATAGACTATTTTAAAGGCAGGCATTTTGTTCTTATAAACAAAACGCCGACTCCTGCCGATTCCAAGGCGGAGCTTGTAATACACGGCAGTGTTGGGGAAGTGCTGTCAAAAATCGTTGTAAACGGGTGATATCATGAAAAAGATTCTTACTGTATTATGTGCTGCCGTGCTGATTGTAGGCGCGCTTTCCGGCTGTTCTCGCGGTTCTGCCGAAAGCGCCGGATTTACGCTTTCGTTTACGTATGATACCCATTATGCGGATTACGGAGAAGATGTTGTGGAAGTCTATGAGCAGCTTTGCCGGGCCGTTATGGACGGGGAAACAAGCGTATCTGTAAATAATCAGCATTATGACGCCGCAAGCCGTCTGTTTTATGTAAGCTTCCCGCTTTCACGGCTTGTAAGCAGTATCAATATGAATTCTGACGGCAGCCTGCGTATTTCCTATACGCAAACTGCTTCTCAGCATCTTAAGCTTGTTGAAGAATTTACGGATGAAGTGTATTCCGTACTGAATGAATGCGGTTATCCCGAAGTTACGGGAAACGAGCTTTTGCTTAATATCTATAGCTATGTGGCGCAGAATGTAACGCTTGATCTTGATTATTCAACTGCATACGATGCGTTTGTTCAGGGCGTCGGTTCTTCATCGTCCTATGAATCCATGTTCCGTTATCTTGTTCAGCAGGCGGGCTTTTCTGCTTCCAGAGTTTACGGAGTAGCGTTTGACGGCACACATTTTCTTACAGAAGTTGTATTGGACGGTGAACTGTATTATTTTGATCCGTGCGCTGAAAATTCCTATTCGGGCGGAGAGGGGCTTTCCTATTTCGGGCTTGGCGTGATCGGGCTTCAACAGATGGGGCTCGGCGCCGACGTTTCTTATTCCGATGATACCGTCATACCTTTCAGCTCGGATTCCGGCAGATTCGACGCGCTGTTTCAAACCGTTTCCTATACATATGCAGACGGCGTTATCACAGCAACCAAATCCGGCGGGAATATTGTTGAAATTGCACTAAATAATGCTTAATAATTCACCATGAATTCTCGCTCATTGTTAAATATGCACAAATCTAATTGTAAACTATTTGTTAACTAATACGCTTATGTGTTGACTTTTATATGTGTCTGAATATAATGTACTTGCAATGCGGAAAGCACTGCAAATATTATTTTTTCGGAGGCGTATGAATATGTTCAAACTTCTTATGAAATGTGCCAAAATTCTTGCTGCCGGTGAGATCGCATATTTTGAAAAATAATACTCCGGCATGATTTTGACGCACTGCCCGAGGCTGTAAAGCCTCGGGCTTTTTGTATATGAACTTCTGAAATAAATAATGATGAAAACTCGCAATATAGATAATTTTTTAGATTTTAATTAAATTTTGTTGCTAATCGGTATAAATTATGTTAAAATTGAACATAGTGTGCATTGATTTTGCAGCACAGATTTTTAAGGGGTGATCAAATGGCAGGTTCTAGTGCCGGAATCAAGGAAAAAATCGGAGGTATTATAAATAACGTCCGATACTATTGGAGCGAACCTCCGAGAGGCAGGTATATGACCTTTAAGGAGATCGTATCTTATGCCGGCGGCGGTATAGGCTGTTACTTTATTATACTTTTCGGTACGCAGCTTTCCGTTTCCACAACCAATATGATCGTTGGCGGCGCAATCGGTATCGGTCCTACCGATATGTATATCCTTTACATCATCTCTACGCTTGCAGGCATACCGCTTACAGGTGTACGAGCAAATATGGTAGATAATACCCGAGGGCGGGGCGGTAAATACAGACCGTATCTTATAAGCATCGGAATTCCTACGATCATATGCGCGCTCGCGTATGTATATTTCCCGTATGACAGCCTTGAAACACTTGTAACCGGCACCATTTTCGGCAGGCAGTCCTATTATGTTTTAAAATGCGCGGTCGTTTTAGTGTTTAACCTGCTGCTTACCTTTTTCTATTCATTCTTTAATGACGCTTATACGAATCTGATTCATGTTCTTTCCCCGAATACGCAGGAAAGAACGGATGTTTTGGCAATCAAATCCGTTGTTTATTCACTGGCGCCTTCCATTTCTAATATCGTTTTGCCGCTTGTTGCGCAGATCTTTACAAATGATGATCTTTACGATATCAATGTTTACAGGATCGCTTATCCCATTTATGCTGCGGTCGGTATTATCGGCACGGTCATCGTTTATGCCAACACGCAGGAAAAGATCGTTCAGGCAAAAACGCATACCATCCAGATCGGTTTCTGGGATTCTTTAAAAGAAGTTGCAAAAAATAAGTATTTCTGGATCATTTCTCTTGCCGGCTGGCTCGGATTCCTTGAAGGGGCTTACGGCAATATCCTTACCTGGTCTTATACATACGGCCACACCGCAACCGGCTCTGAATTTGCTCTGATTCAGACTTTGACGGGCAATGCCTCGCTCTGGGGCATGCTGCTTGCGCCGCTTTGTATCAGAAAATGGGGCAAAAAGAAAGTCCTCATAGGTATCAATACGCTGAATGTATTGTTTATTCTTGCCATGGGTATTAATATGGACAGCATCTGGTGGCTGTTCATATGCGTATATTTCAACTGGCTCGTAGGCGCGTTTGAGCAGATCACCACGCCCGCAATCCAGGCGGATATCCGTGATTATCAGCAATATAAATCCGGCGAGCGTATAGACGGCATGTTCGCAGCCGTATCCACGATCGGCGGCATCATAACCCTGTTTACTTCCGGCGTGCTTCCGGCAGTTCAGGAGATGTACGGCATCAAAGACGGTAACGGCTATGAAAGCCCGTATGATATTCTGGATGTAACGACCGGTCAGCCCGGCTTGCTTCACGATATGATGCTTGCGCTTATTATAATGGCGGCAGTCGGCGCATTTCTGAATATGGTTCCGTATTTCTTCTATGATTTTACGGAGAAAAAGCAGAAATCCGTTATCCGCGTTCTTCAGGTTCGCTCACTCTTTGAGGATTACGGCAATAACGCGCTGGACAATCATCAGATCGTAGAGGCGATCGACATGGTTGAAGAAGCCAGAGAAATGTCCGTTGCAGACGCAAAAGAAGTTAACAAAGCGGTTTATCTTGATGTCAAAAAGGCATATAAAGAAAAGCTTAAGAGCGAAGCCTATAACAATGCGCTCAATGAGATCAAAGCCAAATATTATGATGAGCTGCGTAAGGCGCAAAACGATGCGCAGCGCAAGCTCCTGAAGAAAGAATATAAAGCGCAGATCAGGGAGTATAAAGATTCTGCCAAGTCCGAATATAAAACAGAGTATAAAGAAGCCCAAAAGGCTTATAAGGACGCTATAGCGTTTAACGAAGAGATCGATATTGCAAAATTCGTATGCGACGAGCTTGATAAATTTGATTCGGATCTGTTCAAATATCAGATCGATGTATATCAGGCGATCTACGAAAACGGCATTGAAGGTCTTGTTGACTCTTCATATGAAGAGCTTAAAAACGAGCTTGCGGCAGCAAAGGCAATGCCTGAACATACGCACGAAGAAAAAGAGATACGCAAATTTGCGATCCAGCTTGCAAAGAAAAAGATCTCGGCTAAAAAAGCGTTTGAAAAGTATTACGGCTCCATCAAAGATTTTGTTGAACCCGATATGGCAGATCTTACGGCTATCTTTGATGAAGAAGACGCTATAGAAGAAAAGGTATTTGAACTTGTTAAGCAAAGAACCGACGCCAAGAAGGCGGATAATAAGGAAGAATACCAAAGGATAAAGGCTGAGATCAAAAAGCTTAACGCCGATCTTAAGGAAGTGCGCGGCAGGGAAAAGAAAAAAATGGACGAATTTGCCCAGTTCAACCGCGCAGCGAAGCCCTATATCGACGCCAGAAAGCTCCTGCTTCAAAAAGAAAATTACGGCCATTTTGAAGAGATTGCGGCTCTGTATGACGAGGCTAAACTCAATGCAGACGCGGAGGACAGAGAGAAAGAGGAACTTGCCGCTCTTAAGCGCAAGGAGCAGGAAGAAGAGCTTGCCGCAAGAAAGGCAGCAAAGGCTCTTAAGAAAGCTCAAAAGGCAGAAAAGAAAGATAATAAAAAATAATTTGTATTTTTTCAATCCGGCTTGCCAAGCAAGCCGGATTTTTTGTCTTTAAATAAACCATTCTCTTTTTTAAGCATATGATGTAGTATGACTTGAAATGGGGTTTTATCTTATGGTTTATTATATAAAAATCGGAAGTATAACAAATGCGCAGCGCGCAAGAAGCGTGCTTCATGCAAAATCGGTAAACGGGCAGATCAGGCGGTTGGAAAATCCCGGTCCCGGCGACAGCTGCGGTTATGTTATCGCTGTGGAAGATGCAGACGAGGCAGTTCGGATATTGAATAAAGCCGGGCTGAGGATCTTGGGGGTGGAAAGGGCATGATCTATTTTGATAACGGAGCAACCTCTTACCCTAAGCCTAAAATAGTAATCCAAAGTGCTTTTAACGCAATATCCAATCTCAGCTTCAATTCCGGAAGGGGCGGATATACGCAGTCCATAAGGGCGGCGGATAAGATATATTCAGTGCGCGAAAAAGCGGCGGATATGTTCGGGCTTGAGCCGCAGAACATAGTTTTTACCAAGAACTGCACGGAAGCCCTCAATATGGCTATAAAAGGCTCCGTATCCAGAGGGGACCATATTATAATTTCCTCGCTGGAGCATAATGCAGTCTGGCGTGTGGTGAATAAGCTGAAAAATGACGGTATTGCCGATTTTGATATTGCCGATTATGACGCGGATAATGATACTTGCGTCTCAAATTTTGTTCGGCTTATCAGAAAGAATACAAGCCTTATCGTATGTATGTCCGCTTCCAATGTTTTCGGCGTTGCGTTTCCGATTGCAAAGATCGGCGCTGCCGCAAAACGGCATAATATAAGATTTATCGTGGACGGAGCGCAGACGGCAGGCCTTATGCCGCTTAATGCGCAAAAGGATGATTTTGATATTCTGTGCGCGCCGGGGCACAAATGCCTTTATGCGCAGATGGGAACAGGTTTTATGGCGGTCAAAGAGGGTATACGCCTTGCCACTTTTGAAGAGGGCGGCACCGGCAGCGAATCGCAAAATGCGCAGCAGCCGGAATTTATGCCGGACCGCTTTGAGGCCGGCACGCTCAACAACAGCGGCATCATCTCTCTTGGCGCGGGTATCGATTTTATAAACAGAAAAGGCATGGGCAATATATACGCGCATGAGATGCGTTTGGCAAGGCTTTTATATGACGGGCTTGATCAGAACGGCAACGCGCATCTTTATACGCCTAGACCGCAAAACGGCAGCTTCGCGCCGATCGTTTCTTTTAATTATAAAGACCATTCAAGCGAAAAGGTTGCGGCGTTTCTTGCGCGCAACGATATTGCCGTTCGCGCAGGGTATCACTGTTCTCCTTTGGCGCATGACTTTTTCGGCACGGCGGACAGAGGCACCGTCAGACTGTGCCCGTCTTATTTCACTACGCAAAGGGATTGTGAAGTTTTTTTGAATACTCTGAAAAAACTTTGATTTTTTCTTTATTATTACGAAAAAATATGCTAAAATTATAATGACATTAATTGAGGAAACGGATGAATTCAAATGCAGGAAAGTATTTCTGAATTTTTTAACAGAATAATCAGCGTTTTTTCCACTTTCAGATTTGCAGATTTTCTTGATATAGTCCTTGTTACCATCATGATATATCTATGTGTTCGCATAATCAGGGAAACAAGGGCAATGCAGCTCGTTAAGGGCATTATGTTCGTTGCCGTGATTTATCTTATCGTGAATCTTTTGGGTATGGAGGCGTCAACAAATATATTCAGAATGATATTCAACAATATCATTCTTATCGTTTTTGTCCTGTTTGCGCCGGAGATCAGAAAGATACTCGAGCAGGTCGGCAAGGGCACTGCAAGAAAGAATTTTAAAACGATTATTCACCCCGGTGTCGCCGTAGAGCTTGACGAGATACAAAACGCAATCGAAAGCACCATCAAAGCCTGCTCTAATATGAGCGACAGTAAAACCGGCGCACTGATCGTATTTGAAAATGATACGCTGCTCGGTAATGTTATTGACAGCGGTACGATCATCAATGCCAAAGCCTCGCGTGAGCTGATTGAGAATATCTTTTATCCGAAAACGCCGCTTCACGACGGCGCTATGGTCATCAGAAACGGTGAAATCATAGCGGCGGGCTGTATTTTGCCGCTGACAAAAAAACCGCTTAAATCAAAATTCGGCACAAGGCACAGAGCTGCCGTAGGCCTGTCTGAAGAAAGCGACGCTATCGTTGTTGTTGTATCCGAAGAAACGGGCGCTATATCCGTTGCCCGCGGCGGGGTGCTTTCCAGCGATATTTCGGACGGCGAACTGCGAGATATACTTATGAGCACATTTATTCCCAGCGGTTCCTCGTCAGACGATAAAATCATTACAAAGCTTGTAAGGAGGGTCAAAAAATAATGCCTTCCAATAAAAGAAAAAGAAAATTCTCTCTAAGAAAGCTTATTTATAATGACAAGTATTTGATCGTCATCTCAGTCATTGCAGCCGTGGTTATATGGGTTGCAACATCGATCAGCCTTAGCCCGGAAACCAGTAAAACGGTCACGGTTCCCGTAACGGTGGATTTTACCGGCACGCTTGCCGAGCAGCTCGGCATCGAGTATTTTGATTCTACGGATATTACCGTCGATGTAACCATCTCGTGCCAAAGGTATCTTGCAAGGGATATTACCGCTGACGATATCTCGGCCTCATTGAGAACAGATACCGTTACGTCGGCCGGGTATCAGTCTGTTCAAATACTTGTTTCCGCAATAAGTGATGATGAGTTTTCAATCGATAGCTATTATCCCACCTCGGTTGCGGGTCTCTATGATGTTTATCAGGAGCAGAGCTTTCCCGTTGAGCTGAACTATACAAATACGGATTTTTGCGCGGACGGTTATGTAGCGGGCACTACTACTTTGAGTAATGAGGAAGTGACGGTCGGCGGACCGCGAACATATGTTTCTCAGATAGACAGGGTAGAGGCTGCTGTCAGTCTTGAATCCGGACTGACGGAATCCCAGACGATCGATCTTTCGCCCGTTGCGCTTGATGCGAGCGGCAATCAGCTTGAATATATTACTTTTGAAAATACGGTAAGTGCAAACATTCCCATCCTGAGCGTAAAGACGCTTACTCCGCAGGTGGATTTTGTAAATGCACCCGCGGATGTGCAGTCCATTGCCGACGTCAGCTATTCTGTTGATATTGTTGAAGCGGGCGTGCTGGACAGCGGCTCTGCCGTGCTTGATATAGGCGATATCGATTTTTCAACCGTCAGCCCGGGAGAGAATGAGTTTGAGTTTGATCTTTCGGCTCTGAGCGGCGTCGTGGTGCTGGACGGCACGGAAAGCATCACGGTTACGGTCACGGTTCCCGAGGATTTTGAAACCACGGATATCAGAATGTCTGCATCAGATGTCAGTCTCACGTTGCCGGACGGCTTTTCCGCGCAGGCAGTAGGTCTGCCGGACGCAACGATTACGGTTGTTGGCAGCGCGGATTCGCTCAGTAATATTTCTTCCTCAAATCTGGTTTTAAGCTGCGATTTAAGGCAGACGGCCGGCACGCTTCAAACCGGAACGGCGGAATATACCCTTTCAGTTTCCGTTACAGATGCTGCGGATGTTTGGGTGTACGGAAGCTATACGGTCAGAGTCAATGTAAATACAAATGAATAAAATAAAACCTTTTGCATTTCAGATGATTTGCAAAAGGTTTTTTTAATCCGAATAAAACAAGGATTTCGTTTGATTTTTACTGTATCTGTAAACGGAAAGTACGATTCCCAGCGCAAGATATATGCTCAGGCTTGAAGAGCCTCCGGAAGAGAAAAGCGGAAGTGTGATACCGATACAGGGTAAAAGGGAAAGCTCCATTCCTACGTTAACGAATGTTTGCGCAAGCAGCATGATGCCCACGCCCATACACATAAGATATCCTACATTATCCCTTGCTTTGAGGCCTGCCGAAAAGACTCTGATTATGAGTACGGCAAGGAGCAGGATAACCGCCATAGCCCCCACAAATCCAAGTTCTTCGCCTGCAACGGAAAGTACAAAATCGTTTTGATTTTCCGGCACGCGGTGCGTTTGCGTCATTCTGCCCTGCAAGAATCCCTGACCGAACCAGCCACCGCTGCCGATTGCGATCTTGGCGTTGTTTTGCTGGTACATAACATCTTCATAATGCTCGGGGTAGAACAGTGCAACGATCCTTTGCCTCTGTATGCCCGAGATCAGATTCGTGCGCCAAGCCACCATAAAGCCAACGATCAGCGCGCAGAATCCCGCTATGAAATAGCCTATGTTTATTCTTGCCATAAACAGCATGCCGATAAACATGATCAGGAATATAAGAGCAGACCCGGCGTCACCTGTTAAAATAACAAGCGCAATGGGGATAAGGCCGTGGATAACAAGCGGAATAATGGTTTTGATCTTGTTGATCTTATCCTTTACCATATCCAGATGATAGGAAAAAGAGATGATAAAGCCGACCTTCATGATCTCTGATGACTGCAATGTAAACGAGCCTATCTGCAGCCAGCTTTTTGCCGAAGTTCTGTCAGACGGCGCAACACCGAAGAAAAATGTTACGATCATCAAAATAATACATCCGGCGGCAATGACCGGCCACAGCTTGCTTATGAATTCATAGTTGATCACGGAAAGCGCAAGCGCGATGACAACACCGCCGGCAACGGTGATCAGCATGGCAAGCAGCTGCCTTGATATGATTTCGCCGTCGCTCAATGAATAATACGTTGCGCTGTATATAAGAGAAAGTCCGTATGCCGAAGCTGCAAGCGCTGTAAGTACGGTAAATATGTCAAGCCCTGAGAAAAAATCAAACGCATTTGTTTTTTTCTGCAGTGTGTTCAATGCATCACCTCCGTTGGCACAACGTTGATACAACTATTATATTATTATTAAATATCAAATGCAAGCGAATTTAATAACTGTTGAAATAATTTATTTTTATGATATAATAGATTAACAATCATTCATAATACTTGTTTCGGGAGAAGTTCTATGTTATCTGATATCGAAATCGCGCGCAGCGCTTCTATGCAAAAAATACCGGCGGTTGCCGAAAAGATCGGAATCGCTCAGGATGATCTTGAGCTTTACGGCGGTTATAAGGCAAAGCTTTCCGATTCGCTGCTTAAAAGGATCGAGAATCATGAAGACGGCAAACTCGTTTTGGTTACTGCCGTGAATCCCACTCCGGCCGGCGAGGGAAAGACGACGGTTACCATCGGTCTGGGCGACGGTATGCACAGGATCGGCAAAAACGCCGTTATTGCTCTGCGTGAGCCTTCTCTCGGCCCGGTATTCGGCATCAAGGGCGGCGCTGCCGGCGGCGGATACAGTCAGGTCGTTCCTATGGAGGATATCAATCTTCATTTTACAGGCGATATGCACGCGATCACGAGTGCAAACAACCTAATGTGCGCTGTGCTTGATAACCATATACAGCAGGGTAATGCGCTTGGAATCGACCCCAGGAAAGTGCTCGTTAAGCGCTGTCTTGATATGAATGACCGCGCTTTAAGAAATATAGTATGCGGTCTCGGCGGTGCTGTAAACGGTGTTCCTCGTGAAGATCATTTTATCATTACCGTTGCTTCGGAAGTTATGGCTATCCTTTGCCTTGCTTCCGATCTGTTTGATTTAAAAAAACGCCTCGGGAACATTCTTGTGGCTTATACTTATGACGGCAAGCCGGTCTATTGCCGCGATATAAAGGCTAACGGCGCAATGACGGTGCTTCTTAAGGACGCCATAAAACCGAACCTCGTGCAGACGCTTGAGAATAACCCGGCAATCATGCACGGCGGCCCGTTTGCAAATATTGCACACGGCTGCAACAGCGTACGCGCTACGAAAGCCGCGCTCAAGCTTGGAGACTATTGTATTACGGAGGCCGGTTTCGGTTCCGATCTGGGCGCAGAGAAGTTTCTTGATATCAAATGCCGTCTTGCCGGTCTGAAACCAAATTGTGTCGTTCTCGTTTCCACTGTACGCTCTATGAAATATAATGGCGGTGTGGCGAAAGAAGATTTAGCAAAAGAAAATCTTGACGCCCTGAAAAAGGGCTCCGTCAATCTCGGTGCGCATATTGATAATCTTAAAAAATTCGGCGTAAATGTTGTGGTTGCAATCAATCACTTTTATGCCGACACAGATGCGGAAATTCAATTCATTATGGATTACTGCAAAGCGCACGGTGCCGAAGCCGCTGTTACCAAATGCTTTGCACAAGGTTCTGAAGGTTCTGTAGAGCTGGCTGAAAAAGTTGTTGCAGCGTGCGAGGGCGAAAGCGGCTATAAGCCCCTGTACAGTCTTGACCTTACCGTTAAAGAGAAAATAGAGACCATTGCCCGGGAAATATACGGGGCATCCGGCGTGGAATATACTGCGGCAGCGGAAAAGAGCATCGCTGAATTTGAAAAGCTTGGTGCCGATAATATGCCTGTTTGTATTGCAAAAACGCAATACAGCCTTTCGGATAATGCAAAGCTTCTCGGCAGGCCGAAAGGCTTTACGCTTCATATTGAATCCGTGGAGCTCTCAAACGGCGCGGGCTTTGTGGTTTGCAGAACAGGTTCTGTAATGACTATGCCGGGGCTTTCAAAAGCGCCTGCCGCTTACAGTATCGATATAGATGAAAACGGTAATACCGTAGGTCTGTTTTAAACGATGTATACCTATTTATCGAAGAGCAGGGAGGATACCGTTAAATTTGCGGCGGAATTTGCAAAAAAACTCCCCAAGGATTGCGTCATCGCTTTTTTAGGCGATATGGGAGCAGGTAAGACCGCTTTTGTCAGCGGGCTTGCAAAGGGGCTGGGTATAGAATGCGATGTTTCATCCCCAACCTTTGCCATCTGTAATCATTATATAGGTGCAGACCATTCTCTTTATCATTTTGATATGTACCGCGTTGACGGGTGGGATGATCTATATTCAACAGGATTTTTCGATTGCCTTGATTCCGGCGGATACGTGGCGGTTGAATGGGCGGAAAACGTTTTTACCGCACTGCCGGAAGATTCTATTATTGTAGATATTTCAAAAATCTCAGAAAATGAGCGGGAATTTAAAATCTGTAAAAAAGGTGAAGTCATTTAATGCTTCTTCTAAGTGTGGAATCCTCCGCCGTTACCGCTTCGGCGGCGCTTACAGACGGCGGTACGGTCATTAAAAATGAATTTATAAATAACGGTTTGACGCACAGTGAAACGCTTTTGCCGCTCATTGAAAGCGTTATGAGCGGTTACGATTATTCATCGCTGGACGCTGTCGCCGTAACGGCGGGTCCCGGTTCATTTACCGGCGTTCGCATAGGTGTTGCAACGGTTAAGGGAATCGCGTTTCCGTATGACCTTCCGTGTATCAGCGTTTCAACGCTTGAGGCAATCGCGTATAATTTTACTGATGAAAACGCTGTGATCTGTGCTGTTATGGATGCCCGGCGTATGCAGTTTTATAATGCGCTGTTCAGAGCCGAAAACGGGCGCATAACACGCCTGTGCGCAGACAGAGCCGTTTCAGCCGAAGAACTTCAAAAAGAGCTTTCCGCTTTTGAAAGTGTTATCATAGCAGGGGACGGGGCTAAACTGTTTTACTCCTCTTTTGCCGCGCCAAACTGTGCGCTTGCTGAAGAAAACAGGCTCTATCAAAATGCCGTCGGTGTGTCTGCCGCTGCACAAAACAAGGAAAAACTTCCTGCCGCCGAACTGGCGCCGTTTTATTTAAGGCCAAGTCAGGCGGAACGGGAATTAAAATTAAAAAGAAAAAAATAGGAGAATATTATGCTTGCTGTAGGTTCTGATCATGCGGGTTATCCGCTCAAAGAGGAAATAAAAAAATATCTGGATCAAAAAGGTATTGAATACAAGGATTTTGGCTGCTATTCGCCTGAACGGTACGATTATGCCGTGTCTGCTCAGAAAGCGTGTGATGCTGTCGTCAGCGGCGAATGTGAAAAGGCGCTTCTTTTCTGCGGAACGGGTATCGGAATTTCAATGGCTGCAAATAAAGTGAAGGGTATCCGTGCGGCGGCATGCTCAGATTATTTCAGTGCGCTTTATACCCGCGCGCACAATGACGCAAATTGCCTCTGCCTTGGTGCACGGGTTATAGGTCCCGGACTGGCGGAAATACTCGTTGATGTTTTTCTGAATACCGAATTTGAGGGCGGCAGACATCAAAAAAGAATAGATCAGATCGCAGATATTGAAAACGGCAAAAAACTGTATTAATTTCAATTCGCCGCAGTCCGCGCAAAAAGGTATTTTTGCAGTGAGCTTTGCTCTGCTGCGGCATTGTTTTTGTTGATATGTTAACTGAAAAAATAAATATAACGAATCAAGAGATTTTAGAGATCGCGGTGCGGCAGTCCGCTTTGGACTGCAATTGCCGAGAGCAGGATTTTTTCCGTAGTGAAAATATCGTTGTGCTTTCCAAGAAAAATCCTAAGGCAAGAAAATATATTCCTTTGCCGCTGGAGTGCGATCTTGTTTCTTACGGCAGTAATATTGTTGCGCAGGTAAGCGCAGAGCTGTTACAGCCGATTTCTTCATTCCTAAAAGAAAACGGCGATATTCATCTGTTTGAAACGCCGAAACTTCATTTATTTGATGAATTTCTGCAAAGCTATGGCTTAAGATCCTGCTATATGGCAGAGTATTTTTTGCCGGATATTGAAAAATTTAAGCTTCATACCTGCGCCTATGCTATCAGGCTACTTGATGCGAACGCTTTGGAGCCGTTGTATCTGCCGCAGTGGAGCAACGCGCTTTCATCTGCGGAAAACAAGGAAAGAGATGTCTGCGCCGTAGGTGCTTATGACGGCGATACCCTTGTTGGCTTGGCAGGTTGTTCTGCAGATTGTGAACATATGTACCAGATTGGCGTTGATGTGTTACCGAAATACCGCGCGCAGGGAATCGCGGCGGCAGTTACGAGCCGCCTTGCTTACGAGGTCTTTAAGCTTGGCAAGGTGCCGTTTTACTGTGCTGCATGGTCTAATATCATTTCTGTTAAAAATGCTTTGAAATGCGGCTTTAAACCTGCGTGGACGGAACTTACCGCGCGTAAGATCAAATATGTTAATGAGCAAAATAAAAACCGCCGTTAATGGCGGTTTTTTGTTTTGCTTAACTCCATTTTAAAGCTTTGATTGAGAATCCCAGCGAGGTATCCAGCTTATTTTTCTGGACAACGGCAATTACGGTTGATTTGTTGCATCCGGAACCGTTTACAGCCTCAACGTCTGCAATGATTTTGTAATAATTATTGTTGCCGAGATCCTGAATCTGCGTTATATTTACAGTGTGCGTTCTCTGTTCGTATGTACTGCCTGTAACGGTAAATGTATCGTTAGAGCTGTTATACTGAATCGGTGCGGCATTATCTATACTGTCTGCCGTGTATTCGTTGCACTTGGTCTTGAATGAAACAACCGTTCTTGCAAAATAGTTGAACAGATCTATAACAACCGTGCCGCTGGCGAAATTATTTGTGTCAAGGTTTTCTCTTTGAAGCATCCAGCAGGCAACATGCGTTGCGATCTCTATGGGAACGTTTTGCGAGTTCTCATAGCTTGCCGCATATAAGTACGGAACCTCAAGCATATTTGTTATGACTTTAACATCATTGTCATTAAATGTAACGTTTTTGCCGGAATCCGAAGTGCTGGGCACCGAATCCTCATCCATAGGCAATGTAGTCAGTTCCGAATTCGTTGTGCCGGCAGAGCCGCCGCCTGTATTGTTGGATACATCTTCGCGGTCTGTCACTCTTTCAGGGCTTGTTCCGGGTTCGGTTTCCTCATTTTTTCCTTCATCCGATTCGTTCTGATCATTAGGCATGTTCTGAGGATCTTTAATGACCTGATCCGTTTTATTGCCTTGTGCGTCAAGCACATAGGCTTTGCCGTCCTCATAAACAACGGCAACGGTATTGCCGTCTTCGTCCACCTCAAAACCGTACTCCGCAACACTGTCCTCAAGCCCGCCGGCTGTTTCTGCCGTTTGATCATCTGTGCTGCATGCTGCGAAAATGCCGGCAACAAGGCAGATGCACAAAAATACTGCGCTGAATTTCTTAATCATTTAAAGACACCTCTAAAGAATTAAATCTTTTATATATTATAAATAGTTTTAAGAGAAAAGTAAATATTATTTTGAGCATAGAACACAAGAATTTACGAATAATTTACAATAAATACACATTTTCTTGTATAATAAAGGAAGGCGGGTGATTTTATGAAAAGTTCAACAAAGGCGGCAGTGAGCGGCTTGTGCACCGCCCTGTCTGTAGTTCTTCTGTTTTGCACAAGTTTACTGTATATTTTTACTTATGTAGTGCCTATGGTCCTCAGCGTGCTTATGATGTCTGTCAAAAAGACCTTTTCGGCCTCCTGCGCATGGTGCGTCTATATCGGCGTCAGTGTGCTTTCCATGATATTGGTGCCGGAAAAAGAGGCGGTGCTCATGTATGTGCTGTTTTTCGGTTATTATCCGATAATAAAAAGCGGCATAGAAAAAATAAAACCCGCCGCCCTTGCGTTTATCGTAAAGCTTTTCATTTTTAATATCTCCGTCACGGCGGTAGAGGTGATTGCATACTTCGTTTTCTCAATACCGTTTTTTGAAGACGGCGTTTTTTCGTCAGCAATGCTTGTGCTTTTTGCAGTTTTGATGAATGTGATCTTCATATTGTATGAATTCTTGCTAAAGAATTTTATGGTGCTGTATGAAAAAAAGCTTGAAAAGCATATACTGAAAATCTTTAAATTCTAAAAACATATCGGCTTATATAATGGAATAACGAAGCAGTAAAAAGCGGGTTGAAAGCAACTTCAGCCCGCTTTTGTGTACCTGTTGTTCTATTTGTAGATCCTTTCTATTCTTGGATTTACCATCAGCGGGGAAATATCAACGCTTGCGGTATCCCCGGCTTTGATGTCCGAATCCGTAATGTCAACAGCTGTGTGTGAAAGTCCTATTTCACCGATAACATGGAACATTCTGCCGTTTATTCTCATATACATCTGCTTTTTCTTTACAAATTGTTTTGCGGCGGACAGCACGTATCTTAGATCGGCGGTTTCACGTTCCTTTTGAAGCCCGAAGCCGTCGTAATGGCCTATGGGAACGATCGCTATTTTTGTTTCCCGGTCTGTTTTGTAAAGACCGTTATAGCCGATCGAATACCCGGCAGGTACGGTCTTAACATCTACAACTTCCGCTTCGAGTATGCCCAGCCTGTGAAGCGGCGTTTTCCTGTTCGTTATTACGCGCCCTGTAAATGCGGAGCCGATTCTTACGGCGTCCATGGACACACCGTCTACATTCAGCAGGGCAGGGGAGTTGGCGCAATGCGCAATTCTCGCTTCATACCCGGCTTTTTTGATCTGCTCAATACAGTCTTTAAATACAGTAAGCTGTGCCTTTGTAAGCTGCACGTTTCTGAACGCGCTTGAAAAATGTGTGTAGATACCTGTAAAATTTAGATTTTTCATAGAATAGCATTCAAGCGCTTTTGAGATCTCGCTCGGCATAAAACCGTATCTTCCCATTCCCGTATCTATTTTGAGATGGCATTGCGTTACTGTGCCAAGCCTTTCTGAAACGCTTTGCATGACTTCTGCCGCTTCCAAAGAGCCTATCGTAGCAATGCAGCCTTTCTTTGCGATCTCCTCCGCCTCGCTCTGGATGCAGGTGGAACGCATGACCAGAATTTTATCGTCTTTATCCGTAATTTCCTTTAAGCACGGAATATCCGTAACTTCCGTTACAGCAAAAAAATCAATCCCGCATTCCTTTAAAGTCAAAGTCATTTCTTTAATGCCGAATCCGTATCCGTTGCCCTTTACAACGCCTATCACCGGCACGCCGGCAAGCTTTTTTATATATTCAATGTTCTCTTTCAGCTTGTCTTTTTCTATAACGTATCTGCTCATCGTAGTTTCTTTTTTAACTCCATTGCAAGGTTGTAAAGCCTGTATACCGGTTTGTTTATAACGTAATCAAATTCACCTATAAATTCCTTCATGTATCCGCCGAATCCGTGTTTAAAGCGCCAAAGCCCGTAATGCGGATTTTCCGGGTTCTGGCAGTCGCCGCTGATGCCGCCGAAATCATAAACGGCACAGCCGCATTCAAGCCCCCACTTCATCATTGCCCATTGCAGTGCGTAGTTGGGATAAACGTTCCTGTGTGCGTTTGACGACGCGCCGTACTGATACTTCATTACATTTTTGCCCCATTTTATGGCGATCGTTCCTGCGATGGGCTTGCCATCGTAATATGCCATATAAAGCCTTGCGTCTTCGCCCATGCAGTTTAATATCTTTTCAAAATACCATTTGGGTCTTGTTGAAAAGCCGTCCCTTTCGCCAGTCTCCTGCATGATGCGCACAAAATCATCCAGCGCTCCCGTTCCCATTATTTTAACTTCAACGCCTTTTTTAGGCGCTTTTCTGATCCTGTTTCTGTAATCCGGCTTAAAGGTAAGCATAAGCTCATCTTCATTCATGCCGTTGTAATCAAAGCAGTAAACGAAACGCGGCTGCACATTTTCAAAATCAAGGCAGCCGGGATTCAGCTCAATAAAGCCTTTGTTTTGAAGGTGCTTTTTATATTCCTTGTTTTCCACGGTGATTTCCGGGTCTATCTTGATACAATAAGCTTTGTATTCTTTTGCAAGCTTGAGCAAGCCGTCAAAAAGCGCGTCAAATGTCTCAAAATCATTTTCATCTGCAACAAAACCGCGGCAGACGTAAAAAAGCGAGTATTTAATAACAGGTACAAATCGTATAAGCACTGCGGCGGAACCTTTGATAACGCCGTTGTCATCTTTAAGCATGATCGCTTCCCATTTCCATGCGGATTTTACCTTTGCCCATTTGGAAGAATGCTGAAACAGCCCTTTTGGATGCGATTTTATAAAATTTTCATATTCTTCAAGATTATCCTTGTTAACTCTTTCTATCATTTTGTACCTCCGTCATAACACGGTAAATGTAAAATTTTACTATTATTGTACCACAAATTATAGCACAAACGTAACAAACTTGTCTATATATATTACCTCATTTGTTGACTTTTATTATAAAATCAGATATTATGTTATAAATAAGTATTGGCATAATTTAGTTGCATGCAGGTGAATTTTATGGAAAAATTTATTTGGGAAGATCCTAAGATCATCAAAGAAAATAAAGAAGACGGCCATGTTATAGCTATGCCGTATGACGACGTGGAATCCGCTTTGTCGGCTGATGGAAGCCAATATAAACTTTCTCTAAACGGTATGTGGAAGTTTTATTGGCAAAGAGGGCTGCAGAATCAGCCGGAGTCTTTTGAAAAGACGGATTTTGACGATTCCGAATGGGGAGAGATAAAAGTTCCTTCCGTTTGGCAGACGGAGGGCTATTCCGTGCCGTACTATTACGCAAGTACGTTTCCGAAGGCGATCAGCCGCAGCAAGCACAAAATTCCGAAGATCAATCATAAGATGCAGGAGATCGGCTTTTACAGAAAAAGCTTTTCGATTGATAAGAAATGGAAAGGCAGAGAGATCTTTATCCATTTCGGCGCATGTAAGGCGGGCCTTGAGGTCTATGTTAACGGCAATTATGTGGGCTATTCGCAGGGTTCTATGACGCCGCACGAATTTGATATTACCAAATTTGCACAGCCGGGTAAAGAAAACACCGTTTGCGCCAAGGTCTACAGATATACGGACGGCACTTATCTGGAAGATCAGGATATGTGGTGGCTCTGCGGTATTTACAGAGAAGTCTATATCTTTGCGGAAAGCCCTGTATGTATAAGAGATTTCTTTTTCAGATCAAAATTTGATACATTTTATAAAGATGCCATCGCTCAGCTCGATGTCTTTATTGAAAATTACGGTTCGCTGAACGGCAAAGCCACGTGCAGAGCTTATCTTGTTTCAGAAACGGGTAAGGAAACCGAATTGGGAGAAGAAACAGTAAAGCTTGAAAAAGGCAGATCGGAGTTTTCTTTCAAGACGGAGATCAAGAATCCTAAAAAATGGTCTGCCGAAACGCCCAACCTTTATACGCTCGTTATTATGCTCAGCACCGGTGAAAAGCTGCAGGCGGTAAAAACCTATCAGGTAGGTTTTAAACAGGTAGAGATAAAGGGTGAAAAGATCTATTTCAACGGTATGCCGCTTATGATCCGGGGCGTCAACCGCCATGATTTCGACCCGGATCACGGCTGGGCGGTTCCCCGCGAAAGGTATACGCAGGACCTTGATATTATGAAGCAGAATAATATTAACTCCATTCGCACCTCTCACTATCCCGATGATCCTTATTTTTATAAAATGTGTAATGAATACGGATTTTATATAATGGACGAGTGCGAAGTGGAAACCCACGGCGTAAGGCGCAAGGGTGTGCCGGGCAGCAATCCCGTTTGGACGAATGCCGTTGTGGACAGAATGCAGCGCATGGTACTCAGAGACAGAAATGATCCCTGCGTATTTATGTGGAGCCTTGGCAATGAAGCCGGTGACGGCGATAATTTTGCCAAGATGAAAAAGGCTGCGCTTGCGCTTGACGATACAAGGCAGTTCCATTATGAGGGCGATTTTGATCTCACAAAGAGCGATGTCATTTCAAGAATGTACCCCACTGCCGATATCATGGAGAAACTCGGCAATAAGCAGGAGATCAAGATCTCACTTTATGACAATATTGCAAATCAGCTTGCTGCGGACAGCAAACCCATCAAACCGGAAATGTATGAGGGCAAGCCGATCCTTCTTTGCGAATATGCGCACTCCATGGAAAATTCACTTGGTAATTTTCAGGAGTATATGGACGATTTTGAGAAGTATGACAACATGTGCGGCGGATTTATTTGGGATTTTGTGGATCAGACCATACACCGCGTCAGTGAAGACGGCAAGGATATGTGGCTTTACGGCGACGATTTTGCCAAGCAGGAGCCCAGAAGCGCCATTGATATACCAAACACCACCGCGCTTGCCGGTTCCAATACATATTTCTGTGCAAACGGAATCATTGCGGCAGACAGATCTGTTCACCCGCAGATTCACGAGGTCAAAAAGGTATATGCCGAGATAAAAACAGAAGAATTTGACCTGAATAAAGGTACGTTCAGAGTCAAAAACAAGTATCTCTTTACCGATATTTCGGCTTTCACCTGCCGCTGGAGCGTAGAGGCGCAGGGTGAAGTGCTTGCAAGCGGAGAACTTGATAAATTCGAATGTGAGCCGCTTTCCGAAACGTATATCACGATACCTTATGATATCACCACTTTCCCGGACGACAGGGAAGTGGTCTTAACTGTTTCTTTCTTTACAAGGAAAAAGACGCCCGGAAGAAAGTCTAATTTTGAGGTTGCCTGGGATCAGTTTATCCTGAACCCGATGCCGCAGCCGGCGGCGCCCGAATCCAAAGGAGACCTTACCTTTGACCGAAAAGGTAATACCGTTAACGTTAACGGAGACGGCTATGCTGTAAAAATAGAAAACGGCAGGATCGTCAGCATCTCCATAGACGGCAGAGAAAAGCTGAAAGCCCCGATGGAACCGTATTATTTCAGAGCGCTTACAGATAATGATATCGATTCGCTCAACTTTGTGCCCGCTCTTATTCCGCTTCATCCCTATTACAGATGGCGCAGTGCAAGCCACAAGGCAAAAGCCGTAAGGACTGTTGCGCGGGTCGGCAAGGATAACTGCGTGGAGATCCATATCGCGTGGAACACGCCTTTGCTCAAGGACGCTGTGTCAACGTATAAGCTCTACCCCGATAAACGGATATATGTTTATCACAGCGCTGTTCCGAAAGCGCCTATGGTAAGATTCGGCACGCGCGTAACTTTTGACGGTAAAGTCGAATATGTAAACTGGTACGGCAGAGGGCCGCAGGCAACGTACTGCGACAGAAAAACGGGCGCTAAGATCAGCTGTTACAAGTCAACGGTAACAGATCTTGAACACAGGTATATGCGCCCGCAGGAGAACGCAAACAGAACGGACGTGCGTTACGTAACGTTTACGGACCGGAACGGTATCGGCTTTAAATTTACATCTTATTATGATAACTTTATAAATTTCAGTGCGCATCACTATACCGTTGAGCAGCTGGAAAATGCCACGCATGTGCATAATATTCCGTATGATAATGAGATCACTGCCGTGAATATTGATCATATGCAGCTCGGTGTGGGCGGCGATCTTCCCGGTCAGGCGTTCGTAAGAGAGCCGTATAAAATGAAAAAGGGTGTAAAGCAGAGCTACAGCTTTATCATGGAGCCTGTTAACCCAAGAAAGAACAATTCTTGAAACGGGCATTTGCAAACATTGGGTTCACGTTCGCCGTAACCCTGATTATCCTCAATTTTTTAAATGAAAAATGGGCGCTTGCGGTGTTTTCTGCCGTAAGCGTTCTTTTCGTGATCTTTATTGCTGCTGAAAGAACAAGAAAAGCCGCTGCACTGCCTCTTTCCATGCTCAGTGCCGCTTTGGCATGCGTTGTGTTTGCCACGGCGTACAATACTGTATTCCTGCCGCAAAAGGTGTTATACGATCAAACGGTTGCCGCAGAGATCTATATTGTAGATATTGAGGAAAAAACGGGCAGCGGCTATGCTTATACCGTGAAGACAAAAAGTATAGAAATGGCAAATGCCCCTCAGAATATTAAGCTTACGCTTTATTCACGGCAAAAAGTGGTTGCCGAAAGCTATGAAATTCTGAATGCTGAAATCAGTCTTTTTTCTGCCGGTGAAAATGCTTTCGATTCGCACGGCTCCTTTGATGATGATATATTTCTGAACGGTTTTCTGAATGCTTACGGCAGAACGTATGAATCTGCCGGCGGTATAGAATCTTTAAACAGATATTTTATTGAACTTCGCGAAGAACTGCGAAATGATTTTTCGCAAACGATAGGCGGCGATGCCGGCGCGCTTTCGCTTGCTGTTCTGACAGGCGATACTTCCACCTTGAGCAGCGAGGCTTACAATAACTTTAAAGCGTGCGGTGCAACGCATCTTATGGCGGTATCGGGATTCAATCTTGCCGTTTTTACCGGCACGCTGTATAAAGTGCTGCGCAGAATGCTTTGCCCCAAGATACCGTTAACCGTGATCTGCGCGGCAAGCGTTATATTTTATGTTTTGCTGGCGGGCTTTTCCGCATCCATGATAAGAGCTGCGATCATGATGCTTGTTTTTCTTGTATCAAAATTGCTTTCGGAAAAAGCAGACAGCCTTAATTCCCTGGGCTTCGCTGCCTTTTTGGTATGCCTGAATCCGTTTGCGGTAACCGATGCGGGTGCGCTGCTGACTTTTGCCGCCGTGCTGGGGCTTGTGGTATTGAGTCCGTATTTGAGCATAAAGCTGAAAACAAGATTCAAACCGCTAAAGAGCAGCTTGGATATCATTACGGCTTCTGTCAGTGTGTTTATCACAACTTTTCCGATCATGTATTTTATGTTCGGCGAGGTCAGTATCATAGGATTGCTGTTAAATGTTGTGCTGATACCGCTTTCGGAAATCCTTATGCTGAATTCCATTGCGTTCGCCGCATTGTCTGCGTCTGCCGTTCTAAGCAGTATCAACGTTTTCTTAGCAAGGGCAGTCGGCACGGCTATGCTGAAAATAACGGAGGTTTGCGCCGGATTTTCTTTCAGCACCGTAAATATCGGCTCAGAGCTTTATGCGATCCTTATCTTTTCCATATTTGTTATTTTTGCAGCCGCATTCTTTATTAAATCTGCATGTGAAAAACGCCTGTTTAAGCAATGTACCGTTATCTCCTGCGTTTTTGCGGTGCTGATCAGCGCCTTTTCGGCATTCGGCTCAAATAATCATACATATCTTCGTATCATGCACGGTGAATACTCAAATGCTGTCCTTGTATATAATCATGAAAATGCCATGGCTTTCGGGATAACGGAATTTGAGCAGTATTATACGGCAAAGAAGATCGTTGAATCAAACGATCTTTATCTTGCCATGGTCATAGATTATGACGGCAAATATTCCGCTTCTCTTGCCGAGGAATGCGGCTGCCTGAATTACGTTTCCGATTACGATGTTTCGGATTATAAGCTTGATCATTCTCCCGTTGATACGGATGATTTCAGCGCCGAGCTTTGGGAAGGACTTGAAGTGAGCCGTTGCGGCGGTGCGGTTTTGCTCAGAGTTGAAAATACATATTTTAAATTTGATTTTGATGCTCTTGCCAATCCTGAAAATTATGATATAATTTACACTGTAAATAAAGCAGGTTACTCTGTAAAAGGGGTGAACAAATGGGCAGGATAGACGAGAAAGCTCTGAAAGAGCAGATAAAAAAAGAAGATTTTTCAAGAGCTTATTTTATATACGGTGACGAGGATTATCTTAAGGAATTTTATGTAAACAAGCTTACTAAAAAACTTGTTTCGGAAACTTTTGAGGACTTTAATCTGCACAGATTTGACGGCGGCGATCATTCGGTTGACGATATTCTGAAGGACGCCGATCTTTTGCCGATGATGGGCGGCTGCAATCTGATACTTTCCTGTGATTATCCTTTTGATAAAAGTGAAAAGGACTGTAAACTTATAAAAGAATATTTAAAAGATATTCCGGATACAACGGTTTTGGTGTTCTGGTATAATTCCGTTAAGCCGGATATTAAAAAAAGCGCCCGTTGGAAGGGCGTGGAAGCGGCTTTTGCAAAATGCGGTTCAAGTATTGAATTTAAACTTAAAACAGAGCCTGAGCTGGTAAAGCTGCTTATATCTGCCTGCAAAAAGCGCTCGGCAGAGCTGTCGCCGAACAATGCGCGTTATCTTATATCTGTCTCCGGCAGTGAGATAAAAACGCTTTTGAACGAGGCTCAGAAGCTCTCTGCGTATGCGGACGGGGGCGAGATTACGAAAGAGGATATAGACCGCCTTGCGGTCAAAAGTCTTCAGGCAAGAGTATATGACCTTTCAAATGCCGTTGTTCGCGGTAATTATGACAGAGCATACTCCGTGCTGGATTCCCTTTTTGCAGCCAAAGAAGACCCCATTAAAGTACTCTCCGCCGTTTCGGGCTGTTATGTTGACATGTATAGGGTAAAATGCGCCAAGATAGCCGGTAAACCGTTTGATGATGTTGCAAAGTATTATAACTATTCCGGCAGGGAATTCGCCCTTAAAAACGCTTCAAGGGACTGTGCCGGGCTTTCTGTTGAACAGCTGCGAAAGGCTGTAGATGTGATCATGGCTGCCGATAACGCCATGAAAAGCACTTCTGCAAACGAACGGCTGATCCTGGAGGAAATGCTTGTTAAGCTGCTTCTTATTTCCAAAGAGGTACGTTATGATTAAGATAAACGAAGCCGTAATTGTGGAGGGAAAATATGATAAGATAAAGCTTTCCAACATTATAGATGCTTTTATCGTGGAAACGGACGGTTTCGGTATATATAAAAACAAAGAGAAGCTGGATTTTATACGCCGCCTTGCACTGGAACGCGGTATCATTCTGCTTACCGATTCCGACCATTCCGGTTTTCAGATCAGAAATTATATATCCGGCGCTGTTCCCCAGGATAGGATAAAACATTTATATATACCGGATATTTTCGGAAAAGAAAAGCGCAAAAAAGAACCCTCCAAAGAGGGAAAATTAGGCGTTGAGGGCATCTCGGACGAGGTTTTGGCTGAACTTTTTAACAGTTTAGGCGTTGCCTGTAAAAAAGTGTATAAAGAAGATCCTATCACAAATTATGATCTGTATTCTGCCGGAATCTCCGGCGTGCCAAACGCGGCTGAAAAGAGAAAAAAACTCCTCAGATCACTTGATCTGCCGGAGTTTCTTTCAACACACTCTCTGCTCAGCTATTTGAATTCCGTTATGGATAAGTCTGTATTTGAAGATTATATGATTACGATCTGACTCCTCTGTTCCGCGCCGCGGGGCAGGGGATTTTTAAATGCAAGACCATACAGATCCGTATACAGGCACTGTTTGTTAAAATATGCAATATCGTCTTTGCCGCAGTCCGAAAGCTTTGTGATGATCTTCTTATCCGCGCATTTTTTTATCTGCCCCAAAAGTTCTCTGCCGTTTGCATTGAAGCCTAGAACGCGGATAACGGGAACATCGTAGGATTTCCCTTCTATTCCGAGATAAGCGCGTATTGCGATTCTGCGTATGCGTGATAAAGTATAGCGCTTCGATTTTACAGAAAAAATGAAGTCCGTAAAGCCTGCAGCACTTCCCGCCGCTTCATACAGCCTGTTTTCTAGCCCCTCCGAAACGTCTGCGATTTTCATAAAGTCTGCTTTTGTCATGGTCCTCAGCCTGTATAAAATTGCTGATTCACAGTTTTTTATGTTTGCGGTGCAGTCGGCAGGCAGACTTTTTCTGATCTCTGAGGCGCTGTAAAGCTTATCGTCGCTGTCGTGCCCTTTACCGATCCTTTTTACGGCAAAGCAGTCAAGCTTCGTTTCCTTAATGTATTCGCATGCAAGAATATTGTTCGGGCTTTCCAGAATATCGTTATTTATAACGCGGTTCCTCGCTGCGGGGTAGGACAGTCCGTCTTTCATCTTCATTCTGATCTTTTCCTGAAGAGCGGGGCTTTTTAGTCTGTCCGCAGTTTCTCTGAGCATATCTATATTATCGTTTTCCGCGCCGAACGCAAGCACGTCCATAATACCAAGGCTTTCCGCAAGTCTTACTGCACTTCGTGCAAATCCCTCCGCAGAAAGCAAAGCCTGTTCGGGGGGCAGCTCTATGATAAGATCCGCACCGGAACGTAAAGCGGCTTCGGCACGTGAAAATTTATTGAATACGGCAAAATCACCACGCTGAACAAAATTGCCGCTCATTATGCATATTATTTTACTGTCCGGATATTGTTCCCTTATCCTGCTGAACAGATATTTGTGCCCCTCGTGAAACGGGTTGAATTCGCTGATCACACCTATGTTCATAAAAACCTCTGCTATTAATAAAAAATTGTATATTATACTTGACTTTTTTAATTTATGTATATATTATTATATTAATAAATACTTTATTTTTCAATAGCGGAGGATATAATCGTGAAAATTCTTGTCATTAACTGCGGCAGCTCGTCCCTGAAATTTCAGCTTATCAATATGGACGATGAATCCGTGATCTGCAAGGGTACTATCGAAAGGATCGGTCTGCCGATTCAGGGCGGTGAAAAGAACGTTATTTACCATGTCGGCGAAGAAGAGATGGTCTTTGACCGCGAGATTCCGTCACATATCGACGCTTTTAATACCGTTATGGAGCTTATGACGCAAAGTGATCTAAAGGTTCTTGATTCGCTTGATGAGATAGACGCTGTTGGCCACCGTGTTGTTCAGGGCGGTGAAAAATATAATAAGAGCGTTTTGTTTGATGAAAATGTTGTGAAAGATGTGGAAAATATGATCCCGCTTGCGCCGCTGCACAATCCGGCAAACCTCCAGGGATACGAAGCATGCCTTTCTCTGCTCGGTCCCAAGGTTCCGCAAGTTGCCGTTTTTGATACCGCGTTTCACAGCACCATGCCTCCCATGGCGTATATGTATGCGCTTCCCTATGAGTATTTTGAAAAATACGGTATCCGCCGTTACGGCTTCCACGGCACCTCCCACAAGTATGTAAGTGAGCGTTGCGCAGAAAGAATGGGCGTAAATATTGAAAAGATAAAGATGATAACCTGCCACCTCGGCAACGGCTCGTCCATTGCCGCAATCAAATTCGGTAAGGTATTTGATACGTCGATGGGCTTTACCCCGCTTGACGGCTTTATGATGGGCACTCGCTCCGGCGGCATAGATCCCTCCGTTGTTACGTTTTTACAGCAAAAGCTCAGCCTCACGCCCAAGCAGGTAGAGGAGATATTGAATAAGCAATCCGGCGTCAGCGCGATCTCCGGCGGCTATTCGGACGACCGCGATATCGTTGCAAAGCAGAATGAAGGCGATGAAAGAGCCATACTTGCACACGAGATGCAGGCGTATCAGATTGCTAAGTATATCGGCTCCTACGTTGCGGCAATGAACGGCGTTGATGCGATCGTATTCACCGGAGGTATCGGTGAAAACGGATTCTGGCTCAGGGCAAAGGTTTGTTCTTACCTCGGCTTCCTCGGCGTAAATATCAACCAGTCCGTAAACCAAAAAGCGGTCAAGGGCGCAGAAGCCGAATTAACGCTTCCGAGCGATAAGGTAAGAGTTTTTGTTCTTGCAACCAATGAAGAGCTTATGATTGCAAGAGATACGAAAGAAATCGTTGAAAATTTAAAATAATTGAAAAGGAGGAGCTATAATGCCTGAAATCAAATACGAGATCACGGAGCATATCGGCGTTATTTCAGAAACTGCCAGAGGCTGGACTCGTGAAGTAAATATGATTTCTTGGAACGGCCGCGATCCCAAGATCGACGTAAGAGATTGGTCTCCCGATCACTCCAAAATGAGCAAGGGCCTGACCTTTACTAAAGAAGAAATCATCGAACTCAAAAAGCTTGTTGATAAGCTTTAATTAAAATTTTTAAGGGCAGCTTAAATAAGTTTAGGTTGCCCTTGAAATTTTGTTTAAGAAGTTTATAATATCATTGTGATATTCAGAATATAGAGGAAGTAAATTAAATGGAATGGACATCTTTAAACGATCTCAGAGAAAAATATCTGTCATTTTTTGAAAGCAAGGGGCATTTAAGACTGCCAAGCTTTTCCCTTGTTCCCGAAAATGACAAAAGCCTGCTCCTTATCAATTCCGGCATGGCTCCAATGAAAAAGTATTTTACGGGCGAGGTCACACCGCCCTCCAAGCGCGTTACCACTTGTCAGAAATGTATCAGAACGCCTGATATAGAAAGAGTCGGCAAAACAGCGCGTCACGGCACATATTTTGAGATGCTCGGCAATTTCAGCTTCGGTGATTATTTTAAGCATGAAGCGGTTGCATGGGCATGGGAGTTCTGCACAAAGGTCCTTGAAATGCCTGTGGACAAGCTTTGGGTTACCATCTATGAAAATGATGACGAAGCTTATGATATCTGGACGAAAGAGATCGGCGTGGATCCCTCCCATATCGTAAGGCTCGGCAAGGAAGATAATTTCTGGGAGCACGGGCAGGGGCCTTGCGGTCCGTGCAGCGAGATCTATTTTGACCGCGGCGAAAAATACGGCTGCGGCAAGCCGGATTGCGCGCCCGGCTGCGATTGCGACAGATATACGGAATTCTGGAATAATGTATTCAGCCAGTTTAATAATGACGGAAACGGCAATTATACAGAGCTTGCGCAAAAGAATATAGATACCGGAATGGGCCTTGAAAGGCTTGCCTGCATCTTGCAGGGCGTTGATAACCTGTTTGAGGTGGATACCGTTCAGAATATTATGAAAAAAATATCTGAGATCGCCGGTGTTAAGTATCATGAAGATGAAAGGAAAGACGTTTCACTTCGCGTTATCACCGATCATATCCGTTCGTCCGTATTTATGATCGGCGACGGGGTTATTCCTTCCAATTCCGGCAGGGGATACGTGCTCAGAAGGCTTATCAGAAGAGCTTGCCGCCACGGGCGGCTTCTTGGTGTAAACGAGCCGTTCCTCTATAAGGTAGCCGATACGGTCATTGACGAAAATGTTTGCGAGTATGATTATCTTGAATCTAAAAGAGAGATCATTCGCAAGGTCATTGAGGCGGAGGAAAAGTCTTTCGGCAAAACGATCGATGCCGGCCTTTCGCTGCTTGAAGAGTATATCGATCACATGGAGGGCAATGTCTTTTCCGGTGAAGACGCATTCAAGCTTAACGATACGTACGGCTTCCCGCTTGATTTGACCAAGGATATTCTGGAGGAACGCGGCATTACCGTTGATGAAGATAAATTCAACGCGCTTCTTGCCAACCAGAAATCCACTGCCCGTGCCGCAAGAAAAGACGCCGGCGCCGACGCATGGAAGAATGAATCTGTTAAATTGGATTGCGCTGCAACCGTGTTTACAGGCTATACGGATTTTGATTCAGAAGCAACCGTTCTTGCGCTTGTAAATTCAAAGGGTGAGCTTTGCGATATGCTCGGCGCGGGTGACGACGGCATCGTTGTTTTGGACAGAACACCGTTCTATGCGCTTTCCGGCGGTCAGGTAGGGGACAGCGGCGTTATTAAATCGGGTGACAATGTATTTATCGTTGCCGATACTACAAAAAACGCAGACGGCGTTTATCTGCATAAGGGCAGCGTTTCTCACGGCATTATCAGTAAGGGTGACAGCATTACGGCTTCTCTCAACGAAAAGCGCCGTGAAGCGATTATGAAAAATCATACGGCGGCGCATTTGTTACAGGCTGCCCTTCGCGAAGTGCTCGGCTCCCATGTGGAGCAGGCGGGTCAGCTTGTGAATGAGCATGAGGTAAGATTTGATTTTACGCATTTTAACCCCATGACTGCGGAGGAGATCGGCAAGGTCGAATATCTTGTAAATGATTTCATTATGAAATCCGTGCCGGTGGAGATGAAAGAAATGCCGATAGACGAAGCAAAAAAACTCGGCGCTATGATGCTTTTCGGCGAGAAATACGGCGACATTGTCCGCGTTGTTAAGGCAGGGGATTTTTCCCTTGAATTCTGCGGAGGCACCCATGTTTCCAACAGCGGTCAGATCGGTCTGTTCAAGATTATATCGGAATCCTCTGTGGCTGCGGGAGTAAGGCGAATTCAGGCTGTTACAGGCTTCGGGCTTCTTAAATATCTAAATACCGGGGAAGCGATTTTGAAAACGCTTTCCGCAGTGTTGAAAACAGGCGAGAATGAGCTTGAAAAGCGCGTTACCGCCGTTATGAATGAGATACACGATAAGGATAAAACGATTCAAAATTTGAATGTTGAAATATCAAAGCTTAAAAGTGCGGACGCATTCTCAAAGCCGGTGGAAATTGGCGGTCTTAACGTTTATGTTGGCAGAGTAGACGGCTCAACACCAGATGCGCTTCGTAAAATGGGCGATGAGCTCAAGAAAAAAGGGGAGAATACAATCGGCGTTATTGCCGGCGTAACGGGCGATAAAGCTTCCATTGTTGCCGTATGTGCTCCCGACGCCGTTGCAAACGGCGTCAAAGCCGGTGATCTTGTGCGAGAGATCGCAAAGCTTGCAGGCGGCGGCGGCGGCGGTCGACCGGATTCCGCAATGGCGGGCGCTAAAGATATTTCCAAGTTGGACGATGCACTTAAAAAAGTAAACGATATAGTTTCTTCCATGTTGAAATAAGAGGTGATGAATATGTGTTTGTTCTGTGAAATAATCAACGGTAATATTCCCGGTGAGAAAGTTTATGAGGACGATATGATATGCGCGTTTAAAGACGTAAATCCTGTTGCGCCGGTGCATATTCTTGTTGTTCCGAAGCTCCATATAGAAAGCGTTAACGAGATCTCCGGGGAGAATTCAAAATACGTTGCACACATCTTTGAAAAGATCCCGGAGATTGCAAAATCGCAGGGTATAGAAAGCTACAGGATCATCAATAACTGCGGCAAAGACGCAGGGCAGTCCGTTATGCACCTGCATTTTCACCTTATAGGCGGTATGGAACTTGGAGAAAAAATATTATGAGCAGTGAATATTACACCTTAAAAATAGCCGGTCTTGAAAGGAAATTAAAAAAGTTTCCCGTAAGCGATAAGCTTGATATTGCCGCATTTATTCTCTTCGGTGATGTGGAATTAACAGAGCACTGCGCAAAGGAACTGTTAAAAAGAGTGCCTGACTTTGATTACATATTAACGCCGGAGGCAAAAAGTATCCCGCTTGCGTATGAAATGAGCAGATTGAGCGGTAAAAAGTATATCGTTATCAGAAAAAGCGTTAAAGTTTATATGGATAACCCCGTTGAGATAAGCGAATCTTCAATAACCACAAAAGGAACGCAAAAGCTTTATCTCGGCCATGAGGACGGCGATCTTTTAAAAGGCAGTAAGGTTTTGATCGTAGATGACGTTATTTCTACCGGTGAATCGCTTGCAGCGTGCCAAAAGGTTGCGGATGCTTTCGGCGCCGTTACCGTTGCTTGCTGCGCCCCTCTTGCAGAGGGCGATGCCGCGGAGAGATCCGATATTATTTATCTTGAAAAATTACCTCTGTTCTTTAAATAAAGTTGATTTTGCAAAACTTATTGAATTATTAAACCCTCAAAGGTCATACTACCTTTGAGGGTTTTTTATAGAAAAATACTATATAAAATTAATACAATAATTATTAAGGCTGTGGAATTGATATGTATTCAAATCATTTTCAAGACAGTAAAAAAGTAGCTGTTGTCGGCGTTGGCATGGTTGGCATGAGCTATGCGTATGCTTTGCTGAACCAAAATATATGCGATGAGCTTTGCCTCATTGATATCAATAAGGAGCGTGCGGAGGGGGAAGCGATGGACCTTTCACACGGTCTGCCGTTTGCTCCCAGCAGTATGAAGATCTATTCAGGTAATTATAAGGACTGCACCAATATGGATCTGATCGTGATCTGCGCCGGCGCTCCGCAGCTTGAGGGGGAAACAAGGCGCGATCTTTTACAGAAAAACTATAAGGTTTTCAAAACGATCGTGAAGCCTATTGTTGAAAACGACTTTAAAGGCATTTTTCTTGTTGCAAGCAATCCGGTAGATGTTATGACAAAAGCTGTGCTCGATCTTTCCGGCTTTCCTCCCGAAAGGGTCATAGGATCCGGAACTTCGCTTGATACCGCAAGGCTGCGGTATATGATGGGCGATTATTTTAAGGTCAATCCCCGCAATGTTCACGCATATGTTATGGGCGAGCACGGCGATTCGGAATTCGTTGCATGGAGCAGCGCAATGCTCTCCGTTCTCCCGATCAGAGAGCTTGAATCGCATAACGAGCAAAGAATGGCGGATCTTGATGAGATCGCCGTAAACGTTCGTGATTCTGCATATAAGATCATCAAGGCAAAAAGAGCAACGTACTACGGCATCGGCATGGTTCTTGCAAGATTATCAAGGGCGATATTAAATGATGAGAATTCTATTTTCACCGTTTCCGCTTACCTTAACGGCGAATACTCGCATGAAGGGTTATATATCGGCGTTCCGGCGTTGATCAACAGGAGCGGCGTCAGAAAGATACTTGAGATCCCGCTTGATGATGATGAAAAGCAGAAATTCGCTGCTTCTGCGCAGGTCATTACGGAAATGTTAGATGAGATCGGTTCCTGAAAAAAACACAAGTATACCCCGCTTGAAAACGGCTTTCAGGCGGGGTAAAATTATGTTACTGATTATTTTCAAGCAGATATGTACCGCTTGCAAGTACGGCAATTGCGTAGTTGCCGAATTTAAAAAACTGCTTTACCGGTTCCTCAAATGTAAGATAATCCGAAACGGTAAGATTATTCCCGTCTATCTTTCTAACCATATTTGTAGATGCGCAAACATATATTTCACCGTTGTCAACGGAAATATGTGTAGGCTTTACAAAAGTGGAAGCGTCTTTGCCGCCTATTCGCAGATCGACCTGCATGGTTTGGCAGGAGTAGCGTATGGCGCAGCTCTCGGCAGGGCATATACACCAAAAATATTTACCGTCAAGTGAAAGCGAATTGACCGTTTCATCATGGTATTTAAAATATCCGCTCCACGTCAGTTCTCCGTCCCTGTCAAAGATACCCGCTTCGCCGTTTGGATAGATTACAAGCACGCGCCTGTCGTACAGAATTGCAGCGCTGCACTGAACAAAATTCGGAATGATCTCGCTTATCTTTTCAAACGAAGAACCGAATTTTTTAAAAAGATAAGCTTTTTTTGTAAGCACTTCAAGCGCTTTTTTTTCAAAATCAACAACGCTGTACTTTGCTTTGAACTGATTTGTGTTTAATATCGGATTTTTTTCTACGATCACAGCTTTGTTCTCGTCATATCTTAAAACATCTACGATTTCCTTAGTGCTTATTCTTATCAAGATTAAACCTCCGATGAAGTAAGATATCCAAGAGTCATGAGGCTGTCCGTCAGATGCACGTTTTCTACCAGCACCTCAGGGTGAGCCATGGCAATATCATAGTTGCTGAAATTCCAAAAGCTTTTGACCCCAAGATTGATAAGCAGATCGGTCAGTTCCCTCATATCGTTTGAGGGAATGCAGATCACAGCGCAAAGCGGTTTGTTATCTATGCAAAAATTTTCAATATATTCAATATTACGCACGGGTATGCCTTTTATCATTTTGCCGCATATCGCTTCATTCTTATCAAAAATTCCTATCACCTTAAAGCCGCTGTTTACGCTGAATATCTTGTTGCAAACGGCTTTTCCCAGGTTGCCGGCGCCGATCAGTATCGTTTTGCGCTCCTTTTCAACGCCCAGAATCTCGCCGATCTTGCTATGCAGCTCAGGCACGTTATAACCGTAGCCCTGCTGGCCGAAACCGCCGAAGCAGTTAAAATCGTGGCGGATCTGCGAGGCGGTAAGTCCCATTCTGTTTGCAAGCTCCTTGGAGCTGATTCTGACGATGCCGTTTTCTTTAAGGCTTTGAAGAAATCTGTAATATCTTGGCAGTCGTTTTATTACGGATATTGATATTTCCTCTTTTTTATCCATTTTATTACCTCTTAAATGATCAGTTATTTTGTCATTTCGGTTATAGTATCCATAACATAATTTCCGAATTCTTCACAGGTGCAGCCGGTGTCGCGGCCTGTGATCGTAAGCTTCTTTTCTTCAAACATACATTTGTCAAGCGCTTTTTCAAGTGCGTACGCCTTATCCTGATAGCCAATGTATGAAAGCAGCATTACAGACGCTCTCAGCATGCTGCACGGGTCTGCATATTTGCCTCTGCCCTCTGTTATCATTCTGGGTGCCGAGCCGTGGATAGCCTCAAACATGGCGTATTTCTTGCCGATGTTTGCAGAGCCGGCAGTACCAACGCCGCCCTGGAATTCCGCAGCTTCATCCGTAATGATATCGCCGTACAGGTTTGGAAGAACGAACACCTTGAAATCCTTTCTTCTGTTCGGGTCGATCAGCTTTGCCGTTGTTATATCCACGTACCAGTCGTCGGTTACGATGCCCGGATACTCCTCTCCGATCTTTTTTGCCGTGTTCAGGAATTTGCCGTCTGTTGTCTTAATGATATTTGCCTTGGTTATGATCGAAACTTTGCCTTTATTGTTCTTCCTTGCGTATTCATAGGCAAGGCGAGCGATCCTTTCGCAGCCCTCCTGCGTTGCAACCGTGAAATCAACGGCAAGATCATCGGTGATGTTCACACCGTAAGAGCCGACGGCATATCCGCCCTCCGTGTTTTCTCTGAAGAACGTCCAGTCGATTCCTTCTTCGGGTACGCGAACAGGGCGCATATTGGCAAATAGGTCAAGTTCTTTTCTCATGGCAACATTGGCGGATTCCACATTCGGCCAGCCGTCTCCCTGACGGGGAGTAGTTGTTGGGCCTTTTAATATAACGTGACATGCCTTCAGTTCTTCGAGCACGTCATCCGGAATCGCTTTCAGGCATTTGGCACGGTTTTCGATCGTAAGGCCGTCAATCTCTTTGAATTCCACCTTGCCGGATGCAACTTCGTCCTTAAGCAGAAAGGCAAGCACTCTCTCGCTTTCTTTTGTGATGACCGGGCCGATACCGTCGCCGCCGCATATACCGATAATGATTTTGTCAAGCTTTTGATAATCAACAAATTCATTATCTTCTTTGATTTTTTTTGCTCTTGCAAGCTGCCCCTCCATAAGGGTTCTGAATTGTTCAACCGCCTTGTCTATAGCAAGCTTTTCATTATTATCCATCGTATGATTCACTCCTTTTATTTATTCATTTCTCTTGTATAATCAAGCAGACCTCCGCAAAGGAGCATTGCTCTTTGACGGTCTGAAAGGTGAGATGCGTCCAGCTCATATTCTTCGTTTTTCGTTTTATTTATGAGCGTAACGGTTTCATTATTTTCAAGCTTTTCTCTGATATCCGGAAGTATCAGCTCGTCAAGCTGGTCTATCCTGTTATAATCCTCTTCATTTTTGAAGGTAAACGGCAGTATTCCGGCGTTAACAAGATTTGCAACGTGGATCCTTGCAAAGCTCTTTGTTATGACCGCTTTAACGCCAAGATATAACGGAACAAGCGCCGCATGTTCACGGCTTGAGCCCTGACCGTAGTTTGAACCGCCTATTATGATGCCTTTTCCTTCTTTTTTGATCCTTTCTGGGAATGTTTCGTCGCAAACCGCAAAGCAGTATTGGGAAAGATGCGGAATGTTTGAACGGTAGGGGAGAATCTTTGCTCCGGCAGGCATGATATGGTCTGTCGTTATGTTATCTCCTACTTTAAGCATCGCTTTGGCGCTGATATCGGCGGGCAGCGGTTCCGTTTTGGGGAAAGGTTTGATATTCGGCCCGCGCAGCACCTCAACGTTCTTCGCTTCTTCCACGCTCGCCGGCGGCTCTATCATATTGTCGTTAACAATAAATTCGCTTGGCATTTCAACCTTTGGCGCTTCTCCAAGCTCTCTCGGGTCGGTAAGATAGCCTGTAAGCGCAGATGCAGCAGCAACCTCAGGTGAAACAAGATATATGCCGGCGTCTTTTGTACCGCTTCTGCCTTCGAAGTTTCTGTTGAACGTGCGAAGTGAAATGCCGCCTGAATTCGGGCTTTGTCCCATGCCTATGCACGGGCCGCAGGCGGATTCAAGTATTCTTGCACCTGCGTTAATCATATCTGAAAGCGCACCGTTAAGCGCAAGCATATTGAGCACCTGCTTGGAACCCGGCGCTATGCAAAGAGAAACGGTTGGGCAAACCGTTTTGCCTTTCAGAATAGCCGCCACTTTCATCATATCAACATAGGAAGAGTTTGTGCAGGAGCCGATCGCAACCTGATCTACCTTGATCCTGCCGATCTCTTCCGTCGTTTTTACATTATCCGGCATATGCGGGCAGGCAGCCATAGGCTCTAAAGCGCAAAGGTCTATGTCAATCACTTCGTCATAGACCGCGTCCGCATCGGGAAGTATCTCCGTCCAGTCATTTTCTCTGCCCTGCGCCTTCAAGAATGCAAGCGTGATCTCGTCAGACGGGAATATAGAAGTTGTTGCGCCAAGCTCCGCGCCCATATTGGTTATGGTAGCACGTTCGGGAACGGAAAGCGTTTTAACACCGTCGCCGCCGTATTCAATAATTTTGCCTACGCCGCCTTTAACGCTCATGATTCTAAGAACTTCAAGAATGATATCCTTAGCGGAAACCCACGGTTTAAGATAGCCGTGCAGATTTATTCTTGTCATTTTGGGCATCGGAATATAATATGTACCGCCGCCCATGGCAACGGCAACGTCAAGTCCGCCGGCTCCCATGGCAAGCATACAGATGCCGCCGCCCGTAGGCGTATGACTGTCTGAACCTATAAGCGTTTTTCCGGGTATACCGAATCTTTCAAGATGCACCTGATGGCAAATTCCGTTACCGGGGCGTGAGAAATAAATACCGTGCTTTTTTGCCACGGTTTGTATATAACGGTGATCGTCCGCATTTTCAAATCCCGTTTGCAGCGTGTTGTGGTCAATGTACGCAACGCTCTTTTCGGTTTTAACGCGGTCAACGCCCATTGCCTCAAATTCAAGATACGCCATTGTTCCGGTGGCGTCCTGCGTAAGCGTTTGATCGATTCGCAGTCCGATCTCCTTACCGGGCACCATTTCGCCCTCTACAAGATGGGCTTTGATAAGTTTTTGTGCTAATGTAAGTCCCATTTATGCACCCTCCTTGAATAGTTATCAATTTTTTTATCAATCTATTTTATAATATTGCTCAACTTGTGTCAATCGTTTTGAATAATTTTTCATAATTTATATATTAATTATATAATGTTTGTTTCAATTTATTGAAATATTAATTTTTTTATGATAAAATAAATACAACAAATAGGGCATAATAAAACAAGGGCGTGATATCGTGAAAAATCACGTTATCACGATCGCACGGCACTCAAAATTTACCTGCGGTATAATTTTGAGATTGTTAAATTCCCATTATGCGCCTTATCCGGCTACAATAACGGCGTTAGGGATTTTTAACAATATGATTTGTAGCCGGAAAGGCTATGGGAATTATTATGCCCGAGGAAGAAATTCAAAACAACGAAAACAGTTCATCACAATCAGATTTTGAAACAGGTTCGATCACTGTAAAAAAGAATGGCCACTTTATCCATTGCCTTACGGTCATAGGCCAGATAGAGGGCCATTATATATTGCCGAGCCAGAATAAAACCACGAAATATGAGCATGTTATCCCTCAGCTTGTTGCCATTGAGGAAAGCGCGGAGATAGACGGCTTGCTCATAATCCTGAACACAGTCGGCGGCGATGTTGAGGCAGGGCTTGCAATAGCAGAGCTTTTGTCAACCATGAAAACGCCTACCGCTTCGCTTGTTCTCGGCGGCGGTCATTCCATCGGCGTTCCGCTTGCCGTTTCCTGCAGAAAGAGTTTTATTGTTCCGAGCGCTACCATGACCGTCCATCCGGTCAGAATGAACGGGCTTGTGCTCGGCGTGCCGCAAACTCTGTCTTATTTTGAAAAAATGCAGGACAGGATCGTCAATTTTGTTGAAAGCAATGCAAAGATCTCCGGCGATGACTTTAGGGCTCTTATGATGAAAACCGGTGAGCTTGTAATGGACGTCGGTACTGTGCTGGACGGCGAAGGCGCAGTTGCCTGCGGACTGGTGGACGAGCTCGGCGGCTTGTCTGATGCGCTCGGATATCTTAACAGTGTTATTGAATCGGAGGGCGGTCAATGATCTGGTCTGTTGTAAGTGGTAATGATATTTTCTATAATGCGCAGGACTGTGCAGCACAGGCTCCCGTCAAAGGGCGTTCAAGCAACCCGTATGATTATATAAGGTGCGGCTACAGTCTTGATCATGCTTCGATGTTCGGAGGTAAGGATATTGTCGATTTTAACAGCGATCTTTCAGGCAATCGGGCAGGTACTAACTTATTTTTTTCCCTTGTCTGAAAGCGGCCATTCGGCTGTTTTTCATGATTTTTCCGGTAGGCTTGCCAATACATGCTCTGAATTAACAGGGCTTATACATATAGGAATGGCTCTCGGTCTCATAATCGCGTTTTACAAGGTGTTTTTAAAGCTCATACTTGAATTTGCTTCAACGGTTTCAGAGGTTTTTACAAGAAAGCTTGATGTCAAAAAGACAAGCAATTCAAGAAAATTCATGTACTATACTTTTGTACCGTACATATTCATGCTGATTTATTTGATACCCGTAGGCGGCGGCAGAAATATATATGAGCTTCTGGATTCCTATTCCTATGACGGCAATCTTGTATCGGAGGGCGTTTGTTTTTTAATCACCGCCGTTTTGATCGTTCTTGCAAGTGCCAAGCTCTCTAAAAATGAGAAGGGCAGTCAGCTGTCCGCGCCCGCTGTGCTTATAACCGCTTTGCTCGTACTCTTCGCAATACCCATCTCCGGGCTTTCTGTATGCGCGGTAGTCCTTTGCGTGCTTGCCCTCTTTGGTGTGAACAGAAAGATTGCGTTCAGGTATTTTGTAAGTCTGTCCGTGCCGGTTCTGATCGTTCGCGGCATCATTGAGATTGCGCTATGTGTTACATATGTTAACATTATTACGGGCATCGTAGGCGTTGTGATTGCAGGCGCGCTGTCATTCTTTATTTCAAAGCTTTCGTTAAATCTGTTTAAAAACAATAAATTTAACTATTTCGCATACTATCTCTTTACTCTCGGCGGACTTAGTACGATAATCGGTATTATTGAGATCGTAATTCATAACAGATAGAGGAAATTATGGCAAACAAAAAGACGAATTCTAAAAAATGCAATAGTAAAGCAAAAAAAGCAGCTCCTGCCGCAAACAGAAATAATGCAGAGGTAAACAGAGTTGCCGGTATTTTGCTGTTTGCGCTTTCGCTATTGTTTTTGTTTATTGCAATCATAAAAGGACAGGGCGCATGGCTGTTTTTACATAACGTGTACGTGGGGTTGTTCGGCATCTTTGCAGCCTGTGTGTTCCCGATACTGACAATGGTGATCACCGTTCTCTATTCCATGAAAGAACAGGAGCCCAAAATGCTTGCCGTTAAGGGCGCGGAAAGCGTTATCATGGTGCTTCTGATCTCGTCCTGCATACATATTTTTCAGAACCAGCCGGGCGAAGTCTTTTCACAATGTGTTATAGATTCCTATAATCTTGCATCGGATTCCTTTAACGGCGGTCTGCTCGGCGCAGCTTTAGGCTGGCTGCTGCTGACTTTCGGGAAAGCGCCGGCGATTATTGTTAATATCCTGCTCATATTTGTGGACTTCATGTTCCTGAGCGGCATCACGATCATTCAGTTTTTGAAAGGCGCTGTAACGCCTGCAAAAGCCACATATGACAAGGTGCAGCCCGTTATTGAAGAAAAGATCGAGCAAAGAAAACGCAATAGGGTCAATATTGATGTTCCGCTTGATGAGGAGGCCCCCGCACAGAATGCTGATGAAAAGAAGAATAAAAAGAAAAAAGCAGAATCGGATACGCCTCAGATGGAAGAAGTCGTTGCAACACAAAAGCTGATTGATGAGATCAATGCTGCCAGCGCTAAAAATAAGGCGGAGCGGGAAAAGAAAAATGCTAAATCTATAGATGAGATCGTTGAAAATGCCTCCGGAGAAAACAGCGATGCTGTTAAACCAGATGAAAAATTTGAGGTTACGCAGGATCAGATGAAAGCGTCTGTTGAGGATTATGTTATTCCTCCCGTCTCTCTTCTTGTTCACGGTGAGCACGCTTCTACCAAAGATGTCAGCGGAGAGCTTAAAAATAAAGCCGAAAGACTTATAGAAACGCTGCGCTCGTTTAATGTTGAAGCAACGATTACCGATATCAGCCGCGGCCCCACAGTTACCAGATATGAGCTGAAGCCGGCGGCAGGCATCCGAATATCCAAAATTACAAACCTTGCGGATGATATTGCGCTGAACCTTGCGGCAACACATGTCAGGATAGAAGCGCCTATCCCCGGCAAGGCGGCTGTCGGAATAGAGATACCGAATACCGTTATGAACAAGGTATATATCCGGGAACTTATCGACACACCTGATTTTACCAAGCAAAGGTCAAAGCTTTCCGCAGGACTCGGTAAGGATATTGCCGGTAACTGTGTTTATTGCGATATTGCTAAGATGCCCCACTTGCTGATTGCCGGCACAACTGGTTCAGGTAAATCCGTCTGCATGAATTCAATTATTGTTTCCATTCTTTACAGAGCAAAGCCGGACGAAGTGAAGTTCCTCATGATAGACCCTAAAATGGTTGAGTTCAAAAAATATGCAGGTATTCCGCATCTTCTTGTTCCGGTTGTTACAGATGCAAAAAAAGCTTCCGGCGCGCTCGGCTGGGCGGTATCCGAGATGCTTCAGCGTTACAATAAGTTTTCTGAAACAGGCGTCCGCGATATCGACGGCTATAATAAATATGTTGCAAAGCATGAAGATATGGAGCCTATGCCGAAGATCTGTATTTTTATCGACGAGCTTGCAGATCTTATGATGGCTGCGCCTAAAGAGGTGGAAGATTCCATATGCCGTCTTGCGCAGATGGCGCGAGCTGCCGGTATGCACCTCGTTATAGCGACGCAAAGACCGTCTGTAGACGTTATTACAGGTCTTATTAAATCCAATATATCTTCAAGGATCGCGCTTACCGTGTCTTCACAGGTCGATTCAAGAACCATTCTTGATGCGGGCGGGGCGGAAAAGCTGCTCGGATACGGCGATATGCTCTATAATCCCATAGGCGCCAGCAAGCCTATCCGTGTGCAGGGGTGCTTTATCAGCGATGAAGAGATAGAAGAGCTTTGCGATTTCATCAAGAAGCAGGGCGAATCGGAATATGACGAAAATATTCAAAAAGAGATTGAAGAAAAAGCCGTTAAAGATAAGAAAAGTCCGTTTGAGGGTGAGGAAGAAGAAGACAATTATGACCCGCTGTTTGAAAAGGCGGCAGAGGTCGTCATAGAATCCGGCACGGCGTCCACGTCTTTTTTGCAGCGTAAGCTTTCGGTTGGGTATGCGCGCGGCGCTAAAATCATCGATCAGCTGCAGGATTACGGCGTAATAGGTCCCTCAGAGGGCAGCAAGCCGCGAAAAGTTTTGATGAATATGCAGATGTGGCTTGAAAAGCGTGCTTATGACGGCAATACGCCTTTTACGGCGGAAAATACAGAGCAGATGTCTTTTAGTGATACGGCTGACGATGATGCGGATGATCAGACCGATTTCGGTGAGGACATTATTGATAACCAGGACGTTGATTAAATAAATCAGAGGTATACTTATGAGCGGTGGTAAGCAAAGATCTGACGGATCCAAACACAGCGATATTCTTGTGGGAGTGGCGCTGCTGTTGCTTGCCGCCGTTTTTGCTTATCTTGGTTTTTCTCAGCCTAAGATTTCTAACGATTATACGGTTACTGATGCGCAGACGCAGATATATCAGCCTGATTTTGACATAACTTCGGATAACATTGAAGAAACGTCATCTGAAAATACCACGGCCGGCAATCTTAACGGTACGCAGAGCAATCAGCAAAATAATGAGTCCGGCGTATCTTCTGTAAGTTTCCCTGTAAATCTGAATACCTGCACCAAAGAACAGCTTATGGAAATAGACGGAATCGGCGAGGCACGGGCAGACGCTATTCTTGCCTACCGCGAGCATTTGGGCGGGTATACAAGCACCGAACAACTAATGGAGATAAGCGGTATCGGAGAAACAATTTATTCCAAGATCGCGCCTTATGTAACGGTATGAGCATTATAAAATCTGTTTTTGATATTTTTAAAACTGCTCTGTTTCCGAATAAATGCTGTATTTGCGGAAGCGTAATTGAATATGACAGACAGCTATGTGATGCGTGTGAGAATGCAGAACGCATAAAACCACCCATCTGCCTTAAATGCGGCTGTGAAAAAGCAGATTGTATTTGCAAAAAAGATTCGCACAAGCCGGAATATAAAGCAGTTGTTGCGCCGTATTATTATCAGGATTCCATTGCGCATGGTATTTTGAATTGTAAAATGAATGATCTTCCGGTTCTGACAAAAGCACAGGGCGCTGAGATCGCAAAGTCTGTTAAAACGTTTTATGAACTTGTTGATTTTGATTGCGTTTCTTATATTCCGATGCGCAGATACGACGAAAAATACCGCGGTTTTAATCAGTCCGCACTGCTTGCTGAGGAAGTGGCCGGTATCTGCGGCTGTGAATATAAAGCTTTGCTTGTTAAAAAGCACAGAACAAAAATGCAAAAGCGCCAGCGTGCCGAAAACAGATACGTTAATATGTATAATGCCTTTGATCTTGCCGAAAATGCGGATGTTGCTGACAAGACGATACTTTTGATTGATGATGTTAAAACAACGGGAGCGACGCTTTCTTCCGCCGCGTTAACGCTGAAGGCGTACGGTGCCAAAGCCGTATATTGTGCCGTTTTTGCGATCGTGAAATGAGGATAGAAGTACAAATGCTAACTACGCAGGAGATTATGAAATACTGTCTTGATAAGAAAGGCGCATATCTTGATTATCCTTTCGGACCGCAGCTTGCTGCCGTAAGGGTGGGTAAGACAGATGAGAAAAAAGGCAGGATATTTGCTCAGTTTTTCAGATTAAATGATGCGGATGTTGTAACCTTTAATTGCGATCCGCTTACTGTTCAGTTTTTCCGTAAAACGTATCCCGGATCTGTTCAGCGCGCATGGCATGTGCCGGAGGCGCAGCAAAGATATGCGTTTACGGTAGCGGTAAACGCGCTTGCAAGGGAAATCATGTATGATATGGCGGATAGCTCTTATATATACGCAGTCGGTAAACTCCCTAAATACGTACAAAATACTCTGTAAAATCATAAAAAAAGCAGCGCTTTCGCACTGCTTGTGAAATGGAGCGGCTGATGGGAGTCGAACCCACCTGTCAAGCTTGGGAAGCTTGCATTCTACCGATGAACTACAGCCGCATATAGCATGGTGCGGGTAACAGGACTTGAACCTGCACGGTCGCCCACAAGATCCTAAATCTTGCGTGTCTGCCAATTCCACCATACCCGCATTTTTATTTATTTTATCATTAATTCTTAATGAAATCAATATAAAAAAGGGGTATTTTATGAAAAAAACGGTAAAAATATTTTTAAGGGTCATTATTGCGCTGCTTACCGTCGTTATTCTCATCGGTGCAACGCTCGGCATTTATTATGCAGCTTCCAAGACCTGTACCTTGACCGTGAAAGTCAGTGAGGACGAGCCGCTTCAGGAGATCAGCGGCTGGGGTACTTCGGACTGCTGGTGGGCGGATGATATTTCGGACGAGCAGACAAGAAACGAGATCGCAGATTATCTGTTTTCCGATGACGGGCTTAATCTTGATACATACCGCTATTGCCTGTACGGCGGGTATGATCCAGAGAACAATGTTGTAACCAATGAATGGCGCTTGGGCGAGAGCTTTTTGGTCTACAATGACGAAACAGGCGAGTATGCGTATGACTGGAGCCGTGATGCAAATTCACAGGCAATGCTGCAGGCTGCACTGGACAGGGGCGTTGATACGGTTGTTTTATTTGCGAATTCGCCGCACTATTCCATGTGCAGAAACGGTCGTTCCAGCGGCCATGAGAGCGGCAGTGAAACCAATATAGACCCAAGCCGCTATGAAGATTATGTTGATTATTTCTTAACGATCACGCAGCATTTTATTGATGAGGGCGTTCCGGTAAAATATATTTCTCCGATCAATGAGCCGCAGTGGGGCTGGGGCGGAGACGCGCCTGCGCAGGAAGGCTGCCATTATGAGCCAGAAGAGGCTGTGGCGCTTTTGAAGATATTTGCACAGCAGATCGTTGAAAGAGGTATGGATGTTCAGCTTTACGCCCTTGAGAGTGGCAATATAGGCGACACGGCAAAGAATTATTACGATCTGATGATGGCTGATGAAGATATAAGCAAGGTTTTGGGTGTTTACAGTTTCCATTCTTATTTCAACGACAGCGATAAGATCAAAAAAGACCGTTTCGGAAACTGGATCTCAGACACGGTCACCGTTCGTGCAGATATGAGCGAATGGTGCGAGCTTCCGTCTGCCCATGACGCTTCCGACCCGCTTACTGCCGTAATTATGGCACGTGTAATCTCCAATGATATCGGCTGCCTCAACGTTAACTGCTGGAGCAACTGGGTGGCGATGAACGAAATGGGCGTGAATCCGGAGGACGGCAATGATTATTCGGATGGCCTTTTAGTGGCAAACGCGCAGGACACAACAGATTATTATGTTGCTTACCGGTATTACGGATATATGCATTACAGCCGATTTATTCCGGCGGGTTCAACCGTTCTGAAATGTTCGGACGGCGTATTTACCGTTGCAACGTATAAAGATGATGAAGGCACGCATTTCAGAGAGCTCGTGAATGAAACAGCGTATCTGACGCCGGACGGTAATGTTGTTGTAGTTGTTGTAAACGAGGGCGAAGCAAGAGATATAAAATTTGATCTTGACGGTTATACAAACGTAACCGTTTATACAACGGATTCCGAGCATAAATGCGAGCAGGTCTATAGCGGCGATGTACAGGATAGCTATGAATCCGCTCAAAATTCTGTTTCAACATATATTTTCAGTAAATAATAAGGTGATACTATGAGAGCTATAAAAGATATCAATAACGGCTGGTATTTTTCAAAGGAAGAGAAAAATCCTCCGCAAAAGCTTCCGGAGAATTGGGAAAAGTTAGATCTGCCGCATACTTGGAACGGACTTGACGGTCAGGACGGGGGAAATGATTATTACCGCGGTAAGTGCTTTTATGCCAAAGAAATACGGAGATCGGATTTTGACGGCGGCGACGCGCATTATATTCAGTTTGACGCCGTGAATTCCAGCGCTGAAGTCTATTTTAACGGCGAAAAGCTTATCACGCACCACGGCGGTTACTCCGCTTTCAGAGTGAAGATAGATGAATCTAAGATCAAAGAAAGCAATTTACTTGTTGTTTCCGCCGATAACAGCCCGAATGATTTTGTTTATCCGCAAAATGCCGATTTTACTTTCTACGGCGGTATCTACCGCGGTGTTAAGATCATAAATGTTCCTGAGGTTCATTTTTCTCTTGATTATTACGGCGCTCCCGGCATATCCGTTACGCCTGAGGTAAACGGAAACAGCGCAAATATTACGGTTCAGGCTTATTCTGATACGCAAGTCAGCGTTAAATTTGAAATATCGGATATGAACGGCAAGGTCATTTGCAGTACAGAAGTTTCGGGAAAGGACCTCTCCCACACCTTTACGCTCAACAATGTTCATCTCTGGGACGGAATGAAAGATCCGTATTTATATACCGCGTCCGCAGAGATGCTGGCTGACGGTGCAGATAAAATATCCTGCCGCTTCGGGTGCCGCTCGATCTCCTTTGATCCCGATAAGGGCTTTTTCCTCAACGGTAAATCCTATCCGCTGCGCGGTGTTTCAAGGCATCAGGACAGGCCCAAAATAGGCAATGCACTGAAATATGAGCACCATAAAGAGGATATTGACCTTATTTGTGAAATGGGCGCGAACACGATTCGTCTTGCGCATTACCAGCATGCGCAGGATTTTTATGACCTTTGTGACGAACGCGGGCTTATCGTTTGGGCGGAGATACCTTATATTTCAAATCATATGCCCGCAGGGCGTGATAACACGGTTTCACAGATGACGGAGCTTATCTGTCAGAATTATAACCATCCGTGCATTGTTACATGGGGGCTTTCAAACGAAATCACAATGGGAGGCGCAGCGGATAAGAATCTTTTGGAGAATCACCGCATTCTTAACGATCTTGTTCACAAGCTTGACCCAACAAGGCCTACTACACTGGCGGTCGTCACCATGTGCGATCCTTCGGAGGAGATTACTCGGATTTCAGATATTCTTTCCTATAATCATTATTTCGGCTGGTACGGCGGAACTGTGGATATGTACGGACCGTGGTTTGATGAATACCACAAAAAAAATCCGAATCGTGTAATCGGCATAAGCGAGTATGGGTGTGAGGCGCTGGATTGGCATACTTCGCAGCCGGAGCAGGGCGATTATACAGAGGAGTATCAGGCGTATTATCACGAGGAGCTGATTAAGCAGATCGCCGTAAGGCCGTATCTTTGGGCAACGCATGTGTGGAATATGTTTGATTTTGCTGCCGACGCGCGAGCAGAGGGCGGCGAAAACGGCATGAATCATAAGGGTCTTGTTACTTTTGACAGGAAATATAAAAAGGATTCTTTTTACGCATATAAAGCATGGCTTTCAGACGAGCCTTTTGTTCATATCTGTTCTAAAAGATATATAGAAAGGGTAGAGGACGAAACAACGGTTACCGTTTATTCAAATCTGGATTATGTTTCGCTTTATGCAAACGGAGAGTTGGTTGAAAAACAGGAAAAGGGCGATTTTCCGTTCTTTAAGTTCACCGTCAAAAACAGCGGGGAAACAAAGCTGTTGGCAAAGTCCGGCGAATATTCGGATGAGGCTGTTATCAAAAAGACGGATACTTTCAACGAAAAGTACAGAATGAAAGAAGAGGGCGCCGTCATAAATTGGTTTGAGATCACAACGCCGCCCGGCAGATATTCCGTAAATGACACGATCGGTGATATTATTTCCACATTCAAAGGAAAAATATTTGCAGTTCGGCTTCTTATGATGATCTCTAAAGCCTTTTCTTCAGGCGGCGGAGATAAAAAGAAAAAGGGCGCGGCAAGTATAGCCGGCTTTAAACAGAACAAGACCATGCTTGGAATCGCCAAAGGCTTTACGCTTAAGAGAGCGCTGATGATGATGGGCGGCAAATTCTCTAAGGAAGATATTTTGAAGATAAATTCCATGCTAAATAAAATTAAGAAAAAGTAGTTTTTCAAAAAGACCCGCCTGCACACGCAGGCGGG
>OIXS01000099.1_pt1 | contig 53538 bp, 53 predicted proteins | sample 1587841 | NCBI WGS metagenome assembly OIXS01 (sample SAMN03283254) | human gut metagenome | biome: human-associated habitat; material: feces | host: Homo sapiens | place: USA | collected 2013
TCATCTCTTTTTTATTTTTTCTTTTTTCAGTCTCACATCATTGACAAATGTACAAAATTTTGGCGGCCCGTTATTTGCATATCTCGCTGATCTTAAAGCTTTGAAATTCCAGATAGCTGCTCGGCTCGGATTCATAAAGCACGCCGATGGTGTCCTCGTCTATCTGCGTAAGGCAGGAATAGGCAAAAAAGCCCTTATTCAGCGCAATATCCTTGAACCAGTCTATCTGCGTATATTTGCCCTTGACCATTCTGAGCTTGCCTATGGATATAACGCCGTCGCTCCTCGTCTTTTGGCTTGCGTGTGAGCAGAATACGTATTCGCCCGCAGTTATCACGCTCTTCTGGCATTTCGGGGCATACAGCGCTGTCTTTTTGCATTTTTCCCATGTCTTACCTCCGTCGCCGGAATAAGAAACGGGCGTTTTGCCAAAGCCTTTTTGCCTGCCGAGACCGAGTATGCCGCCGTTCGGCGTTTCGATCATCTGCCACTCGTCAATGTTCTGGGAATACGGGCAGCGGGTCATTCTGTGCCAGGTGTCGCCGTTGTCTATACTGTATATGGAAGCCGTGCCTTTCTTCAGCGAATACAGCGGCATAATGATGCGCCCGTCCTGTGTTGTAACGCCAACGCCGGGCGCAACGCCCAGAAATGTGCCGTCTTCTTCATGCAGGATCATATTCGTTATGTCGACAGGCTCTGTCCATGTCTTTCCGCCGTCGCTGCTCTTCGTCAGGAATACATAACATCTTTTAGGCGCCTTCAGCGGCGCACCGTATGTTGTAACGGCTCCCGCTTCGTTCTTGCCCATGGCGCCGTTCAGGTAGATGTTGCCCATGTATTCATCGCCCCTGTAGAGTGAGCCGGTGGGGGAGGTCACGCGGTAATCGGTGCTTTCTTTTTTTGCGTTTAAAACGCTGCCGTCCTCACAGATATAATAGAAATTCCCGTCCCGGTCATAGATCAGCGGCCGCATTCTGCCGTTCAGCTGCGCGTACGGTATCTTCTTTTTATCCAGCAGCTTCTTCCTGTGAAGCCCCATGCACTCCGGCCAGAAATCCGCGATCATGATAATATCTCCGTTCGGAGCTACCGCCATGCACGGATCTATGTAAAAGCCGGAGGCGTAGCAGTCGCTGGAGATCCTGGTTTCCCTTGCAGGCGGGGCGGCAACCGTTTCTATATTGCTCCATGTTTTGCCGCCGTCCTCGCTGCGCCTGATCGCCAGTTCAATATATCCCCAGTCCTCGCCCGTGGAGGCTCTGTCCACCGCGGCGATAAGCGTGCCGTTCGCGTTGATAAGGCTCGGTATCCTGAAAGCGATTCCACCGTTTGCCTTGTTGCTGTATTTTGTAAGTTCCTCTTTCAGGTAAACAGGGCTGCTGCCGCAAAAGATAAGCTGTGGCTCTCCCAAATCAATACCCCTTTCTGTGGAATATATCCGTTTTTTATTTATGCATTCAGTATAGCATATTTGGCAAATAATTCAAAGACTTTTCAGGAAGTTTACATTTTCTATTGCAATGAGGCGCAAATTTTAGTAAAATATTACTGAAAAATTTTGTAAAGGAGGAATCATCGGTGCTTTGGGAACTTAAAAAGTGCTGGTACAGAATCTACCAGGGCGCTTTTAAACTTGCCATGAATTTCCTTGACTGGTCGGAGCCGCATCTGCTTGAGGGCAAGGGCTCTGTATTAAGACTGCCGGAATTCATCAAGAGCAAGGGTATCAATAAGGTGCTTGTTGTAACAGATAAAGGCCTTATGAATCTTCATTTGCTGGATCCCATGTTTGAAAAGCTTACGGAGGCCGGCGTTGCATACGTAGTTTATGACGGCGTTCAGCCCAACCCCACAATCCCTGAGATCGAAGAAGCGCGTGAAATGTATATCAAAAACGGCTGCGAAGGATTTATCGCATTCGGCGGCGGTTCTTCTATGGACTGTGCAAAGGTTGCGGCAGCAAGAGTCGTTAAGCCGAATCAAACCGTGCGCAAAATGAGGGGCTATCTTAAAGTACTTAAAAAGCTGCCGCCGTTCTTTGCCGTCCCCACAACTGCGGGCACAGGCTCGGAAACCACGGTCGCCGCTGTTGTTACCGATCCCGAAACGCATGAGAAGAACGCGGTCAACGATATCTGCCTTCGTCCCAGATTCGCGGTGCTTGACCCGGAACTTACCGTAGGTCTGCCGCCGCATATCACATCGACTACAGGTATGGACGCGCTCACGCACGCTGTTGAGGCTTATATCGGCAGAAGCAACACAAAGCAGACAAGGCAGCAGGCTGAGGAAGCCACAAAGCTTATTTTTGAGAATATCGAAAAAGCTTATAATAACGGAAAGGATTATGAGGCAAGGGCCAATATGCTCAAAGGCTCCTATCTTGCGGGCTGTGCGTTCACCCGTGCATATGTCGGGTATGTTCATGCTATAGCTCATAATTTAGGCGGTCTGTACGGCACGCCGCACGGCCTTGCAAACGCGGTTATCCTGCCGTATGTGCTGGAATGGTACGGCAGCAAGATCTATCCGCAGCTTGCAAAGCTTGCAGATGTTGTGGGCATAGAGGGATCTTCCACAGCTGATAAGGCAGTCAAGTTTATTGAGGCGATCAAAAAGCTTAACGCGGATATGCAGATCCCGGATAAATTTGATATGATCAAAGAAGAGGACCTGCCCACGCTGATCACAAGGGCGCTCAAAGAGGGCAACCCCGGCTATCCCGTTCCCGTTATTATGGATTATAAGGATATGGAAAGCGTTATCCGCCGCTTTATGGCTTAATTTCAATATAATACATACTGCTGAAAGCGCGTTTTTACGAACGCGCTTTTTTGTATGTTTCCATTCGTCAATATTCACATCAAAGCACCGCTATATTTGTTTATTTTTCATAATTGTTTTACCGATTGTAACCTGTTATAATACTATATGGCAAAAATAATGAAAGGAAAAATAGACCGCCGCCGTTTTTGTGGCGGGTTTTGTTTTGATGAGGTGAATTTATGGAAAGCAGAAAATTAAAAACCTATACGCCGAAAGAACGGAATATGTATCTTGCAGGCATGTTCGGTCAGAATATGATCTATAACATTGTTGCTACCGGACTTGTAAGCTATTATTTACAATATGTAATCTATATTCCTGTTGCCGCAATAGGCGTTATCGTTACGATTGCTCGTGTTTGGGATGCAATCAACGACCCTATGATGGGTACGATTGTAGACAGAACTAAAAGTAAATGGGGAAAATGCAGGCCCTATCTTATTTTTGCGCCTCCCATTATAGGCCTTATAACAATACTTTGTTTTGTCAATGGAAATTATGTTCAGGCAGATACCGGTCTGGAACGCGGAATTATTATTGCATGGGCAGCAATTTCTTATATTCTTTGGGGCATGTCGTTTACTGTTGGTGATATTCCGCTGTGGGGAATCACTTCTCTTATGACCGAAGATCAGAACCAAAGAAGCCAGCTCTTAGGGCTTGCCAGAATGGCTGCCGGTGTCGGCGCGATCGGTGTGCTTGTTGTTCAAATAGCGCAGGTTGTTTCAAGCCTGTTTACTTCAAAAGGCTATGAACTTGATACTGCAAATAAATACGGATGGATTATAACTGTTGTTGTACTTACGGTAATCAGTACGCTGCTCTTTGAACTTGCCGGTATCGGAACACGTGAAAGAGTTCATAGCTCCGAAAAGCGCCGTACAATGAAAGAAAATTTCAAGATAATGTGGACGTGCAAACCGTTTCGTCAGATACTTATTTCCGGTATTCTCAGAAGCCCGATCCAGCTTCTTATGCTTATCGCCATGTCGTTCATCACATATTATTATGCAAACGGCGACTTTATGAACCTCTTTAAGGACGGCATCAACTGGCTTATGCTTCTTAACATAGCGATTATAGCTGTCGGTGTTTTTGCAGGTCAGTTCATCGCTATGGCTGTAACGCCTATCCTTTCAAAGAAATTTGAAAATAAAACGATTTATAATGCTTATTCCATCGGGGGCGCTGTTCCGTTCTTCCTGCTCATTGTTGTTTATCTCATTGCAGATGGTGATTTGACTACGATCGGCGGGGTAATTGTCGCCGGTATTCTGCTTCTGTTTGCAAGCTTTGCTATGGGTGGTATCAATGTTATGCAGTCCGTAATGATCGCTGACTGCGTAGATTACGAGGAATATCATACGGGTATCCGCCCGGACGGAATCTTCTTCTCCGGCCAAAGCTTTATTACCAAGCTCGCAGGCGGTATAGCTGCTCTCATTCAGTCCGCTGCATATGCAGCTGTTGGCTTTTCGGATACGAATATCGCAAAAATGAATGAAGATCTTGCAAACGGCGCAAGCTTTGTCACTTACAATGACGGTAAATATGCCATGATCATGTTTTTCCTGATTTCAGTTCCGATCGCAATCGGTATGATCCTTTCTGCGCTTCCGACTTTGAAATATGCGCTTTCTGATAAGGAACATGAACGAATTCTCAATGAATTGATTGAAAGACGTGCCACACAGGAAGAAGCTTCAGAAAACGGAAGCAAAGAAAATTAATTGAATTCTGATTAAACGCTGTTTTAAACAACTTTAAGGGGTAAAAGAAACTCCGCCTGCTTTTGCAGGCGGAGCTTTCTTTATATATTGTGATTTACTTTTATTGAGTTTACTTTTTGCGCCGCTTAATTGCGGGGAATATGACCGGCATTTCTTCTCCTGCCTTTTGCATCTCCTCAAAAAGCAGATATTTCATCTCTCTGCGTATGTGCGCATATTTCGGGTTCTTAACCAGATTGTTCTTTTCGTTCGGGTCAAGCTTTAGGTCGTAAAGATAATCCTCAAAATACACTCTGCTGTTTTCGTGCAGGTAACCGGAGGGATTGATGTCCCTAACGGAATATTTGAATCTGTCCGTTCGAACGGCACGGCCGCACTGGCTCTCGCTGATCTGCATGAATACGCATTTGCGCTGCGTTTCGGGGTCGTCCGTCTGTGCCGTAAGATCGCACCCTTTAAACTGCTTCGGTATTTTGATCCCCGCCATGGAAAGCATGGTCGGCGGCAGATCGATCAGGCTTACGAGGCGTTTGTCGCGCCTGCCGCCCGAAAAGCCCCCACCCTTGATGATCAGCGGCGTATGAATGCTGCTTTCGTGGCAGCTTCGCTTGTATTCCATGTTTCTTGTTTTAAAGTGGCAGCCGTGGTCGCTGGTGTATAGGATTATGGTGTCGTCATAGATTCCAAGCGCTTTCAGCTTATCCACAAGCCTGCCTACATTATAGTCCAGTCGGTTTATGGCGGAAATGTAATCCGGGTACATCTCTTTGTAATCGCCTTTTAAAAAGGTCAGATCGTCGGGCAGAGGGTAGTCCTTGTATTTTTCAATCGTTTCTTTGTACCCCTCAAAACGGTTTCTGTCATTTTGCTGGTGCGGTTCCAGCTGGCTCACAAACATAAAAAACGGCTTGCTCTTATCTCTTTTATCAAGGTATTCCAGCGCGAAATCGTTTATACAGTCCGCCCGATAGCCCTTGAAATCGATTCGGTTTCCGTTTTCGTCAAAAACATATCCGTCATACCCGTGAGAGGTGAATTCAAGGCAGTCCGCCGCGCGCCAGTATTGGTACTTGCCCTGTCTGTCGCGTGGAACGGCGGTCTTTTCGCAATGCACGCCTATGCCCGGATACTTGTCTGACCCCAGGTGCCATTTTCCTATGTACGCCGTCTGATAACCCGCGTTGTTAAAATATTCTGCAAGCGGCGTGATGTCACGCGGCAGAGCGATAGCGTTCGTATAACAGCCCGTTTCCGTAGCGTACATCCCGCTTTGCAGGCAGGAACGCGCCGGCCCGCACACCGGCTGGCAGGTAAAGCTGTTTTCAAAAAGTACGCCCTCGCTTGCAAGCTGCATCAGATTCGGCGTTACCTCTTCGTTAACGGTATCCCATCTCTGCTGGTCTGAAAAATAAAAAATAATGTTCTTCATGTATTAAACCTTTCTGCGTATTCAGCCTTTTTTGCTGCCGCCTGTTTTTTCTTCAATATATATGCTGCTTGTGGGGTAGGCAAAATCCGTGCCGTTATCTTCAATGATCTTCTTGATCTCAAAATTCAGCTCTTCCAAAAACGCATAGTATTCTTCCAGATTGGTTATCAGTACATAGCATCTGATCTGTATTTTCAGAGCGGAATCGTCAAACGCGGTAAAGCGCACCCTTATGTTCTCATTTTCCACTTTTTCATGGTTCTCAAGGAAAGTTCTAATATCGTTCAGGCATTTTTTCAGCGTTTCTTCAGACGTTGAATACAGCAGGCCTATCTCCGTTTCAATCAGGCGCTTATTCAGCTTTGCGTAATTCGTGATCAGATCGTCCGCAATGATCGTGTTGGGAACTATGATTACGGTGTCGTCCAGCTTTCTTATCCTCGTTGAGCGCATGGTGATATCCTCCACCGTGCCGGAAAATTCCTTTGTTTCAATGAAATCGCCTACGTCAAACGGCCGGTCAAACATGATTACAAAGCCGGATATAATGCTTTGCAGTGTGTCCTGCGCCGCAAGGGAGACGGCAAGTCCGCCCACGCCAAGCCCGGTCAGCAGACCGTTTATATTGTAGCCGAGTTCGGAGATAACCATGATCACGGCAATGCACACCGTAAGCACTTTCAGGATGTTTGCAATAAATTTTACGGCTATGCTGTTTACCTCGGGGCTTTTGCTCTTTGCGCCCAAAACGCTTTCCAGATTATCGGAAACATAGCTGATTATGAGCCAGCATACAAAAAGAATGGAAAGTATCTTGAAAGCGCCGGTCACTGCCGAATGCCTGTAGTTTAGGATAACGCCGATATACGCGCCCAAAACGATAAAGTATGAGGAAAGCGGTTTTTTCAGGCTGTTTATAAACCCGGCGCGCCGCTCCGGCTTTTTAACAAAGAGCACTTTTGCAATCAGCCGCAGTATTCCGTCTGCAAGCTTGTTCCTTAGGGCAAGCAGGGCAAGAAAGATCACCAGCCCCAGCCCGATGTTGAAGTAGGTTTCATATTCGTTTATGAAATTTTGAACCGTCTCAAGCATATTATCCCTCCTTAGCCACGCAGTAAAAGTTGCTCTCCCACGCCGGTATGTATACGCTGTGCCTGAAATAAATATCGTAATTCGGATTGATATCCAAAATTTTAAGCGGCAGGGCAAACATATCCTCGTTCCTGTGGTAGGCGCAAACATAAAGCTTCGGCGTGTATTTTTTTATTGTTTTCTCGCTGCCGCAAAGCGCTTTCAGCTCCGCACCCTCAATGTCCATTTTGATTAGTGTTGCGCCGCCGGTTGCAATGCTGTCCATGTCGATCGCTTCAACGGTATTTCCCTCGGCGGAAAGCTTTGAGTTCCGCCCGGCTTTTGCAGAAAAGATCAGCGTGTCTTTTTTATCCCACGCCGCGGCGTTGATCAGCCTTATATTTTCCATTTGCGCCGTGTTTTTGGTCAGCTTCTTAAAATTCTTTGCGTCCGGCTCAAGCGCCGTGATATGCGTATATTTTCCTTTGGTGTATGCCGTGAATTCCCTGATCGTGTCACCGTCATACGCGCCCGCGTCAATGATCTTTTCGTGCGCGCCAAGCTTAAGAATATCACGGTAGATCACGTTTTTGTCCTGCGTTGCGCAGTTTAAAAGATATTCTATCCTGCCGCTTATCTTAAATCGCAAAACGTTTTCGTAAACGCGCCTGCTCTCATCGTCCGCAAGCAGGGAATATACCCTTTCAAATTCGCTTTTATGCTCCGCAAAATATTTCCCGGTAAATAATCCGCCGCCGGCAACGGGTATGTCCGGCGCGATAACGCGGCGTTCGCTTGCTATTTTTTTAATGTTCTCAATCACATCGCTCAGCCTTGTGGCAAAGCCGAGAACCACATTAAAATCCGGCAGTCTTTCGCAGACTTCCCGGTAAGTAAGAACCTTTTTGCCCAGAAAGCTCTGCCCGCGAACAAAATCATCGCTTGCAAAGATCTCGCTTACCTGAATGCCTTTTTCGTTCAGAACGGCGATTATCTTTTCGGCAGCGTCACCCATTCCGTAAACGGCAACCGGCTTTTTATCGTTTAAAAGGAAGTCCCATGAATCGGTCTCCCACAATTCAAGCTTCATAGTTCAGATCACCCGCTAAATTCATTATAAACACAAAATAATGCTAAATCAAGATACTTTACAAATACTTTAAAAAAGATTATAATTAATAATACAAAAATTCGGAAAGTGAAATTTTATGATAGAACAGATCGTTAATCTTGACGCTATGGAGCAGGCATTGAGCCTCTTCGGTTCGTTTGATGAAAATATCAAAATAATAGAAAAAGAATTCGGCGTTTCCATTATCAGCCGCGGCTCCAGCCTTAAAGTTGTGGGTGAGGCTGAAAACGTTTCGCTTGCCGTGCGCGCGGTAAACAGCCTTATCGTGCTTATTAATAAGGGCGAAACGCTGTCGGAGCAGAATATCCGCTATGCCATCGGCCTTGTCAGGGAGGGGAATGAGGACAAGCTCTCCTCCATGTCTACCGATACCGTGTGCATAACGGCAAAGGGAAAGCCAGTTAAAGCGAAAACGCTGGGCCAAAAAAAGTATTGCGAGGCAATCAAGAATAACACCATAACTTTCGGCGTAGGCCCCGCAGGCACAGGCAAGACCTACCTTGCCGTTGCCATGGCGGTCACGGCTTTTCGTGCAAAAGAGGTCAGCAAGATCATCTTAACACGCCCCGCCGTGGAAGCGGGCGAAAAGCTCGGCTTTCTGCCGGGCGATCTCCAAAGCAAGGTGGATCCTTATCTGCGCCCGCTTTACGATGCTCTGTTTGAAATGCTTGGGGCGGAGAATTTTCAGAAATATCAGGAGCGCGGCACAGTTGAAGTCGCCCCGCTTGCCTATATGAGAGGCAGAACGCTTGACGACAGCTTTATCATTCTTGACGAAGCGCAGAATACAACGCCGGAGCAGATGAAGATGTTTTTAACAAGGCTCGGTTTCAATTCCAAAATGGTAGTGACCGGCGATATTACCCAGATCGATCTGCCCAGCGGTAAAAAATCAGGCTTAAAGCGCGTGCTGCGTATACTTAAAAATGTGGATGATATAGAGATATGCCGCTTTACGCAAAAAGACGTGGTAAGGCACAGGCTCGTTCAGGAGATCATCAAGGCATATGAAAAGTATGAAAGTGAGGAGAAGAAATAATTTATGAATAAAGTGAAAGTCATCATCTCCAACACACAAAAGAAGATCAAAATACCCACGGGGATCAGATTGCTGATCCGCCGTTGCTGCCATGCCGTTTTGCAGCTTGAAAATTTTGACGGCTCTGCCGAGGTCTCCGTGCGCTTTGTGGATAACGAGGAGATCAGAAAGCTGAACAAGCAATACCGCAATATCGATAAGGAAACCGATGTGCTGTCTTTCCCGATGGGCGAGGACGGCAATTACGATATAAACCGCGATACCGGCGCAAAGATACTCGGCGATATCGTGATTTCCATGGAAAAAGCTGTGGAGCAGGCGCAGCTCTATAATCACCCGCTTCAAAGGGAGATCGGTTTTTTGACTGTCCACTCCATGCTGCATCTGCTCGGCTACGATCATGAGCAGGGCGGAATGGAAGAAGTCCGCATGCGTGAAAAGGAAGAGACCGTTTTGACCCAGATCGGCTGGAAACGTGATAACAGTTACTATATGGGAGATGAAGAATGAATACAAAAACGGCATTCATCACCATTGCCGGCAAGCCTAATGTTGGCAAATCCTCTATTCTGAATAAGCTGCTCGGCACGAAGATCGCCATTGTTTCCTCCAAGCCGCAGACCACTCGCACCAAGATCATGGGCGTGCTTACCGAGGGCGATATCCAGCTTGTGTTTACCGATACGCCCGGCTTTCACAAACCGCATAATAAGCTTGGGGAGATCATGAACTCTGCTGTTAAGGACAGCCTTGGCGGCACAGACGCGGTCCTGTTCGTAGCGGAGCCTAAGGGCGAGCTCAATGAAAAAGAGCTTGAACTTATCAAAAAAATCAAGCAGGAAAAGGCGCCTGCGATCCTTGTAATCAATAAAATAGATACTTTGGCGGATAAGACAGTCTTGCTTGCGCGCCTGCGCGAGCTTTCTTCCTATTATGATTTTACCGCCGCTGTTCCTGTTTCCGCCGAAACGGGCGAGGGGCTTGATGACCTGATGGAAGAAATGAAAAAGCTTGCCGTGCCCAGCGTTCATTATTTCCCGGATGACACGCTCACGGATCAGCCGGAAAGGGTCATTGCCGCGGAGATCATAAGGGAAAAGCTCCTGCGCCTTATGGATAAGGAGATACCGCACGGCACCGCCGTTGCTGTTGAAAAGATGCGCGAGCGGGAAGATAAGGATATACTTGATATAGACGCCGTTATTTACTGCGAGCGGGAATCGCATAAGGGCATGATCATCGGCAAACACGGTGTAATGCTCAAAAAGATCTCCACTTACGCAAGGCAGGATCTGGAGCGTTTTTTTGATAGTAAAGTAAATCTTCACACCTGGGTTAAAGTAAAAGAGGGCTGGAGAAACAAAGAGGGACTAATACGCAATTTCGGGCTGGAGGAATAATCCGCCTCCTATACCTGAATATGGCACAAATGAAAACCGCCGCATAGGATAAAATAAAAACGGTGGTATTGATGAATGATGAATATTGGCTTCGCTTTGTCAGCTCCGGCAAAGTGAAAGATTATCTTGATTATAAGCAGCATGCGGAAAATATAAAGGGCATTGCAGATGAAAATAACAACGAACGGCTTAGTGATAAAGGAACAAACAACAGGGGAGAGTGACCGCTTAGTTACTCTCCTTACTGCTGATTACGGGATTTTACGCGCCTTCGTGCGCCGCGCAAAGTTTGTTAAGAGCCGCACGGCAAGCGCCACTTCGCTGTTTTCGTATGCCAAATTCACACTTTATAAAACACGGGACGCCTATACTGCGGATGACGTTGTGCCCATAGAGGTGTTTTTTGACCTAAGAAAGGATATTGAAAGCCTTGCGCTTGCCCAGTACTTTGCCCAGCTCGCTTACGAGATGGGCGCTGAGGAGCAGCCGTGTGAAGAACTTTTGCGCCTTACGCTGAATTCGCTGCATCTGCTTTGCAAGGGCAAAAAGAGCAGGGCGCAGATCAAAGCGGTGTTTGAATTTCGCAGCGCGTGCCTCGGCGGCTATATGCCGAATATACTTGCCTGTGATACATGCGGTACATATGAAACGGATCTGATGTATTTTGATACGCTGGAGGGCAATATCTACTGCGAAAACTGCCCTAAAGCGGGCGCGCTTCCCGTGCCGGTCAATGTTATAAAAGCCATACGGTTTATATGCCTTACGCCTCCCGAAAAGATCTTCAGCTTTACGCTCAGCAGTGAAAATCTGGAGCTTCTCGCCACGGCGGCGGAAAGATATATTCTCTCCCGCGTGCAGCGCAGGCTGAGCGCGCTGGAGTTTTATAAAGGATTAGCAGATGAAAATGAATAAACATTATGAGGCGCTTGAACTCGGCGCAGTGCTTGAAATGCTGAAAAACGAAGCGTCAAGCGAGGACGCCAAAGCAGCTGCGTCAGCGCTTGTGCCCACAAATATTTTGAGCGAGGCTCAGCTTTTGCTCGCTCAGACGGAGGACGCCTTTTCGCTTCTTGCAAGGTTCGGCGGCCCGTCCTTTTCCGGGCTGAAAAATGTAAATAACGCCGTAAGCCGCGCTGCGGCGGGCGGAGAGCTCAACACTTCGGAGCTGTTGTCCATAGGCGGCACACTGCGCGCCGTTCGTTCGCTTTACGAGTGGTACGGCAAGTGCAGCGGCGTTTCAACAAGCCTTGATTTTTTCTTTGATTCCATCACCGTGAATAAATATCTGGAGGAAAAGATATTTTCCGCCATCGTTTCGGAAGATGAGATTGCAGACCGCGCTTCGGACGAGCTTTATGAGATCAGGCGCAAGATCAGGGCAAAGTCAAATTCCGTGCGTGAAAAGCTGAATTCCATTATTCACAGCGCGCATTATCAGAAATTTTTGCAGGAGCCCATCGTCACACAGCGTTCCGGCAGATACGTTGTTCCCGTTAAGGCGGAGCACCGTGCCGATGTGCCCGGGCTCGTTCACGATATGTCCTCCTCCGGCGCAACGGTCTTTGTGGAACCTGTTTCCGTTGTAGACGCCAATAATGAGATCAAGATCCTTGAAGGGCGCGAACGCGAGGAGATCCGGCGTATATTGTTTGCGCTTTCGCAGGAGGCGGGCAATTTTTCCGAAAGCATCAAGAATTCTTATGAAAACGCCGTGCAGATCGATCTGATCTTCGCCAAGGCACGCATAGCATATAAAATGAAAGCCACGATGCCGCTGCTGAATACAGACGGCAGGATCGTGTTGAAAAAAGCGCGCCATCCTTTGCTTGATCCGAAAAGCGTGGTGCCTGTCGATATATCGCTCGGCACGGATTTTGACACGCTTGTTATAACCGGCCCCAATACCGGCGGCAAGACCGTTTCTATCAAAACGATCGGGCTTTTATCTCTTATGGCAATGTGCGGCCTGCTCATTCCGGCTGCGGATCGTTCAGAGATCGCTGTGTTTGGCAATATCCTTGTTGATATCGGCGACGAGCAGAGCATTCAGCAAAGCCTTTCCACCTTTTCCGCGCATATGGTGAATATGATTGCCATTCTGAAAAAAGCCGGCGAAAATTCCCTTGTACTTATAGATGAACTCGGCGCGGGCACGGATCCTGTAGAGGGAGCGGCGCTTGCCGTTGCCGTAATTGAGAGCCTGCGTGCCAAGGGCGCGAAGATCGCCGCCACAACGCATTATGCAGAGCTTAAAGCCTATGCGCTTGAAACGCCGGGCGTAACAAACGGCAGCTGTGAGTTTGATGTGGATACGCTCCGGCCTACTTACCGTCTTCTGATCGGTGTTCCCGGGCGCTCAAACGCCTTTGCCATATCAGAGCATCTGGGGCTGGATAAAGATGTTATAGAAAAAGCCAAGCACCTTGTGGATAACGAAAGCCGTTCCTTTGAGGCAGTCCTTCAAACGCTTGAAGAAACAAGAAAAGAGCTTGAAAAGGAAAAAGAAAGGGCAGAGAAAGCTACCGAAGCGGCGGACAGAATGAGAAGAAAAGCGCAGTCCGAAAAGGATAAGGCGGCGCAGCTTCGCAATCATGAGCTGGAAAGGGCAAAGCGTGAGGCGGAAAAGATCATCGCCTCTGCAAAGCGCCAAAGCGCGGATTTCCTGCTCCGCCTTGAGCAGCTGAAAAAAGAGGCAAACGCAAATAACGCTACCGAAACGGCAAGAAAGACCCGTCGTGAGATCAAAAACCGCCTTGGTGAGATGGAGGATTCCGTAAATCCCCGCCGCCTTGCAGATGAGTGGGACGAGGATTATAAGCTTCCGCGCCCCGTACAGCCCGGCGATGCTGTTGTGATCCGCTCTATCGGAGAGGGCGAGGTCATCGAGGTAGGGGAAAACAACGTCCTTGTAAAATCCGGCATGCTCAAAACCAGAGTGAAAATGTCTGATCTCAGGCTTATCAAAAAGAAAGAGCCGCCCAAGCAGAGCAAACCGTCGCTGCTCTACAGAACTTCTTCCAAAGCCGATTCCGATATCAGCACGGAGATAGACCTGCGCGGCAAAACGGTGGACGAGGCACTGCACGAGCTTTCCCTCTTTATTGATAAATGTGTTTTGCTGAATCTGCACGAGATCCGTATTATCCACGGCAAGGGAACGGGCGCGCTGCGCGCCGCAGTGCAGCAGGAGCTGCGCCGGCATCCGAATATTGCGGATTTTCGCCTCGGCGTTTACGGCGAGGGCGAAAGCGGCGTGACCATTGCGCATTTAAAATAATTAATTATAAATCTATTTTTTTTAGATGGGGGCGCGTCTGCGCCCTCTTGATTTCTGCTTAGGTATACGACATTTTGTGCATCCTGTTTTTCTTTTTTTCAACATTTTGTGTCAATACTTATTACAAAAATTTAACCTGAAAAAACTTTTCTGTTTTACTTGACTTATTCACTTCGCTTATGTATAATATCTACTGCTGTAAAGATTATCTACTTTACACTTAAACGGATTGCGGAAAGGGGTCATAACGGTGGCTAAAAATCTTGAAGTTTCTTTTTTGCTTGATTTTTACGGCGAAATGTTAACTAAGAAACAGCATGATTTTTTAGTTTACTATTATAACGAAGATCTTTCTCTTTCCGAGATCGCGGAAAATGAGGGCATCACGCGCCAGGGCGTAAGGGATTCCATAAAGCGTGCCGAAAACCAGCTTTTTGATATGGAAAACAGGCTCGGACTTGCAAAGCGCTTTACGGAAATGAAAAAAGGCCTTGATGAGATCAATCAGTGCGCAGAGGCTATTAACGAATACAATCTCAACCACAGCCTTTCAAGAGAGATTAACGATAATGTTTCAAAAATAAAGGCAACGGCAGAATATTTATCCCAGTTTTAATGTTTAGGAGTTGATCGCTTTGGCATTTGAAGGCCTTTCGGAAAGGCTTGAAAATTCCTTTAAAAAGCTTCGCGCAAAGGGCAAGCTGACCGAATCCGATGTTAAGGACGCGATGCGCGAGGTCCGCCTTGCACTGCTTGAAGCGGATGTCAACTACAAGGTTGCAAAGGATTTTACCAATTCCGTTACCGAAAGGGCTATCGGAGAGGACGTTATGGAGTCCCTCACGCCCGGCCAAATGGTAATTAAAATCGTTAACGAAGAGCTGACAGAGCTTATGGGCGGCAGCGAAAGCAGGCTTGCTCAGGCAAATCATCCGCCAACCGTTATCATGATGTGCGGACTTCAGGGCTCGGGTAAAACAACACACAGCGCAAAGCTTGCTTTAAAGCTAAAAAAAGAAGGGCACCGTCCGCTTCTTGTTGCGTGTGATATCTACCGGCCCGCCGCTATCAAACAGTTGCAGGTCGTCGGCTCGCAGGTCGATGTTCCCGTTTTTGAAATGGGTACGGAGAATCCTGTTAAAATTGCAGAGGAAGCCGTTAAACACGCAAAGGATCACGGCTATGATTATGTGTTCCTGGATACCGCCGGCAGATTGCATATTGATGAGCAGCTTATGCAGGAGCTTCAGAATATCAGAAGCACCGTTCACCCGCATGAGATATTGCTCGTTATAGACGCCATGACCGGTCAGGACGCCGTGAACGTTGCAAAATCGTTTAACGATACACTCGGCATAGACGGCGTTGTTTTAACAAAGCTTGACGGCGATACAAGGGGCGGCGCCGCGCTGTCCGTAAGGGCAGTAACGGGCAAGCCCATCAAATTCGTCGGCACGGGCGAAAAGCTCGGAGATCTTGAGACCTTCCACCCAAGCCGTATGGCTTCCCGTATCCTCGGTATGGGCGATGTGCTCTCGTTTATTGAAAGGGCAGAGCAGAGCCTTGACCAAAAAAAAGCGGCAGAGCTTGAAAAGAAGCTTGCCAAAAACAAATTTGATCTGAATGACCTGCTGGATCAGTTTGATCAGATCTCAAGAATGGGCAGCCTTAAGGATACGATCAAAATGATCCCGGGTATCGGCTCTAAGATCAAGGACGATGATATTGACGAGCGCGCTTTTGACAGATCACGTGCAATCATCTATTCCATGACCAAAGAGGAACGCGCGCACCCGGATATCATAAACCCTTCCCGCAAGCGCAGGATCGCGGCGGGCTGCGGCATGAAGGTGGAGGACGTCAATAAGCTCCTCTCTCAGTTCAAGCAGATGAAAAAGATGATGAGCCAGTTCGGCGGCAAGAGCGGTCCCAGAGTCAGCAAAAAAATGCAGCGCCTGCTCAGGCAGAACCCGGATATGGCGCAGAAGATGATGGGCATGACCGGCTCAGGTAAAAATAATCCGTTCGGATTTTAATTCAGTATTAACCCGATTTCATTTCGGTTTAGTAAATAACATTATTTTATATGGAGGAAATAAAAATGGCAGTAAAGATCAGACTTCGCAGAATGGGCGCGAAAAAGGCACCTTTCTATCGTGTTGTAGTTGCAGATTCCAGATACCCGAGAGACGGCCGTTTCATTGAGGAGATCGGAACTTACAATACGATGGTTGACCCCGCAGAGATCAAGATCGATGCGGAAAAGGCAAAGAAATGGATCGCAAACGGTGCGCAGCCCACAGATACAGTAAAGAGCATTCTCAAAAAAGAAGGCATTCTTTAATCTTTGTTAAGGGATTATAAGACGGAGGTGTTTTCTTTGGAGGAATTGTTGGTTGCAATTACCAAAGGCCTTGTTGATAACCCCGATGCCGTTACCGTTGAGGTTGATGAGCCGAACGAGGAGGGCGTCATCTTCTATCATCTTCACGTTGCAGAGGAAGATATGGGCAGAGTTATCGGCAAGCAGGGCAGGATTGCAAAGGCAATACGTGTTGTTATGCGCGCTGCCGCAACAAGAAACGATCAAAAGATTTCTGTTGAAATAGATTGATCTGTAAAAAAATAAAACCGCTCTTTACGGGCGGTTTTTTGCTTGCAAAAAAAGTCCTGAAAATATATAATGTTTTTGGTGGTAAAATGAAGCAGTTTCTTGAAATAGGAAAAATAGTGAATACACACGGCATCAAAGGCGAGCTGCGGCTTCAGCCGTGGTGCGACAGCGTTGATTTTATAAAGCAGTTCAAAACGCTTTATCTTGATGAAAACGGCACTGCCGCCGTTGCGCTCTCCGGCGTCCGCCCCCATAAAAACATGGCGGTGATCAGGCTGGCAGGCATAAACAGCATTGATGAAGCTCAAAAGCTTAAAAACCGTATCCTTTACTGTAACAGAGATGACGCCGAGATCGCCGAGGACGCCAATTATATTCAGGATATCATCGGCTGCCGTGTAAATGACGCGCAGACCGGCAGGAAATACGGCACCGTGGCCGATGTGCTCAATTACGGCGCCTCCGATATTCTTGAAATAGATACGGCGGAAAAAAAAGAATATGTTCCGATCATTGATGATATAGTGAAAAATATTGACTGTAAAGCGGGAATTATAGAAATAATACCTATGAAAGGGCTTTTTGATGAGGATTGATATCATGACGCTCTTTCCCGATATGTGCCGCGCGTATCTTTCCGAAAGCATTATCGGCAGGGCGCGCGCTGCGGGAAAGGTGCAGATAGAGTGTACCGATATTCGTGATTATACCGAGGATAAGCACCGCAGGGTGGACGATACCCCCTACGGCGGCGGCATGGGCATGATCATGCAGGCGCAGCCGATCTATGACTGCTATCAGGATATTTGCAGCAAAGCGGGCGCAAAGCCGCACCTGATCTATTTGACCCCGCAGGGCAAAACGCTGACGCAGCAAAGGGTGAAAGAGCTATCTAAATTAGATTATATAGCGCTGCTCTGCGGTCACTATGAGGGAGTTGACGAGCGCGTTATAGAGGAACTTCAGCCGGAGGAGATCTCCGTAGGGGATTATGTGCTTACAGGCGGGGAACTGCCCGCGCTGATCCTGGCGGATTCTATTTCACGAATGATACCCGGCGTGCTTTCCAATGACGAGTGCTTTACGGAGGAGAGTTATTATTCCTCGCTGCTGGAATACCCCCAGTACACACGTCCGTTTGAATGGCACGGAAGGCAGGTGCCGGATATTCTTTTAACCGGTCACCATGCAAATATAGAACAGTGGCGCAGGGAACAATCCCTGCTCAGAACGGCGAAACGCAGGCCCGATTTGCTCGAAAAAGCGCAGCTTTCGGAGAAGGATATTCAGTTTCTGTCCGATTTAAAATCATAAATAAAAATTATGTGAATTTTGCACAAATCGGGGCACAATATTTTGTGTTTAATTTATAAGTCATACGAACTTTGCCCCAACACATTGACCAAAAGCTTTTTAGTGGTATAATATGTAATGCAGTCAAAAGGCAATAACTTTTTTTAATTCTTGAAATGAGAGGTTTTAGTATGTTCGTTAAAGATGTAACGGTTGAAAATCAGGTAGGGCTCCATGCCCGTCCGGCAACATTCTTTATTCAGAAAGCCAATGAATTCAAGTCCTCCATCTGGGTAGAAAAAGAGGAAAGAAGAGTAAATGCAAAATCTCTGCTCGGCGTTCTTTCTCTCGGCATTATGGGCGGTACGGATATTCGCATCATTGCGGACGGCTCAGACGAGGAAGAGGCTGTTGAGGGCCTTGTGGCTCTTGTAAAAAGCGGCTTTACAGAGTAAGACAGCAAGATCTTGTCGGCACGGCGCGGATATCGGCGCCGTGTTTTTTTGTCTTTACGCGCTTTGATATTTATGTTAAAATATCCGGGCAGAAACAGAATCGGGTGAAACGAATGACGGAAAAGGAACTTCGCAAAAAAGCAATGGCGCTCCCGCTCCAGCCGGGCGTGTATATCATGAAAAACAAGGATAAAAAGATCATCTATATCGGCAAGGCAAAAAAGCTGAAGAACAGGGTGTCCTCCTATTTCGGCTCGCATGCTAATCATTCGCTCAAAGTGATAAGAATGGTGGAAAATGTGGACGATTTTGATTATATCCTTGTGGATACGGAGTTTGAAGCGCTCGTGCTGGAATGCTCGCTGATCAAGCAGCATATGCCGAAATATAATATCCTGCTCAAGGATGATAAGGGCTACAATTATATTAAGATAACAAAAGGCGAATTTCCGCGTATATCGGAGTGTAAACGTATTGACGATGACGGCGCCGATTATATCGGCCCTTATATCTCCGGCTTTTCCGTTAAGCAGGCGGTGGAGGAAACATTAAAGATCTTTAAGCTCCCGCGCTGCAATAAAAGATTTCCGCAGGATTACGGCAAGTCGCGTCCCTGCCTGAACGGCTTTATGGGGCTTTGCTGTTCGCCGTGCGCGGGCAGGATCACGCAGGCGGAATATGTAAAAACGGTAGAGGACGCCGTGGCGTTCCTGAAAGGCGGCAGCAAAGCTTCCGTTAAGGCGATGACGCAGCAGATGAACGCGCTTGCTGAGGAGATGAAGTTTGAAGAAGCGGCGAAGTTGAGGGACAGGATTCGCGCCATAAAAAATCTGGAGGAGCGGCAGAAAGTCGTTTCCATCAATGTTCCCGAAGAGGACGTTTTCGCGCTTGTGAACGGTAAAAAAAAGGCGTGCTTTGAGGTGATCCGTTTTAAAAACGGCAGGCTCAGCGATACCGAATTTTGGCTTATCGATTCGCAGGAGGATCTTAAAAGCGCCCGTTTTGAGCTTATAGAGCGCTACTATTCCATGCGCAGCGATATTCCGTCTCGAATCGCCGTGGACGGCGAGATCGAGGACGAGGAGCTTTTGCGCCTGTTTCTTGAAAAACAGCGCGGTAAAAAGGTTGAATTCATACACCCGCAAAAGGGCGAGCATCTTTCCATACTCAGTATGTGCATAAAAAACGCGAACGAGCATCTTGCGCAAAATGAGGGCAGGCTCGGCCGTGAATTTGCTGCGCTGGAAGAGCTTGCGCAGCTGCTTGGGCTGCCAAAGCCGCCTGAGTATATCGAAAGCTATGATATATCCCACACATTCGGCGCGGATAACGTTGCCGGCATGGTGGTGTTTCACAACGGCAGGCCTATGAAGTCCGCTTACAAGCGCTTTTCCGTCAAAGGCTTTGACGGGCAGAACGACGTCGGCTCCATGAACGAGGTGCTTACCCGCCGCTTTGATCACTATTACAACGATGAGGAGGGCAGTACCTTTAAGATCCTGCCGGATCTTATTCTGCTGGACGGCGGACAGCCGCAGGTAAACGCCGTTTTACCGGTCATAAAGCGGATGAATCTGTCCGTGCCTGTGTTCGGTATGGTGAAAGACAGCAAGCACCGCACGCGCGCCATTGCGTTCGGCGGCGGAGAGATAGAGATCAATTCCCACCGCGCGGCGTTTACGCTCGTTTCAAATATTCAGGAAGAAGTGCACCGGTTCGCGATCTCCTATCATCATAAAAAGCACGCCAAAAGCACTTTCTCCTCCGGCCTTATGCAGATAGAGGGTATCGGGGAGAAAAAGGCAAAGGCGCTTTTGAAATATTTTAAAACAATATCTTCCATAAAAGAGCAAACGCCGGAAAAGCTTGCGGAATGCCCGTCAATCAGCAAAAAAGATGCAAAAAATATTTACGAATTTTATCATAAATTGTAAAAATAATATTTCTGAACTTGACTACGGCAATGTTGAAATGTATAATGTAAGGTGTATAAATTCCGGCAGGTGCGTTTTGCGCCGTGCCGCTTCGGCAGTGATATTTTATGATGCGTGTGATAACAGGCAGCGCAAGAGGCAGGCGGCTTGAAACGCTGCCCGGAAACGATGTTACAAGACCAACTGCGGAAAGCGTAAAGGAAGCGCTTTTCAGTATGCTGCAGTTTGATATAGAAGGTAAAAAGGTGCTTGATCTTTTTGCCGGCTCCGGTCAGCTGGGTATAGAGGCGCTCTCACGCGGGGCGGCGGAATGTGTTTTCGTGGAGGCAGACAGAAATGCCCGCGCAGTCGTTGAGCGCAATATCAGAAAATGCGGTTTTGAAAGCGTATCAACGGTCATTCCCGCAAACGCGCTCAGCTTTGCCGCTTCGTGCGCCGGTTTTGACATTGTATTTCTTGACCCGCCTTATAATCAGGGCTTTGTGCAGAAAATATTGCCGCTTATTGCACAAGGGCTAAATAAAAATGCGCTTGTTGCCTGCGAAACTTCTGCTTCAGAGGAGCTTCCCGAAAGCGCCGGCGCTTTAAGCGTGATTCGCAGCAGGCGTTACGGCAAAACCAAGATAACCCTTTACCGAAAGGATTAAATATATGAAGATCGCGATTTGTCCGGGCAGTTTTGACCCCGTTACGCTCGGCCATATAGATATTATTGAGCGCGCCGCAGAGCTTTTTGATAAAGTGATCGTTCTCGTAATGACGAACAGTGAGAAAAACGCTCTGTTTTCTCTCGGCGAGCGGGTCGATCTGCTTAAAAAATGTGTAAAAAAGCAAAATGTGGAAATAGATACTTATAACGGGCTGCTCGTCAGCTATGCCAAAAAGGTTGGCGCGGTAGCAATCGTTAAGGGCCTACGAGCCGTGTCTGATTTCGAATATGAATTTCAGCAGGCTCTTACAAATAAAAGCCTCCTGCCGGAGATTGAAACGGTCTTTCTCACCGCAAAGGGTGTAAACATGTTCCTTTCTTCCAGCATGGTAAAAGAAGTCTGCCGGCTGGACGGGGATATATCCCGCTTTGTGCCGCAGGAAATTTTAGATGAAGTAGTTTTAAGATGTAAAGGAGAAATCAGTAATGACTAATACGGACATTTTACTTGAAGATCTTGAGGATGTGCTTGATGACGCCACTTCCATGCCGATGACCAAGAAAAGCCTTGTTGACGTAGATAAAATCAAAACCATTATTGAAGATATCCGCCTCAACACACCGCAGGAAACAAAGCAGGCAAAGGCTATCGTTGATTCAAGAAACAGCATCCTTGACGAAGCCAAAAAAGAAGCGGAGGATATCATTGCCAAGGCGCAGGCGCAGGCAAGGGAGCTTGTTGCGCGCGATCAGATCACACAGACCGCACAGGCAGAGGCTGCCGATATCATTGCCAAGGCGCATGAAGAGGGCAACGCCTATGTTCAAGACGCCAAAAATCAGGCTTCCGAGATCCTCGGCGACGCAACTACAAAAGCCAACGATATGCTTACGAACGCCCAGAATAAGAGCAGGGAGATGCTTACTGCCGTCAATAATTACGCCGATGATACCCTCCTTGCAATAGACGATTCTTTATACAAAGCGCTTGCAGACGTAAGAAGGATCCGTCAGGGCCTTAATAATAAGAGAGGCACAGAGGAGTAATATACGTATTACGGTGTTCGTCTGCGTTTTCTGTACCGAACAGAATGCCAAAAAGGCGTTTACCAATAAAAATCAAAGGATTCTTAAAGAGGCTGAGCAAAATGCTCAGCCTTTTTTTGCCCCTTTTCAGGATTTAAGGATATTTCTCACAGCGGTTGTCCCTTTAAGCATATCCGTACGTTACCACTTCCCACGCGCCGCCGTCAGTCCTTGCAAGATACCACATCCAGCCGTCATAAAGTGAATTCGGTTCAAATCCCTCTGAATCTGTCCACCTCCGCTATGAATATACAGTAAATCATAATAGAAATCAAAGAATGTAACGTGGAATCAATCCACTGATAATGGAAAATATCCCGCCTGGCTTAACGAGGCGGGATATTTTTGCTTAAATTATTGATTTTCTGCGGTTTTCTCTGCGCTTTCCTTTGCGCGTTTGTCGGCAATATAGTCGTGAACCTTTTGCTTCAGATCGCCGTAAAGCTTGAATTTCGTGCTGAATATGATAAGCGAAATGATCATCAGCACGGGCGGTATACCGAAACAGATAATGCCGATCGCCGTTTTTGTAGCTTCGTTTATCGCGCCGCCGAGTATCTGTTCATTATAATTCATGATGCCAAGGCCGCCGAACAGAAAGATCGTCTGAATCGTGTACGCCATTTTCTGTAAAAAGCCTTTCATGGAAAATGTGATGCTCTCATAACGCTTGCCGTTTTTGTATTCGCCGTAGTCAACGATGTCGGCAAGAAATACCGTTTGCGCAACAAACATGGAGCCTATGCCGATGCTTGCAAGAATATAGCTTATATCAAGCGCTATCGTAATGTTGAGCACGGGGCCGAACAGGTACATCAGCGCATAGCCGGCAATCGCCATGATCAGCGATATCTGATAGATCGTGCGGTTTGTAAATTTTTTGCTTAATACAGGGATCACCAGCAGACCCAAAACAGAACCTATTGCGCCGATTATGGAAAACAGGCTCTGCGCCGTGCTCTGTCCCAGCACGTCGGTAAAATAATATACCGCCGTACCGCTTGTAAGATACCAGCCGGCGTTCGATATCATTGCAAATAACATAAACACAACAAGCTGATCGTTGGTGCCTATGACCTTAAACATTTTTTTGAAGCTGAATTTTTCCGTGTTGTAAACGACGTGGCGTTCCTTTGTTGAGGAAACGCAGATCACGGCAAAGGTGACCAGCAGTATGCCGCATATCAGCGCCCAGCGTGAAAAGCCCGACGCGCTGTATCCGTCCTCCGTCTTTTCCATTCCGCTTGAAAGATACGGAAGCACGATCGGCGTCATAACGGTTATAACGCCCTGCCCGAATCCGCTGAAGGTTCTTGCAACCGTGGCTACAAGGTTCCTGTCCTTCGGGTCGTTTGTGAAGCTCGGCACCATAGACCAGTAAGGGATATCCGCCATCGTGTTCGTCATTCCCCAAAGCACATACATAAAGCCTATGTAAACATAAAGTCTTGTTCCGCTCATACCAAAGGAGGTAAACAGCAGAAACAGCACGATGGCATTTGATGCCGTGCCTATCAGGATCCACGGGCGGTATTTGCCCATTTTGGTTTTCGTACTGTCAACGATCGTGCCCATGATTGGGTCGTTGATACCGTCCCATATCCTTGCAAGCGGTGTAAGTATAAGCAGAAATGCCTCTTTCAGACCCAATACGCTTGAAAGATAATAAGAAAGATAAGAATAGAACAGTCCGTAAGACAGATCCAAACCGATCGCGCCTACGCCGTAGCCGATCTTCTCCCTCCAAGTGGTTTTGTAATCGCCCATGCTCTTTTAGGCTCCTTTCCTTTGTATATAAATAACAATAAAAATTATAACATATTATTCACCGCAACACAATAAACATGTCCTTTTCACAAATATTACAATTCAGTTACAAATCTATTCGTGAAAATTTATTCCTTGACTTTTATACAATGGGCTATTATAATTAAGAAAAAGGGGCAAATTCCAATGAATTCCCATTAATTCCATTGAAATCCTTTAAATTTTTGAAACAGAGGGGAGTGAGAGCCATGTTGATATTTGCGGGTACATATCCGAATTTTAAGCTGGACAGCAAAGGCAGGCTCTCTATCCCAACAAAATGGCGCGACAGGCTCGGCCATGATTTCTTTTCCGTAGCGGTCACGGTAAAGGGCTGCAAATGCCTTACTCTTTATCCTACGGAAGAATTTGAAAAGATCTATCTCAAGACCCAGCAGCAGACGGAAAACGACACCTATGACGTAACGAAAGAGCTGCTCAGTAAAACAGAAGAAACAAGTATGGACGGGCAGGGGAGATTTACCCTGAACCAAAGGCTCAAGGAAATGTGCCTCCTTGAAAACGACAGCGAAGTTATCCTGGAGGGCAACGGCGGCTCCATAGAGATATGGAATATAGAGCAGTACAATAAGCTGCACAGTCAGTTTGACCCCAATGTAGGCGTTTATGACCTTATGGACAGGGCAAGCAAAAAGAATTCCGCCGAAAAGGCAGATTGATATGGAATTTGTTCACAAAAGCGTGCTGTTTGATGAATCCGTCAAGGCACTTGCGCTTGATAAAAGTAAAACAGTGATAGACGGCACTGCCGGCGGCGGCGGACATTCGCGCGAGATCGCAAAGCTCGCGGGCAGGCTGATCGCCGTAGACCGCGATCCGGACGCCGTTCAGGTGCTCAAAGAGCGCCTTGCGCAGTTTGACAATGTTACGGTCGTCAACGATAATTTTTCCAATATTAAAAACATATTAAAGTCGCTCGACATAAACGGAATAGACGGCTTTTTGCTCGATCTCGGCGTCAGTTCCTTTCAGCTTGACAGCGCCCGGCGCGGATTTTCGTTTCATAAAGACGCGCCTCTCGATATGCGCATGTCAAAAAACGGTCTGTCCGCCTATGACGTTGTAAACGGCTATGACGAACACAGCCTTGCAGATATCATCTATCGCTACGGCGAGGAAAAATACAGCCGATCGATCGCAAAAAACATCGTGATAAGGCGGCAGGAAAAGCCAATAGAAACAACCTTTGAGCTTGTAGATGTAATACGGCAGTCCATGCCGGCAAAAGAGCTTAAGAAAGGGCACCCGGCAAGAAAAACGTTTCAGGCTATCCGCATTGAGGTGAACGGTGAGCTTGAAAGCCTTAAGAAAGCGCTGGACGACGCTTTTGACTGCCTGAATCCCGGCGGCATAATCGCCGTGATTTCTTTCCATTCGCTGGAGGACAGGATTGTTAAGGAAAAGTTTGCCGAGTGGACGCGCGGCTGCACATGCCCCAAGGAATTTCCGGTGTGCGTGTGCGGCAATAAGCCCAAGGGCGAGCTCTTGTTCCGCTCAAAAACGCCAAGCGAAAAGGAGCTTGAAGAAAATCCCCGCGCACGTTCTTCAAGGCTGCGCACGTTTAAAAAATATTAAATTTAAAGGAATCTTAAAAAGGAGGAATAATAATGGTAAATACAAACGATTTCAGAAGATATTCTTATGAAGGCGACGCCGCTTATGCTCTTGAAGCATTCAATAAAACACGTTCCTCCGCAGCGCCTCAGACTAAAAAAGCGCCTAAGAGGAAACTGACTTTAAGTCCGCGCACAGTAAAAAAAAGCCGCAGCCAGCTTGTAAAAGAGCAGCGTGCCGCCCGCGTAAAGGTCATAGAGACCGTTGCGGTGGTGGGGCTTGTTCTTGCCATGTTTACCGGCGTGCTTTTTACATATGTTCAGAAGAATGAGCTTTCAAAAAGTATTTCGCAGATCCAGCAGGATATTTCCGTGGCAAAAAGCGATAATGTAAGCCTGAATGCGCAGCTGGAATCCCTTGTTTCCGTTTCGCAGATAGATACTTATGCCATTGATGAGCTTGGTATGACCAGATTGCAGTCAAATCAGATCACTTATATCGATACGGCGGATTATATGGCAAGGCAGGCGCAGGAAACACAGGCGCAAGAAGCGCAGGCGCAGCAGGATGATGCGGAATAACTGCGGCATTTTTGCAGTATTATATTGAGAGCCGTGTTTTTCGGCTCTCAAAAAATTATTTTATATAATATATAACTTATAAGAAAGGCGGAAAGGATATGACTTCATTCAGAAAAATGTTCACATCACGGGCGCTTGCTCTTGCCGTGGTGCTGGCGTTTTTATTTGTAACGGATATCGGCCGTCTTTTTTATATTCAGGTCGTAAAGGGCGAGGAATATGCCGATAAGGCGCAGAGCCAGCAGCTCTCCGATACAGAGATAGAAGCAAACCGCGGAACGATATATGACAGTCAGGGCAATATCCTTGCACAGTCCGCAACGGTATGGACGGTGTTTCTCGATCCCTCTAACATAACGGACGATAACCGCCAAACGATCGTCGATTATTTGGCTTCTGCCTTTGAATATGATGAGGAAGAAAAGCAGGAGCTGCTTGAAAAAAGCAAGGCGGACGGCAAATATCAGGTCGTTGAGAAAAATGTTGAAAACAGGGATAAAGAGGATATCGCCGCTTTCGTTTCCGAAAATAAGCTTTCGCTTTGCATCGGCTTTGAGGAAAGTACACGCAGGTATTACCCTTACGGCACGCTGGCGTCTTCGGTGCTTGGATTTACCGGCGCGGATAACCAGGGCCTTGCCGGTATAGAATCCTATTATGATGAAGAGCTTACCGGAACGAACGGCAGAGTCATTACGGCGCAGGACGCCAAATCAAATTCCATATCGAACGATTATGAAACCACTTATGACGCGCAGGACGGGTATTCGCTTACGCTTACGATCAATACCACCATTCAGTATTATCTTGAAAAAGAGCTTGAAAGAACGCTCAACGAATATTCGGCAAAGGGCTGCTACGGCGTAGTTATGGACTGCAATACGGGCGCTGTGCTTGCAATGGCGTCCCTGCCGAATTATGACAGCAACGATCCCTATGAAATAACGTACGATGTTTATAAAGAAGCGCTTGAAGAAGTGGAGGACGAATCGGAAAAGACGCAGCTTCAAAGCGAATATATCCAAAGGCAGTGGAGAAACTTTATCGTTTCCGATACATACGTTCCCGGCTCGGTTTTTAAGACCTTTATGGCAAGCGCGGTGCTGGAAGAGGGCGTAGCAACACTGGATACGCAATACACCTGCACCGGCGCAATACAGGTGGATAAATATACCATGCACTGCCATTATCACCCCGGTCACGGAACGCAGACGCTGACGCAGGGTCTTGAAAATTCCTGCAATCCGTTTTTCATAACGCTCGGCCAAAGGCTTGGCGTAGAGAATTATTACAAATATTTCAGCGGTTTCGGATTTACGGAAAAAACAGGCATTGATCTTCCGGGCGAAGCAAGCCCGCAGTATTATGAAAAAGATCAGTACGGTATCGTTGAGCTGTCTTCGGCGTCATTCGGCCAAACAAACAGCTTAACGCCGATCCAGGTGTGCACCGGTCTGTGCGCTATTGCCAACGGCGGCAAGCTGCTCACACCTTACGTGGTTTCCGAAATAACCGATGAAAACGGAAATACCGTTTCAAAAACACAGACCAACGTGGTAAGGCAGGTCATCAGCGAGGACACTTCCGAAAAGGTGTGCCGGATGATGCAGTCCGTTGTTGATAACGGAACGGGTAAAAACGCTTATGTAGCGGGCTACCGCGTGGGCGGAAAAACAGGTACGTCAACAAAGCTCGGTGAATCGGAACCGGGTGAAAAAGATAAATACATCGTTTCCTTTGCAGCAATAGCCCCTGCCGACGATCCTCAGATCGCAATGCTTATCATCTGCGATGAGCCGAATATTGATCTCGGCGGCGGCGCGATCTGTGCGCCCATAGCGGCAACCGTTATTGAAGAAAGTATGGCGGAGCTGGGAATAGAGCCTGTCTATACGGACGAGGAAAAGGAAGAGCTTTCCATCTCAACGCCCAGCGTCATAGGCAAAAACACATCGGATGCCCAAAACACGCTCAAAAACGCCAGTCTTGAAGTTAAGGTGATCGGCAACGGCGATAAGGTACTGAATCAGTCGCCGGCGGCGGGTTCAACGGTTCCTTCCGGCGGAACGGTAGTTATCTATACCGATGATTCCGAAAAGCAGACTGTTACCGTTCCCGATTTTTACGGCCTTACCGTTGCGCAGGCAAACCGGCTTGCCGCTTCAAATAATCTGAATATAGAGATCTCCGGCAATTCGGCAAACGATGCGCTTGTAGTAGCATATAAGCAAAGCGAGGATGAAGGCAAAGAGGTAGAGATAGGAACGGTCATAACCGTTAGCTTTAAATCAACGCAGGCTGTTCTGGATTGATAGATAAAATTGGGGGACTTATGATGAAATTATCCGAAATCTTAAAAGGGATAAACATTAAGAATTCTTTTGAGGACAAAGAGATCACGGACGTAACGCAGGATTCCAGAGCCGTCAGCGAAGGTTGTTTGTTCGTCTGCATAAAAGGAAATACATTTGACGGGCATAATGCCGCAAGAGAAGCCGTTGAGAAAGGCGCTGCCGCCGTATTGAGCCAAAGGGATCTCGGTCTGCCCTCGCAGGTCATAACAGAGGATACAAGAGCCGTGTATTCCTCCGTCTGCGCAAATTTCTACGGCAACCCTGCCGATAAACTCGAGCTTATCGGCATCACAGGCACAAACGGCAAAACAACTACCACTTTTCTTATCAAACAGATACTGGAGAACGCGGGCAAAAAAGTAGGTCTTGTGGGCACCGTGCAAAATATGGTCGGCAACGAAGTTTATCCCGCAAAATTCACAACGCCCGATCCGTATGAGCTTCAAAAGCTGTTTTCGCTTATGGTAAAAGCCGGCTGCGAATACTGCGTTATGGAAGTTTCTTCTCAGGCGCTTGCGCAGGGCAGGGTAAACGGACTCGTTTTTGAAGTGGGCGCATTTTCCAATCTTACCCAGGATCATCTTGATTATCATAAAACCTTTGAAAATTATTTTGAAGCGAAAAGGATATTGTTTAAGAACTGTAAAACTGCGGTCACGAACGCAGACGATCCGCACGGACTGAAGATCGTTGAGGGTCTTGCCTGCAAAAAGGTGACCTATGCGGTCAATACGAACGACGCGGATTTCGTTGCAAAAAATGTTAAGCTCCTGCCTACCGGGGTTGAATATGAGCTTGTCTGCGATAATATCGGCAGAGTACATTGCCCCATACCCGGCAGATTTTCGGTCTATAATTCGCTCTGCGCGGCATGCGTTTGCATTACGCTCGGCGTTGATTTCGGCACGGTGCTTCAGGCTGTCAGCGCATCCTCCGGCGTAAAGGGCAGGATAGAGGTCGTTCCGACTCCGGGTACGGATTATACCGTTATTATTGACTACGCCCATTCGCCGGACGGACTGGAGAATATCATCTCTTCCTTGCAGGAGATCGCAAAAGGCAGGGTAGTCACAGTGTTCGGCTGCGGCGGAGACCGTGATAAAACAAAACGTCCCAAAATGGGCAAGATCGCAGCGGAGCTTTCGGACTACTGCGTTGTAACGTCTGATAATCCGCGCTCGGAAGATCCCCATTCTATAATTGAGGATATCCTTGAGGGAATGAAAGGCGTATCAACGCCATATACCGTTGTTGAAAACAGAAAAGAAGCGATCCGATTCGCCATGGAACATGCGCAGAAGGACGATATCATCCTTCTTGCAGGCAAAGGCCATGAAACTTACCAGATATTGCCTACGGGTACGATTCATTTTGACGAACGCGAGGCAGTTGCTCAAATTTTACAGGATATAAATAAAAAATAAGGAACAGTAAAGGTGGGAGATCATATGAGTATTACAGCCGCTTCAGCAATAAGCGCCGTTATCGGCTTTGCTGTAACAGCCGCTCTCGGATTTGTAGTGATTCCGTGGCTGCATAAGCTGAAATTCGGGCAGACTATTCTTGATATAGGCCCGAAATGGCATAAAAAAAAGCAGGGCACGCCCAATATGGGCGGGCTGATGTTCATTGCCGGTATCCTGCTCGCTTTTGTAGTGGCAGCGGTAATATTCACATCGCTCGGCGGCAATCTTGAAACGGATTATTCCGCAATCCTCACCGGGCGTGAAAAAACGCTCCTTATTGCCGGTCTGATGCTTGCGCTCGGCTGCGGTTTAGTGGGCTTTGCAGATGATTACGTCAAGATCAAGCTCAAAAGAAACGAGGGTCTTTCTCCAAAGCAAAAAACGCTCGGTCAGCTTGTAATGGCGATCGGCTATGTTACAACGCTTTGGATCTCAAAAAATACCGTTTGGTATTTTCCGTTTATCGGCACTGTAGATTTTTCAAAAAACTTTTTTACGGGAATAATATTCTGGGCGCTGTCTGTTGTTATCATTTACGGCTGTGTAAACAGCGTGAATTTGACGGACGGAATAGACGGCCTTTGCACAAGCGTTACGGCAACCGTTGCAGCGGCATTTACCGTTATAGCGTTCATGCAGAATTATGCCGGTCTGGGTATACTTTCCACCGCGCTGCTCGGCTCCATGTGCGGATTCCTTTGCTGGAACTGGAATCCCGCCAAGGTTTTCATGGGGGATACGGGTTCGCTCTTTCTCGGCGGGCTTGTGGCAGCTCTTGGTTTTGCGGTAAAATGCCCGTTCATTCTTTTGCCCATAGGAATCATATATGTATGTGAAACACTGAGCGATATCATTCAGATCGGTTATTTCAAGATCACGCACGGCAAGCGCGTTTTCAAGATGGCGCCCATTCATCATCATTTTGAAATGTGCGGCTGGAAAGAGAAAAAAATATGCGTCGTATTCTCGCTCGTAAATGTCGTCGGCTGTGTTATAGGCGTTCTGCTTATCGTGTTCGGCAATACAAATTCATAAACAGAGAATCATTTTATCATTATCAATGCAGAAAGGAAGAGAGCCATGCCGGATAGATTAACTCCCCCTGTCAGATACAATAAGCAGTCCGCAGGTGCCGCGGCGCGTGTTCCCGCAAGGGGAACGGCGTCAGAAAAGATCGTGCGCCCTAAAAAGGGTTCCGGCTTCAAGTCACTCAAAAGATCGCTGTTCGTAACGGGTGCGTTCGATGTTCCGTTCTTTGCGCTTACGATCATCATTCTTGCCATAGGGCTTGTTATGCTTTTTTCCGCGTCATATCCGTATTCTTATTTTGAGTCCGGAAATTCATACCATTATTTTATCCGTCAGTTCATTTTCGCCGTGCTCGGCGTGACGGCAATGCTTTTCATATCAAAGCTCAATTATAAAATATTTAAAGCAGCAGCCCCGTATCTATTGGGGCTTACGATCTTTCTGCTCGTGCTTGTTTTGTTCTATCATACAAGTATTTCTTCAGAGGCGGGCGATGATTTCAGACGTTATATACCGGTCGGGAATCTGTTTACGTTTCAGCCTTCCGATATTGCAAAGTTTACGCTGATCACAACCTTGGCAGCCTATATAAGCATGTTTTCAAAGCGTATGCACACCTTTAAATACGGCATTCTGATTCCCGCCGCCATAATCGGCGTTTACTGTGTATTGATCATGGCGGAAAACCATGTTTCCGGCACGATCATCGTGGGCCTTATAGGTCTTACGCTCATGTTCGCGGGCGGGTCAAATAAAACCGTGTTTATCATCGGCCTCGGTCTTGTTGCCGCTGTCTGCCTTCTTGTGTTCAATTTTCCGCAGATTATGCCGGAATACGTGCAGGAAAAGCTGAGGGCGTTTACGGATAAGACCTATGAACCGCTTGGCGCGCGCTGGCAAACAAACAACTCGCTTTACGCTATAGGCTCCGGCGGGCTGTTCGGCGTCGGTCTCGGAAATTCCAAGCAAAAGTATCTCTATGTTTCAGAGCCGCAGAATGATTTTATTTTTGCTATCGTATGCGAAGAGCTTGGCTTCATAGGCGCCGCAATCATCATATTGCTTTTTGCTGCGCTGATTGTAAGAGCTTTTAAGATCGCGCTTTCCATTAATGATAAATTCGCGTCCCTTGTCGTTATCGGCATTGCGGCTCAGCTCGGCGTTCAGGTTGCGCTCAACATACTCGTAGTAACCGATTCGATCCCGAATACGGGTATCTCGCTTCCGTTCTTCAGCTACGGCGGCACAGCGCTTATGATGATCCTGGGCGAGATGGGCGTTATTCTCGGAATATCGCGCAGGGCAAACCAGAAAAAAGCGGATGTTCAGGAGGTAGTATAATACAGTGAAGATCCTGTTTGCAACGGGCGGCACGGCCGGGCATATAAATCCCGCTCTTGCCGTTGCTTCGTATATCAGAGAAAATTATAAGGATTCGGATATTCTGTTCGTCGGCACGGCAGATCATATGGAAGCGCGTCTTGTGCCTAAATCGGGCTTCAGATTTGAAACCGTGGATATCTCCGGTTTTCGCCGTTCGTTTTCTCCGTCCGCAATCAAGCATAATGTTCAGACCGTATTCAGGATATTTAAGTCCAAGGGGCAGAGCAAAAAAATCATAAAGGATTTTGCGCCCGATGTGTGCGTCGGCTTCGGCGGCTATGTTTCCGGCCCTGTGATCGAAGAGGCTGCGGAGCTTGGCATACCAACCTGTATCCACGAGCAAAACGCATACCCGGGCATCACCAATAAAACGCTTGCCAAAAAGGCGGACGCCGTTATGGTCACGGTGGAGGACGCGGTTGCCAGGCTGGAATGCAGGAATAAACCGTATATAACGGGGCTTCCCGTAAGAGGGGAGCTGTTACGCGCAGACCGTGATTTTGCGCGCGCGCAGCTCGGCGTGGGGGATAAGCCGCTCGTGCTTTCCTTCGGCGGTTCTTTAGGCGCGGAGCCGATCAACGAGGCAATGTTCAATATCCTGCTTGAAAACGCGGAAAGCGGAAGATATCATCATATCCATTCTGTCGGCACAAACGGCGGCGCCTATCTTGAAAAGTTTGAAAAGGCGGGATTTAAAGACGGCAAAAAGGGCACTGTAGAAGTCAGGAGCTATATAGATAATATGGATATCTGCATGGCTGCGGCGGATATTGTGATCTCCAGAGCAGGCGCTTCCACGCTGTCGGAGATCGAAGCGCTGGGAAAGGCGTCCGTGCTTATACCAAGCCCGTATGTGGCTGAAAATCACCAGTATCATAACGCAATGGCGCTCGTAAAAAGAAACGCCGCACGAATCATCGAGGAACGCGAGCTTACTTCTCAAAGACTGAAAAGTGTAATGGATGAGGTTTTATCCAATAAGGACGAGCTTTCCGAAATCGGCAGAAATGCCAAAAGCATGTCCGTAAAGGATTCCGCCAGGCAAATTGCAGATATCATAATCTCTCTTTGCCGCAAATGATTTAGCAAAGCCACGTATTCTGCATAGAATGAAAAAGAATATGCAGGCAGGTGGCTAAATTGAAAAAACTTATCATTACGGGAAATCAGCAGCTCGGCGGTGAGATCGCCGTTCACGGTTCCAAAAATGCAGTTTTGCCGATCCTTGCGGCAACGCTGCTGGTTGAGGGTGAAACGGTATTACATAATGTTCCGGATCTGAGCGATGTTGCTGCATCCGTAGAAATACTAAAGCATCTCGGCGCAGGTGTAAGGCGTGAAAAAAACACGCTGATTATTGATACTTCAACTATAATAAATAATGATATTCCCGAGGAAATGATGCGTGAGATGCGCTCGTCAATCATCTTTCTCGGCTCGCTTGTAACCCGCTGTAAGGAGGCGCTGCTGTGTCCGCCGGGCGGGTGCGATATCGGCGTGCGGCCCATTGATCTGCACCTTGCCTCACTTAAAAAGCTGGGCGTGCAGATAAGCGAGAACGGCAGCTGCATATATTGCCGTGCTCAGAGGCTGAACGGCGCAAAGATCTTTCTTTCGTTTCCAAGCGTCGGCGCCACGGAAAATATCATGATCTCCTCCGTGCTTGCGAAGGGCAGAACCACGATCATTAACGCGGCGCGCGAGCCGGAGATCAGCGATCTTGCTTCTTTTTTGAATTCATGCGGGGCAAAGATCTTCGGCGCCGGTGAGAGCACGGTGGAAATAGACGGCGTAGATCGGCTCTACCCGAATGCACATACCGTGATTCCGGATAGGATCGTTGCCGCTACGTATATGTGCGCCGGCGCGCTTCAGGCAAAAGAGCTTGTCATCAGAAACGTTCGGGCTTCCCATCTTGTTCCCGTAATACCTGTTTTCACCGAGATGGGGTGCAGGATCTATCTTTCGGGGAATGATCTGAAGCTGGTTTCGCCAAAGCGCCTCAAACGTGTGAAAAATATTAAAACGATGCCGTATCCCGGATTTCCAACCGATTGCCAGAGCGTGCTTATGGCTGCGCTCTCCAAGGCAAACGGTACTTCCGTTTTTAACGAAAGCGTTTTTGACGGCAGATATAAGCACATAAGCGAGCTTCGCAGGTTCGGCGCGGATATTACCGTTAACGATAGAATCGCAGTTGTAAACGGGGTGCGCGAACTGTACGGCGCAAACGTTTATTCAACGGATCTTCGCGGAGGCGCTGCATTGGTGCTTGCCGCGCTTGCGGCAAACGGAACGTCAACGGTTGGTAATATTTATCATATTGACCGTGGCTATGAATGTATAGAAAAGAACCTCAGCAAAATAGGAGCTTTGATAGAAAGAAAAGATTATGAAGGATAATAATAAAAAAAGGAAACGCAGCGTTTCCGAAAAAAGCTATGCATCACGCGCGCCGCTGAACGATCTGGATCCTCCGCGCATATACCGGGAGGAGCAGCAGCCGGGCAAAGCTAAAAGACCGCCAACAAAAAATCAAACACGCCGCAGGCAGAATAAAAAAAGGCGGCTTAAAAACAGCGTAAGAAGAGGTCTGCTTGCATTCTGTCTGCTTGTGGTTCTTATTGCGTTCGGCGTTGCGCTGTCGCTTACTGTGTTCTTTAAAACAGAAACCATAACCGCGCAGGGCAGCGGCATTTATACGTCACAGGAAATCATTGATGCATCGGGAATAAATTCCGCAAATAATCTCTTTTTGATAGATGGGGAAGAGATAGAAAGCAGCATTACAAGAAAACTTCCGTATATAGGTGAAGTAACTATAAAAAGGGAATTGCCGAATACGCTGCACATTACCGTTTCGGATACGATTGCATCCTATTCAATCAGAAATGAGGACGGTACTTATATATTACTTGACCTTGATTTTAAGGTGCTTGAAAATGCTGCCGCGCAAAATCCCGCAGATACGATACTGATAAGCTCTGCGCAGATCAGCAGCGTGCAACCGGGAAGCACCATAGCGTTCAGCGATACTGCCGTTCAGGAAAGACTCAAAACGCTTGCGCAGACGGTTTATGCAACCGGTATGGCGCAGGCGACCGAGATCTATACTTTAGGCGTTAACAGCAACTATGTTGTTTATATGAACAGGATAACCTTTGAGCTTGGAACGCTTGATGATCTTGAAAACAAACTCATACGCGGGCTTGCGTCCTGTGAAAAGCTGGATGAAAGCGGTTCAAATATCCGCGGAACATTGAATCTCACGGTTGACAAGCAATCTTACTTTACAGCAGAATAAGGTTACAATTTGCGTAAAGAAAAATACTTTACAAATATGAACAAATTTTGCCGCATTCCGGCTGTTTTGTATATTCTGCACAAATTAGTACTGAAAAATTTTCAAAACTTTGAAAAAAATATTTATCAAAAACAGAAAAAAATATTGCAAAACGATTACAATATTGTTACAATAATAAAGTGCAGACAGCTTAAATAATACATATAAGGAGAATAAAAAATGGGAAGATACGAAATCGATACTGAAGACACAAAGGTAGTTTCCATTAAAGTAGTCGGCGTCGGCGGCGGCGGCGGTAATGCCGTTAACCGCATGGTGCATTGCAATATTCAGGATGTTGAATTTATCGCCATAAACAGTGATAAGCCCGCTCTCGGCAAGTCACAGGCGTCTCAGAAGATCCTTATTGGCGAAAAAGCCACTAAGGGCCGCGGCGCAGGCGCAAAGCCGGAGGTTGGTAAAAAAGCGGCTGATGAAAGCAGAGAGGCGATTACAGACGCGCTTACCGGCGCTGAAATGGTGTTCATTACTGCCGGTATGGGCGGCGGAACAGGCACCGGTGCCGCTCCCGTTGTTGCGCAGGTAGCAAAGGATCTCGGCATACTTACTGTCGGCGTTGTTACAACTCCGTTTGCTTTTGAGGGTAAAAGACGTATGGATCAGGCGCAGGTCGGCATAGACGAGCTTGCGCAGTACGTTGATTCCATCATGGTTATACCGAACGAGAATCTTAAATTCGTTACAGATGAAAAGATCACGCTTCTCAATGCGTTTGAGATCGCGAATGATGTTCTTCGTCAGGCAGTTCAGTCCATTTCTGATCTTGTAAACGCTACAGGTCTTGTAAACTGTGACTTCGCAGACGTTACGGAGATCATGAAAGATGCCGGTTACGCACATATGGGCGTTGGCAGAGCCAAAGGCAAGGACAAGGCAGAGGTTGCCGCTCAGGCTGCTATCTCCAGCCCGCTTCTTAACACTTCCATTGACGGCGCTCGCGGCGTACTTCTTAACATTACCGCTTCCTCCGATATCGGTCTTGAAGAGATCGATGTTGCTTCCACAATCGTTAAGAACGCAGTTCATCCCGATTGTGAGATCATTTGGGGTGCGAATGTGGATGAATCGCTTGAGGATGAGATGATCATTACCGTTGTTGCCACAAGGTTCGGCGATAAGGGCCCTGGGGCTCCCATCAAATCAACAACAGCTAATATAGAGGTCGCTCCTCCCGATGCGCAGCCCGCAAGCTCGTTCACAGCAAATGATTCCGATACATTTAATGATATCGTAAGCCTTTTTAATAAGAAATAAGATTATTTTAGAAAGCCGCCATTCAAACGAATGGCGGCTATTTTTGTATATACTATTTGTTACTGATTTATCAAACCGTATAAGTCTTTCATTAAATGTTGAAAACTCTGTTGAAGTTATTGATATAAAGTGTTTTTGCTTTACAAAATTAATGAGCGATCGGAATTATGAGTTGAATTATTAACATTTTAAACATTATTTTCAACAAAGATTTAAACAATATCTGTTTGTAAAGACCTCGTGCTTTACAAAAAAACACCCCGCGGATATACAGGCGTTTGTATATCAGCGGGGTACTTTATTTTGTATATTTTTAATGTTTAACAACCGTATACTGTGTATTACCACTCGGATTTGGTATAAGAGCGAATGATATTTGTAATGATATTATCTCTCTTAAATCCTTTTCCTTTGCCGCCGTTTTTCTGATCCTGTATTTTTCCGGCTCTGATCGTTACAAAGTCGGATCTGTCTATGATTTTTTCAATCGGCGGTATCTCATCAAAGCTGTAATCTTCTGCCGGGGATTCGTCCGTTATCTTTGTTGCAAGGCGCGTGTTGGAAAACTTTTTAACTGCCGTCATCGCAAGAACGATAACGCGGTTATCCTCAGGCAAGGTCAGTGTTTTTATATTACGTATGTCGATCTCATAGATATAGAAGCAGACTTTGCCGTTCGCTATATCTCCCTCCGGGTGGTGCGTATGCGTAAATTCATAGCCTAATATCGCGTCCTTTATTTTTGCCGTTTGCTTCAGGCCGGCCATATCCCATTTACCGATTGGCTCCTTAAAGGAATAGATCGTCAGCGGCTTTTCTTTTCCGTCTGCATAAAATGTAACTTCGCGGTCTCCGAGTGTGCTTGCGGCAAGTAGGTAAAGCTTTGTACAGCCCTTGGGCATTTCCATGCTTTGGCCGCGCGCAACGGTTACATCTTTGTCTGCAGCGGGGTCGGGCATTCTGAAAGTGATGCCGCCAACGGTAATGGATTTGGGGCAAAGCTCCGCAGGCAGGGAGCAGCCGCCGCCCTGAAGAATTACGTTTCGCATATTCTCGTTCGGTGTAAAGCCCTTGGAATTACCTGCAAGCTCAAGCTTTTTAAAGCTCTCGCGCGGTTTCTTTTCTCCCGGTTCCAGTTGTATTCTGAATGTCTTAACTTCAAACGGTTTTAAAGAAAAGTTGAGTGTTTTTGCTGCAAACTGCGCCTTGCCCGTTTCTTTTTCGCTGGCAAGCGTTTCACAGGCGTTTTCGATCTTTTTATAAAATCTGAGTTTAATGCCCTTGCGTCCGGCGCCGGAGCCCTCGTTTACGCGAACGATGATGCCGTTCCCGTCCTCGGCAAGCTTAACGGCCCTAACAACGCAGTTCTTGTCATTTACCGCCATAAAGGAAAAGCTGCTGCCAAGCTCGCCCGCACGCCTTGCGCCCGTCTGAAAGGCAGTCATGGGCTTTAAAAAGCATTCGCTCTCGTATTGCGTGCCGTTTTCGTAGCCGCCGCTGTGGCTGTAGATACCGAAACTGAAAATATTTCTGCCAAGATCCTGCAGATCCTGCCTCGTTTCCTTTGTGAACGCGCCTGCCGGCGTGTGCAGACAGGTCAACCGCAGCGTGTTTGACGCGGGCTTATCCCAGCCGTATTTGCAGTCTGAAAAAACGGATACGCCGTATTTTCCGCTGCCCGCCGTAATGTCCGCCCACTTCTGCGCAGGAACTTCATACAGCTTTTCCGTATTGTTTTCGCGTTTTATAACGCCCAGACCAAGGTCGTAATCTGAATATTTGTTATAGCAGGTAAAGGGGAATACTGCTTTCAGCATCGTGCGTCTTGAACGCCAGTCCACGCGGTTTTCTACCCTTATGTATGCGCTGCCGCTTTCCAGATACACCGTCTGTTCAATAGTGGAATGGTCAAGCTCCCTTGTAACCTTTATCGCCGCTCTTGCAGGGCCGCTTTCAATAATTTCAAACTGCGGCGTGTTCGCGTAAAAGATCGGCTCGCGGTCAATATCCTTTTTTCTGATCTCCCATGAGGGGTAGGATAGCGCGCCAGTGTCTTTAAAGCAAGCCATTTTTATCGGGGATTCCAGCAGCTTGATTCTGTTGATCTTATCTATGATCTGTGCAATGTCGCCGTTTTTGTTAAAGATAAGCTGATACTTTTCATTCTCAATTACGTGCTCGCTAACCTTAAGATCGGTGCTGATATGACTTGCGCTGTCTGCCGGTACAACGTCATAGACCTTAAGTCCCATTGCCTCCACCTCGGCAATGAAAATAATGTCAAATTCCTTGCCGGATTTGTAGACGATCTGGCTCGGCGCTTCGTTGCCGTCTTGGTCAAGCACTTTAATAAAAGTGCAGTTGTGCGTCATGCGAATATGCGCGGAAACAGCCGCTTTTCTTTTGTGCGCAACCGCATTGCTTACGATAACGGCGCATTCGCTAACCCATTTCGTGTCAAGCTCATTGGCAAGGGCGCCTGCCGCCGCGCAGTATTCCGTTTTGAATTCGCTCAGCGAAAGGAAATAATCGCTTTGGCTGTCCACACAAACGTCCATATTTCCCGTGCCGGTAATATCATCGTGGAATTGATGCTGGATAACTCTTTCCCACGCCCTGTTCAGATTTTCGGCAGGGTAGGTGAGCACATCTGCCGTGTGCGCCGCCGTGCACAGCCTTTCCGTCTGATCGGCAAGCAGCTCGTTTTGCGCGTTCAGCCTTTTGTTCATGGCGCGCGAGGTGTATGCGCCTGCGCCGTGGGAAGTCATCAGCAGCTCGCCGTCATATTTCGGCAGCTTTGCCTTTTCCGCTTCGGGCAGCGCGTCAAGCTCTTTGAAGAAATCGTCCGTTGCGGCGGAAATAACTTCAAAATCCGAACCGCTGTTCTTTGAAACGCTTTCCTCAACTGCCTGCACGCTTTTTTCGTCCGGAGCGCCGCCCCAGTCGCCTGTGCCGTAAAGGTGCATCGTCTGCGGCAGTCCTCCCTCAAAAGCGTTTCTTGAAATTTTGTTGATAACGGAGATATCGCCCCTGATGTCGCCGTCAAATTTGTATCTGTATGATTTTGCGTCCAGGCAGGCAAATACCTCGCTGCCGTCTATTCCTTTCCAGATGCCCGTATCAAACGGCACGCCGTTGGCAGAGCCCCAGCTCAGCTTTTGTGTGGAAAAGCCAAAAAGACCCGCGTGCTTCATGACAGACGGAAGCTGTCTGCCGAATCCGAAGCAGTCCGGCAGAAAGATATCTTTGCATTCCTTGCCGAATTTCTCCTCGAAATACCCGTTTCCCAGCAAAATGTTTCTGAACAGCGCTTCGGGAGAGGGGATGTTGACGTCGCCGTTTTCGTATTCTGAGCCGGAAACGCACCACTTTCCCTCGTTGATCAGTTTCTTTATGTATTCGAAGTGCAGGGGATAGTATTCCTCGGCAAGCTTATATCTGAAAGCGCCCTCGAAATTAAATCTGTAATGCGGGTATTTTTCGATCAGATCAATGTTTTGTTCAAGGGTATCAGGCAAAAACTCGTCGATCGTCTTTGCAAGATTCCACCGCCAAACCGTGTCAAGATGCGCGGTTGCGGCAACAAATGCCTTTTTCTTACTCATAAACAAACCTTATTTCTCAATGATCTCATATGTAAATTCATATATTTTCTGCAGTTCCTTTACCTTATCCTCGTTATCCTCAATAAAGGTCTCGGAATAGATGGATCTGCCGTCTACGGAATAGTCCTTAACGATCTTGTTAAGCGCCTCCCAGGCTTCGTCCGCCTTATCATAGCCGTCCTCAAATTTGATAAGAAATTCCCTGTGTTTCGGTAATCTTACTTTCATAATTCTTCTCCTGTTCTGATTATTCTATTATCATTATATATTTAATGCCTGTTTATATCAAGCAAAAATTAATCAAGAAGCGTTAAAAGCGCCTTTCTAAAATCCAGATCCTGCTGCTTTGCGCGTTTTTTCGGCCCTTTGATATGCGCCCCAGCGCGCCGTGCCTGCTTTGCGGAATGGCGGCTCTCTAACAGGGATGCAATGTTGAAGTCGTTTATGATAAGTCCGTTTTGCGTGATTGCAACAGCGCCTTTTGCAAGCGCCATGGCGGCAAGCCCGTAGTCCTGCGTAACAACGATGTCTCCTTTTTCGGCGTCGTTTACAAGCGCAAAATCGGCGCTGTCCGCTCCTTTTGATACGGTTACCACCTTTGCTCCTGCACTTTTAAATTCATGGCTGGTGTCGCAGTAGATCACCGCCTCTATGCCGTGCCGCTTTGCCTCTTCAACCGCGATTGCGGTTACCGGGCATCCGTCTGCGTCAATAAGAATTTTCATATCATATCCTTTTCCTTTTACACCTTTTCAAAAAGAAACACACCTTTTTCGGTGTGTTTCTTAAAACTTATGCGTTGTTTTGTTGATCAGAAGACTCGCTTTCCGGTTCCGGCGGTCTGCTTGGGTCTATCAGAATATTGTTGTTCATAAACTCGCTCTTCTTTTCCAGCTCGTTATTCACATACTCAAATCCGTATTCCTCATAGACTGTGGGCGTTTCGGAAAACAGATTTGTGCCTATCCCAAGCCTGTCGCCCTCTATTTCCACGCCCATGCTTGCAAGAATGGTGGGGAACATGTCAAAGTTGCAGTACTGCCTGTTTATAAATCTGTCGGCAGGTGCGTTTTCAACGTTCGGCGCGGGGTTAAGTATCAGGTTGAACTGGGTGCGCAGGTAATCCTCGTCAAAATCGGCAAAGAAATCCGTGTCCATACTCAAATGATCGCCGATCAGCACGATCGTTGTGTTTTCATAAAACGGCTGCTGCTGTATCCAGCGTACAAATTCCACCGTCTGCGCGCTGCTGTAGGCAATCACGTTTGCGTACTGGTCGTCGTAAGGCGTGGGCGCGTTCTCGCTCAGATAGCCGTGCGGGCGGTGCGTATCCGCCGTTTCCATCGTGAAGTTAAAAGGCTTTCCCGTGTTGTATAGCCTTGTGATCTCTTCTTTTGCAAATTCGTAAAGCTTGTCGTCCTCAAAGCCCCACCAAACCTTGTAATCGTCCGGGATTATATCGTTTCTGACGGCATATCTGTAGTCAAATACCTTGGCGTTGCCGTGAGATTCGTAAAAGTATGAAAGGCCTCCGAAATTGGCGTCTGCTCCAAACATAATGGTCTGTTCATATCCCTGATCCTTAAGCATATCGTTCATCGTATATGCGCCGGGCAGGAAGTTGTCTTTGGAGCCGTATGCGTTTTGCTCTGCCGGCACCTTCATGGGAAGCCCCGTGGTCATATTGACCATGGACGCAACAGACCATTGCGTGCCCGTGCCCTGAAGCGGGCCGCCGAATTTTCCGCTTGTGTTTGAAAAGACGTCGCCTTCATATGCAAGCTCCGTCAGCTCCGGCATAAGGTTGTTTTCCATATATCCGCCGAGATCGGTGGAAAGATAGCTGTTTTCCATGGATTCAAGATATATGTGTATGATGTTTCTTTTCCTTTCCGGGAACGTGATGCCGGTGCTTCTCGGATCGGCGTAATTATCTTCAATAAAATCGGACTCGGCTATATATGCGTTGTAGAGCTGCCTGAGCTGGAATTGCTGCGAGCCGTAAGCGATGCCGCCGATAAGCATCGCAATACCCAAAACAAGGCTGACGATCCTGTGGAAAAGATCATTGAATACGGTAACGGATTTTTTATTGCCGTGATATTTTATGCTGAAATCGGAATAAACGAACAGGCTGAAGATCGCCGTGCAAAACGCTGTCTGGAACACGGGACGCTCAAATACGTCCAGGTATACGCCGGAATCGGCGCCCTCGGTCGGTGAAAACAGATTGATCACAAGCTGGTCCGCCGTAACGTCGCCAAAGGAATCCTTGCCCCATATCGTTCCGAAGAACGCGGCGCAGCCAAGCATAAATAAAAAGCAGGAGAGCAGCTTTATAAATCTCGTCCCGTGCGTCTTTTTGCGGTTGCCGTCCTCAAAGGTAAGGTATCTGTTTATAAAAGCGGAAAACAGCAGGCAAACAAGCCCCACTACGATGGATAATGCAAAGAATTTTAAAAAGTTTTCTGTTCCGTAAGCGGAAGTATCCAGCCAGTGCTTGTATTTGAACACGTATCTGAGCAGCGCAACGGAGATCAGATTTATAACAAAAATATTTCTGACTGCCGTGTGCAGTATTTTTCCGAAACTCTTTTTCCTGCAAAACAGCAGGATCTCGGCAACGGTGATGATGAGTGCTCCAATGGTTCCGCACAATATAAACATGATCTAAAATCCTCTCTTCCTCGTATATTACCTTACGAATTGTAACATATAAGCCCTTATATTACAATAGAGAATTGCAATATAAGGGCTTTAATTGATTAAAACTGAACAATATTGGATTTTAGTAAATGTTTTATTGCTGCATCTGCGCAACGAGCGCGTCCGTGTCTTTAAGATTGATCCGCTTGGAGCAGATGGAAGTACGCAGCTCGGTGAGCGATATTTTGTCTTCGCTGTCAAAATGGCCGTAGCTCGTCGTTACGATGGTGCCGTCGTCCAGCACAACGTTTCCGCAGTAGCCGGTGTCTGCATCGGCGCAGTATTCAGGCTCATTCTGCCCGTTTTGGTATATGTGCGCAAGCTTGATCCTGTACTGCCCCTCGTTTCCGTTTATCAGATCTTCATACGTGCCAACCCAGGCTACCCAGCCTTCGCTCACATAGCCGCCGGTTACGCTGCTGTCCGCGTTCGCTTCTGCCGTAGGACCGCGCTCTATGGAACGGAACGTTATGAATAATCTGCCGTCATCGGTATATTCTGCCTTAAACCTGTCTCCGTTGAGCGCAGCGGGAAGTTCCCTCGGCTCGCTCCAAGTTTCGCCTTCATCCTGTGAGAACGATACAAGCGAATTCATCGTTCGGCTGTTGCTTCGGGTCAGCAGGCAAAGCTCATCGCCCGTGCCTTGCTCGCTGCGGATCACCTCAACCTCACACATGTTGGATTCCTGCTCAATCTCCCTGTAGTCGGCAAAGTATTTTGCGGGTTCGCTCCATTGCATGTTTCCGTTTTCATCAAAAGTGAGTATCGTTTTGTAGTTATAAAAATCGGCGTCATGAAACAAACCCATCCATTTGTCCACAAATTCGCCGTTCTCCTTAAGCTGCGTAAGGCTGCTCATCGCAACGATCGGAATGACCGGGCTGCTGCTGCTCTTATCATAAAATGTCTCAAATTCCGTCCATGTTGCGCCCTCGTCGGTAGAAATCGAACAGTTGAATCCGCCATTTGTTTCCGGCTCGTCGCCCCACTGCGGATTTGCGGAGATCATGATCAGTTTGTCAGCCGTTTTGCCGTCTGTAAAGGTAAGCCTGTAAACCGTGGGCGTCTCCTGCGAATCCTCCCAGCTATCAGGCGTGTTTGCAACGCTTTGGCTCCAAGTCAGTCCGCCGTCCGTGCTGATCTTTGTAAGCACCGCTCCTTTTCCGTGCCCTGCCGGATACATCGTAAGGATGTTGCCGTTTTTCAGCAGTACGGAATCCGGGTGCGCCATGTATTCCAGTGAATCGTCAACCGTTGTTAATTCGTAAAGATATTGGTATTCCTCGGGGCAGTTCTCCGGCATAACGCTCAGATCAAGCTCGGGAATCGTGTAATCGCTGCCTGTAAAAGGCATAGGGTCTGCTTTTGAACAGCCGCCGAATATTCCGATTGCAAGAAATAACGGCAGCACGGCACAGATGATCTTTTTCATAAATTACCTCATTAAATTTTGTACTAAGAAATGGTTTATGGATTTCAGAAAATTACTTCTTCAATTCAATTAAATAATTTTTCTATCTGAAAGTCAAGCCTTTTCGGCAGGTTTTTCCTGTGTATCGTTTTCCGTTTCGTGCGTTTCGGAACTCTTTTTTAACTTGTTCTTTTTGTTTTTGAGCTGTTCCCACGTTTCTTTAAGTTCCTTTCTTTCCATAAAGCATTGAACGCCGAGTCCCAGGATGCCGGTAATAACGGCAAGCGCAGATGCCGCCGGGTGTGACAGAGCAAAATTCGCCTCAAAAATGCCAAACAGCATAAACGCTCCCGAAAAAGCGGTGGTGCAGATCGTCATGATATATTTATATTTCGTGCTGAGCACGCCGGCAACAACGGCTATCACAAAACCTATGATGTTTGCCGCAGTGCCGCCCAAAAAAGTAAGATAGGAGGGCAGGGTGGTAAATACCATGATAAATGCAGTAACAAATAGCTGCACCTTGAATATCTTTTTGGAATAGAAAGCGCATAGCCCGCCGCAAACGATCCCTATGGCTATATAAATATACATGGCTGTCTGATCAGAGCCGAAGATCAGACCAAGCGCAAAGACAGGCACAAGGAACCCGATCCAGAAAAAGAAAAAGGCGTTCCAGATCTTGTGCACGGTGTGCCCGAAAAAACAGGTGGCAGCCGAGCAGATCCCGAGTAACCACGGCAAAGCCGCCTCCGCCGCCGCGCGCACACTTTCATATCCCGGGGGAATTGCTCCTATAAATTCCTCAAGCAGTTCATAAAATTCCATAATGCGTCCTACAAATCGATAAATAAATCTATGATTTCCTTGCCTGCAAGGCGTAAAAAAACAGGGTATTCACAAAATACCCTGTTTATGGTTGCGGGGGCAGGACTCGAACCTGCGACCTCCGGGTTATGAGCCCGACGAGCTTCCAACTGCTCTACCCCGCGATATTTCATCTGTGTGCCCGTGCAGTACAAATATAATATATCATTTAAGCAAAAAATGCAAGTGTTTTTTTATATTTTTTTCAAACAATATAATTATCGGGTGGTAATGTGAAAGAATTGTTTGAATATTCCGCGCGTCTGGCGGCGCAGATCGTTGAAAACGGCGGAGAGATCTCCCGCGCCGAAGAAAGCGTTATCCGGATATGCAAAAGCGCGGGCGCAAAGAATATAAATGTATTTATAATCCCTTCCATGATCTTTGCCTCTGCCGAATTCGGCGGCGAAAGATATACGGCATTTAAAAGAATCTATAAAACCGAGCTAAACCTCGGTGCGCTGGAATACGCCAATTCCGTCTCCCGTTCCATTTGCACGGGAGAAAGCGTCCGAAAGATCAATTATACCTATCCTGCATGGCTGCTATATACGGCAACGATGCTTGCAACCGGCTCGTTTTGCATTTATTTCGGCGGCAGTTTTACGGACGCGCTGTTTTCAGGCCTTATAGGCATCATTATAGGCCTGCTTCCCGTGCAGCGCTTTGGGCTGAATCTGTTTTCAAAAACGCTTGTGGAATCCACTGTCAGCGGTTTTTTTGCGTTCCTGCCCGCTGCATTCGGCATACCGTCAAGCCCGGATAAGATCATGACCGGCACGATCATGCTGCTGATCCCCGGTATGAGCGTCGGCAATGCCATGAAAGATATGATGAGCGGTGATCTGATTGCCGGCATACTTGAGATCACAGAGGCGCTCGTGACTGCGCTTGCTATCGTTCTCGGCTTCGCGGCGGCGCTCATTGTTTTCGGAAGGTATAATTATGGTTAAGGCTCTGCTCTGCATTGCGGGAACCGCGGGCTTCTGTGTCGTGCTCGGCGTTTCAAGGTCAAAATTGATCGTTGCCGTTCTCGGCGGGGCGGTATCGGCATTTACGGCGGCAATTCTGGAAAATGCCGGCGCCGGAATATTCAAAACAACGCTTGTTGCCATGATCGCGCTTTGCGTTTTCAGCGAGATCGCCGCAAGAGCGGTAAAAACGCCCGCAGCCGTTATTATGATCCCCGGTTCCATCCCTTTGCTGCCCGGCGGAAGCCTGTATTATATGATGAGCTATCTTGTGCATTATGATTCCGAAAAGCTGTTTTATTACACTTCAGAGACCGTTCTGACAGGCGCGGGTATCGCGCTCGGCGCCGTGATCGTTTCCATCGCGGTCAAATTTGCGCTTGCCTTAAAAAACATTAAGCAAGAGAGATAAATCCGAAATCGCCTAAAACGAACTGCTTTCGGCATCTTTCCGGTTTTCGCCCTTGCAAGGCGACAGCCTGGCTTCGTTCTCAAAACGAAAATCTGCACAAAATCAGCATCGTTTTAGGTCTGCGATTTTTTATGGTGCGGATTTTTCGTCAGGCAAGGCACAAAACGCAGTTAATCCTTTCGGATTAACGAGTATTTTAACAAAGCATGAGAGAAAATCCGCCCATAAAAAACAGTTTAGGATTTATCTCTCTTGCTTAATCGTGGCGCGTATCGTCCTCAAAGCATTCGCAGAATCTTGCCGCAAAAGACGGTTCCTCACTTCCTGCGTACAGATGCGAAACATCCCCGAAACCAAGGCATCTGAATTGCGCTGTGCCGCGCCGCCTTTCCTCGGATACGATCGTTGTAACGGAGGAGGGGAGCGCGGCAAAATTATGCCACAGGATCATAGGCGAGATGCTGAATATCCTGCTGAGTACGGCGCATTCTACGGCAAAATGGCAAAACAGGACGATCGTTTTTCTGTTTGCTTCGGTAACGCGGTAAAGTCTGCCGTCGCGTACATAGCCGTGTTCCGCCAAAAAACGGTCTGTTTCCCTGCATACGCGCAGATATTCTTTTTTTACGTTGCCCGTTTTCATTAATGGCGTTTTGTACCAGGCGTCATAGTCATAATATTCATCCTGCGCCGTCCAGTATTCCGGCAGTCTGTCCCAACAGCTTTTTATGCCTTTCGGCGTGAGGATCTTGCCTTTGAATTCATGGAGCCATTTCAGCTCCTGCGCGGTTTTTCCCGTAGCTTCCAGCGTGTATGCGGCTGTATCCTTTGCTCTCCCGAGCGGGGAAACATAGATCTCGTCAATCTCTGCCTTCGCAAGCCTTTCTGCAAGCAGCGCAGCCTCGCGCTTTCCCTTTTCCGTGATCGTATCGTGTGCATAGTCCGGTTCCGCGTGGCGCACAAATAATATTTTCATCTTTCATCACCTTCATCTCTCTTGCATAGTTATTTTATCATAATCGTATCGCTCTTTCAAATATGTGCCGTATTTCACAATGAATACTATAAAATATGATTTGAGACCTGCTTTTTATGGACATTCTCACTTTATTATGTTAAAATCAAAACATAGTGTTTATTGTAAGGGGGAATTATGTGAGCACGGAAGTTGCAGAAAAAGAAAAACGTTACGTAGGCGTTGGGGAAAACCTTGCCTACGGTTTTGCAAACGCGGGGCAGGTCTTCGGCTATAATCTTGTTGCCGGCGGATATCTCTCGCTGTTTTTTACAAAGGTATTCGGTATCCCGGAGGAAGCCGTGGCAGTTATGATATTCGTTCTCGGTATATGGGATACGATAAATGATCCTTTGATGGGCTCTCTTATAGATAAAACAAGAACGCGCTACGGCAAGCTGCGTCCTTATCTTATGATCGTTCCCATTCCGCTCTCCATAGCTACCATTATGCTGTTTGCAGGGCCGGAGATCCTGGCAGACGCAAAAAGTACCACTGTTAAGATCGTATATATGTATATATCGTATTTCATATGGGAGTTTTTCTATACGATAGGGGATGTTCCGTTCTGGGGCCTCAGTACGGCGATTTCACCCTCTACTGCGGACCGTACGCGCGCCATATCCTCCGCAAGGTTCATTTCGGGGCTGTTAGGCGGTCTTTCTACAACGCTTTTGCCTGTAATGATGGATCTTACAAACAACGGCGTTTGGAATCTCACGCTCTCTCACGATTTTTTGATCCTTGCCGTAATCGCCGGCACGGTGGGAATGGCGCTCTTTTCTCTTGCGGGATACAAAACAAAGGAGCGCGTTGTGCAAACCATCAAAGAACCGTCCGTTATAGACGGCTTCAAGGTGATGCTTAAAAACAAGCCGCTCATGCTTATCATCTTGGGCAATGTGCTCGGTACGCTTACAGGCCTTGCAGGCGTGTTCCAAACCTATTATTATTCCGAAGTGCTGAATCTGAGTTCCGCCGTGCTGTGGATCAATCTGCCCGGCACCATCTTCGGCTTTCTTACATATCTGCTGATACCCAAGCTTAAAACAAAGCTGGATAACCGCCAGATCGTTATGCTCAACGTTATCTGCCGCTTTGTTGTGAGCACGCTCGTATTCTTTGCGGGTCTCAATTTCTATAAAACGAATATTGCCGTTATATCCGTGCTTTTGATGATCCAGAATTTTATATTCAGCTTCTTTAATACGATCAACAGCGTTATCCCAACGGAAATGATCGGCGATACGGTGGATTACATGGAATGGAAGACCGGAGAGAGAAACGAAGGCGTCAGCTTTTCCGTACTCACCTTTGTTGGCAAGCTTACTGGCTCCGTTTCAACCTCTTTGGGTACGGCTCTGCTTCCGCTGATCGGGCTTTCCTTTACCACGAACGCGCAGGGCATGCAGGTTGCCGTTAAGGGAGAGAATACAGACCTTTATATTTGGGCGCTGTATACGATCGTGCCCTATGTTCTCGGTCTGCTGACTCTTATTCCATATGCGTTTTATAATCTTACGGGCAAGCGCCTTGCCGTTATCCGCGCGGAAATGGCGGTAAGGCGCAGCAAGCTTGCCTCAGAAGTGAGCGGCGGAGGTGTTGATGATGAGTGATAAATGCCCCAAGTGCGGCGCAAAGCTCGGCAGATTCTATTTTAAGCAGACTTGCCCCAAATGCGGCGTCAATCTGATGTATTATAAGCTTGATGAACGCCTGGAGCAGGACGTTGAAAATGCTCAAAAAGAAGTTCGGGATCTCTGGCTTTTCGTAAAAAAGCTCGATAAGGCGAATGTGATTGAAAAATACTGTAAAAAGCATGATAAGCCTCTCCCTTGGGACGCTGAATAAAACAGTTGACAAATCTTTCTTCCTGTGGTAATATCTATTTACTTTGTGAGGGAGTAGTCGGCGCGCTTTGCGCGTGGCAAGTCAACATACTGGCATTTCGCCTGGCTTTTCTTAAATGACAAGACTCATATGCAGTTCATTTTCTGCGTATGGGTCTTTTTTTATTGCCGTGCGCATATAATTATGCGCCGAGAAGGAGAAAATTATGGGTGTTTTAGAAGTTTTTTTGATCGGCGTCGGCCTGTCTATGGACGCTTTTGCAGTGGCGGTCTGCCGCGGCCTTAAAATGCAAAAACTGAATTACGGGCAGACGGCTCTGATTGCGCTGTTCTTCGGTGGTTTCCAGGCGCTTATGCCGCTTATCGGCTGGCTGCTCGGCACGCAGTTCGAATCTTACATAACCGCCGTGGATCATTGGATCGCGTTCGTCCTGCTGGCAATTATCGGCGGTAAAATGATCTATGATTCCTTTAAAAAAGAAGAGGACGATAAAAATGAAAAATCCGTCCTCAATATCAAAGAGCTGTTTTTGATGGCTGTGGCAACCAGCATAGACGCGCTTGCCGTCGGCATCACATTTGCATTTTTGAGCGTGAATATATGGAGCTCTATCACGATCATTGGCGTAACTACCTTTGCGCTTTCCGCCATAGGCGTTCTTATCGGTCATAAATTCGGCGCAAAATATAAAAGCAAAGCAGAGCTTGCAGGCGGCGTTATCCTTGTTCTGATCGGCCTCAAGATCCTGCTTGAGCATCTGAATGTGATCAATTTCTGATTTACATAAAAAACGGCGGCACTTTTGAGTGCCGCCGTTTATTTTGCTGTTATTCGGTTTACATTTTGATCTGCTTTTTTCCAAGGTCTATCAGCCTTACGATGATCGGGCTGAGTATGATGTTTACAAGAAGCTCAAATATAAAGTTGAAGCCGACAAGCGTGGTTATCATATAAGTGCCTGCGGATTCCATGCCTATGCCTGCCGCCCAGCCCTCTATCGTGGGCATAAAGAAGCAAAGGCAGCCTAAAAGAAATACGCCGGTATTTCCGATCGGGCAGGCGATAGCTGCGCAGATTGTAGCCACCGTTTTGTTTTTCTTTTCAACCAGCTTGTAAACAGCTCCGGCAAGCAGACCTGCCGCTGCGCCCTTGGCAAGCACGGTGATTATCGTGCCCGGTACGTTTACCGCCAAAAATGCGCTCGCGTCGCCGGAGGCAAGCACCGTAACGCCGAATGCAAGGCCGAGCCATACGCCCGCGCCGATACCGTATAGCGCCGTTCCCACAACAATGGGGATAAGTACGAGCGAAACGGAGAAAGGCCCGAATTTGATGAAACTTCCCAGCAGCTGTAAAACAACCACTATGGCAGTGAACAGTGCCACACCAACGATCTTTTTTGTTTTTTTGTTCATATTCAATTTCCTTTCTGCTACTGCTCCAAATTCACGGCTGCCTGAACAAACAGCCGCGTATTCGGGGAACCGTTACCCCTGCGGATGCAATGCGGCTATATTATAATATGCGCGCAGCCGAATTGCAATATATTTTTCATAATGACCGTGAATTATTAATATAAATTTATGGACAGTCCTTATATGTGTAAAATTACCAAAAATCCTTTGAATTTTTATACAAAAGTTAAAAAATCTTGTCCTAATGGTTAAAATTAACATAAAAAATTGACAAGTAATAAAAATTATTATACAATGTAAACAAATATTTTGAAAATCCGGGCGGTCTGCCGCCTGTATAGAAGAGGTTGTTTTATGAAAATTTATGATGCGCAAAATATCAGAAATATTGTTCTTGCCGGCCATGCCTCAAAGGGAAAGACTACTTTGGCGGAGGCTCTTTTAAATGTTGCCGGCGCAACGGAAAGGATCGGCAAGGTGGATGACGGCACCGCTGTTACGGATTATGATGCAGAGGAGAAAAAAAGAAAGATATCCGTATCCTGCGCGGTCGCTCCCGTTGAATATAAGGGGAAGAAGATAAATATTTTAGATACGCCCGGGCTTTTTGATTTTGCAGAGGGTGCGGCAGAAGGTATACGCGCGGCAGAGACGGCGCTTATCGTTATCTCAGCGCGCTCCGGTCTTGCCGTCGGCGCCGAAAAGGCGTTCAAAAGCGCAGGCTCGCGCCGTATGGCAAGGATCTTTGTAGCCACTAAGATGGACGATGAAAGAGCCGATTTTTATAAGACGTTCAATGAAATGGCGGCAAGGTTCGGCTCCAGCGTCTGCCCGGTCGTGGTTCCCGTTGTTAAGGACGGCAAAGTTGCCGCTTACTATAACCTGATTGAAGATATAGCTTATTCCTACAACGGCTCTGCGGCGGCTCCCGCGGAAGTCACCCATGATGACGCGGCAAGATTTGACGCTATCAAAGAGGTGTTTAACGAGGCTGTTGCCGGCACGGACGAAGAGATCATGGAAAAATATTTCGCCGGCGAAGAACTTACGAAAGAGGATCGTATAAAGGGCTTGCGCATCGGTGTCGCAGACGGCTCTATCATTCCCGTTTTCGCGGTGAGCGGCGCAAGCGGCGCGGCATGCGATATGCTGCTTGACTTTGTGGCTGATGTGTGTCCCGCCCCGAAATCGGAATACGCTATAAGCGGCGAGGAGCCGATAGAGCTTTCCGCCGATCCCAACGGCCCGCTTGCGGCAATCTGCTTCAAAACGGTTGCCGATCCGTTCATCGGCAAGCTTTCATTCTTTAAGGTGCTCAGCGGCAGAATAACGGCTTCCGCCCCCGCTTATAACGAGCGTACCGGCAAGGAAGAGCGCATGGGCAAGATCGTTACGATGTTCGGCGCAAAGCAGCTTGATTGCGCGGAGATCCCTGCGGGCGATATCGGTGCGGTCGTTAAGCTTTCCGGCTTTAATACGGGCGATACGCTCTGCTCGTCAGATAAGGTAATCCGTGCAGACGGCGTTGCCGTTCCCAATCCCACTTACACAATGGCGGTAAAAGCCGTTAAGAAGGGCGACGAGGAAAAGATCGCGTCCGGTTTCTCTCGCCTTTGCGAGGAAGATCCCAGCCTTGAATTTTCCGTAAATAACGAAACGCACGAGCAGATCATAAAAGGTCTCGGCGAACAGCAGATCGACGTTGCGGTTTCCAAGCTGAAATCAAAATTCTCTGTCGATGTTGAGCTGAAAGCGCCCAAGATCGCATACCGCGAAACAATCACTAAAAAAGTTTCGGCACAGGGTCGTCATAAAAAGCAGAGCGGCGGCCACGGCCAGTTCGGAGACGTATTTATAGAGTTTGAGCCGAGCACCTGCGATAAGCTTGAATTTGCGGAAAGGATCGTCGGCGGTTCCGTGCCCAAAAACTTCTTCCCGGCTGTTGAAAAAGGGCTTAATGAATGTATGGAAAAGGGCGTGCTTGCCGGCTATCCCATGGTTGGCATTAAAGCCACGCTTTACGATGGCTCTTACCATCCTGTTGATTCAAGTGAAATGAGCTTTAAAATGGCGGCTTCCCTCGCTTTCAAAGAGGGCGTTTCCAATGCAGGGCCTATCCTGCTTGAACCGATTATGACGGTAAAAGTCAGCTGTAACGACGACGCCATGGGCGATGTGATCGGCGATATCAATAAGCGACGCGGCAGAGTCCTTGGTATGACGCCGAGCGGCGACGGTATGCAGGAGATACTTTCGGAGATCCCGCAGGCGGAAATGGCAACCTTCTCCACCGCAATGCGCCAGATCACGCAGGGCAGAGGCTCGTTTGAGGCTGAGTTCGCAAGATATGAAAGATGCCCCGAACATATTTTCCAGAAAATAATAGAGGAAAGTGCAAACAATTAATCGGTTTTAACAGGGGCGGCGCAGACCGCCCCTTTCAGCGTGTAGAAAAAGGTGTATATTTAGAAAAATGAGCAGTCCTACACGCTGAGGAGACTTCGAGAAATCGAGCTGAATTTCGTTTTCTTG